>ERZ761610.1118-NODE-1118-length-16023-cov-23.010145_pt1 | contig 16023 bp, 13 predicted proteins | sample MGYA00512164_ERZ761610 | MGnify/ENA primary metagenome ERZ761610 (study PRJEB28899, sample SAMN02850038) | bioreactor sludge metagenome | biome: EBPR Sludge; feature: EBPR Bioreactor; material: flocular biomat | place: Australia: Thorneside Wastwater Treatment... | reverse complement strand
ACAAGAGGCGAAGCGAGTCGCTTTGGAATCTTAAAACGCGAATCAAATGGCAAGATATCTGATTTTGTTGAAAAGCCAAAAGATGCCGAAACACAAAATAAATTTATCAGCCGTGATGACCCTGAACGACCGTTCTTGGGTTCAATGGGAATTTATATGTTCAACACAAAAGTGTTGATTGATTATTTAACAAACTTTCCCAGTTATGATGATTTTGGTAGCGACATTATTCCAAATGCGATTAAGACCCATGATGTTTATGGTTTTGATTTTGATGGATATTGGCAAGATATTGGAACGATACGTTCTTTTTTTGAAACCAACTTGATGTTGACGACTGCCTCAACACCTTTTGATTTTTACGACGCTAAATTACCCATTTATACCGATACGCGTTATCTGCCTGCATCTATTGTAGAAGATTCAACTTTGAAAGATGTGTTGATTGCTGAGGGAAGTAAAATTTTAAAATCACAAATCACGCATTCGATTATTGGGATTCGGAGTCAAATTGCTAGCGGATGCATCATTAAAGATAGTATTGTGATGGGTGCTGATTATTACGAACGCGACAGACATACACTTCCGATTGGCATTGGGGCGAATTGTCATATTGAGAATGCAATTTTAGATAAAAATTGTCACATCGGTGATAATGTAACTATCAAACCATTTCCGCGCAATACAGATATTGATAATGAAAAATGGTTTGTGCGTGATGGCATTGTGATTATTCCTAAAGATACAGAGATACCAAGTGGTACAACCATTGCGCCGTAAATAAAGAAAGAGGAAAGAAGAAATATCAACCATCTTTTTTCCTCTTTCTTCTTTCATAAACCTCAGAAACCCCGTTTATTTAATTAAATTGCAAGCCAGTTATCGCAAATCATAGCCCTAAGTTATGCTATACTTTCCTTAATTATGGAGTCATCGCGCGAATTTTGGCATCGCTGGGCTGAGTCCTTGCGCCGTTATCAACTTCAAGATATAGCCGCCTCGTTACTCGAAGCCACAAGTCCGCTTGCGTTGATTGGCGCACAAGCGTTGTATTTCAGTGGCGGATTTGTAAAGAATGACCAACTCACCGCCTTAGCAACCATGCTGGAAGATGAATCTGAAGCGCGGGCTTTCGCATCTTTCTTGACGCAAACAGGGGCAAACCAATGACATCTCTCATCGCCTTAGGCATTCTTACCCTCACTGCAATTTTATTGCTTGTTATATCACTTGTGACGAGAAATTCAAACCCGCGTTTTCGAGAGATTCCTGCTCTTACACGCCTCATCCGCACATTGGGATTAAGCGTAGAAGACGGAAAACGCTTACACATTTCACTAGGTCATGGCAGTTTGTTAGATGAACGTGGTGGCTCTGCATTTGCTGGGCTTGCCGCTTTACGCATCATTTCAGAAAAAACATCCGTCAGTGATATGCCCTCTGTTGCCTCTGCAGGTGACCCTGCACTTGGCTTATTGACTCAAGATACCATCCAAGCGGGTTATCAAGCCGCTGGGGTAGAAGAATTATATGTGCCAACCACAAGCCGTGTTACTGGATTAACTCCATTTAGTTATGTTGCCGGTGCCATGCACATTGCTTCTAATGAAAATGTTTCTACAAATATTATGATTGGTCACTTTGGAGCAGAAGCCGGTTTACTGGCTGATATTTCAGACCGTGATTATGTCACCTTGATTGGTGCGAGTGATAATTTAGCAGGTCAATCTGTTTTGTATGCCAGCACACAAGATGCCTTAATTGGTGAAGAATTATTTGCCACCGGCGCATATCTCGGAGCGGGTACATCACACTCTGCTAGCCTAACTGTACAAGATATTTTGCGTTGGTTAATCATCATCACATTGTTGGGTGGTGTAGTATTTAAGCTTTTTGCGAGGGCATTGTAATGCGCGTCTTTACAGCAGTCATCGCCATTGCCGTCGGTTTGATGGTCTTGTTCGGTTACTTTTTTGCACAATTTACCGACATTCAAACCTTGCTTTTGAATTGGGCAATCATCCTTGCTGGGGTTGCTTCATTGGTTGGGATTTTCAATTTAATTGCTGTGCATACAGATAAAGTCCGCCGCGCTGAAAAAGGAAGTGTTTACAGTGCGCTTCTTGTCATTGCTTTGGTAGCAACATTTGTTTTTGGTTTAATTCTGCGCCCACAACATCAAGTGATGCAAGTTTTATTAAACGGAATCATCTTACCTGTTGAAGCCACATTGATGGGTTTGCTAACTGTCACATTGTTATACGCGGCAATTCGCCTCTTACGCCGCCACGCAGATGTAATGAGTATTTTCTTCATCATCACTGCTGTATTAATTTTTCTTGGTTCAGCCACATTGCCATTTGGTGATGTTCCCCTATTTGGAACATTGATTCGCCCATGGGTGAGTCAAATTTGGGCATTGGGTGGCGCACGCGGAATCTTAATCGGCGTGGCACTTGGCACACTCGTCACTGGCTTGCGCGTGTTATTCGGCATAGACCGTCCGTATGGGGGTAAATAATGGCAGAGCAAATCAAATGCCCGATTTGTGGAGAAATGAACTCTGCTGAATTAGAGTTATGTACCAATTGCCGTTCTCCCTTACAACCAAAATCAAATATTCCATCAGGTCAAAACCCTACAAAAAAACACACAGCCGAACTTGAACCGATTCTGCCACAGTGGTTAAGAGAAGCCCGCGATGCTTCTCGTAGTGTAGACCCACAAGATGATTCACCAGATTATTTACAAACGACCGAAAACAAGCCCAAACCTCCCGCTTCACAACCTGACCTTTTAGCGGGTCTGCAATCCCAAACATCAGACGACGATGAAGAAGAAGTGCCAGATTGGCTCGCCAGCATCACGGGTGCTTCACCAAAATCAAAACTTGCCAAAGATGAACCCGCTACAGATGTCCGCTGGGTAGAGATGGGCAACAAAGATGACTTTGCACAAAGTGAAAACATCTTAGCGCAACCACCTTCACGTGGCGGGCAAGAGGATGATGTTCCAGCATGGTTAGCAGGTTTGCAAAATGAATCTGCACCTGAAAAAGATGAATTAACTGATTGGCTCCGTGACTCAAATGAAACGCCAGCCAGAGAAACACCTGCTTTTGAATCTTCCTCGTTTACACCAACTCAAGATGAAACACCGGATTGGTTAAAACAAATGTCTGCTGATGCTGAATCAAAATCTCAGCAGGTTTCATCACAACTAGCAAGTGATTCAAATTTTAATGTTGACACACCCGATTGGCTCAAGCAAATGTCAGCCAATGCAGAGCCAGTGGAAGCAAAAGTTCCGCAAGATGCACCAGAATTAAATATTGATACGCCTGATTGGTTAAGCACATTAGGTGGCGCAAGTGAAAATGCTTTGGGCGGAGAATCTGCCGCATTTACAGAAGCAGATGTCCCTGAGAAAGAAGCGGAATCACTTCCTCCGATGGATATGCCAGATTGGTTAAAGAGTTCATCCGAAGTCCCAGATGAAAAACCATCACAAGATACAACCACACCATTATGGTTGAAACCGCAAGTGCAATCGCAAGAGCCAGAGATGCCGGCTTGGTTATCCTCTGCTGAAGAGACAGTTTATCTTGACCAACAAAAAGAAGAACCGCCGGCGCAAGATGATTTGCTCGGTGATGTGCCAGATTGGCTGAAAGCCGCCGCACCGGAAAAGACGATTTTTGATTCGCAAGATGAATTGAAATCTGAAATTGATTCTGCTGAAACACCAGATTGGTTTTCAAGTATCCCACCTTCTGGTGAAACAGAGGTTGAGGAAAAAAGTGAACCAGAAAAAGTTGACCCATTTGCTTCGATGCCGGCATTTACTTTGGATTCGCAAAGCGAAGAAAATTTAGATGGCTTGTTTACAGAAATGCCGGATTGGCTTTCAGGTGCAACAGACCAACCTGCTACTTCTCAACAACCTATACCAATCACGAATGAAGATGTATTGCCTTCTAGTGATTTGCCTTCGTGGGTAGAGGCGATGCGCCCCAGTGATAGTGGGTTATCTCAACTTACATCTTCGGCAAGTGACCAAACTTTAGAATCGCGTGGTGCTTTGGCTGGTTTGCAAGGTGTTTTACCGGCTGTGCCGGGCTTTACGCCGACGAGTAAACCCAAAGCCTATTCATTGAAATTAAATGCAAATGATGAGCAACTAAGACACGCCGGCATTTTGGAAGATATTCTGGCGGCAGAAACTTCGCCTGTGCCAATTGAGTCATTTTCTACTTTATTGCCATCGCGTGCCTTACGTTGGACGTTGGCATTTTTAATCTTGGCAGTTGTTTTTAGCACAACTTTTTTAAGAACTCAAATTTTTTCTTTGCCACGTGGTGTTCCCAATGAAGTAAGCGCGGCAATTCAAGTGATGCAATCAATTCCAGAAAATGCGGCTGTGTTAGTGGCATTTGATTATGAGCCATCCCGCGCAGGTGAAATGGAAGCCGCCGCAACGCCTTTGTTAGACCAACTTTTGTTATTGAAACGTTCGCGTTTCACTTTGATTGCCACCAATGAAACTGGTTCTGTTTTGGCAGAACGCTTCATTTCTGGACCTTTGGCTTTTCATCAACAAAGTGGAATGCAGTATACAAACTTAGGCTACTTACCCGGTGGACAATTAGGTATTCGTGCTTTTGCACAAAACCCAAGTGTCACATCACCCTCTGATATTTTTGGTCAACCGGCTTGGGCATCTCCTACGCTTCAAGATGTAACTGCTTTGAATCAATTCACGGCTATGATATTAATCACTGATAATGCTGATGCCGCGCGTGTTTGGATAGAACAAACCCAAGGTTTACGTGGCAATATTCCTTTCATTGTAGTTTCCAGTGCACAAGCCGCACCGATGATTCAACCCTATTATGATTCTGCTCAAGTAACGGGGATTGTGCCCGGTTTATACGGCGGAGCAATTTTTGAGCAATACAATGCCGGTAGACCCGGCACTGCTAGAAATTATTGGGATGCTTATAGCATTGGTATGTTAATTGCTATGGCTTTCGTATTAGGCGGTGGCTTGTGGAATTTAATGCTCGGCTTGCGTGAACGACGAGAGGATAAATAACATGCAACTTCCTCTTGACCTCATCAGTGGTGTATTAAGTTTTCTTTTTACAGTTTTGATTTTGAGCTATCTCATTGGAGATAACCCGTTATTTAGAATCGCTGTATATCTTTTTGTTGGTATCACAGCAGGTTATGTGGCTTCGGTGATTTGGTGGCAAGTGTTAACACCAAGGTTGTTCTCGCCTACATCGTCTATGTTCCAAACAGGAGCATATGAACAGGCTGCACTTTTAGTTGTACCGTGGTTAGGTTTAGCGTTCATTTTGATGAAAATCTCACCGCGTTTATCAAGAATTGCAAGTTTTACGATGGCTTTTCTGGTTGGTGCAGGTGCGGCAGTGATTATCGCCGGCGCATTGATTGGAACAATTATTCCGCAAGTTTCTGCAACCATAAACTTTTTTGATTTGAACATTGCCGCGGCAAGGAATATCAATCCCGCCGAAGTGATTGGGAATGGTTCAATTATGCTTGTCGGCGTTGTAACTACACTATCTTATTTTCATTTTGGTGCACGTCCACAAGCCAGCGGAAATCCTCGCCGTTTTATTGTGATTGAATTCTTTGCTTTCATTGGAAAAATTTTCATCGGCATCACATTAGGAGTCATCTTTGCTGGTGTGTACGCCGCCGCATTAACCGCTTTGATTGAACGCATTTCATCTTTAATTAACTTCTTCGGAAATTTCTAATGCCTTCTTCTATCATCACCAGTAACTCTTTATTAGCAATAGACGTCGGCGCGGCAAACACGCGTGCCGTGTTATTTGATGTGATTGAAGGTGAATATCGTTTTATTGCATCTGGCATTGCACCTAGCACAGCCGAAGCACCCTTCAAAGATGTTTCTGAAGGGGCAAGAAATGCAGTTGCAAACCTACAAAAGATTTTAGGCAAAACGCTTTTAGATTCATCAAGAAACATCATCACGCCCACACAAAGCAATGGCTCAGGCGTGGATGCACTAGTCATTACTTTATCTGCTGGACCAACTGTCAAAACTGTTGTGGTTGGTTTACTCAAAGATGTTTCATTAGATAGCGCCCGCCGACTCACTGAAACCTCTTACACACGCATCATGGACTCGATGAGCCTGAGTGACCAGCGTAAACCTGACCAACAAATCGACAGTTTAATGCGTGTGCGCCCTGAACTTGTAGTCATTGCCGGTGGAACGGATGGTGGTGCCTCACGTTCAATTCAAAAATTACTAGAACCAATTGGTTTAGCAAGTTTCTTAATGCCAGAAGAAAAACGCCCAACCGTTTTATTTGCTGGCAACGAAAAAATGGAAGAAGAAGTAAAAACATTAGTAGGTTCACTTTCTACTTCTCTACATTTCAGCCCAAACATTCGCCCATCACTTGAAACCGAAGATATTGACCCCGCCGAACGCGAACTCGCTCGCATGATTATCAATATCCGTAAACGCCAAATCAAAGGTGTTGACCTTTTAGATTTATGGTCAGGTGGGCACATGCTCCCCACAGCGTATTCCACCGGACGCATGGTGCGTTTTCTTTCAAAAGTTTATGGTTCACCAAAAGGAATCCTCAGTGTGGATATGGGTGCTTCTGCTACTGTCATTGCGGCGGCTTTCAGAAATAAATCTACGCTAAAAGTTTTACCGCAATTTAGTTTAGGTCAAAACTTAGTTGGTTTGTTAAACTACACCACACTTGATAATATTTTACAGTGGTCATCATTAGATATTTCCAGTGGCGTTTTGCTTGATTACTTACACCAAAAATCGTTATATCCTGCCACCATCGCCGCCACACAAGAAGACCTCGCCATTTCTCAAGCCATTGCGCGTGAAGCCTTATACCTTGCTATGCAAACTGCACGAAAAGATTTTCCACAAAATATTACCAACATCAAATCTAATTTGACTCCGCTCTTTGAACCGATTCTCGCTGGAGGCGGAGCACTAAGCGACGCTTCGCGCCCAGGGCAAAGCCTGCTCTTGCTCCTCGACGGAATCCAACCCGTCGGCATCACCACCATCATCCTCGACCAAAATAATTTATTACCATTGTTAGGCGTTGCCGCATCACAAAATAATATTTTGCCTGTACAAGTATTAGAGTCTGGTGCTTTCTTAAGTGTTGGCACAGTCGTCTCACCGGTGGTTTCAGCAAGATACGGCACATCCATTTTGAAAGCAAAACTGAGTTACGAAAATGGAGCCGAAGCAAACATAGATTTAAAATTTGGAAGCATTGAAACTCTTCCGCTTGCCAATGGCGAAACCGGCAAATTAACCATTCAAGTTTCACGTGGTGTAGATGTCGGCTTTGGAACAGGTCGAGGTGGCACCATAACAGTCAGTGGTGGGGCATTAGGCGTCGTGTTTGATGGAAGAGGTCGCCCATTAAACCTCCCAACTGACCCCGTAAGAAGACGCGAACTCATCAAAAAATGGAATTGGACTTTAGGAGGCGGCTGATGCAAGCACCAGTTCATCATATTATTGGTCTTACAACTATTGTGCGTGAAAGAGTTCTACCGATTTCAGGCAATGTGACAGCGCGCATTCAACAAAAAGTCACACCGAATGATGTGGTGGCTGAAACCAAATGGGCACGCGAGCATGTTTTGTTAGATGTGGCACGTTTGTTAAATATTTCGCCAAATGCAGCAGAGCGTTTGGTGAAATGCCAAGTCAATGATGAGTTATCAGCCAACACTGAAATTGCTAAAGGCAGGGGCATGTTTGCAAAAAGTATTCGTGTACCGCGCGCCGGGCGCGTAGTGGCAGTAGGTGGCGGACAAGTATTGATGGAAGTAGGCGAAACAAAAATAGAATTACGCGCTGGCATCCCCGGCAGTGTCATTCAGATTTTGCCGAACAAAGGTGTTGTGATTCAAACAGCTGGTGGATTGGTGCAAGGTGTATGGGGTAATGGAAGAATCGATTCAGGCATACTAGCAAACTTAGCAGACGCACCCGATGCAGTTCTTACGCCCAATCGTTTAGACGTGAGTTTGCGCGGTTCTGTCATTCTAGCAGGCTTGGTGAAAGATGCAGATACCTTAGATGCCGCCGCTGAATTACCTGCTCGTGGATTAATCATTGCGAGCATTTATCCATCATTGCTTACCAAAGCACGTGAAATGCGTTATCCCATTTTAGTCACAGATGGTTTCGGCTCATTACCTATGAATTCTGCCGCATATAAGTTATTGACGACCAATGCCAAACGTGAAGTCACCGTCAATGCAGAATTTTATGACCGCTACACAGGCGCACGACCCGAAGTGATTATCCCATTACCAACTTCATCAGAACCGCCATCTCCAAGAGAAGTGGCAGAATTTGCACCCGGTTTACAAGTGCGTATGCGTCGCCCGCCTTCTATGGGAATGGTGGGGTCAATTGTTTCAGTCATATCCGGTTTAACCACACTGCCTAGCGGATTGCGTGCGCAATCTGCAGAAGTCAAATTGGAAAATGGCGAAACTGTGATTGCCCCGCTCGTTAACCTTGAAGTTGTGGGATAATATCACTTACTAACAATCAGGAGAGTGTTTTATGTCTTTCGACGATAATAATTATGATACCCCCGATGATGAACAACTCCCGGAAGAGTCGGGTAATAACCGCACCTTCTTAATTGCAGTTGGAATTTTAGGTGGAATCATTTTGCTTTCGGTTGCCTGCATTGTGGGTATCTTCTTAGTAAACCGCAATAATCAAACCGCGCAACAAGCTCAAATTCAATCCGCTACACAAACAGCTGAGGCTTCAAACAACTTTATTAATCAAGCACTCACTGCTACGGCTCAAGCCCAAGCCGCTTTACCCACAGCCACCTTACCACCAACAGCGACATTAGTTGTGAATGTTGCTACTGCCACAAATACTCCTGACCCGAATGCGACTGATGTAACGGCTTTAGATGCTCCTGCAACAGCCACTGTCGGTGCCGCATTGACGCAAGCCGCCATTGCCCAATTGACGATTGTGCCGACCACAACAGCATTACCTAATACCGGTTTTATTGATGATTATGGCGTACCCGGCTTAGCAGTGATGGCATTGGCATTTGTCATGGTCATTTTGCTAGCACGTAGGTTACGAGCCGCCCCAACCAGATAATAGTAAAAAAGTCTCTCAAATTTGAGAGACTTTTTTTATTTAATCTCTAACAGCTTAACTGCGAATTTCTACACTACACTTTCAGCAACAGTCTTTCCATACCCTAACAGAGATTTGACCATCTCTTGCGTACGACCTTCAGCATAGACTCTCAAAACAGGCTCTGTACCGGACGGGCGAATCAATAACCACGAATCATCTGCCATAATATATTTCACGCCATCACGTTGACTAATTTCATTAACCGCTTCGCCACCAATTTCTTTTGGTGCTTGCTTGGTAAGAAACTCAACCATTTCTGCTTTTGCAACCGGGCGACTCAAACGTAAATCGGCACGTTCGTATAAAGCAGGACCAACATCTTTGAGTAAATCATCAACCATTTCACCAAGTGACTTACCAGATTCAGCCAACATTTCCACCAACAATAATCCCATAATTGGACCGTCACCTTCAGGGATATGTCCTTTGAATGAAATACCACCTGATTCTTCGCCACCGATTAATACATCTTCTTGCATCATATAATCCGCAATGTGATTAAAGCCTACAGGTGTTTCATATAATTTCAAACCATAGCGTTTTGCTAACCTATCAATCATGCGCGTTGTGGAAACGGTTCTTACAACCGCACCGGACATTTTCTTCTTTTCAACCAAATACTTCAAAGATAATGCCATGATTTTGTGTGGGTCAACAAAATTGCCGCGTTCATCCATCGCGCCGATTCGGTCTGCATCGCCATCTGTGACAACGCCAAAATTCCCAAAGCCCGAACTCACCGCACTAGACAATGGACCTAAATATTTTGCAATTGGTTCTGGATGCACACCACCAAAGCCGGGGTTCATTTCATTGCGAATTTCATAAATTTCACAACCTGTACCTTGCAAGAAAGATTTAATCGTACCTCTTCCAGAACCATACATCGCATCCACAACAAAGCGTTGCGGATTTTCAGCAATAATGTCTGTGTTAATTAATTTTCTTAAATGCTCAAAATAAGCAGGCAATGGATTAAATTTTTGAATCAAACCGGCTTCGCGTGCTTTTTGAAAATCCATTAAGTTCGGTCCACGCGCTTGTTCTTCATTGTCATTGATATATACTTCTACACGGCGACATTGTTCTGATAATGCCGAACCACCAAAACCACCTTTTAATTTCAAGCCGTTATAACGTGGCGCATTGTGTGATGCAGTAATCATCACACCTGCAATCGCATTATTATGTTTGACGGCGTAAGAAATTGCCGGGGTTGGCGAATCGGATTGCGCAAGCAACACTGTAAAACCGTTTGCCGCAAGCACCCGCGCCACTTCCCCAGCAAAACGGTCAGACAGGAAGCGGGTGTCATATCCTATAATTATTTTTTTCGTATCAACTGTATCTGATTTATCCCAATGTTCTGAAGCAACTGCATCAGCAATGGCTTGTGAAACCATGCGTAAATTGCTAAATGTAAAACTATCTGAAATAACGGCGCGCCAGCCGTCGGTGCCGAAATGAATGGGCATTGATTTGTCCTTTTATAAATTTATGGTGTTGGTGTGGTTGTAACTGCAGGCGTAGATGTTGCGCCAAAGTTTGGTGCGGGGGTTGCATACGCCACAACTGATTCTAACAACCAGCCTTCAATTTGTTGCCCGTTTAATGTGGCATACACTTTTACCCAAGTAATATTGTTTACAACTTCAAACTCGCCATATGTTTCAACAATCGTACCGTTGAGCAAAGTCATAATGTATGTACCATCAGGACCGGGGGCTTCACGCAAGTTTGCACCACCGCCTTCATTGGCTTGAATTCGCGCGTATGTTGGCGTGGGTTGAATTGTCAATGTAACAGTTGGTGTTTCGGTTGGTGGCAATGTAACATCAAGTGTGACAGGGACAGGGCTGGGTGTGCCGGGTGTCGGTGTGCTGACGCGTGGAGTCTGTGTCGGATTCAGAGTCAGGCTGGGCGTTAAAGTTTGAAGCGTTTGATTTTGATTCGTCGGCGTAGATGCGGGAAGTGTAGCAGTCGCTTCATTTCTTGACGTGATACCTGCTCCAGCGACTGAAACAAGAGTCGCCACAAATAACAGAATCGCAATGACGCTTAATATCACACCACCAGCCGATGGTCGGATACGCAAAATAAATAATGTGATTAAACCGATAATGCTTACAAGTGAAAGATGAACTACAAAGACAATTAATCCTTGCAACCATACATCATCTAACCCAGCGCTGAGCCCGAAGCCAACCGCATTGATGGGTAAGAAAAATGCATAAGCAATAAGAACGCTTGGTAAAAATGGTTTTTCTTCTGAACGCGCAAATGATGCCACCAATGTAATTGCACCGACGATAAACACAATCAATGATGGAATCCATAAACGGGTGTGGATATATACATTGTCATGCGTCATAGGTGGTAATGCCAATGTTGCAAATCCAACGACCAATCCACCAATAAAAACCAATGCCAAGCTGATGAGCAATGCCATCACGGTTTCAAAAAGAAAACGTGGTGAACCAGTTAAGATTGAAAGTAAAAATCCGACCCACGGCACCATTAATGGTGCGACAAGAATGCCAAGCAATAACACGGCTTGTGAATCAAGTAAAAAGCCTAACCCTAAAATTGCACCACACACCAATGCAAACACAAACAATTCAATAGATGGATACGCCCGCCTTGCTAATGAAGCAACTAACGCGGCTTGACCTTCTGCATCTGTCGGGATAGATGAACGGCGGGTGGCACGTCTTCTACGGGGTGGTTCGCTGGGTTGTATTTGCTCGTCAGGAAATGACATAGGTCAATTATACAGGCGAAAAGAAGAAAGATGAAAGAGGGAAGATAGTAAATTTGTATCCCTGCTATAATTTGATTCAGAGTTAGTTTACATTTGATTGAATAAGGAAAAAACGATGAACGAACCTCGTGTTTACAAACAACCCCTTTTTGGAATTTTCCTTTCTGGTGTAATGCTGATGTTTTCTTGTGGCATCCTATTTTTTGTATCAGAAGCCCTAACAGATTTATGGTTTATGATTCCTATTTTGGGTTTGTTTGGGATCGCCTTCTTAATTTCGCTTTTTTCTTATACTTCAAAAGTAACCATCACAGACGATGAAATTACCTCCTCTTATATGTTTATTCCGAAAACGTTAAGGTGGACGGAAATTAACCGTGCATCCGGTACAGGTAGCGGGATCAAACTTCATAGTGAAGACGTGACCGTTTCCATTAATTCACGCTTGCCGGGCGTTGAAGAAATTATAGAAACTATCGGTCAAAAACGAGCGGATTTATTTTCCACAACTGAATTCAGCGAATTTCGGCGGGGACTTGGTTCATATTTCGGTTTTTTCATTATTTTTCTTTTATTTGCAGGCATTGGCGTGTTTTATTTCAGCATCGCAGATTTTTCGTCTGAGTCATTAATTTCTATGGGATTTATTGCTTTGTTCCTAATCTTCTTTATGTGGACATTTCTCGCCAGCCCACAATCTATCACGTTAGAAAATAACAATTTACAAATTAAATATCTGCTTGGTGAAAAGAATTTCTTGGCAAATGAAATCGGTGGTTTTTATTTTTCTCATACGCGCACACGCAGAGGCGGAAAGCAATATTACATCTCGCTGAATTTACGAGATGGAAAAAATATCCGCATTTCAGGGCTCAACATCGGCTTGCCAGTAGCCTATTTGGTTCTAAAAAATTGGCATAAAAAATTCGCAAATTAAGAATCACCACACGCGTGCCTGTGCATGGTGCAGGCAGAGACCACGAAGAACACAGAGAAATAAAAAAAAACTCAGTGGTCTCTGTGTTCTCTGTGGTAAAAACCCTGAAAAAATTAATATAACTCTTTAATTCTCCGTTAACCGCTACCCTGCTATAATAGAACTAGACGTGACCAATCCCTCGGCGTGTCTCATTCCACTAACAAGGCAGGTATTTCGCCATGTTCAACATTTCTCTCTTTTAATTCCCCCTTTTGCAAAACCCAAGCCGCAATATTTATCCGCGTGCCTTTCTTTCCCTTTCTTTTTTCCTATTTCACGTTTCATTTATCTGTTAACCTGATACTTGAAACCTGACACCTGAAACTTAAAATATGACTCAACATAAAATTACAGACGACCTTGATGTCCTTTTAGATGTTTTACCAGCGAATCTACGCCATGCCGTGGAAAAAGCCAACAACAGTGACAAGTTAATCGAAATCGTCATTGACCTTGGGCGTTTACCCGCCGCACGCTTTGTTGAAAACGAAATTTCATTATCTGATAAAGAAATCACACGCACTGAAATTGACCATATCACCGAACGCATCGGCGAGTTTGATGCAGATAATCGTGCAGGTATGGAGCGTACACTTCATCGCATCTCCGCGATTCGCAACAGACGCGGTGCTATCGTTGGTTTAACTTGTCGTGTGGGGCGTGCCGTTTACGGAACCGTAGATATCATTCAAGATATTATCGAATCGGGAAAATCCGTTTTGATACTTGGTCGCCCCGGCGTTGGTAAAACAACGTTACTTCGTGAAGCCGCACGTATTCTTGCAGAAAATAAACGCGTTGTCATCGTTGATACATCCAATGAAATTGGCGGCGATGGTGACGTGCCTCATCCTGCGGTTGGTAAAGCACGTCGTATGCAAGTGAAAGTCCCAACCCAACAACATGAAGTCATGATTGAAGCGGTTGAAAATCACAATCCTGAAGTCATCGTCATTGATGAAATTGGACGCGAACTCGAAGCACTCGCCGCGCGCACAATCGCTGAACGTGGTGTACAACTTATCGGCACAGCGCATGGTCAAACACTTGATAATCTTTTGCTCAACCCAACCTTAAGTGATTTGGTCGGTGGTATTGAAGCCGTGACTCTTTCTGATGAAGAAGCCCGCAGACGCGGCACACAAAAAACTGTTTTAGAAAGACGTGCTCCGCCAACATTTGATGTGTTGATTGAAATTCAACATCGCGAACGTTTTGCTGTTCATCTTGATATTATGACTGCAGTTGATTCGCTTTTACGCGATATGCCGATGGCACCTGAGATTCGCACGCGAGATGAATCGGGACAAGTGGTGATTGAAAAAGCCACTCAAGCCAAACCGAAGATTGAAGCGACGACAAAATCCACGCCTCGTTCTAAACGTCAACCTGCTTCTGAACCTCAACAGAATCTTCGATCCGAATCGATTAATCCGCCAGTGATTTCAAATAATGGAGCAAAATTACAAACCGTAAGAATTTTTGCGTATGGTGTTGCTCGTAACAGACTTATGCAAGCCGCCAAGCGACTTGGTGTGCCTGCCGTTGTGGTTGCGGATGTAAACGAAGCCGATGTGTTGGTGACGTTGCGAACGTATTATCGCAACCGCGAACAAACTGTGATTGATGCTGAATCGCGCGGGATGCCGATTTATGTTTTGCGTGCAAATTCTGTTTCGCAAGTAGAACAATTTATCGGTGACTTGTATAACTTAACCGAACACACGCCGCGTGATACGATGGATGATGTGCGTAGTGAAACGCAACAAGCCATTGCGGCTGTATTGAATGGTGAACGCTGGGTGGATTTACCGCCGGGTCCATCATTGGTTCGCAGATTGCAACATGAAATGGCTCGCAAAGCGGAATTGGTTTCTCATTCGTATGGCAAAGAACCAAGACGACATGTGAGAATTTTTAGGGAGTAAGAAAGTAGATAGGTATACAAGTAGACAGGTTTCAAATAACTCGTTTACCTGTTTTTTAATTTTCTTTATTCAGTTATACTTAAAATGAGAAATTATGAAACGCTTTTGGTATCCCTTTTTATTTACAAGTATTTTAGGCATTTTAGGAGGTTTATCAGTATCTATTGATTTAGAATACTTTGATATTCCCTTAATATTATTGATTTCTTTCATGGGTGGTTTCTTTGTTGTAATAACATTAAATTTATTATTACTAAAAAAAAGATTGATCGCAGATGTTGATTTCAAAGATAAAATTGTTCTAACTCAAGAAAAGATTTCTTTTTCTTACGGTTATGATTTCAGGTATTTATTCCCATCATTATTTATGCTTTTTGGTTTAGTTGTATATGCATATATAAGAATCTCAAATAGTACAAATAACTACTTTAGTATTTCAATTGTTTATTTAATTTTTTTACTGATTATATGTGCTATAGAGATACTGAAAACCAAATTGTACTTAACAAATAATGGTGTTATTTTTCAATCTCCTTTAGGGAAGATTAGTGCTTCTTGGAAAGACCTTATTGGAATTATGCAATTGTATAGAGGAGACGATGTCTTTGTATTTCAAAAACTCGAATATAGTAATAGTATTATCGAATCTCTATATGGAGATTATATAAGTATTTCAGCATTTGAAAGAAAATGGAAAGAAAAAGAAATAGGAGCAGTTATTAAGATTATTGCGCCACAGTTAAAATTTATTGAAAAAGACAAAAAATAATTTTTATGTTCATCACACTCGAAGGACCCGAAGGCTCTGGCAAGACCTCACACATCCCGCATCTTGTGGAATATTTGCGCGAGCAGGGACATGTTGTATTCCCGACGCGTGAACCCGGTGGGACATCTATCAGCGAGCAGATTCGTGATATTTTGCATGACATGAAAAATGCGGAAATGCATCCGCGCACAGAGACGTTGTTATATCAATCGGCACGTGCTCAAATTGTGGAACAAGTCATCAAGCCGAGATTGGCAGATAAAGAAATTGTCATTTCAGATAGATATTATGATTCGACAATTGCTTATCAAGGCTATGGACATCAACAAGATTTAGATGAGATTCG
>ERZ761610.1117-NODE-1117-length-16024-cov-185.503288_pt1 | contig 16024 bp, 4 predicted proteins | sample MGYA00512164_ERZ761610 | MGnify/ENA primary metagenome ERZ761610 (study PRJEB28899, sample SAMN02850038) | bioreactor sludge metagenome | biome: EBPR Sludge; feature: EBPR Bioreactor; material: flocular biomat | place: Australia: Thorneside Wastwater Treatment... | reverse complement strand
ATATCGGCAATTTAACAAATAACCAAAATGCCTTTTTTTAGTGAACTCTTTGTTTACTACGCATATAGACGAAATTTTATTACCAACGGTTGGCTGGGGTTAGTGGTTAGGGTGTACTAAACTCATTTGTAATTCACTACTTTTCACCATTCACTACTTGAGCCTTTACTTTTCAATAATCGGCGCTAATCAGCAGCATCTGTATTGTTGGCGGGTTTTAGCTCATAGTATTTTGTGAGCCATGATTTGGGTACTAAAAGCAGGGTAATAACCTAACTAACGCAACAAAGTAAACCAATAAAGCAAAAAGGAACAAAACAACCCGATATAAATGTTTAACATTGAGCAGCTAACTTGTTTGGGAAACGCAAAAATTACACTTTACCTTAAAACCATGCCCACCCTACTCTCCAGTACCCTGCCCCCGCAATATATAGGCGATGCCACAGTTGTGTTGCCCATTTACCGATTGACTTTCCAAATACACCTTCGGTTTACTGTATTTGGCGAATTGCTGGAATACCACTGCCCTGAGTTAGAAATGCCCGAAGCGGCTCTGAGGCTTACCTTTGGTAAAGCCGGTATGCAGGTTATTAATGCCGAAATTAATTTTTTACCCTATAGGCTTACCTTTATGGCTTATATGCCCATCTTAGGCAAGTATTTGCCCAACCCATGGCAGCCCATTATGCAGCAATTACTGTGGCTCAGAGGGGGCTCTGTTCCTAAGTACTTACCCTACCCTAAATGTCAGCCGTTTACCCAACTCTTTGCAAGATGGCTTAAGCCGGCAAGAAAACAGTACGAAATGGAGTTGGTAAATGCCATTATCGGAAATAATATGGGCGCTTTAAAAAATAAGTATTATCCCAAATGGTTGTCTATGCCGGTATGGGTATATTTTCTGCAAGCCTCCAAAATGCCTTATTTGCGTTCTACTGCTGCTTATTACCTTAAATACACAAAAAATACATCTACAGTATTGCCTGTTTTAGCAAACGCTTTATACGACCAAAACAGAGATGTGCGGCAATGTGTGCTGGAAACCCTGCAAATTATAGGCAACCATAGTGTAGCTCCATTTGTAATAGACGCCCTAAATGACCCATTTTATTGGTTGCGTATTGCTGCTATAGAAGTATTGGCAAAAATAGCCGATACCCGCGCCATAGAACCACTCCTGCACTTGCTCAAAGACGATTATTACAAAGTGCGCCGCGCCGCCGTTACTGCTTTAGGTGCATTTGCCGATGCTCGTATAGTTGAGCCGTTGATACAAGTTTTGCTGAACGACCATGACACACAAGTAAGACAAACTACAGCTACAATACTGGGTACAATTGGCGATACCCGCGCTATTGAGCCATTAAAACAAATAACCACCCACAACAATCAGCAACTTAGAGCGTATGCCCTAACAGCGCTGGGGTGTTTTAAGCATTCAGATAGCACCGAGGTATTCATTGACGCCCTCAATAGTACACACAAATATACCCGCAGAGCCGCCGCAGATAGCCTTATAAAAATGGGCGCTGCCGCAGTAGAGCCCCTCATTATGGCTCTGAATTGCCAAGCCATTTTAACCCGACATTATGCTATATTGCTGCTTTCTGATTTAAATGACACCCGCGCCATACCTCACTTGCAACATCGGTTACAAGTAGAACAACACCCCCTTTGCAAAGAAGCTCTGCATGAAGCCATCCAAAAACTCCAATTTGCTTAATCCTATTGGGCAAACTGCGGGCGTAGCAATGCCCAAAACCGTTTTTAACGCGAGGGTGGAGTTATGAGCATACTCAAAGGCTTACCACAAAAGGATTTCAAACAGGTGGGGTGATATATTTCGATGCGCTGCACCTTTGCACAACCCAATACCTCAATTTATGGGTGTTGGTAGGTAACATACAAGGGCAAGGGGCAGCGCCCCGTAATCTTGGTAGAACAGCAACAAACTGTACTATTATCAGATGCAGCGCACCGAAATCTGTTACCCATTTTAACAAACACACTTAAACCTTATGTAGATTTTGCCCCACTATCGGGCGCTCATTTTAATTCCAACTTCACGTTACTTAATCCTTTTTTTTCAAAAATCTGTGTAAATCAGCCGCATCCGTGTTATCCGTGTGCTAATTACTGCCAGAGTGGGTGGTGGGTACTAAGAAATAGCAACTAATTTGCGCCTTTGCGTCTTTGCGTGAGATAATGTATTGTGCAAAATCTTACCAATTTAGTCTGCAAATACGCCATAAATTTGAATTGCAGACAGTACCTAAGTAGTTACTACCAAAGTAAGAAACCAAACAGCCCGATGTGCATCATTGCAAAAACGCCTACGGTTTTATAGCGGCTACTTTTTGGCGCATAAAGGCGGCGGTATAGGAGTGCGGGCATTGCAAAAGGTCATCGGGCAAGCCTTCAAACAACAATTGCCCGCCTTCATTGCCTCCATCGGGTCCAAGGTCTATTACCCAATCGGCACACTGCACAATATCTAAGTTGTGTTCTACCACCACTATGGTATGTCCGTTTTCGATAAGGGAGTTAAAAGACAGAAGGAGTTTGTTAATATCATTAAAATGCAAGCCGGTAGAAGGCTCATCAAAAATAAACAGCACGGGGTTGGGGGTTTTACCTTTGCCTAAGTAGGAGGCAAGTTTTACGCGCTGTGCTTCGCCGCCGCTGAGGGTGCTTGATGATTGCCCCAGTTTTACGTACCCCAATCCTACATCGGCAAGGGGCTGTAGTTTGGCGGCTACCTCTTTGTGGTTGGTAAAAAAAGCAAGGGCTTCATCAACGGTCATATCCAGCACATCAAAAATAGATTTTTCGTGATACTGCACGTCTAAGGTTTCTTGTTTAAAGCGTTTACCGTTGCAATCTTCGCATATAAGGCGCACATCGGCAAGAAACTGCATTTCTACTACGGTTTCACCTTCGCCCTCGCAGGCTTCGCAGCGTCCGCCCGGCACGTTAAAAGAAAAATGACCGGCGGTAAAACCGCGTATTTTTGCCAGCGGTTGTGCGGCAAACAGCTCCCGTATAGCATCAAATGCCTTAATGTAGGTAACCGGATTGGAGCGCGATGATTTACCGAGCGGGTTTTGGTCTATGAGTTCTATTTTGGTTATGCGGCTCACATTGCCGCTTAGTTTACCAAACATGCCCGGGGCATCGGTAGGTTCTTTAAGGTGTTGTTTTATGGCTCGGTACAAAATTTCTTTTACCAATGTAGTTTTGCCGGAGCCGCTAACCCCCGTAACTACGGTAAGGGCTTGGAGCGGAAAACGGGCGGTAATGTTTTTAAGGTTATGGTGTTGGGCATTTTCTACGGTAATAAACTCCTGTTTAACCCGTTTTTTTTGTGGTATTTCTACTTGTTTAATGCCGGTAAGGTATTGTGCGGTAAGGCTATTGGGGTAGTGGGGCAGCAGGGCGGGGTTTCCGGCAAAAACCACTTCGCCGCCCAATCTGCCGGCAAGCGGACCCATATCAATGAGGTAATCTGCCGAGCGCATTATTTCTTCGTCGTGTTCTACAATAATTACAGTATTGCCAAGGTTACGCAGTTGTTTAAGTACGGCTATGAGTTGCTCGGTGTTTTTAGGGTGCAGCCCTATGCTGGGTTCGTCTAAAATATACATAGAGTTGGTAAGGTTGCTGCCTAATGAGCGGGTAAGGTTAATGCGCTGCGTTTCGCCGCCCGAAAGGGTAGCCGATATGCGGTTTAGGGTAAGATAACCTAAGCCTATATTGTTCATTACGGTAAGCCGGTTGGTTATTTCGGTAAGAATGCGGCGGCAAATTTGAAAATCATGGGGCGATAGGCTGAGTTGGTCAAAAAATGTTTTTACCTCTTTTATGGGCAGGTTTACCAAATCGGTTATGGCTTTGCCGGCTACTTTTACATGTTGGGCATCGGGGCGCAGGCGTGTACCTTTGCAGTTTCGGCAGTTGGTACGTCCGCGGTATTTTGCCAGCATTACGCGGTACTGAATTTTAAAGGTTTGCTCGTCTAAAAATTTAAAAAAGTTATCTAACCCTTCAAAATGCTCGTTGCCTGTCCATAGCAGGTTGTACTGCTGGGGTGTTAGGTCGGATATAGGGCGGTGTATGGGGAAATCAAATTTGTGGCTATGGCGGATAAGTTCATCGTTCCAGAGGCTCATTTTATCGCCTTTCCATGGTGCAACAGCGCCTTGGTAAACCGAAAGGCTTTTATCGGGAAAAACTAAGTTTTCGTCAATACCAATTACCTGCCCGAAACCTTCGCACACGGGGCATGCTCCAAAGGGGCTGTTAAAATTAAAAAAATGGGCGTTTGGCTCTTCAAAGGTGATGCCGTCTAACTCAAACCGATTAGAAAAATGGCGGGTAGGCGTGTTAGTTGCCTCTATGATACACTCGCCCATGCTCTCAAAAAAAGCGGTATTAACTGAGTCGGCACATCGGGTTTGGGTTTCATTGTCATCGGGTTTCACCAAAATTCGGTCAATAAGTATCCTAATATCGGGCATAGAGGCGTCAAACTCATGGGGGTCAATGTCTTCAATTTTGAGGAGATTACCGCCGTATTGCAATCGGGTAAATCCTTTTTGCAAAAGCAGGTCGAGTTCTTTTTGTACGGCGTCTTTACCTTTGGTATGCAGGCGCAGGGGAATGTAAATAAAGGCTACTGTGCCGGGCTGAAGGGTAAAAATATAATCAACCACATCTGCCACTTCATCTTTTTGTACCAATTTGCCCGAAACCGGGGAGTAGGTTTTTCCTATGCGGGCGTAGAGCAGTCGCAGGTAGTCGTAAATTTCGGTAAGGGTGCCTACGGTGGAGCGGGTAGTGCGGGTTACCACTTTTTGCTCAACGGCAATGGCGGGGCTTATTCCTTTAATGTAATCTACATCGGGTTTGTTCATTCGGGTAAGAAACTGCCTTGCATAAGACGAAAGGCTTTCTACATAGCGGCGTTGCCCTTCGGCATACAGGGTGTCTATGGTAAGGGTGGACTTGCCGCTGCCCGATACGCCGGTAATTACTACCAATTTGTTTCGGGGTATGGCTACATCTACATTTTTGAGGTTGTGAAGCCGTGCGCCTTTTATTATGATGTATTGGAGCGGGTTTAGGTTTGCTACATCGGTGTTTTTGTGGGTGTGCGGGGTGGGGTTCATGGTTTGGGTGGGCTATTGTGGTTAAGGCGGGGCTGTTTTTGTTGGCAACTGCGGGTAGAACATGGTAAACAAAGATGCGGGTTTGGGGGTTTGCGGTAATGGGTAGGAATTGTTTGGTTGCCCATACTTTGCCACAAAGACCTTTTTTCCGGTATGAGCGAAAAACCGACAGCAATTAGCACACGGATAACACGGTTGCGGCTGATTAGCACGGATTTTTGGGCATCTACTTAGGTACTGCCTGCTGTTCAAATTTATGGCGTATTAGCAGGCTAATGGATAAGATTTTGCGCAAAGAACGCAAAGAAAAGAGGAATTTAGTTAAGACCAAGATATATTGATAAGTTTTAAAAAATAATCACCAAAAATCAGGAAACAGGAGGCAGAAAGTGAAGGGGCGCTTCCAATAATGCAGGAATTATTGGGCTACTTATTAGCAGTATTACCGCTGTTTAATAGCTCATTTGCCTGTTGCAGTACGGTGTTAGCTTGTTCTGATTTATAGTTGAGCAGTTTTTGGTATAGTTCGGCATTGTGGGCTGCTAAAATTTGCACGGCAAGTAAGCCGGCATTTTTGGCGGCATTGAGCGCCACGGTAGCCACCGGCACACCGTTGGGCATTTGAAGAATAGAGAGTAGGGAGTCCCACCCGTCAATAGAATTGCTCGATTTTACCGGCACCCCAATTACCGGCAGTGCGGTAAGAGAAGCCGTCATGCCGGGTAAATGTGCTGCCCCTCCTGCACCGGCAATAATAACTTTGATGCCTCGGTTATATGCGTTTTGGGCATACTCTACCATGCGCAGTGGCGTGCGGTGTGCTGATACAATGGTTATTTCAAACGGCACGTCAAATTGCTGTAATACATCGGCGGCGGCTTGCATAACCGGCAGGTCAGATTTACTGCCCATAATAATGCCTACTAATGGAAACATAAGCGGGGGAGTGAAAAGTTAGGAGTTGTGAGTTAGGAGTTATGAATTATGAGTTGCGAATTGCCACTAACCACTAACCACTAACAAACGTCAATACCTTACCATAGGCAGCCCTATGCGGCTCATATTGGGTTGGAGGATGTTAAAATCGGCAGTAGTAACGTTTTTGTCAAGGTTAAGGTCGGCGGGGCGGTATTGGTTGGTAAGGGCTGCTTGTTGGGCGTATCGGTTAAAATCGGCAACGGAGATGATGCCATCGGCGTTCATATCGCCGGCGGCTAAGGCAAAAATGCCACTGCCTACGGCGGCTACCTGTGCTTGCCCACCCATAATGTTGGCGGGGTTGGTAAAATTGTAGGGGGCAGTATTGGGAATTTGCACCGGCGTGTTGCTCACTACTGCCAGGTGGTTTCGACTGCGCACTATAAAATAATAAGCCGTATTGGGGCTGAGGTCAAAAAACTGCACGCCTTCGGTGCCGTCCATGTCTATCAGAGCGCCGTCGTTTCGCAAAAACACTGCCCTTTGCTCCATAATCATGTCGGGGTTATTGGCGCTTCGGGCTTCTATGAGTACCCAGTCGGTAGTATTGGGTGGGATATTGTTGGTATTTAACACATCTTCTACCGAGCCGTCATACAACCAGGGCGCTTCGTAAAACGGTTGGAAATAGGGCAGCAAATTGCCGGTTTGTAGCTGAGTGGTCATAAGGTCGGTGGCTGGGTTGTAAGCTCCTTGCAGCAGCACCTTAGCTTTAAAGGGCGTATAAGGCAGGTCAATAATAACCAAGGTTACCGGAGTGCGGCTTCGGGTAGTGCAGCCGGTTTGGGTGTTTTGGGCTTCTACGTACCATACAAAAGCGCCATAGGCGGCAGGCGGCGCCGGGGTGTAGGCATTGCCTGTAAATACGGGTGTTCCGCCGGTGAGTTGGGTAAACCACAGGTATTGCACATTGGGCAAGGTATTTTGTATGGTAAGCGGCGGCACGGGGTCGCCCTCGTTTATGGTATAGGTATTGTTGGCAGGAATGGGCAAATCGGGCAGGGGCAGCACGGTAAGGGTTATGGGGGTTCGGGCATTGCTTAGGCAGCCTCCTGTAAGCATTTGGGCTTCTATGTGCCAGGTATAAGCGCCGGCAGTTTCGGCATTTACCGGCGGGGTAAAGGCAGCACCCGAGTGCAGGGGTACGCCGCCTACGGCATCGGGATACCAGTAGTAGAGCATATTGGGCAGGCTATCGGTAATGGCAAGGGTGGGCAGGGGGTCGCCGGCACAAATTTGGGTATCGGGCTGCGGGTTCACCACCGGCAGGGCATAAACCGTTACGGTTATCGGGCGGCGCCTATTGCAGCCGGTTATGTTATCGGTAGTTTGCACATACAGGGTTTGTTCGCCAAACGGAAGGCTTGCCAAAGGGGTAAACGTATTGGTAGCGCTGTTATACGTGCCGGCAGACTGAGTGCCGGTGGGAGCAGTAAACCACCCGCCAACGCTGTAAACGCCGCCAAAATTATACAGCGCCGGGCTTACCGGCTGATACCCGCATACATTGATGGGCTGTGTAACTATATAGGGCAAAATGGTAGCATTGTTTTGCAGCGCAACCGGCGTGGTATTAAAACTGCCCGATGACTCTATAATGCCGTTGTTGATAAAACTGCCCTGATTGCTGTGGTTAAACCCATAGGTAGTTTCTATAATGCCTGCATTGGTGAGGGTGCAGTTGGCATTGTTTTTTATTCTGCCATCGGTGCGCAGCAAGCCGCAGGCTTGGTTGGTGCATTGCAGGGCGGTGGCGCTGGCATTGGTATTGTAAAACGAATCAAACGTGTTTTGGAAAAGGCTAATGTTGCCACTGTTGGCAAAGGTAAACACATTGGCGTAGCCGGCATTTTCAATTCCCTCTCTGCCGGTGGCGGTTATGCTGATGTTTCCGGTATTGGTAAACGAATAAGCGCCGCCGTAATTGATGTTTTTAAGTCCTTCCTCGCCGGTATTGCGGATATTTATACTGCCCGATGTGTTAAAGGTGAGGGCGGTGGCGGCATAATCGGTGGCATTGGTATAGGTACTTTGGCTAATGATGCCGTTAGCGCCGGGTATGTTTTGTACGTTTATGCTGCCACTGTTGGCAAATTGGAGCAGGCTGTTGGTATTGTTGTTGTAAATAGCCTGTGCATCGGCAAGCAGATTTTGGATAAGCACACTTCCTTGGTTATTAAACACCAAGTTCGACATGGGGTAGGCTGCGCTGGTGGTGGCGGTTTCGTTATACAGGGCGTGTTGCGACAGGTTTTGGAGGGTAATGCTGCCGGTGGCGGCATTGGTAAAGGTAAAAAAGTTGCATCGGTAATCGTAGTTGTAAATGCCGCGCCCTTGCAGGTTGCCTATGGTAATGCCGCCGGAGTTGGTAAACTGCAAGGCGTTGGTTTGGGTAGATGCGCTTCGGGTGGTGTGGTTGTAAATGCCGTGCTGGGTGGTGTTTTGGATGTGGATATTACCGTTTACCTGATTCTGAAACTGAATAACGCTGGTATTATTTTCTACATAGTTGTAAATGCCATGAGCGCCCGATGCTTGCAGGTTTAAAGCGGCATTGTTGTAAAAATACAGCGAATCGTTATTGGCGTAGTTGTAAACCGATGAAAGCGCAGTATTGGCTACCGATACCGTACCGCCGTTGTTTTGGAAAGTAACCACGGGGGTAAATGTGCCCGATTTTCGGCTTCGGTTGTAAATACCTTGTTCGGCAGTATTGCTGATGGTAAGGTTGCCGTTATTGGTAAAGTTTACGTTGTCGCCGGCATCGGCGTAGTTGTAAATGCCTGCTTGGGTGGTATTGGTTATGTTGAGCGTGCCGGCATTGGCAAAATTGAGGTTGGTAATTTCGTAGTTGTAATCGGGCGGATTGGGGGTACTGTTAAAGCATCGGTTATACATGCCGTATTGGGCGCATTGGGCTATGTTTACCGTGCCGTTGTTTTGCACCGCAAGGGCATTGCCCCGTTCATTAAAATTGTACCAGCCGGCAAACAGGGCATCGGTAATGCTGATGCTGCCGTTGTTGGTAAAGTTCATGGCGGTGTTGTAAGCGGCTTGGTCTTCGCGGTTTTGGTTAATGATGCCATACTCGCGGGTGCGCGTAATGTTGATGCTGCCGTTGGCGGTGTTGGTAAAAGTAAGGTTACCGCGGTTGCCAAAATTTTGCAGTCCGTCTAATTTGGTACTGTCTATGGCAATACTGCCGTTGTTGGTAAAATGGAGTTGTGCAGTTTGGGCGGGGTTGGTTTGGGTAACTTGGTTATAAATGCCCTCTTCGCGGGCGCTGTCTATGGCAATGCTGCCGTTGTTAATGAAATTCAAGATAGCCAAATTGTTTTCGGAAAAATTAAAGATGCCCCGCCATCGGGTACTGCTGATGTCTATGTTGCCATTGTTGGTAAAGGTAAGGGGTTGTCCTCGGTAGGTATAGTTGTAAATGCCGCGCTCCAAAGCGCTGTCTATCTGAATAGCGCCTGAATTGGTAAAATTGAGCGAAAGCGGAAACGATTCATTAGAAGCCCGATTGTAACAGTACAATCCCTGCTGCCCTACGTTGGTAATGGTTATATTACCGCCGTTTTGGGCAGTTATTGCTCCGTTGGCATTATTAAAAATTAACCCGTGATTATTGCAGCCGGTAATCCATATTTGCCCCGGATTATTAAACTGCAAGGCTGCCGGATAAGGGGCTTCCTCCTGGCGGTTGTAGTTGTAAATGCCGGCTTCGGTAAGGGTGTTGGCGGTAGATATAAACAAGTAGTTGTTAAAATTTACCAGTCCATCGCGGCTTTGGTTGTAAATACCGGCTTTACCCGTGTTTTCAATTTCTATGTTGGCATAGTTGTTAAAGGTAATGGCAGCGCCGTTGTCGGTTATGTTGTAGAGCCCCTGGTTGGTGCAGTTGTAAATATCCATCGGGGCATTTACATTCATGGTAAGCAGTCCGTTGTTGGTAGTACTGTTTATCAGCCCAATATCGGAAGCGTTAAACAGATTCACTGCGCCCGAAAAATGAACTGTATGAATGGCATTGTTGCTCAGTGCCGTCCAGCCGTCATCGGCACAGTTGCTAATGTTTAGGGTAGCGCCTGCTTGGTGGGTAAAGGTAACCTGCGTAGGATAGGCATTGTTGTTTTTTACCGCTTCGTTATAAACGCCATCGGCGGTAATGTTGCTAATGTTTAGGGTAGCGGCGTTGGTAAAACTCACCGTGCCGTTTAGGGCATAAATGTTTAGTCCGTTTATGCTGCATTGGGTTATGTTTAGCGCGCTTTGGTTGTTAAAAGTTACCGCGCCGCCGGTGGCAGTGCTAATGTAAATGCCCTGTCGGTTTATTTGTTGTATATTGATGTTTCCGTAATTGGTATGCGTTACCTGTCCGTTGTTTTCGGCGGTGCAGCGCAGCCCGTCGCTTTGGTTTACCCGTTTCACTATGATGTTGTTAAAATTAACGCACTCCATAAGGTGGCGGTTGCTGTAATGGTAAATGCCCTGTTGTTGGGCAAAATCAATATCAATGACGCCAAAATTGCTGAACAAAAACCCACAGGCAAAATTACCTGCCAATTTGTTTTGACGGTTAAAAATGCCCCTCGAACCGGCTCGGCGCACCGTAAGGTTGCCGTTGTTGGTAAAGGAGAGCTGCCCGTTATCGGTATTGTTGTAAACAGCATGAGAGGTGGTGCTGTCTATCTTAATTAACCCGTCGTTAGAAAAGGTGAGAATGGCAGTAGTATCGGCAGTTTGGTTAAGGGCAACGGTGTTATACAATCCATACACCGAAACCGTATCAATGTAGATATTGCCCGATGGGGCATTGTTAAAAATGACCTTTGAGAACGTATTGTTGCAGTAGTTCATTACTCCGCTATCTGCCGTTCGGGCGGTGCGTATCATGTGGTGATTGGTAAACCTAAGCTCATGTTTCATGCTCTCATTGCGAATGCCCTGCGAGTTGGTTTGCCGCACGGTAATAGTACCCCAGTTGTGCGCCTCAAAATAAGGGTTAAAGCTGAGGTCGTCTTGCCGGTTGTGGTTGTAAATGCCGCGCTGGTAAAGGTTGGCATTGTTGCCCACTTTGCGCACGGTAATTTGTGCGCCGCTTCGGTTGTAAAAGTAAAAAGTACCTTTGTTGTTATAGTGGTATATGCCATGCTGACCGGTGCTGTCTATGGTTATAGAGCCGTAGTTGTCAAACACAAAGTAGGCGGCGCCCGTATTTACATCGGGGCGACACTCGTTTACAATACCCCTGTTGGCACACAAAAAAATGTTGATACTGCCGTTATTGGTAAACACTATGCGGCTATTGGTGCGGTAGCTGTAATGATACATGCCCGATGCCCCAATGTTACTAAGGCTAAGGCTGCCGGTGTTATTAAAGAGCAGGGTGTCGTTTTCTATATTGGTATAAATGCCGGTGCTGCTAATGTTAGAAAGCGAAAGGTTGCCGGTATTGGTAAAGGTAGGGTTATATCCCGATGTGCCGTTGGTGGTAATAAACAGTCCTCTATCGGCGATATTAGTAACCGAAACAGCGCCATTGTTTACAAAATGCCCTTTGTTGGAGTAAATGCCGTAGCTGCCGGTATTTTGCACCGCAAGGGCGCCGCCCGCGTTTATGGTGCAGGTAGCATTATTGCGAAGATACAACCCATAACAGGTAGAGCCGCTGCAACCTGTGCCATTAATGGTCAAATTTCCGCCCGATGCTATGGTAATTTGGGCATTGTTCAGCGCCTCTACATACCGCACCGAAGCCACTGCGGCGCTTACCACCGGGTAAACCTGCGTGCCGCTCACCTGCGGAATAAACACCCTATCGGCAGCGCCCGGTATGTTGCCGCCCACCCAGTTGGCGGCGGTGTTCCAGTTGTTGCTTATGCCGCCCTGCCAGGTAATATCGGCAGCAAAAATGGTAGTGCGCGGGTAAATGCAGCCCAGCAATAACAGCAGAAAAATATAATAGTATAGCGGTGTTTTCATGTTTGTGAGCGGTAAAAAGTGGTAAAATAAACGGCAGTATTGCACAAAGATACACTTGTGCAAGTATATTGGGCAATCTGCGGCGGTATTTTGTTAATTTTTTGTAACAATTTAGGTTGTATTTACTTTTAAAGCCCGTTGGGGTTTTTAGGGTTGGTAATAACAACAAACAAGATAATGGCTATAGGGTCAAATTTTGGACATTTGTGTAAATGCTGAAAACTTAGGAGAAGCCTAATTTAGGTAAAAAACGATGTTTTGGCTACACCCCTAAAAATTAACAAGTTAACGGGGCGCAGCCCTTTAATCTTGGCAGAAAAACCGAATAAACCGGGTGGTAAAGGGGCGTAGCCCCGGCATCTTAACCCCTGCCCCCCACGCCAAAAATCATCTCAAAAATTGCCCGATGTTTTCGGGAAATACCCAAAACAGCCATGCCCTTGTGCATTTGTGGCGGTTAAAAGATTTCCGGCATACCCTATACAGGCTAAAATCTCCACCGGAAAATCTGAAATTTTTCAGAAATTTTCAGATTTTTCCTATATTTTGGTTTAACGAAAAAAATATGTTTAGTTGAAGAACAAAATTATTTGTTTTTTTGGCAGAAAGGGGTTATCATTGCAAAAGATTACTAAATAAGCAAAATAGCATAGGCATAGCGGGCTGGTTTTGTGGGTAAATGGTAGGTAGAAATGGCGATTTATAGCGTCTAAATGCCCATTTACCATATCTACAATGCTACCCGCTAACAACAAACAAAGATACCACATTCATATATTTTTAAACAAACCAAAATTTAAAACAACATGAAAAACGCTACCCATTCTGCCGCCATAGCTTTTGCGCTATGTATTAGTTTAATTTTTAATGGGGGGGGGTAAACGCCCTTTATGCCCAAGACTTGAGCAGCATTTTAGATGCTAATGACACCACGTACTACCAAATTTGCACTAAAATGGAAAACTACATAACCTCGCTGCCCGGCGATTTACCCGCCACATTTGGCACCGGATCAGGTGAAGAAGGGGAAGACGAGTTTGTTGCCCGTTTTGCTAAGTGGAGAAATTTTTGGCGCGGCAGAGTAGCGCCCGATGGAACAATGAGCATATTTAGCCAAACCATTATAGCGCTGCTCAGCGGGCTTATATCTGTATGCAATTCGCCTATAGACGACAATATCACCTGGCAGCAATTAGGTCCATTTAATTCAAATGGCTCCGGCACCGCAGCCAAAAATTGTTATGGCTCTGGCGCACCAAATACCCAAAACCAAGGAAGAATTGATGCCGTGTGTCCCAATCCTAACAATACGCAAGATATTTTGGCAGGCGGCAACAACGGCGGTATCTGGCGCACACAAGACGGTGGACAAACCTGGGCAAACACCACCGCCGACGAAGGGTTTAATATGGTGGGTATAAACAAAATTATCAGGCACCCGCAAAACCCCAATATCGTTTTTGCGCTTACCCAAGTAAGTGGCAGCGGTTACCACATGTCGGCTTTTAACCGCCGCATTTATGGCATTGGTATCTTGTATTCAAACGACGGCGGTAATACCTGGTTCCGAACCAATAACCCCCAACCATTTACCGGCGTACACAGTGCAGATGGCAATAACGACCTGTCAAAATCGGTCTTAGATATTGGCATACCTCCCGGTAACTCAGTAGCAGACACCCGATTGTATATTACCACAGCCAACTACTTGTATTATGCCCAGCTTGACCTAAGCAGCGGTATCAGCAGTACCACCGGTTTTAACTGGGTAGAACTATACGCAGGAACAGGAGCATGGAACGCCACCATTACCGGTTTTGCTATTCAGCCCTCAGACCAAAGCGTTTGGATTACCTATAATACAGGTATTATAGAGCCGGGTAGTACAACAGGATTTCAACTCTACAAATATACCTATAGTACCGCCGCCGCTGCCACCAACTACCATACACAAACTACAGTGCCGCTGCCAACCTCGCTCACACCGCCTGACCGCATAACCCTCCACATTAATACAGCTAACCAAATGGTACTGTCGGCTTATGTAGGCTCAAATTTACAAATCCGCCACTTGGATATTGACAACCCTTCAGCAACATGGGTAGTGCCAACAAATTCGAGTGGCATCCTTACTACTATGGGTATTGGTTCAACAAATTCCGACATTATATACGCCGAACATATGGATCAATTAGAAAGATGCATGTATAAATCTACTAATGGCGGCATCACCTTTTCGCCTATGAACAACTACCCCAACCATGTAGATAAACGCACCTTGTTTGTACTGCCCGGCGCTCCGCACGATATACTGTTTTTAGGCACCGATGGCGGCGTATCTGCCTGTACCGATGGGCACAACTGGCAAGACATAACCGGCGAAGGTATTGCCAATACCAACTTTTTTGGCGTAGGCATTACCGAACACAATGCCGATTTTATTATAGGTGGCGCTCAAGACGGCTCTATCAATATGTATAACCACCACCAATGGTACGAAACCGCACCGAACCAATCTGATAACGGCGATTGTGCCATTTCGCCAGCCAACCCAAACGTTATCTACCAAGAAACACAAAATACAGTAGTGAAAACTATTTTAAATGCAAACGGCACCAGTACGCCAACAAGCGGCAGTTATTATTGTACTGCTTTTTGTGGTTCTAATACTCTTCATCCATCACAAAATTTTTACTATTCTCCGCTATTATTTAATCCTTCTGAACCGGAAGAGCTATTTTTAGGGCAATCGGGTTATTTAAATGTAATAAGTAACGCCACAAACAGCACGCCATCTTTAACTCAAATCACCAATTCCGGCTTATATGTAGCAGAAACCGCGCAACCTCCAACAACAGGATCTTTTAATTGGGGAACCAGAAAAAGTGTATCCAGTATTGCCATGGCTGCTGCCAACCCCAATGTGGTGTATTATTCCCTTTTTGGCGCATTTTGGAACAACCCTAATGCGCTTGATTGTGGCGCTAAGGAAAGCCAATTTAGCGGTATCTTTAAATCTGTGCGTACCATAGACCCTGTAACCGGTAATCAAACATGGACTACTTACAATATAACCAACAACATGTATGTGCCGGTAACCTATAACTGTTCGCCACCCGAAAATGCCCTCCGACTACCGGCTTCTATTACCGATATTGCCGTTGACCCAAATAATGAAAACCGCATTTGGGTATGTTACGATGGTTTTGTAAGCAACTACAAAGTGTGGTATTCAGCAAATGGCGGCGAAAATTGGGCGCCTATTACCGGCTGTTTTCCCAACATACCCGCCGCTGCCATAGCTTACCAACCCGACTCGCCTAACCGAATTTTTGTGGGCACCGATGCCGGTGTGTTTTTTACAGATGATACCATGGAGGGCGAATGGGCTTATTATGCTAATGGCGGTCCGCAATGCCTTATTGCCGATATAGAAATTAACCGTTGCGATAATAAATTGGTAGTAGCTACACACGGAAGTGGTATGTGGGAAGTAGCTTTGCCACCGGCAAATGTATCGGAGTTGGTTATAAGCGCCAATACCAATTTTTCTGACGACAAAATGATGTTCCAAAACATTGTGATACAATCAGGCGCAACCCTTACCCTTACGCCGGGCGCTATACTGCGCATGGCTAAAGATAAAACCATCACCATAAAACCCGGCGGCATCCTACACGTAAACAATGCCACCATTACCGACCTCTGCAAGCGTGCATGGGGAGGCATTATTGTGCAGCGCGGCGCTAAACTCATTGTAAACGGCGCTGCCGATACACCCTCAAACCCCATACAGGCAGGCATTATTACTACAAGTTCTACTCAACGCTGGCAAGGCATAGAAGTATGGGGCAATACCGCCATGGTTCATGCCGATTTATTTACCGCCC
>ERZ761610.1113-NODE-1113-length-16055-cov-26.949875_pt1 | contig 16055 bp, 15 predicted proteins | sample MGYA00512164_ERZ761610 | MGnify/ENA primary metagenome ERZ761610 (study PRJEB28899, sample SAMN02850038) | bioreactor sludge metagenome | biome: EBPR Sludge; feature: EBPR Bioreactor; material: flocular biomat | place: Australia: Thorneside Wastwater Treatment... | reverse complement strand
GTAATCCATAGTGTGATGAAGATTACACTGCATAGGCAAATCAGAATAATGTTTGTTTCAACCATGAAACCAAAAAAAATGTTAATTTCCCTCAAAGATCAGCATCAGACTATAATCTGGCTTTATATTCGTTGGCAAAGTGTTTGCAGTGCTATATTTGCACCAGAATTTTTATTGTATTTCTATGCAAAAACATGATCATAGCGGTCAATCGGCATTGATTCGATTGGAAAATGTTACGAAATCATTCGATAACACAGAAGTGCTGAAGAATATAACTTTATCTATATTCGAGGGCGATCTTGTTTCTATTATCGGTCCGTCAGGCTGTGGCAAATCTACATTGTTACGTTGCATCAATGCTCTGGAAATTATTGATGGCGGCTCAGTGCGTGTTGCTGATATGGTGCTTGATCGTCGTGCCGGAGCAGATGTATCCCATAAAGAAATTGAAAAGAGAGCGCATCGCTTACGGCAATCTGTTGGTATGGTATTTCAAACATTTAATCTGTTTCCCCATAAAACTATAGTAGAAAATACTATGATGGCACCCATGGTTGTACAAGGTGTAGATAAAGAGATTGCGCGCGAAATAGCACTGCGTCAATTGGACAAAGTGGGATTGAAGTCACTCGCGGAACGTCGTCCTGATCAATTATCCGGCGGACAAATACAAAGAGCGGCAATAGCGCGTGCCTTAGCTATGTCACCGAGTGTGATGTTATACGATGAGCCTACATCTGCCCTTGATCCTGAATTAGTGGGTGAAGTCTTATCAGTTATGCGTGAATTAAATGCTGAGGGTATGACACAAATTATAGTCACCCATGAAATGCAATTTGCCAAAGATGCCAGTGACTATATTGTGTTTATGGATAAAGGCGAAATTGTTGAGATTTTAGCAGAAGAATTTATGGTCGAACACCCAAAAGATATTCGTACTCAAAAGTTTTTGAAAAGAATAATGAGTTTAGGCAGAGAGGATGTAATAAATGGGTAAACAATTTCTACTATGGTTATTTTTCTTATTGAGTTTTTTTCCACACAGTTTACTGTCACAATCAAACGATAATAACGATAATATTATTACCTTCGGAGCTGATGCCCGCAGTGGTGCGCCTTATTGCTTCGCTGACCCGAATAATCCTGAAATTATTAAGGGTTTCGATGTGGACATTATACATGCTGTTGCTGAGGTGATGGGAAAAAGAGCAGTATTTGTACAAAACAGTTATGAGGGTTTAATCTCCGGTTTGGGAAGAAATAATTATGATGTCGTTATTGACGGTATTGTTATTACACCCGAACATTTAGCGGAAGTTGATTTCAGTACACCTTACTATGTGACGAGCCAAACAATTGTAGTACCTGACAATAATAAAACCATTAATTCTTTAGAAGATTGCAGAGGGAAAAAAGTAGGAACGCTAACAGGTTCAGAAGCTTTTATGTTTTTGGAAAAATTCGGTGGCTTAACCGTTCTCAGTTATGAACAAGAAGTATCGGGATATCAAGATTTATTAAATGGCAGAATTGATGCATTTATTATTGATGCACCTGTCGCAATTTATTATGTGCCAACTGTGAAGGGCTTAAAAATCGTTGGCGGTGCTATTGACAGATTGATGTACGGCATAGCGGTTAAAAAAGGTAATATCGTACTCCGTGATGAATTAAGTGCTGCAATAGCAATAATAAAACAGAATGGTAAACTCCGCAATATTCTTGAAAAGTGGAAATTGTGGAATAAAGAAATGGCAGAACTCACAGAAGATAGAAGTCCGTCGAATATAGAGCCGACAGAGTACAATTCTTTTGTAGAATCTATGAATAGAAGCATCAGTTTTCAAGAACGTATTGACCGCTACATATCATTTTTACCTATGTTTGCAAAAGCAGCATGGACGACAATTATTGTTTCGGTCTTTTCCATGATTATGGCAATATCTCTCGGATTGATTCTTGCAATAATTCGTATCTATACTCCTTTTAAATTTATCGCAGTTGCTTATATTGAAATTATTCGGGGAACACCATTATTGGTGCAATTACTTCTCATATTCTATGGTTTACCAAATATCGGTATTCGACTCGATCCATTTATTGCGGGTGTCATTGGGTTGGGATTAAATTATGCCGCATTTGAAGCGGAAAATTATCGCGCCGGATTATTATCAGTGCCACGTTCGCAGTATGAAGCTGCCAAAGCATTAGGTATGACGCAATGGCAAGCATTACGCCATGTGATTTTACCACAATCTGTACGATTAGTTATTCCACCCGTGACTAATGATTTTATATCGCTTTTAAAAGATTCTTCTCTCGTTTCCATGATTACTATAGTGGATTTAACACAACAATACAACTTACTTGCAACTACATATTACGATTATTTCGGCATTGGAATACAAGTAGCTCTCATTTATTTTATTATCGGTATTCCTTTCGTTATACTCTCACGGTGGGCAGAACGAAAAATTGGCAGTAATGGATTACGTCGGAAAAAATACACTTTAAATCTTATCAGATAATAATCTCGTACAATGACGGAAGAGAAAATACTCTCACGATTAAAGATACAAGCCATTGCACTTATTGCAATACTTATTGCTTTAGTCCTCGCCCATCGCACTTATACTCATAGCAATGATAATGGGAAAACAATAGTTTTAGCGATGGAAGGCATCCAGAAGGAAATACTTCTGTCGGATTCCTTATTATTGTTATTAGCTACAAAAAGCACAAACGATACATCCTTAAAATTGAATATTTCTTCGTGTCTTGATACATTGCAAACATATCATAAACGCATTCAAGGCATTATAAAATTGCTCAATATAGAAAACAAACACAACAAAGATGCTACTATTTCCTCTTATCACAGTGTTGAATTATTGACTGTTCAAGAACGATACAAAGAGTATCAAGGCAACTACACGGAGAAAAATCGCATAGCCCTCATACATTCCTTGCAACAATTGAAGCTCTCATCAATAAATTTACAAGCCATTTTTAGGCATCAACTTAATACATATCTCGAAAAAATAGAAATTCACCACAAATACGACTTGCCGATTTTTGTTGTTTTGATGGGGATTACCGGAATGATACTCATTCTACGATTCAATAAAACAATACGTCAAAGAATAGAGCAGAATCGAGATATATTGGAACGCTTGCACTTGTTGTCTATTGTTGCAAAGAAGACAAAAAATACTGTTTTTATTACCGATACCGATATGAGAATACGATGGGTTAATAATGCTTTTGAACAACAAACCGGTTATACATTACAAGAAGTTCAAGGACATCGTCCATCAGAATTTTTGCTACATGATAATGCAGATAAAAACACGGTTGAATCATTGAGGTCTGCACTGGCTTTACAACAATCCTTTAATGGAGAAATTCTCAATATTAATAAAGCAGGACAAGAATATTGGACACAAATACAAACAGACCCAATTTATGATGATAATAATCAATATACCGGCTTTGTTGTCGTAGAATTCGATATTACCGAACATCGAAGGACTCAAGAAGAAATTAAAGCTACGGCACAGTTGCTTGAAAATCTTATGGAAAATATTATAGCCGGTATCTATGTCGAAGATGAAACAAATACAATTATTTACATAAATCAAAAAATCTTCACACTCTTTGGTGATTTTTCAGATAAAAATCATACACTACATAACTCTTCACAATTACTTATTAATTCGATACAACATTACTTCCCTTCACCGAAGCAATTTCTTGAAAATATAATCGCTATTACCTCATCAAGACTCATTATTAATGATGAAATGCATCAATTAGTTGATGGACGTTATATTGAAAGAACATATATTCCATTGGAGCAACAGTCAGGAAAAACTTGGAATGTGTGGATGTATCGTGATGTAACCCGGCGTATGCAATCGGATGAATTATTAAGAAAAAACGAAGAAACACTGCGCAAAGCACAGGAAATTGCAAAAATGGCAAGTTTTGAATCACCTGCTTCAGGCACAAAAGATTACTGGTCAAAAAATCCGGGCATCGCTTTTGGATTTGACCAAAGTGTTGATATTCAGAGTATCAATCTTCAGAAACTTGTGAGCGAAGATGTCTATGCAATGATTCTTGATGAATGGCAAAAATCCATCAAAGAAAAAAAATCTTTTGATATTGATTTTCCGATTGTCCACCAAGATAATAGTATTCATTATGTTCGATGTATAGGTGAACCTCATTTTGATGAACAAGGTAATTACATCGAAATGCTGGGTATTGTCCAAAATATTACTGAAAAAAAATTAGCAGAAATTGCTGTTATGGAAGCTAAAGAAGAATCCGACAGAGCAAACAGAGCAAAGTCGGCATTCTTATCTTCTATGACCCATGAGCTTCGTACTCCTTTAAACGCAATTATTGGATTTTCTCAAATTCTTGAAAACGATATATCTATAACTGATAAACAAAGGGAATTTGTTACAGCTATGTATAAAAGTGGACAACATTTACTGTCAATGATAAATGATGTGTTGGATATGTCCAAAATTGAGGCTGATAAATTAGAATTATGTATTGAGCCATGTAATATTGCAAGTGAGATTGATGATGTGGCAACAATGTTTACCCTGCATTGTCATCGAAAAAATATAGAATTTAAAATAAGTAAAGATTGTAATCTTCCGGCACATATTATGTGTGACAAAAAACGATTACGCCAAATATGGATTAATTTACTTGGAAATGGCGTAAAATTTACCGATAAAGGATATGTAGAATTCACGGCAATAGCAGATGAGTTCTATCAAAATGACGGCAACAATTATGTGATGGCACGTTTTTGCATCAAAGACACAGGAATAGGTATCCATGAAACACGTTTACCAACACTGTATGAACCGTTTATGCAAAGTAATGTTTCAAATAGTGAAGGTACCGGTTTAGGGCTGGCAATTACGGCTAAAATAATAAAAGAGATGAACGGTACTATATCCGTTAGCAGTACTGTCGGAGTAGGTACCGAATTTATTATTAAGCTTCCTTTTCAGATTGTAATTGACGAAGCAATGCACAATACTAAGCATACCGAATTTGTTGTTCGAGGTATTGAAAGTTCATCGGTAAAACCTGTCGCATTGCTTATTGATGATGTAGAGAGTAATTTGTTGGTACATCAAGCATTATTACGTCGCGTGGGTTTTGATTGTGTTCTTGCAAATAATGCCGATACAGCATTGTATCTTGCTGAGCACAAACATCCTACGGTTATTATTTTGGATATTATGATGCCTTTAAAAAATGGCGTAGAGATTATGCGAGATATTCGCTCACAATCATGGGGAAAAACTATACCTATTATTGCGTTGACCGCTAATGGTAAAGCATACAAAAGAGAAGAAATGTTGGGACTCGGTTTTGATGAATTTATCATAAAACCTTTTTTAATAGAACAACTATTTGATGCTATTGAACATACAGCCGGAATAAAGTTTATCCGTGAAAAGAAAATTGTGAAAGATATTTCTCCCTTAAATGATGCCAATGAACTTTTAAATATAAAAAGATTTATTCAATCTTTAGACCCTGCTATACAATCAGATTTAGAAGAAAATATCGAATTTCAGTTCTTCGATACAATTGAGCAGATATTAACCGATATAGCAATTACCCCATCAGATACACACTTTGAAGCATACAGTAATTTATTGCGTTATGCAAAAAACTACAATGTTGCAGCAATGTTAAAAGTGACAGATATATTGAAGAAAAAAGATTAATTCATATAAAAATTACTGTAATTTTACAATAGTATAACACCATTTAATGAAAGGCATTGTGATGTCAAAATTTCAACATTTGTTTTTATTGTGTTTTGTATGCTCCATCTGTATAAACACTCATCTTTTTGCTCAATTAAAGAGTGATGCAAAAAAAGAAATTTTGGAAAAAATTCGAGAAGAATTTTTCAAGGAAAAGATTCGTGTATCACAAGAACAGATAGATTATTGGAAAAAGTATAAAAAAGCAATGCCTGTACATAAAGAGTTACAACACGAGGGATTGCAAAATGATGGAAAGAGTATAACCAGTGAGTATCCTAATGTTGGGGTAAGCGTTTCCAATCAAATAGAATCTGAAGTACATGCTGCCATTAATCCTTTAGATTCTGCAAATATCATTGTATCGCCAATAAATCAGACAGGTAATTTAACGGTACCTATATATTATACAAAGGATTTTGGAAAATCATGGAAAAAAAGTGCTATTAATTTAGGTCCTGCGGTGGCAGAGTCTTTTGTTGCCGGTGGTGGTGACCCTATGTTCGCCTTTGATGCGAATGGTACTGCTTATTTCTCATGGATTAATCTTTATTATATCGCATTTCAATTCGATACAGTGTATGCCGATATGTATTGGGCGTATTCTACCGACGGTGGGGAAACATGGTTAAGAGAGAAAAACGATCTTATTGGCAGAGGATATATTGTGAATCAGCAAATAGAATCTTTTTTTGATAAACAATGGATGATTGTTGATAGAACAAATTCACCATATAGCGGAAATTTGTATTGCGCATTGCTCCATGTGGATGGTGATGATCCTCGTGTTGGTTTACGCACTAAAAATACAAAAGATTCTTTTTTTACAAATTCGACACTTAGACCCCAATCCGGTGATTTTGTCTTTAATCAATTTTCAGGCGTTGATATTGCACCTGATGGCAGTGTTAATATGATTTTTTTGGGGTCAAAAGAGGATATATCCGCAGATGATATGGCGTTTTATCACTTACGTTCAACTGATGGTGGTAAGACATTTGTATCCGAACAAAAAATAACACCGATTATTCATCCACGATTTAGTCCGGAAATAGCTTCTGCAACAACGGTCGGTATCCTTAATCAACGTGTGTATCCTTGCCCGACTATTGTGATAGATAAATCATCATCACCATATCGTGGAAGGCAATATGTGGTGTGGTCCGGTTATGGATCAACACAAAACAATAATAGAGGTTTTGATGTTTTCTTAACATTTTCCGATAATAATGGGGCTACTTGGTCAGAACCAAAAATTGTGAACGATAATACCAACAATTTGATAAGCGATCAATATTATCCTTCGATTGCTGTTAATGATAATGGTGTGGTTATTCTTACGTGGTATGATAGAAGAAATGATCCAGATAATTTGATGACAGAATATTTTATGACATATTCATTTGATGGTGCTCAAACATTCGAGAAAAATTTTTCGGTCTCAAGTCAGGCAACGGATTTTTCAACTGTTGGTCTGCAAAATAGTGGATTTGGGATAGGCGAATATAATCAGACCTTAGCGACCAAACACTATGCAATTCCCGTGTGGGCTGATGCACGAGGAGGCAGTGGCAATCTCAATATTTATGCAGCATTTATTCCGCTGAAAAGAAATATAACATCCGTACAATCATATGATGTGAGTTTGGTATCCGATAACATATCGCTGTCAGTTCCTTATCCCTCACCTTCGCCAAAAGGTGTAGTTTCGTGTGAATATATGGTGAAGAGTGATTGTACAATCACGCTTGATGTTCTTGATATAGAAGGAAAAATAATAATGAGCGTATATCATGGCACAGAAAAAGCAGGAAAACATTCCAGAACATTTCCCACTAAGTCATTTACTACCGGTACATATAGCTGTCGTTTGGTAACACCTTATGGTGTTATAAATCGTCTTTTTATAGTAGAATAACTTTATTTTTGAAAGGTAATACAATAAAGTATTACCTTTCAATTATCTCTTTATTGCTCATGGTATTTGATAATTGCTAAAGTAATATCATCGGATTGTGGCGCACCGTCAGCATGTTTATGTACATGCACCACAATTGTATCAAGGATAGTGTGAGCATCGGTATGGCGCACAGCAAGTGATATTTCTCGTAAAGTATCTTCGCCAAATTCATCATTGTTATTATTCATAGCTTCCGAAACTCCGTCAGTGTACATAACAACAGCATCACCATTGTTTATAGTGACAGTTCCTGTATTATACGGTGGGGCATTTTCTAAAATTCCAAGAATAATTCCTCCGCATTGTAATTCTTCAACAGTACCATTTGCTCTCATAATAAAAGGTGGATTATGCCCCGCATTTATATAAGAGAATGAAGACGTTTCGGGATCAAATAATGCTGCAAAAAAAGTGACAAATTTATCGGGTGATGTATTGTTATACACAATAGCATTGATGCGAGATACAAGCTCATCTAATTTCATGTGAAGTGGAGCCAGAACCCGTAATGCCGCTTGTACATTTGCCATTAATAATGAGGCGGGCATACCTTTACCCGATACATCTGCAATTGCTATGAGTAAACGACCGTCGGCTAAATGGATAAAATCATAATAATCTCCCCCCACATGTTTTGAAGGAATACTTGTTGCAGCACAGGAAAATCCTTGTAATGTGGGTAAGACACTCGGCAATAATCCGCGTTGAATTTCTGTTGCTAACGATAATTCACTTTCGAGCCGCTTTTTTTGTACTTCTTCTTGGAATAATCGAGCATTTTCTAATGCAGATAACATTATATTGCCCATTGATTCGATAAATTGCTCATTCATCGGTGTAAAATCTGTATTGTTAAGTTTACCGCCGACAAAAAGTAACCCGCGTACTTCCCCATGAATAATCATTTTTGTCATGAGTTTTACCCCCGCAGCTTCGAGTAATGCTTTTGTCTGATGACGTACATGCTGAAATGATGAACAGCGTGTTTCATCTGTTGCGATAAGTTCTTCAAGTGTTTCGGTTTGAAACACTGTGGTGAATCTATTGATAACTGTCTCGAACTTCGCATTATTGATTGTAAAAACAGCAAATCTGCTCACCATCATTTGTCCCATCAAGCGATAAGAAAACATTTGCATAATTTGTACTTTTGACAATAAAGCACTAAATTCTCTATTGACTTCAAAAATTGTGGTCAATAATTGATTTTGCATTTCCATTTCATTTTTCTGTCGTACAATATCGGCATTTGTTCTTGCGCTGTGCAAAGCATTCGCTGCAATAGAACATACCAATGTACCATATTGTATTTCTTCCTCGCTTAATATGTTTGACGGTATAGAACCCACACATAGTATTGCCATAACTTTATCATGATGCAGCAAAGGGAAACAATACCGAAAACCATTATCGAATAACACAACTGAAATTTCTCGTGTTATCACAACAGGAGTATTAATTGTGAACAATGGGATTTCCGTAAATTCTACTTTACCCTTTGCAACAAGTATTTTCAATGAATTATTACTCGGCACCAATACACAACTACGCAATAATCGTAATTTCCCCATGACTGTTAAAATGAGAGAATTGCAAATAAAATACTCATCATTGGATTCATTTAATCGAGCACTGAAATCTAATAGTGATTCAAGATTAATCAAGGAAGTCAGCGATGCTTTGTCTGTCATGGCAATCTACGGTAAAGAAATAAGTAATTATGGTAATTTTTCAATGGAAAGCATATTTGTACGCGAGCGTGCAACCAATGGTCTGCCTATAGTAACAACGATTTGCATACCGGAATGTAAATAATGCTTTTTGACAAGCATTTTTTTCAAGTCTTCGATGGTATCGTCAGTTGTTGTCACATTATCCATCAATACGCCTGTTGTGCCCCAAAATAAACCGACGCGCCGTGCAATATTGGGCAATTCCGTCACAGCTATAATCGGTGCTACCGGACGTTTATTAGAAATAAGTAAAGCCGTTTCACCCGACAAACTCAATGTTGCAATAGCATGAATACGTTCATCTTCGGCGATGGACGCTGCTGCTGCTGCAATCAAATCGGTATTTTGTTCTTTTTGTGGCAATCCCTGCACATGACGACGCAATCGTGCATCATCGCGCAACAGTGCTCGTTCTGCCTCGCTGCATATCATGCGCATATAGGCAACGGTATCTATCGGATATGCTCCGACACTTGTTTCTGCACTCAACATGACGCCGTCGGTTCCATCATAAACGGCATTGGCAACATCGCTGGCTTCAGCCCTTGTGGGGCGAGGATTTTGTATCATGCTTTCCAACATCTGTGTTGCTGTAATAACAGGTTTGCCATACATATTACACAGTGCAATAATGCGTTTTTGGACAGTAGGTACCTGCGCTGCCGGAATCTCTACTCCCAAATCACCGCGTGCCACCATAATAGCATTACTCGCTTTGACAATATTGTCTAAATCGTTTACTGCTTCGGGTTTTTCGATTTTTGAACATATCCACATTGAACTGCCATGATGCGCTAAAAAACGTTGTAATAATTGCACATCTTTAGCATTGCGTACAAATGATAAAGCCACATAATCACAACCGTTTTCTATGGCAAAAAGTACATCTTTTTTATCTTTGTCCGACAAAGCCGGCTGACTCACTGAGGTTGAGGGTAAATTCAATCCTTTGCGAGATTTTAATGTTCCGCCATTGATTACCACTGCTTTGACCACTATGCCGTCGGTTGCTCGGACTTCCGCTTTCAATAAGCCATCATCGAACAGTAAAAAATCTCCCTTCTTGACATCTTTTGCGAATGTTGGATATTCTATTGGGATGGTATCATCGGGCAATTTGATTTTTTTTGAGCGAAACGCTGCCGTATCCGCAAAATAGACATCTCTGCCTGTCATAAAAGGAACAGAGCCATTCGGCAGATCACTCACACGGATTTTGGGACCTTGTAAATCGGCAATGATGGGTATATGAAATCCTATTTTTTTCTCGGCTGCACGAATAAAATCCACATATTGCTTATGGACACTATGCGATCCATGTGACATATTTAATCGAAACGCATTTGCTCCCGCATGAAGTAACTCGATAATTTTTTCTTCGGAGCCAATGGCAGGACCCATCGTGCATATAATTTTGGTTTTCTGGTCTAAGAATGGTGCTATGTGCATAAGTGCTATGGTATGGTGTTGTAAAATTATTGGCAAAACTATGGAACAAATGGCTATTGTTCTATGAAATATGGAATAGTAAAATTGCATTCCATCAGAATTCCATCAGAACCGTGGCTGCACATTGGGGGTAGCGGAAGAATTTTATTCATCAAAATCGCATCAAATACTCTATTATTTGGCATATTTTTTTAGATTTGATACTTGTAATTGTGTTTTAGATAGTTTGCAGAGTTGTTTCATTCTTTGAAAGTGGTCGCATGTTCGTCATTATCGGTATAGTTGTCGTCTTTGGTAGTATAGTTGTCGGGTACACAATGCACCATGGCGACCTTGCTATTTTATGGCAGTTGAATGAGTTTATCATTATCGGCGGTGCGGCATTGGGTTCGATGCTTATCGCCAATCCTTTGAATGTCACTATTGGTGTTTTCAAAGGAGTTATAGGAACTCTTAAGGGAAGTAAACTCACAAAAGCAACCTATTTAGAGCTTATGCAGCTTTTATTCGAGCTGTTTAATTTTGCTAAGCGTGAAGGAGTGATTGCCCTTGAACCACATATAGAAAACCCTTCATCCAGTTCGATTTTTACCAAGTATCCGACATTTCTTGGTAATCATCATGCTACCGATTTTTTATGCGATACCTTAAAAATAGTGCTTGGTGGCGGTGCTTCGCCATATGATTTGGAAGAGCTCATGGACATTGATCTTGAAACAGCCCATAGGGAAGAATTGCAAGTGCCCACAGCATTAGCAACGGTGTCAGATGCTTTTCCGGGTCTGGGTATCGTGGCGGCAGTACTTGGGGTTATCATCACTATGGGTATTATTGATCAGCCACCGGCAGTCATTGGTAGCAGCGTGGGTGCGGCTCTTGTAGGAACATTCTTCGGGGTATTGATGGCGTATGGTGTGGTGGGACCTATTGCCAAGAATATGGAAAATGCAGTGCATGAAGCAGAGCATTATATGACGGCAATAAAAGTGGCTTTACTGTCATTTGCCAAAGGGTCACCCGCTTCTGTGTCCGTAGAATTTGCCCGACGCAGTATCCCTCCTCATATTCGTCCATCGTTCAAAGAAACCGAAGAAGCAACCAAAAAAGCACGATAATCTCATTAAAGAGAAATTTACATGGAAAATACAGAACAACCCATAATTAAAAAAAAGAAAAAAGCTGCTCATCATGGTCATCATGGCGGTGCATGGAAAGTAGCGTATGCCGATTTTGTGACGGCGATGATGGCATTTTTCTTGGTGATGTGGATTCTTGGTCTTAGCGATGCGACCAAAAAAGGGGTAGCACAGTTTTTTACCGAGCCCGGCGCATTCAGCTTTTTGCAAGGGAAAGCATTGCCTGTGGCAGTAGATAATATTAAACCCACTACAGGACAAGGCAAAGAAGATGGGAAAAAATCAGGCGGTAAGGATGCATATAAATTAACTGATTCCATGCGTAAAGCAATAGTTGTGGAAAAAATTCAAGACTCAGCACGAATAAAAAGTTTAGAAAAATCTGTTAAAGACCAAATTCAAGAATTAGCAAAAAAAGACCAAAATTTAGCAAAACTAATCAGTTCATTAAATGTGCAAATAACTCAAGAAGGGCTGCGTATTGAATTAGTAGAAAATGAGGAAAGTGTATTTTTTGAAGTAGGAAGTGCCCGTCTTAATAAGCAAGCGATTACTTTATTACAGCAACTTGGAGCAGAGGTGGGTAAAATCCCCAATTTTGTGGAAATTGAAGGACATACCGATACTCGCGGTTATGGTAAAAACACGGGTTATGGTAATTGGGAATTATCGGCAGACAGAGCCAACAGTGCCCGCCGTGTGATGGAAAGTAATGGACTTTGGGAAGGGCAAGTCATTGGCGTAAAAGGTTATGCCGACAGAAAATTACGCACTCCGGAAAATCCTTTTGACATCAGCAATCGTCGTGTGACAATTTTGGTTCGTTATAAATCCGATAATGAAATACTCCCCCGATAAGCACAAACCGGATAGCAATATGACTCTCGCAATGTTGTAGAATAAATATATCACTTCGACATAAATCCAGTCAGAATTTCATCTGAATTTCGACTTAAAGCTATAAGGTTTCAAAAACCTTATAGCTTTGGAAAAAACATTGAGAATTTGGGAGCTGGCTATTTACCGTACATACATAATACATTCATTTTTTGTATAAAATCCCGAGCGGAAATTAATAATATATATCCCATTTGCCAAATTTGACAATGAATATATCAATTGATATTCTCCGCCTATATCCACTTGCTGTATCGGCTCTCCAACAATCTCACCCATAGTATTGATGAGTCTAAACTCTGTTTTTCCATCTAAGCCAGCCGTATAATCAAGAATTAATTGATTATCTTCCATGCAAAGCGAAATGGTTGAAAATGGAAGAGTTGATGTTTCTAACTTACAGGCTGGCATTAACTTTCTTCGATTTAAAACGAAAGAGAATCAATTTCAAAATCATAGAATTGCAAGCTGGAAACAAATAAACGATAATATAACAGAGTTAATAAAAAACCCTTCGGAGTGAAAAGGCTTCAGTTTTTAAGTATTTAAAAGTTGTTTATCATAAACATATTTTACAATGAAATCAAATATTGTTTTAGATTTTTCAGAAATTAAGGAATTTGAGCATTTTCTTAAATCATCAAGATTCATAGTAATTTCTGTATAATCATCAGCAATTTCTTTATCAAATTCACCTTTCAAAATATGATTTTTTAAAATATATTCAATTTGTTCTAAATCTAAAATTAATTTACCAGTTAAACCTCGTATGTTCTTATCTTTTGTAACATCTTCAAGGAAATTCATGATTGACTTTTTATCATTATAAATATTAAGACTTTCAAGCATATATTTCGCACCTTGTAGAATACTCCTAAATGATACATAATAATCTTTTGAATCATAAGAATGATTCCCCAATATATTATTTACATCCCCTAAAGTCATGCTTAAAACAGTTCTTAATGCTTTTACTCTTTCATCATTGTCAATTCTGACTTTTTTTATTTGCTTATTTACAAAAGCCCACCCACCAAAACCAAATACAAAGATTAGTATAGCTATTAATGATTGATAGAATGCTCCTTGCATTGATAACAAACTTTCGTAATTATTTGATTTAATTTCTAATACTTCTATTCTTTTGCCGTACGAATCTTTTATCATTTTGATTTCATGGGTTAATGAAGAATCAATCATACTATTAGCAAAAGTTATATTGTTAGAAAGAAATAGAATAATCCATATTTTAATAATCGTTTTCATTTAATAAGCTACTCCAGTAATATCACAAGTCCAACTGAATTTCTCACTATTTAAATAACTACAAGGAAGGCAAACTTCATTATTTAAATTAAAATAATCTGACTGAGCAACTTCATTAGTATTTAATCCATTTACCCAAGCAGTATGATTTCTCTTGTAAACAATAGTCCCTTTCTTATCTTTTATTATTAAATCAATATTAACTGCTTGAATGTCAATTGGCAATCTATTTTCAACTCTAATAGCAAATGAATTTACACAACAGGTTTTACCTTTATCTTGCCATTGCCAATATCCATGTGGAATATTAATTTTCCAAAACTGCGATATTGGAATCCAACCATAAGTATTGTCAAGTTTTAAGTGGCATTTTTTATGTCTCTATAAACATCAGTTAAATTAACTGATGTTCCATCTTTAACAGAATATAAATTTTGAATAGCATTACCATATGCATTTATTGCACTAGCAAATTCACCCTTACTAAAGAAATTATAACCTAACCAATGGTAAGCATTTCCAAGGTACCAACCGCCCTTGTTTATCCATGAATAACAAGCAGAAATTGCTTTTGAATATTCTTTTAAATTCGAATAACAAAAATTTAAATCCCAATAAGTTAGGGAAATTTGTTCATACAATGAATCAGGGTATAATTCTAATGCCTTATTAAAATTTGTAATTGCATCTTGAAAATTTTTAGCATTCATATATGTCACTGCATTATTGTAATAATAATCTGCATTTGATTGGCAGTATAATAATGTATAACTTGAAAAAAAGACAAAAAAAACAATAAGTGATTTCATTTCAAACCTCTAAATTATTAAAAGTTTCAACACTGCAACATTACTAACTTCGCAAACTAAATCTCCTCTTTGGGCTTTACAGCGGAAGAAATTATGCCCGACAGATTCGGAAAGCGGAGTTTCATAAGTTGTTTTGGTTGTTTAAAAATATTCTTTACCTCGGTATCCGCTTTAGATTCGGCTTGTTTTTCAATCGCAGTATTCAATTTTGTTGAATAATCAGTTTTTTTGGTAGTCACATTTGTAATATCCAATGCAGCTAAAGCCAAAGTAGCAAGATTAGCATTTGCGACCGAAATAAAATTTTCAGTCCATGGAACGTTATCGCCTTCTTTTGAAGAGAAGAAGGCTTTTGCCAGCATAAAAATCCTTCAAAATAGTTTAAAATTCCGTATATTCTCTTTTGCTATCAAAATCAATCATCTTCAACTTAAAATAGATTCAATATCCAAACTTAGAAATCATTATTTGCAAACTTAAGAATAAAAATTGAATAAATTGCTCCATCAATATTTAGTGCAACATGTCCCACAAGCCCATTACTTCCGGTTTCGCCTTCAAAATTTAAAAATGCGGGACATGAAATAAGGACTGACACACTATCTCCTCCTTTATCAATAGCGACTATCGGATTATTCGCCGCATACTGATAAGTATTAAGACTTCTATACTTTTCCCACAGAGGGTCAACCGCCATAAACCTACCCGTAATATAATCATATTTTCTGACACCATGATCGGCAAGATCACTTTCGCTGTCAAGCTCTTTGCCGATGAATCCTTGACGTGGGGAAATAGCGTTTATAAATCTTCAATATCTTCACGCCTCAAGCCGGTTAATCTGATTATATCTTCTATTTTTAGACCCATTTGTTTTGCAGATTTTGCAATTTCTAGTTTACCCTCAAGTTTACCCTCATCAAACGCTGTATCTATTACACTTTTTAAATCCCTATATATCTTCAAACTATGCTCATAATTCGCATATTCTG
>ERZ761610.1109-NODE-1109-length-16092-cov-14.693209_pt1 | contig 16092 bp, 10 predicted proteins | sample MGYA00512164_ERZ761610 | MGnify/ENA primary metagenome ERZ761610 (study PRJEB28899, sample SAMN02850038) | bioreactor sludge metagenome | biome: EBPR Sludge; feature: EBPR Bioreactor; material: flocular biomat | place: Australia: Thorneside Wastwater Treatment... | reverse complement strand
GAGATCGCCGTGCGCGAAGGCCTGGGGGAGGTGCGCGAGCAACTCGGCGACACGGCTGGCGCGCTGCGCGAGTTGCGCGCCTGGGCGCGCCTGCGCGGTGAACTGTCGGAGCGCGAGCGGCAGTCCGCCGTCGCCGAACTTGAGGTCCGATACCAGGTCGAGCAACGTCAGCGCGAGCTGGAACTGCTCAAACTCGACGCCGAACTGCACGACGCCCAGTTGCGTCGGCGCACCTTGCTGCTGGTCGCTGTGCTGGTGGCGCTCGCGTTCGCCAGCCTGGCGGCAGCAATCAGTTGGCGTGGTTACCGCACGCAGAAGCAGTTGGAGGGAATCCTGGCCGCCCGCAATCGTGCGCTCGAAGACGCCTTGCAGAAGATCGGCGAGCTCGCCAGCGTGGACTTGCTGACCGGGTTGCTCAACCGCCGCGCCTTCGGGGAACAGGCGGCGCGCGAACTGGCGCGGGCGCAGCGATCGGGCCAGACCGTGTCGCTGGTGCTGGCCGACATCGACCACTTCAAGGCGCTGAACGACCGTTACGGCCACCTGCGCGGCGATCAGGCGTTGAAAACCGTGGCGGAGACGCTGCGTGGCGGACTGCGCACTACGGATCTGGCCTGTCGCTGGGGCGGCGAGGAGTTCCTGTGTTTGCTGGTCGGCAGCGATCGCGAGGCGGCCGTTCGCGCCATCGATCGCGTGCGGGCACAATTGGCGACCAGTTCGGCGCTTGCCGACATCGAACCCGCGGTGACCATCACGGCTGGAGTTGCGCGCGTCGATGGCGATCTGGAGCTGGCGCTGCAGCGCGCCGACCTTGCCCTCTACGCCGGCAAGAATGCGGGTCGCGACCGAGTTGTCGTCGAAGGCTGATGCGCCGGCGCCGCGGCGTCAGTCCTCGAGCTGGCGCGGTGGAGCGCGCTGCGGTTGGGGCAGCGGCGGCAACTCAGGCATGGCAGCCACGCCGGGTTGCGCCTCGAGCCCGACATTCAGGCGTTGGTGCAGATCGTCGGAGCGCGCAAACGCCAGTGCGCTGGCGAAGCGCTTGACCGCCTGACGATCGCGCCAGCGCACGCGCAGCCGCCATTGTCCGTCCTGGGCGCCGGGTACCTTGGAGAGCAAGGTGAAGTCGTTGAGTTCGATCTCGATATACGGCATCAGCCAGAACCAGCCAAGGCCGCACCGCACCGCCTCGATGCTCGCCAGCGGAATCTCGACCTGCTTCGGCGCCGAGCGCAGCACGCCAAACAACGCGTCGGCGGTCTGGAACTCAAGGCGCAGGCAAGATCCGTCGAACAACAGCATGCCTTGCACATCAGCCAGGCCTTGAAAGGCTTCGGCGCGCACCAGCAGACGCATCGTCGATGCCGACGATTGCCCCTTGAACCCCTCACTCAGTGCCATTGGCCAGTTCCAGAAAGCTGCTCACGACTGCACAGCATAGCCGCTGGCAGCGGACTTACGGCCCCGCCCCGGCGACGCGAGTCAGCCGCCGCTGCCGGCAGGACCATCGCAGATGCCCATTTTCCCGTCGCTCCGCGAGATTAGACTATGCAGCCTGTGTCCACTCCGTTCTGCGAGCCGTGCCGTGACCCCAGTCTGACTGCCGCCAGGTGTCGGACATCCGTTCATCGCTGGCGTGCGATGAGCAGTCGAAACTCGACTCTGCCCGCGGTGGCGCTCTGGATCTGCGCGACATCGGTCGCGTTGGCGACGCCTGGCGCAAACGGCGACGCCAATCCAGTCGAGCCGGATCGCACGGCAGCCCGCTCGACGTTGAACGAAATCGTGGTCACCGCGCGCAAGAAATCGGAGGTCCTGCAGGACGTGCCGATGAGCGTGACCGCCTTCGATGCCGAGGAAATCCGCGACAGAGCCATCGCCAACCTGGACGACTTGAGTGTCCATGTGCCCGGTCTGCAGCAGGGCGATCTGGCGATCACCAGCCGGCTTACGCTGCGCGGGGTCAATTCCGGCGACAACAACGCGTTCGAGCAGTCGGTCGGAACCTATGTCGACGGCGTCTATCGCGGGCGCATGAACCAGCAGCACATCGGCGTCTTCGACATCGAACGCATCGAGGTGCTGAAGGGTCCGCAGGTGGCGCTGTACGGCAACAGCTCGCTGGGCGGGGCGATCAGCGTGATCACGCGACAACCGGGATTCGACTTCGCCGGCGACGTGCGTTACCGCCACGGGCTGGAATACAACGAGCCGTTGCTCGAGGCGGCCGTCGATGTCCCGCTGAACGATCGGTTTGCCGTGCGCCTGGCCGGGATCTGGAGCGATCAGCGCGACGGACTGTTTCCCAACGATGCCACCGGCGACAGCGAGCCGTGGCGTCAGAACGAGGCCGGCCGGATGAACGCGCTGTGGCTGCCGAGCGACGAGTTGTCGATCGCGCTGCGCCACGAGCAAGGCCAGTTCGAGCGCAACGGCAACATTTTCGATGTCTACAAGCACGTCGACGGCCACGGCAATCCGTGGCCGAATTCATATTTCACTGGCATCGACGACGGTCGCCTGAACATCGCCAACGGCGATCCGTTCAAGTACCAGGATTCCTTCCTGGCAAACGACATGGAGGAAACCAGGATCGAGGTTCAGTATGCGTTCGAGACGGCGACGCTGACGTCGATCAGCAGCTACAGCGGCTATCGGTATCGTCAGTCCGCGGATGTCGACATCACGCCGGCGACGCTGATCAATGTCTACCAGGACGAAGATTTCAGCCAGTTCTCGCAGGAGCTCAGGATCGCCGGCGAGTGGACCGGAAGTGTCGATTACCTCGCCGGCGTTTATCTGCAGAGCGACAACTTCCGCAACGATTATCTGTCCGACTTCAACCTGCCTGAGCTGGTTGCGCCGGTTTTCGGCATCCCCTCCAGTCTCGCCGCCGACCTGATCCACCCGTTCACGCGGCATATCCTGATCGACCAGGACACCGAGCAGTGGGCGCTGTTCGGCAACCTCGACTTCGAACTGAGCGAGCGCCTGACGGCGAGCGTCGGCTATCGCTACCTGATGCTCGAGAAGGATGCGCGGCAGGCCGTGCGCGTCGCCAACATCGACCATGTCGACAGCCTTGGCGATCTGATCGACGTGCGCTGGCTGAGTCCCGATCTGGCGCCACTGCTGCTTGGCAATCCCGACTATCTGGCCGATCCGACCGGCTATGTGCTGGTACTGCCCGATGGCACCGAGATTGCGCCGGTGCTCGCGCCGAACAATGTCGTCGGCTACAGCATCGTGTCGGCAGGCACCGGCGATCTGCACCAGTTCGATGATCTGTCGCGCGAAGAACAGCATCCGATGTACCAGATCAGCCTCGCGTATCAATGGAGCGAAGACCTGCTGGCCTACGGCAACTGGTCCAATGGTGCCAAGGCCGGCGGCTTCGACTTCCTCTATGAAGGCGCTGATCGCGCCGAGGTCGAATACGGCGACGAAAGCGCCAGCGTGTTCGAAATCGGCTTCAAGAAGGACTGGCGCGACGTGCGCCTGAACGTGGCCGCGTTCTACGGCCGCTACGACGACTTGCAGGTGTCGGTTTACGATGGCGGCATCGGCTTTCTGGTTGGCAACGCCGCCAGTTCGATCTCCAAAGGCATCGATGTCGATCTCGATTGGAACATCACCCGCGATTTGACGCTGTTCACCCGTCTCGAATACCTCGACTTCCGCTACGACGAATTCCGCGACGCCAACTGCAGCACGACCGAACGCCTCAATACCGGACAGGCGATCTGCGACTGGTCCGGCGACCGCGCGCCATTCGTTCCCGAGTTCGAGGGCGTGCTCGGAGTGCAGCACCGTCATCGCACGGCGTCCAACTGGCAGATCGACCAGTGGCTGGGCTGGAGCTACACCGGCAGCCACAGCACGGCTTCCGATAACGAAGCGCAAACGCGCCAGTCGGCCTACGGCTTGCTCGACTATCGCATCGAGTTGACTGCGGATCAGGGCCATTGGAGCGTCGCCCTGCTCGGCAAGAATCTCACCGACGAAACTTACAATGTGTTCACCTCGGTGATCCCGCTGGCGCCTGGCGGCGCCTTCGCCAGCGTACGCGCCAAGGGTCGCGAAGTGGCGCTGCAGGTGCAGTACCGGTTCTGACCTGAGAAGAGTTTCGAGGAGCAACTGGAGGGGCCGCGCCCGCGGCGCCGCTTTTCCGGGCTGGCGTGAAGCAGAAGCGGCCGCGCAGGCGCGCGGCCCTCCCAGAGCTGCAACTGGAGGGCCGCGCCTGCGGCGCTTTTTGGCGCTATTCGGCGCTACTCGAAGCCGTTTTCGAAGATGTCCTCCGGCAACTCGCCGCAGACATTGGGCCCGACGTTGCAGACCCCGGGCGCGCGAGTGACGGTGAGTCTCTGCCCGGCGGAAAGTGCCGCGGTATTGTTCGAGAACGAAGTGAAGGTCGTGCCGGTGCCCGCGGCCTGGATGCCTACCGTGGCCGAGGATCCGGATGCACCACCGCCGTTGCCGGTGACGGTCGTGTAGTAGACCTCGATTCGATTGCTGGTTTCATGCAGCCGCACGGTGAACACCATGGTCGGCGCCACCGGCGTCGCCGCGCCGCTGACGAAGCGCACCGCACGCCACTCAATGTCGAAGGTGCGATTCGGCGCCACGCCCGAGGTTTGTGTGTAGATGCCGCCGCCGGTGGCGACGGTGGTCCGCAGGTCGAGATCGTCCCACAACGCGAACAGCGCGGGCGCCGCGTATGCCGCGGAGGGCAAGGTGCCGTTGAACGAAGTGGATGTCGCAGTGCCGGCGTTGAAGATCAGCACGCCGTTGGTGTCGGCGCGCAACTGAGTCACCGCATTGCCGTAGGCCTGGAATGCGAACCCTGCCGGCAGGTTCACGGGCACGATGGCGTTGTTCTCCTGACTGCCGGCCACCAGCGTGGAACCGGTCGGGGCGGTGGTGCCGGTTTCGCTGACGAAGTTGTAGTTGGTGGCGGGTGGACCACCGACCGGCAATGTGAAGTTGAGGATGGTCGGTGCGGCGCCGGCGTAAGTCACGGTATGGGTGAAGGCGACCGTGCTGCCGCAGGCAAGCCCCGCTGCCGTGCTCACTTCAAAATCGACGTTGTTGACCTGGCTGGCTTCGGTGGGGATGTCCGGATACGCCGAGTTCGCCTGGGTTATGGTGACGCCCGGAGTGGTGCTGCTCAGTACCGCACTGACTGCAGTGGCCGAATTGCCACCCCCGTTGTCGATCGCCACGTCCAGCGTATTGCATTCGCGCGGCTCGAGGAAACCGTTGCCCGAGACGGTCGTGGCGCCGATCGTCAGTACCGGATCCGGGCTCAGAACCCGCAGCGTGAACGTCTTTGAGGTGCGCGCGCCGCAACTGTCGCTGACCGAGACCGTGATCACATGGTTGCCGAGGGTGGTGCTTGCTGTCGTCGAGATGCTCACCTCGCCGTTGGGCGCGACGCTGACGCTGCCGCCGCCCGGCAATGTCGTCGGACTGACGCTGACGCTGGTCTGATTGTTGTTGGCGTCGGCAGGCGGGGAAGCCGGGCTTGCGCTGGTCGCAGAGCCGGCGGCGACGGTGCGCGTCGGATAGGTGCCGAGGGTCGGGATGCTGTTGTTCGAGACGTTGATCGGAAACACGGCGGAAGCTTGCCTGCCGCCACTGTCGACCACTCGCAGCACTGCCGGATAGGTGCGGAAACTCGGCAGGTTCGGCGCCGCGATCTGGCAACTGGCCGCTGCGGTGGCCGAAACCGTGCTGCCCGTAACCTGGAGATCCTGGATGCTCAGTTCTGGGTTGGGCGGATAGGTGTCGGCGGTTACCGTGTAAGGCGCAACGCCACCCGCGATGCTTGCAATATTGCGCGCCGTCGGCGCCGGGGAGCCCTGTTGCGTGGCGATCAGGTCGCCGGGGGCGGTGGATACGTTCACGCTGACCGGCGTGCCGCCGGCATTGATCACGAAGTTGCTGTCGCTGATGTCGAAGTAGGTATTTCCGTCAGCGATGCCCGTGCCATTCGCGGCTTCGACGCGAATCCGCGCACGACTGGTGTCGACATTCGGCAAGGTCACGGTTTCTGCGCCGTCATTGGCCGTGCCGGCGAGCAGCGTGTCGAAGGTGTAGCCCCCATCCAGCGAAATCAAAATGTTGACCTGCGAGGTGCTGAGCGGTGCCTGGTCGGTATTGGCCACCGACCAGGCTACGGCGAGCGTGCCGCCGCCGGTCTGGGTGCCGCTGACGTTGTTGACCAGGAACGGGCCGACATCGGCTACCGCCGTCACTTGCACATTGTTCGAATGGCGCAAACCGCCGCCACCGGCACGGTTGTCGCGTGCGGTCACGCGAAAGTTCATCACGCGTGTGCCGCTTGCCGGGTTGGGCAGGATCTCGGCCGGCAGGAAGTTGCCGCCCGCGGGCGGCAGCGTGATGGTCGCCGGCGGTTGGTTGGCGTTGTCGAGGATGTAACGCAGCGAAGGAAAGACGCGCGTCGGCGAACTGCTGGCCGGGAACGAACGGAACAGCGGCGCGGTGCCGTTGTCGCCGGTGCTGCTGGGCGAGCCCTGCGCTCCGGTGTCCACCTGCTCCCAGTTGTAGGTCACCAGGTCGCCCGCGTTGGGGTCGGTTGCCGCTGCGGTCAACTGGAACGGCGTGCGCTCCGGGATCGTCATGTTGGCCGGTGCCGTCAGGTTGGGCGGATCGTTGCCGGTGGCGGTCGTCGTGCCGCAAACCGTGTTGCCGTTGCCGGGCCCGCCGTTGTTGATGATCTGCCAGATCTGGGTGAAGCTGCGTGCGTGGAAATAGGCGTCGCTGTTCGGCAGCAGATTGTCCGGACAGATGCCGGCGTAGGCCATGATGGTGCTGCCGCTGCCGGGCTCCATGGCGGAAGTCGCGGTCCATTGTCCGCCCCCGCCGCAACCGTTCCAGGTGTGGCTGCCGCCCAGTTGATGGCCGAGTTCGTGGGCCACGAAATCGATGTCGAAGATGTCGCCGCGCGGTGGATTCAGCGAGGTGAATCCGCGGGCCTTGGAGGTGCCGCAGACGTTGCCCAGCGGCGTGATCGCGCCGCCGCCGCCGGATCCGCCGACGGCGTGACCCAGATCGTAGTTGGCGAAGCCGATGGCGTTGTCGATCGTGGTCTGGATGACCGGATTGGGGCCGGTCGGCGAGGTGCCGATCGGACCCACGTTGGCGTTGGTGTAGACGATCAGGTCGTTGTTGGCGACCAGCACCAGGCGCAGCGCGAACTCGCGTTCGTAGACGCCGGTCAGGCGGTTCACCAGCGTCGTCAGGCCGGCAATGCCGTCGGCCACAGTGCCGCCGAATGCATTGGTGTACGACGAAGTGGACGCGATTGCGACACGATAGGTGCGCAGGCTGGTTCCGGCCGGGTTGTTCGGTGCAGGGAAACCAAGATCCGGCCGTGTAGCCACAGAATGCGAGTCGGTTTCGTCGGTACCGCAGCGGTATTGCTTGCCCGAGTCGCCGAAACCGCGGCGCGAATAAACGACGTAGTGGGACTCGTCGTGGAACTGGTACGGGTCGATGTAGGTCTCGCCGTTCGCCGCCAGCACTTGCGCACGGAACCCTTTGTGCGTCACGTCGAGCCGCAGGGTTGCGCTCGGATCGTCCAGACCCTGACCGGCGAAAGTGCGCATCTGCGGAAACTTGAGCGCGAGCCCCGCCTCCATGACCGGCGACTCGACGACGGCAAAGCGGGCATATTCGCCGTCGGGCATCGGCAGCGACAAAACCAGTGTGCTGGCGCGCGTCGGCGCCTGACCTTCCATCGGCGCCTGCTGCAACAGGTTGCGCAGCGCGGCCAGGTCGAGCTCCACCGTGCGCGCCTGCTGCGGTTCGACCCAGCGCTGGCCACGACTGGCAATCTGATCGGGATCGACGTCGCGCCACAGGGACTCACTGGCAAGCGCCGGTGTGCCGAGCAGACTGATCAGCAGCATGGCTGCCCTGGAGAAAAACGAATTTGACATGGTGTGGCCCTGAGCAAAAGCGGTTCTGGCGCAAGGTGCAGTGCACCTGACGGCGAGCGGAGTTGGCTGGGCAGTCGATCGCAGACACGACCGGCCCTGAAAAGCGCATCCGGTCGTTTCCCGATGTCAGGATTTTCGCTGCACGCATCGCGCAGAGCGAAGTTCCAGCCAACGTCGAGTATACGATGGGGCGCGTTGGCGCGACCGTGCCGCGTCTGGCGCCTTGTGCCGGAGCCAGGCGGCACCGGCTATCGATTCGAGACGGCCTCAGCTTTGTGCCAGGCCATTACGCCTTTTTGAAGGACCTCCGGAATGCGACGCTCGCTCAACTACAAGCATCTGCACTACTTCTGGGCGGTCGTGCGCGCGGGTGGAGTCACGCGTGCTGCGGAGAGGCTGCATCTCACGCCGCAGACACTGAGCGGGCAACTCAAGCAACTCGAGGACAGCGTCGGCGTGGCGCTGTTCAGCCCGGTGGGAAAACGACTGGAACTGACCGAGGCCGGGCGCGTTGCCTATTCCTATGCCGACGAGATGTTCTCGCTGGCGGCGGAACTGGGCGAGGCGCTGAAGGCGCTGCCAGCCGGACGCGAGCAGAGTTTTCGCGTTGGTGTGGCCGACGCGGTGCCCAAGTCGGTGGCGCACCGGCTGATCGCGCCCGCGCAACAACTGGCAGACCCGCTGCGCCTGGTCTGTCGCGAGGGCAAGCTGGAGAACCTGCTTGCGGAGTTGGCGCTGCACCGTCTGGACTGCGTGCTGGCGATCCGCCCGGCGCCGTCCGGCCTGAGCTTGCGCAGTTACAGCCACAAGCTCGGCAGCAGCACGATCGGCCTGTACGCGCCGCGTGCGCTGGACCTTCCCGCAAGGAGTGTGCCGCATTGCCTGCACGGTCGACCGTTGCTGCTGCCCAGCGAGGACTCCCCGGTGCGCGCGCAGTTGATGGACTGGTTCGAGGAACAGCGGGTGGTGCCGCACGTGGTCGGAGAGTTCGACGACAGCGCATTGATGAAGGTTTTTGCGCGCGCCGGTGCTGGCGTGTTCCCGGCGCCGATCGCGATCCGCGGCGAGATCGAACATGCCTACGATGCGCTCCTGCTTGGGCCAGCCGGCGATATCGTCGAAAGCTACTACGCGATTTCCACCGAACGCCGCGTCAGCCACCCGGGCGTGCGCGCCATGATCGAGGCGGCTGCGCGTTCGCTCTCCTGATCGTTCGAATTTCCCGAAGGTCGTGCGTAGTTAATTCAACTTTTCCGCGAATGGGGGCAGCCTCATGCTGCGCCTTCAACGGGCCTCCGGCAGCATGGTGCTGAGATGTTGGGCGCCCGCACCAGTGCCCTCGGGGGGCTTGCATGGATACGATCGCACATCTGTTCGCGCGCGACCTGTTCGGTCAGGAAGCATGGCTCTGGTTGCTCTTCCTGGCGATCGTCATCGGCCTGCTGGTTTTCGATCTCGGCGTGCTCAACAAGAAGGACCACGAGATCGACGTCAAGGAAAGCCTGTGGCTCTCGGCGGGCTACATCGCGGTGGCGAGCGTCTTCGGTGCCTGGGTCTGGTGGTACCTCGGCGCCACCAGCGGCATGCAGTACTTCACCGGTTTCCTCATCGAGAAGTCGTTGGCGCTCGACAATGTGTTCGTGATTGCGCTGATTTTCAGTTACTTCGCCGTACCGCGCATCTACCAGCACCGGGTGCTGTTCTGGGGCATCCTCGGGGTGATCGTGCTGCGCGGGATCATGATCGGCCTCGGCGCCACCCTGGTCAGCGAGTTTGGCTGGGTGCTTTATCTGTTCGGCGCATTCCTGATTGCGACCGGCATCAAGATGCTGTGGATGATCGACAACATGCCGGACATCGGCAACAACCCACTACTGAAGTGGATGCGCAGGCGCATGCGCGTTACCGAGCAGGTCCACGGCAACCAGTTCTTCGTGCGCCTGCCGGCTTCCGCTGCGCCCGGCGCAAAGAGCGTGCTGTGGGCGACGCCGCTGTTCTTCGCGCTGGTGCTGGTCGAAGTCGCCGATGTCATCTTCGCCGTCGACTCGGTTCCGGCGATCTTCGCGATCACCAGCGACCCGTTCATCATCTACACCTCCAACATCTTCGCCATCCTCGGCCTGCGCGCGCTGTATTTTGCGCTGGCCGCGGTCATCCACCGCTTCAAGTACCTGAAGTACGCGCTGGCGGTGATCCTGGTGTTCATTGGTGCGAAGATCTTCTGGAACCAGATCCATGGAAAGCTCGATCCGGCGATCTCGCTGTCGGTTACCTTCAGCCTGCTGGCGATCGGCGTCGCCTATTCGCTGTACAAGACGCGCACCCAGGCTGCGCCCACGGCAAGTTGATCGGGACGCTTGCCCCCCGCCGAGCGTCGGACTGGGGGCAAGCGACCGCTGCACGCGGGTCCCTGCCGCAATGCACTCCAGCCACCGACCATGATCGACGTCGTAATCCTGTTCTTTCTGCTGGGTCTCGCTGCCGGACTGGCGCGTTCCGATCTCAGACTGCCGTCGGCCCTGTACGACTCGCTGTCGCTGTTCCTGTTGCTGGCGATCGGCCTCAAGGGTGGCGAGGGTCTGGCCAAGCAGGCGCTCGCTCCCTTGTTGCCGCAACTGGTGGCGGTGGTGTCGCTGGGTGTCGTGCAGACCTTGATCGCCTTCGCGATCCTGCGTCATCTGGGTCGCTTGAGTCGCGCCGACGCGGCAGCCACCGCGGCGCACTATGGATCGGTGAGCGTGGCCACCTTCGCCGTCGGGGTGAACTGGCTGATGGCGCGCGGCATCGAATTCGAATCCCAGTTGACGATCTTTCTTGCCGCCATGGAAGTGCCGGCGATCATGGTCGGCATCGTGTTGGTGCGCGGCATCGGGCGCGAAACCAACTGGCGAGTACTGGCGCACGAAACCTTCCTCGGCAAGGGCGTGACTCTGCTGCTGGGCGGAATGGCGATCGGCTGGATTGCCGGCCCCGAGGGGCTCGCGCCGATCAAGGGGCTGTTCTACGATCTGTTCAAGGGCGTGTTGGCGCTGTTTCTGCTGGAGATGGGGCTGATCGTCAGCCACCACGTCGGCGAATTACGCCGCAATGGCCTGTTTCTGCTTGCCTTTGGCCTGCTGATGCCGTTGCTGTCGGCGGCACTCGGGCTGGGCTGCGGTTTGCTGTTGGGCTTGTCGGTGGGCGGATTGACGCTGCTCGCCACGCTGGCTGCGAGCGCTTCCTACATCGCGGTGCCGGCAGCCATGCGCGTCGCCGTGCCGCAGGCCAACCCGGCGTTGTCGCTGGGCGTCGCTCTGGGCGTGACCTTTCCATTCAACATTCTCCTCGGAATCCCGCTCTATCATCGACTGGCGCAGCTGCTCGGAGCAGGCCCATGACCGTATCGACCGAGAAGCGGATGTTGCTCACGGTCATCACCGAGGCTGCCATCGAGCAGACCTTGCTGCGCGATCTGGAGCGCCTGGGGGTGCGCGGATACACCGTCTCGGATGCGCGTGGACGCGGTAGCCGTGGAGTGCGCAATGCGGCCTGGAGCGAGGCGGCCAACATACGCATCGAGGTGATCTGCCCGCGTCTGCAAGCGGAGACGCTGCTCGATCACATACAGAAGCGCTACTACGCCGATTACGCCATGGTGGCCTTTCTGCTGGATGTGGAAATTCTGCGCCCGGACAAGTTCTGAACCGCTGAGCGCCGCCGACTTCGTGCAGGCGTTCGCACTTGTGGTCGAAGCCCGTGCCGGCGCTGTCATCGGCAATCAGCGCGGGCACAATTGCCGCTCCGCAGATTCGAAAGCTGAAGCCGTGTGTTGCCCTCGATGACCCGCTGCCCGCGTGTGCCGACCACCCCGGTCTGGTGTGGTCAGCACAGCACAGCCTGCCAGTGTCGATTGCGCGCTCAATGCGGCGACCAGGCCCGTTTGCGCGGTCCATCAGGACCCGCGCATGTTGCCTTCGCCTGCTTCAGTTGGCGCGCGTGTTGGCCAGCGGGGAATCCCCCTGCTCGCCGGCGAACACCTCGATCAGCACGCCCGGATTACTCGAACGACGGACGATGAACTTCGATTGTCCCGGCATGGCGCTCGGGCGCCACACCGAGTAGTCGTCGAGGCCATCGCCGTCGTAGTCGCCGGTGAGCACGAAGTCCGTGGTTGAATTCCCGAGTTGCACGGTCGGCTGCGCCAAGCCGCTGATCGCCTCACGTGTGGTCCAGTTGATGGTGCCGGCCACGCCGCGCACCACGGTGATATCGCCGCGCGGGTTGCCCGCGTGGTTGCCGGTGAGATAAACGTCGTTGGGCAGTCCAAAGGTGGTGTCGAGGAAATTGAAACCGCTGGTGCCGTCGTACTGGCGGAAGCGACCGACATTGCCCGCCCCGGTGGTCTGCACCATGACGTCGGCGCGGTTGTCGCCATTCAGGTCGATGCCGCCGGACGGAAAGGCACCCGACTCGCCGACGGTCAGCGTACGCAATTGCCCAGTGGACGACAGGCGGATCAGGAACAGCGCCGGCGCGCCGGGGACGAAGGGGTCGCGATATACGGCAGCGTCGCTGACGCGATCACCATCATAGTCGCCGACGTGCCGGGGATTGTCGTTGAACTGACCCAGCGGGATTTGCAGCAACGCATCCAGCGGGCGGGAGGAGCGTCGCACCAGGTAGCTTCCGTTGCTCCAGGCGACCGCGTCGGCGATGCCGTCGCCGTCGAAGTCGCCGTCGATGCGGGCATCGCCGGCGTTACCGTGCACAAAGCTCTGGCTGCTGCCGCCGCCGTTTTCCAGAATTGTCCAGGTTAACGCCCCAGCTGGACCGCCGCCGGTGTTGCGCACCGTCGCATAGTCGCTGCGGCCATCGCCGGTGTAGTCGAACAGGGCCTTGCGGCAGGTGCCGACTGCGGCAGAAGCCGCAGGCGCAGGGCCCGGAGCGCCCGATTCGAAGCCGGACGCGAACATCACATTGCTTGCCGTCAAGGACAAGGTCGCCGAGTTCAGCGTGCCGGTGTCGCCGGCCGCCAGGTCGGCCAGATTCAAGGTCCAGACGCCACCGGCTTGCGCCGGACTGAGCCCGCCGAAGGCCAGATTCAGGTGAGTCGAGCAACCGCCGGCGTCGGAGATGCCGCTGAAGCCAGTGGTACTTGTGCGATAGGGGCCCGGTGCCACGACTTGATCGCTGGTGAGGCCGGCGGTGGCTGCCCACAAGTCGCCACCGAGGGTGTCGTCGAACACGTAGGCACCGACGAGATTGGCGGCCACGCCGGAGGCACTGGCGCGTTTGTAGCCGACGCGCGAGAACAGAACCAGACGCGCGGTGCCGTTGGGCGAGATCAATGTGGCGCGCAAATCCCCAATATAAGTGTGGTTGATGTTGAGGCTGACACGTACATGCCCAAGCGGCCCCTGGAAGCCGGTGGTGTTGAAACTCACATTCAGTCCGTTCGGATTGTTGTCCGGTATCGCGCCCACGCCGGTGCCGGCGTAGTCCACGGCAAGCGCCGCGGTGGTCGCGAGCAAGCCTGTACCCAGCGCGAAAAGTCGTTTGCCCATCGTCATGTTTGCGATCTCCTTGTCGGTTCCTGGCCACTCGCGCGGCCTGGTTCGGCAAAGGCGCGTTGCGAGCATTACTGTCAGGAAACGGGGTTGCCGCAAAAACCGGACATCGGCGTCGATGCGGGGGGCAACGGTACTCCGGGCGGGTTTGCGACAGCGAGCGCGCGCGCCCGATGCCGGCGCGCATCACTTTGCGCCACCGCCGTGTGGCCGTGACGCCGGTCAAGTCAGCTTCCGCAAGTCACTGCCGTGATCGCCGCGATGGTTGCATCGATGGTGTCGTCGAGGCGCTGCAGAGAGCGGGTATCCCCGGGCAGTCCGCGCCGCAGATCGGCTTCGAGAGTTTCGCTGACCTGCCCCAGTCGCACGCAACCGGTCAGGGCGCTGGCGGCGCGCAGGCGGTGCAGGGCATCCAGGGCGGTGTTTGCCGGTGGCGCTTTTCGCAGTTGCGAGCGCCACGGGCCACTGTCGCGCAGTTCGCTCAGTAACATGGCGCGCAGCGAGCGCAGCGCCTGAATGTTCCCGCCGTAGCGCGTCACTGCGAGAGAATCGTCGAGCAACGGCGCTACCTCAGGCGCCGCGGCTCCCTCGGTGATTGCAGTGCTGGCGCCGGTGTCGGATTGCGCCAGCCAGGCCTGCAGCCGGTCGACGTCGAGCGGCTTGCGCAGGCAGGCGACATTCGCGGGAAGGTCGCCCGCATCGATGGTTTCGCCGGAGGTGACGAGGCAACGGGTGGTCGATGCGAGCGCGTTTGTCGCGAGCCAAACAAGTCCATCCCCGTCGGGCAGGCGGCGGTCGACCAGGGCAATGTCGAAGCGCGATGCGGCCAGGGCTCTCGCGGCCTCAGCCAGTGTCCGTGCGCACACCACTTGCCAGCCGTGCGCGGACATCCATTCGCTGAGGAACGTCGTTGCGATCGCATCGTCGTCGATGATCAGGCAATGGCGGTTGATCATGTGCGCAGGCACCGCGTGGCCAAACACCAGTATCCCCGCTAGATTCCCGGCTTTCCATGGCAACGGTGCGATCCATCGGAGGTTCTGTTGGAGTTGTTGATCGAGGATCTGGCGCACGACGGACGGGGTATCGCGCGCGCCGGTGCAAAGGCGGTATTCGTCGATGGCGCGCTGCCGGGCGAGCGGGTGCTGGCGCATGTCACCAAGCGCCATCGCCAGTACGACGACGCGGCTGTCGACGAAATCCTGCAACGCAGCCCGGATCGCATCGAGCCGCATTGCGCGCATTTCGCGATCTGCTCGGGCTGCAGCCTGCAGCACCTCGATCCGGGCCGCCAGATTGAATTCAAGCAGAAACAGTTGCTGGACAGTCTGCAGCGCATCGGAAAGGTTGCGCCGCAGCGCATGCTGGAGCCGCTGCAGCGGGATATCTGGGGCTACAGACGCAAGGCGCGACTTTCGGTGCGCTTCGTCGAAAAGAAGGGCCGGGCGCTGGTCGGTTTCCGCGAAGCCAACGGTCGCTATGTGGCGGAGATCGAACATTGTCCGGTGCTCGATCCGCGCGTCGGGCTGCGCCTCGGGGATCTTTCGCGGCTGGTGTCCGCGCTGGATGCGCGCGCGTCGATCCCGCAGATCGAAGTCGCTGCCGCTGAGCGGGTGGTGCTGGTTTTCCGCATCCTGGTGCCGCTGACCGACGCCGATCGCGCTCAGTTGCGGCAATTTGGCGAGCGGCACGATCTTGGCATCGTGCTGCAGCCGGCTGGCCTCGACAGCCTGATCGATCTCGATGGCGCACCGCCGCCGCAACTCAGCTATGCCGTCGACGAGCAAATGCGGATCGAGTACCAGCCGCTCGATTTCGTCCAGGTCAATCACAGCATCAATCGGGCGATGGTCGCGCAGGCACTGGATCTGCTCGAGGTCGGGACCAGCGATCGGGTGCTCGATCTCTATTGCGGTCTGGGGAATTTCACCCTGCCACTGGCTCGGCGCGCTGCCCACGTGTTCGGCGTCGAAGGCGACGCCGGGCTGATCGCCCGCGCACGCGGCAATGCCGTCGCCAACGGCCTGGAAAATGTGAGTTACGCCGTGGCCGACCTGTCGCTGGACCAATCGGCGGCCGATTGGAGCAAGGCAGCGTATTCGCGCGTGCTGCTGGATCCGCCGCGCGCCGGTGCCGAGCGGGTGTTCGACTACCTGCCGGGCGCGGCGGTCGGGCGTTTGGTCTACGTCTCCTGTCACCCCGGCACGCTGGCGCGCGACGCCGCAATCCTGGTGCAGCGCAAGGGCTTTGATCTGGTTGCGGCCGGCGTCATGGACATGTTCGCGCACACCGCGCACGTCGAGAGCATGGCGCTGTTCGTTCGGCGCTGAGGCGGGGAAGGGCAGGGGCACGGGGCACGGGTCACGGGTCACGGGTCACGGGAAAGGCCGCGGTTGCGCGCGCTGTTGTGGGTCCAGACTTGTCTGGACGCTCTTGGCTTTGGAAGGGGAAAGCGTCCAGACAAGTCTGGACCCACCAGAAGCCCGCGTTGCGCAAGCCTTTCCCGTGCCCCGTGCCCCGTGCCCCGTGCCCCGAGTCCCGAGTCCCGAGTCCCGAGTCCCGAGTCCCGAGTCCCGAGTCCCGAG
>ERZ761610.1108-NODE-1108-length-16093-cov-15.835204_pt1 | contig 16093 bp, 6 predicted proteins | sample MGYA00512164_ERZ761610 | MGnify/ENA primary metagenome ERZ761610 (study PRJEB28899, sample SAMN02850038) | bioreactor sludge metagenome | biome: EBPR Sludge; feature: EBPR Bioreactor; material: flocular biomat | place: Australia: Thorneside Wastwater Treatment... | reverse complement strand
CGTTGGCGGCGATCTTGCGCAGGATGCGGCGCATGATCTTGCCGGAGCGGGTCTTCGGCAGGCCGGGTGCCCACTGGATGTAGTCGGGGGTGGCGATCGGGCTGATTTCCTTGCGCACGTGCTCGCGCAGTTCCTTGCGCAGCGCCTCGGTGGCCTCGATGCCGGTCTTCAGCGTCACGTAGACGTAGATGCCCTGGCCCTTGATGTCGTGGGCGCAGCCGACCACGGCGGCTTCGGCGACGGCCGGGTGCGAGACCAGTGCGCTTTCGATTTCGGCGGTGCCGAGGCGATGGCCGGCGACGTTGAGCACGTCGTCGACACGGCCGGTGATCCAGTAATAGCCGTCTTCGTCGCGACGAGCGCCGTCGCCGGTGAAGTAGGTGCCCTTGAAGGTGCTGAAGTAAGTGTCGAAGAAGCGCTGGTCGTCGCCGTAGACGGTGCGCATCTGGCCCGGCCAGCTGCCGAGCAGCACCAGGTTGCCCTCGGTCGCGCCTTCCAGGAAGTTGCCTTCGGCGTCGACGATCGCCGGGCGCACGCCGAAGAACGGCAGTGTCGCGGAACCGGGCTTGAGATCGGTGGCGCCAGGCAGCGGCGTGATCAGCATGCCGCCGGTTTCGGTCTGCCACCACGTGTCGACGATCGGGCAGCGGCCATCGCCGACCACGCGGTGGTACCACTCCCAGGCTTCCGGATTGATCGGTTCGCCGACCGTGCCGAGCAGCCGCAGCGAGGCGCGCGAGCAGGCTTTCACCGGCGCCTCGCCCTCGCGCATCAATGCGCGGATCGCGGTCGGCGCGGTGTAGATGATGGTGACCTTGTGCTTGTCGACCACCTGCCAGAAGCGCGACACGTTCGGGTAGTTCGGGATGCCCTCGAACATCAGCGAGGTCGCGCCGTTGGCCAGCGGCCCGTAGACCACGTAACTGTGGCCGGTGACCCAGCCGACGTCGGCGGTGCACCAGTAGATGTCGTCCTCGCGCAGGTCGAACACGGCTTCATGGGTGAAGCTGGCATAGACCAGGTATCCGCCGGTGGTGTGCAGCACGCCCTTGGGCTTGCCGGTCGAGCCGGAGGTATAGAGGATGAACAGCGGATCCTCGGCGTTCATGCGCTCGGGTTCGCATTCGGCGCGTTCGCGCGCGGTGATCTCGTCGTACCAGAGGTCGCGGCCTTCGAACCACTCGACCGGGCGACCGGTGCGCTTGACCACGATGACCTTCTGCACCGACTTGGTCGCCGGGTTCTTCAGCGCCTCGTCGACATTCGCCTTCAGCGGAACGATGCGACCGCCGCGCAGGCTCTCGTCCGAGGTGATCACCAGCGTCGACTGGCAGTCGTCGATGCGGCTGACCAGCGAGTCCGGCGAAAAGCCGCCGAACACGATCGAATGCACCGCGCCGATGCGCGCGCAGGCGAGCATCGCCACCGCGGCTTCCGGGATCATCGGCAGGTAGATGGTGACGCGATCGCCCTTCTTCACGCCCTGCTTGCGCAGCGCATTGGCCAGGCGGCAGGTGCGCTCGTAAAGATCGCGATAGGTGACATGTTCGTGCTCGGCCGGGTTGTCGCCCTCCCACAGCAGCGCGGTCTTGTCGCCGCGCGTGGCCAGGTGGCGATCGAGGCAGTTCACCGAAACGTTCAGCTCACCGTCGGCATACCAGCGGATGCGGAAATCTTCCGCATTGAAGCTGACGTCCTGGATCTTCGTCGGCGCCGTGTACCAGTCGAGGCGACCGGCGATGCGCTTCCAGAAACCATTCGGATCATTCACCGATTCGGCGTAGTCGGCCTGATAGCGCTCGGCGTTGTAGCGTGCTTTGGCGGCGAATTCCGGTTGCACCGGGAACAGATGAGCCATGGTGTCCTCCCGTAACGATGGCGTGGTCGAGTGAGGCCAAGGTTAGCCCAGCGCGCGGAGGGCGCGCTTGGACTTTGGTCGCAAGCGATAGGGGGTGTAGACCAATGGGGGAGGAGGTGAGTCGGCGACGGCAGAAGCGTCCAGACAAGTCTGGACCCACCAGAGCGCGCCACTTGCGGGCACGCGGCCATGGCAGAATCGGCGGATGCCTGCCCCGAAGAAACCCGCACCTCCGGCTGCCCGCCCGCACTACCGACTGGTCGAAACCTCGGCTGGGCGGCGCATGGTTGCATCCGACGATCAAGCGCGAACATCGCGCCTGGGTGCGTTCGCCCGGTTGATGCGACTGGATCGACCGATCGGCATCTTGCTGCTGCTGTGGCCGACCTTGTGGGCACTGTGGCTGGCGGCCGACGGCGTGCCGCCGCTCGGGACGCTGGCGATCTTCGTTGCCGGGGTGGTGCTGACCCGCTCGGCCGGCTGCGTGATCAACGATTACGCCGATCGCTGGTTGGACCCGAAGGTCGAGCGCACGCGCGCGCGCCCGCTGGCGACCGGCGAAGTCGGCACCGCCGATGCGCTCATTCTGTTCACCGTCCTGATGCTCGGCGCGTTGGCGCTGGTGCTGCTGACCAACGCGCTGACCGTCTGGCTCGCCCTGGTTGCCGCGGCTCTGGCGATCAGCTATCCGTACATGAAGCGCCACATCGCATTTCCGCAGATGGTGCTCGGCGCCGCCTTCAGCATGTCGATCCCGATGGCGTACACCGCCGTTCGCGGGGAGGTCGACGCGATCACCGTGCTGCTGTTCTGCGCCAACCTGCTGTGGACCACCGCCTACGACACCCTCTACGCGATGGTCGATCGCGACGACGACATCAAGGCGGGTTCGCGCTCGACCGCGATCCTGTTCGGCGAGCTCGACCTGGTCGCCGTGGGCATCCTCAATGGATCGGCGCTGCTGACCTTGCTGCTGGTCGGCCAGCGCGCTGAACTCGAGACCCCGTATTTCGCCGGCCTGGGCGTTGCCGCCCTGCTGTTGGTCTGGCAGTTGTGGCATGCGCGCGACCGCGAGCGCGACGAGTGTTTTCGTGCGTTTCGCAACAACAACTGGGTGGGGATGGCGATTTTCGTCGGCTTGGCTGCGAGTTACGTGCTGGCCGCGTGACCTGTGGAAGTCCCGGTCGCCCCTGTCGGTGCGCTTATTCGCGCAAAGAACACACGGAAGTAGGTCACGTTGCCTGCGCAGCAGGCTACGTGACGCTGTCCATTGTCACGTAGCCCGCTGCGCAGGCAACGTGATGTACAAATAAATGCTCTACAATCAAACGTTTAGAGGATATGCTGTGAAAGCGGCTTGTCCCGCGAGCTTTACCCCGATCCGCTGCAAGCTCCCGGGCGGTGCCTGCTGCCACAAGAAGGCAGAAGCTCGCGACGCGAGGTCGCTCCCACAGAAAAGCGATCGCGACTACGCCGCCAACCCGTAACTCTTCATCAGCGCATCGACTTCGGGTTCGCGGCCGCGGAATGACGTGAACGACTGCAGTGCCGGGCGGGAGCCGCCAACACTGAGCACTTCGCGGCGGAAACGCGCGCCGGTGTCGGCGTCGAGCACGCCGGCGGCTTCGAACGCGCCGTAAGCGTCGGCGCTGAGCACTTCGGCCCACAGGTAGCTGTAGTAACCGGCCGCGTAACCGCCGGCAAACACATGACCGAAGCTCATCGGGAAACGTTGCCAGCTCGGTGGGTGCAGCACGGCGACCTCATTGCGCACCTGCTCCAGCAACTCGAGTACACGCGCGCCGCGGGTGGGTTCGAATTCCAGGTGCAGGCGAAAATCGAACAGGCCGAACTCGAGCTGGCGCACCAGGAACAGGCCGGCATGGAAGTGCCGCGTGGCCAGCAGGCGCTGGTAGAGATCCTCGGGCATCGGCGCGCCGCTGTCGACGTGACCCGCAATGCGATCCAGGCCCTCGCGCGTCCAGCAGAAGTTCTCCATGAACTGGCTCGGCAGTTCCACCGCGTCCCACTCGACACCGCTGATGCCCGACACTCCGCGCGCTTCGACTTCGGTCAGCATGTGGTGCAGGCCGTGGCCGAACTCGTGGAACATGGTGGTGACGTCGTCATGGGTCAGCAGGGAGGGTTTGCCGCCGACCGGCGGGGCGAAATTGCAGGTCAGGTAGGCCACCGGACGTTCGAGGCCATCGCCACGCCGGAAGCGCGTGCGGCAGACGTCCATCCAGGCGCCACCTCGTTTCTTCGCGCGGGTGTAGGCGTCGAGATAGAACGCGGCGACGACCTTGTCATCGCGATCGACCAATTCGTAGTGGCGCACATCTGCGTGCCATGCCGGAACCCCGTTGCGCTCGACCACACGCACGCCAAACAGCGCCTCGGTCAGTCCGAACAGGCCGTCGAGCACCCGCGGCAGCGGGAAATACGGCTTCAACTCTTCGTCGGAGAGCTGGTAGCGGGCCAGTCGCAGCTTCTCGGACACGTATGGCACGTCCCACGGCTTGATCTCGTCGATGCCGCATTCGCTGCGCGCGAACTCGGCCAGGTCCGCCAGTTCGCGTGCTGCAGCAGGCTTCGCGCGGTCCACGATGTCGCGCAGAAAGCCGAGCACACGTTCAGGCGTCGGCGCCATCTTGGTGGCCAGCGACAGGGTGGCGGGATTTTCGAAGCCGAGCAGACGCGCTGCCTCGTAGCGCAGCGCCATGATCTGTTCGATCCGCGGACCGTTGTCGAACTGGCCCGCCTGCGGCCCCCGGTCGGAGGCGCGCGTGCCGAACGCCGTGTAGGCCTCCTGGCGCAGTGCGCGGTCGTCGGCATAAGTGATCACCGCGTTGTAGGCCGGAAACTGCAGAGACAGCGCATGACCTTCGAGATCGTGGTCGGACGCCGCCTGGGCCAGGATTCCACGCTCGGAATCCGGAATGCCGGTCAGCTCGGCCTCCGTCAGCGGCCTGATGTAGGCATCGGTGGCGTCGAGGATCGCCTGTTCGAAGGCGGTTTCCAGTTGCGCCAGTTCGCGCGAGATCTCGCGAAAACGCGTGCGCGCGGGTTCTTCGAGCGCAACGCCTGAAAGCTGGAAATCACGCAGTTCATGTTCGATGACCGCGCGCTGGTCGGCACGCAGGTCGGCGAACGCCGGCGCCTTGCGCAACTGCTGCACCGCCTCGAACAAGCCGCGGTGCTGCCCGAGTTCGCTGCTGAACTCGGTGATGCGATCCAGCGCCTGCTGGTAGACCTCGCGCAGAGCGTCGGAATCGGCGACACCATGGAGATGCGTCACCGGCCCCCAGGCTCGTTCCAATGCGGCTTCTTCGGCTTCCAGCGGCGCCATCAGTGAATCCCAGGTCGGGTTCGCGCCCGCCTGCTGCAGGACCTCTTCGACGCGCTGCCGATAGCGTGTCAGGCAGGTATCGACCGCCGGCAGCACATGCTCGGGGGCGAAGCGGTCGAAAGCGGGCAGGGCGGTGGCTTCGAGCAGGGGATTGGTCATGGGGCGTTTGCGATTTCAGGACAGGCAGAAAGCATAAGTGAGGTCAGCGAGGGCGGTGTGCAAGGGTGGTGCATCCGTTTGTCGATGGCAGCCATCGGCATCGGGAGAGCTGTCTTTTTTGTCCGCAAAGGACGCAAAGGACGCCAAGGAAAGCGGCAAAGAGCAATTCGATCGACGCAAGTCGGCATGAGTAACGCGATGAATTTCAGGGCTCTCTTTGCGTTCTTTGCGTCCTTTGCGGACAAGAAAAACAGTCAGCAGAACTGCCGCCCGGTTGGATGTGCCAACAAGCGCGCCTGCCAGTGCCAACAGAACTGCTGCAACAGCTCGTTTGCGATTTCAGGACAGGCAGAAAGCATAAGTGAGGTCGGCGAGGGCGGTGTGCAAGGGTGGTGCATCCGTTTGTCGATGGCAGCCATCGGCATCGGGAGAGCTGTCTTTTTTGTCCGTAAAGGACGCAAAGGACGCCAAGGAAAGCGGCAAAGAGCGGTTCGATCGACGCAAGTCGGCATGAGTAACGCGATGAATTTCAAGGCCCTCTTTGCGTTCTTTGCGTCCTTTGCGGACAAGAAAAACAGTCAGCGGAACTGCCGCCCGGTTGGATGTGCCAACAAGTGCTACTGCGAGTGCCACCAGAACTGCTGCAACAGCTTGCCCCAACGCCCGCCATTGACCAGACTGCACCCATGGAACCCACCACCCGCCGCTCGGAATTGCTGGCGCGCGTCGCCCATCTGCCGTTGTTTGTCGGCCTCGACCGGCGTTCGCTGACGCGGGTGGCCGACGAGCTGGAGTGGATCGCGCTGCCCGGTGGCGCCGAACTGTTCCACGAGCAGGATGCGCCCGACGCGGTTTATGTGCTGGTTGCCGGCTGCCTCGGCGCGTTTCGCGACAGCGACGGACGCCTGGCGTTGATCGGCCGCGTGCATCCGGGCGAAACGGTCGGCGAAATGGCCCTGCTGTCCGGGCATCCGCGCACCGCAACGGTGCGCGCGCTGCGCGATTCGGAGGTGGTGCGCTTCAGTCTGGAGGCTTTCGAACGCCTGGCGCGAGCGCATCCGGAGGCCATGCTGGCGGTGGCGCGGACCGCAGTCGATCGCCTTGAGCGTACCCTGCAGGGTCGCCAGCAAGAGCCGCCGCCGCGAACGCTGGCGCTGCTGCCGGCCCACGAAGGTATCGATCTGGATGCACTGGTCGAGGGGCTCGGCCGCGCGCTGGGTCGCTTCGGCGATGTCGCCGTGGTCGATGCCGACGGTTTTCTGCAGGCGCCGATTGCCACCCTGCACCGACTGGAAGCCGAACATCAGTACATTTTGTACGTGGGTCAGCGCGGCCAACCGGCATGGAACGAGCGCTGCCGACGACAAGCCGATTGCCTGCTGATCGTCGCCGAAGCGCTGCAATCGCCAAGCGCACTCAGCTCACCGTTGCCCGAACGCGACAGCCACCAGTCGACTCTGCTGGCGTTGTTGCAGCCGGGCCGCATCGTCGCCGGGGCAGCGCGTGCCTGGCGCGAACGCCTCGGTACCGACCAGCACGTGCATGTGCGCGACCATGTCGACGTCGAACGACTGGCGCGACGCATCGCACGCCGCTCGGTTGGCGTCGTGTTCTCCGGCGGCGGCGCCCGTGGCTTTGCCCACATCGGCGCAATCCGTGCGTTGCGCGAAGCCGGGCTGACCATCGATGCCGTCGGTGGCACCTCGATCGGTGCGCTGATGGCCGCCGGTGTTGCGCTGGAATGGGAGGACGAGACCTTCCACCAGACCTTCCACCGAGCTTTCGTAACCAGTAACCCGCTGAGCGACTACACGCTGCCGCTGGTGTCGCTGGTGGCCGGACGCAAGGCCTCGAAGCTGCTGCAGCGCGAGTTCGGTTTGGGCGACATCGAGGATCTGCCGCTGCCGTTCTATTGCGTTTCGGCCGATCTGGCGCATGGTTGCGCGGTCGTGCACGACCATGGGCAACTGTGGCGTGCGCTGCGGTCCACCATCGCCATTCCCGGCGTGTTGCCGCCGGTGTGCAGCGGCGGGCGCGTTCTGGTGGACGGCGGCGTCATCGACAACCTGCCGGTGTCGTCGATGCGCCGGCTCAATGCCGGACCAGTGATCGGCATCGACATTGCCGGCAAGCACGCATTGGCGGCCGAACTCGACGAGACCGATCTGCCCTCGATCTGGCAATTGTTGGCGCAACGCTGGCGCGGCACGCCCAAACGCCCCGGCATCCTGCGCATCCTGCTGCGCGCCGGCATGGTCAATTCCGCCAGCACCGCCGAAACCAACGCTGATCTCTCCGATCTGATGCTGAAACCGCCAGTCGACAGCATCGATCTGCTCGCCTGGGAGCGTTTCGACGATGCGATTGCGATGGGGTATGGGTACACCCGGGACCTTCTGCGCGAGGGGTGGTCGTTCGGCAAGCAGGGTGAAAAGTGAAATGTGAAACGTCAATTGGAGCGGCGGATCACTGCGGCGAGGTGCTGTTTTGAGGCAGGCAGGGTGAAAAGTGAATCGGGAAACGTCAATCAAAGCGCGCACCCATTGACGTTTAACGTTTAACGTTTCACCGCTGTCCGGCCAGCCGTCCAGACGTCCAAATCCCAGCATTCCCGCCACAAAACCGTCAAACAACATCCATTGACTTCCGCTGAACGCGCGAGCAAAGTGCGCGACCTTCGGGGAGGGCTGGGGAGCCTGATCATGATTGATGTCCGTGCGGCTGCGCGGCGCGCTCTTGTGTGCGCGCTTTTCATGGGTTCGAGTTCGGCCGCAATGGCCGATGTCTGGATCAACGAACTCCACTACGACAACAGCGGCACCGATGCCAATGAACGCGTCGAGATCATCGGCACGGCGGGCACCAGCCTCAGCGGCTGGAAAATCGTGCTCTACAACGGCGGCGACCGCCGCGCCTACCAGACGGTCAATCTGTCGGGCACGCTGGCCAACCAGTGCGGTGGTCACGGCACGGCCTGGTTTGCGGTGACCGGCATCCAGAACGGCAATCCCGACGGCGTCGCCTTGATCAACGCGTCCAACGCCGTGGTCGAGTTCATCACCTACGGCGGCAGCTTCACCGCGCTGGATGGTCTGGCCGCCGGTCGCGTCGGCGTCAACATGGGCGTCAGCGAGAGTTCGTCGACGCTGTCGACGCAATCGTTGCAGCGCAAAGGTACCGGAAATACCGCAGCGCAATTCACCTGGAGCGCGCCATCGACTTCGTCCTGGGGCGCGTGCAACAGCGGTCAGACGCTGAGCGGCGGCACCACGGATGTGGCGCCGACGGTATCCAGCACCTCGCCGGCGAATGGCGCCACGGCGGTTGCCGCGAGCAGCAATGTCACGATCAACTTCAGCGAAGCAGTGACGCTGGCCAGCGGCTGGTACACGATCAGTTGCCCGAGCGGTGCACGCAGTGCGGTGCAGAGCGGCAGCGGTTCCAGCTACACGCTGAATCCGAACACCGATTTCGCCGCCGGCGAAGTCTGCAGTGTCAGCGTGATCGCCTCCAAGGTCACCGATACCGACGGCACGCCGACCTTGATGGCGGCCAACCACAACTTCAGTTTCACCGTGGCCGGCAGCTCCACCACGGTGCTGCAGAACGGCGTCGCGGTCACCGGCATCGGTGGTGCGGCAGGCGTGGAACGGCGCTATACGATGGCGGTGCCGAGCGGCGCCACCAACCTCAATTTCGCGACTTCCGGTGGCACTGGCGACGCCGATCTGTACGTCCGGTTCGGTACCGCTCCGACCACCACCAGCTACGATTGCCGTCCATACGCGACGGGTAACGCAGAGTCCTGCCCGTTCCCGACGCCGAGCGCCGGTACCTGGCATGTGATGGTGCGCATGTACAACACGGTGTCCGGCGTTTCACTGGTGGGTAGCTACGTCACCGGTGCGCCGGCTGATGCGGCGCCGACGGTCACCGCGACCAGTCCCAGCAATGGCACCAGCAATCACCCGACCAACGGCAACGTCGGCGTCACCTTCAGCGAATCGGTCACCCTGACCAGTGGCTGGAGCACGCTGGTGTGCAGCGTCAGCGGCACCAAGGCCAGCGCAATCAGCGGCAGCGGCGCCAGCTACACGATCAACCCGAATGTCGACTTCACCGCCAACGAGAGCTGCACGCTGACGGTACTTGCCAGCCGCGTGACCGACATCGACGGCACGCCGACGCCGATGGCCAGCAACTTCACGATGAACTTCGGCGTCGCCGGCACGGGCAGCGGTTATTACGCCAGCGTCAACGCGACCAGCGCGGCCAACCTGCGCGCCACGCTGCACCCGGTGATCGACGACCACACCAAGTTGCCGTATTCGCAGAACGGCAGTGTCGATACATGGTACGTGCTCGATCGCGCCGATCAGGATCCGCTGAACGCCAACAACATTCTCGACATCTACAAGAACGCGACCTATCCGAAGGCGGGCGCGGGCAACAACAACTACAACCGCGAACACACCTGGCCGAAGTCGCTCGGTTTCCCGAACGATGGGTCGACCAACTACCCATACACCGACACGCACATGTTGATGGCCTCGGACATCAGCCACAATTCCGCACGCGGCAACCTGCCCTTCGGCAACTGCCCGGCCGGCTCGGAAGCATTCGCCACGCTGGTCTACTACGGACAGGGCGGGGCAGGCCAGAGCAACTATCGCTGCGGCAACTACTGGCAGGTGTGGGACAAGCTCAAGGGCAACGTCGCGCGCGCGATGTTCTACATGGACATCCGCTACGAAGGCGGCACCCATGGGGTCACCGGTGTGGCCGAGCCCGACCTGCGGCTGACCGACAATGCCTCGCTGATCACCGCCAGCGGCGGCAATGCTTCGGTCGCCTACATGGGCCTGCTGGCGACGCTGCTGCAGTGGCACGCCGCCGATCCGGTCGACGACCGCGAGCGCCTGCGCAACGAGACCGTGTTCAACTACCAGGGCAACCGCAACCCGTTCATCGACAACCCGCAGTGGGTGGCGTGTCTTTATCAGAACGTTTGCCCGTAGCCGGATAGCTGCGCATGAGCCAGGGCGTCGCGGGCAACCGCGGCGCCCTTCGCTTTTTTGCGAGCAGATCTTGGGCGAGCGGCTCTCGTGGGAGCGGATCTTGTGGAAGCGGCTCTTGTGGAAGCGGATTTACCCCGCGACCGTTTCTGTGGGAGCGGATTCACTCCGCGATTGGCTCTCCCGGGGCTTGCCCGATCGCGGGATAAACCCGCTCCCACAACAGCATATCGCGGGATAAACCCGCTCGCACCGTGAGGCAGGTCGCGGGCTCGTGTCGGCTCAGGGCCACTCCGCCTCGATGGCGGCAAGCAGACTTCCGCCACGCCACTTCCAATCGGAATGGTGCTCAACAAGACCAGCACGTACCGGGTTGTCGAGCAGGTAGCGACCCGCCAGCAGCAGGTCCTCCTCGCGACGTAGCGCATGGTCGTGAAACGAGCTCTGCCACAGCTGCAGCGATGTACCTGACGTCCGGCGCAGCTGGTGCCAAATGCGTGCTTTGACTCGCGCAATTGTTTGCGGCAGGGTTTCGGTCTCGCCGAGCGCCAACAGCAGGTGCAGGTGATCGGGCATCAGAACCCATGCCAGCGCCGTGGCGCCGGGCCAAGTGACCTTGTCATTCAGCACGCTGGCAGCGCGATCTGCATCGGCCGGATCGGCAAACCATCGAACCCGCTCGTGTGTTGACGTGGTGATCAGATAAGGCTGGCCGGCAATCGATCGCCGACCTCGTCGCAACGCGGAACTTCTGGGGGCCATGTTGTTCATGTCGCGATGTTGCCGAGGTCGCGCGAGTGCCGTCGTCAACCGGATTCCGAATCCAGTGTGGGAAATTTCCGACGGCGGGGTCGCGCGGCGCGGATCGTGGGAGCGGATTTACTCCGCGACTGCCTTGCCGCATCGGCCGGGCTCGTCCTTCGTGGGAGCGGATTTACTCCGCGACCGCCCTGCCGCATCGGCCCGGACTCGTCCTTCGTGGGAGCGGATTTACTCCGCGATTGGCTCTTCCGGGTAACCCGATCGCGGGATAAACCCGCTCCCACAAAGGGCTGATCGCGGGACAAACCCGCTCCCACAAAGGGCTGATCGCGGGATAAACCCGCTCCCACAAAAGCCCGATCGCGGGATAACCCCGCTCCCGCAGGCAAGCGGCTCAACAGCAGATCTCGGCGTGTATCCGCTCCCACAGTCAAGCGGCTCGCGGTGGGTGATGCTTCGGCCGAGCCCGAACAAGGCATCATCCACCCCTCATGTCCACGGAAGCGCCGCCATGTCGACCCCCGCTCCGCTACCCGATTACCTGCCTGGCTGGGCCAAACGCCTCGCCGACCTGTACTTTGCCGGCACCTCGGCGATGTTCGTGTTGCACGGCAACACCAACGATCTGGTGCCGCTCTCGGGCGGCGACAAGCCGCGCTACGGATCGATCAACGAGTTTCTGGCGACGCAGTTATTCGGCCGCTTCGATCTGGTGCTGGGTTTCGATCTGGCGCATGGGATCCGCGCCTACGCAGGCGGCGATGTCGAACGCCAGCGGCAGATGGTCGGGCTGATCTCGCGACGCCTCGGTGATCCGGAGAAGATGCCGCGCGATCCGGCGCAGGCGCTGTTTCTGCTCGATCGGCTGGTGCTGTCGAATCTGACTGCGAAGGATGCGGATCGCATCCGCATCGCGATGCTGTTCGACTTCGCTTCGTTCATCGTGCCCGACCAGGAGCGCGGCGGGCCGGCGACCGCGACCAACCTGGTGACGCTGTTGAAGTGGGCAGCCAATCCGTACGTCAAGCGCAGCAATCTGGCGTTTGTGCTGATCGACGAGCGGTTGGCGGACTTCCACGACCGGTTGGCCACCTCGCCGCATGTCAATGCAATCGAGGTGACGTTGCCGGAGGAATCCGAGCGCCTGCGCTTCCTCAAGACCATCACAGATGGCATCGATGTACCGAGTTTCTCGGATTTCAGCGTCGAAACGCTGGCGCTGCAGACCGCCGCGGTGACACTGGCGGATCTGGCCGTGCTGGTGGAGAGTGCGCGCCGCAGCGGCGAGCGCCTCGACGACAAGCGTTTCAAGGCGCGCAAGAAGCAGTTGATCGAGCGCCAGGCCCAGGACTTGCTGGAATTCATCGAGCCCAAGTACGGGCTCGAGCGCGTGGTCGGCCACGAGGCGGCCAAGAAGCGTTTGCTCGACGACGCCGAGATCATCAAGCGCGGGCGCATGGACGTGGCGCCGATGGGTTATCTGTTCAACGGGCCGGTGGGCACCGGCAAGACCTTTCTGGCGACCTGCCTCGCCGGTTCGATCGGCATCCCGTGCGTAAAGCTGAAGAATTTCCGCAGCAAGTATGTCGGCGAGACCGAGGCCAATCTGGAACGGGTGCTCGGCGTGCTGCGTGGCATGGGCCCGGTCATGGTGATCATCGACGAGGCCGACACCATGCTCGGCCAGCGCGAGCAAGGCGGCGATTCCGGTGTCGGCAGCCGCGTGTTCGGCATGCTCGCCAACGCCATGGGCGACACCGATTACCGCGGCAAGATCCTGTGGATGCTGTTGACCGCACGACCGGACCTGCTGCCGATCGACATCAAGCGGCAAGGTCGCGCCGAAATCCACATTCCGCTGTTCTATCCGCAGACGCAGGACGAGATCCGCAACTATTTCGTCGTCATCGCGAAGAAGTTCGGCGCCGCGCTGGCCGCCGAAGACGTGCCCGACGTGCCCTACGTCGGCGACATTTCCGGCGCCGACATCGAAGCCCTGGTCGGCCGCGGCTGGCGCGAAGCACTACTGGCCGGCGAGGAAAAACTCGGCAAGGAGCGCCTGAAAGCCACCTTCGAGGGCTTCCTGCCGTCGACGCAGTCGCTCGAACGCGAGATGCAGGAGATCGCCGCGATCATCGAATGCACCGACCGCGTCTTCCTGGTGCCGAGCGCACTCAAGATGCTCGAAGACCACGGCAACCGCGAGGGCTTGCAGCTGCGGTTCAAGGAGATCATGCGGTTGTTGGGGAAGACGTGACCCGCCGCGAGAATCGCGGAAGTTGCGCCTCGAAGGTGAAACGTGAAACGTGAAACGTCAATTCGCCTCACGGCCAATTTGACATTTTGCGTTTCACGTCTTTCCCGTGCGGCACGGTCCAGGAATGGCAGTGTGTAGGTTGGGCTAAGGCGTAGCCGTGCCCAACTTTGGAGCCGGCTGGTGTTGGGCAGGGTGAAGCTCTGCCCAACCTACATACTCAGAGGGCGAAATGCGAAATGTGAAACGTCAATTGGGCGCGAGGCAAATTGACGTTTAACGTTTCACGTTTTACCCGTGCGGTACGGTCCCGGAATGGCAGCGCGCAACTTCACTCGCGCGTCTTCAACACCTCCACCAGATCCAGATGCCGCACGCGCCAGATCACGATCAGTGCTGACAGCAGGGAGGCGCTGAGCACGACCATCGTGGCGCTGGCGAAGGTCTCGGTCGAGAGGTACGCGGGTACGCGGAACAACTCGCTCTGCAGTCCGGCGACGATGACCTGAACCAGGCCGGCGCCGACGGCCCAGCCGACCGGGATCGAGGCGAAGGTGAGCAGTGCCAGTTCGCCGACCAGGATGTAGGCGACTTCGCCGCGGGTGAAGCCGAGCACGCGCAAGCTGGCGAGTTCGCGGCCGCGTTCGCCGAGCGAGATGCGCGCGGTGTTGTAGAGCACGCCGAACGCGATCAGGCCGGCCAGCAAGGTGGCGATGAAGGTGAAGATCAGCAGCGACTCGGCCATGGTGTTATAGAAGTTGTCGATCGCTGCCTTGCGTGAACCGACCGCGGCAACGCCGGGGCGGTCCTCGAGCAGGCGATAAAGCTCGGCTTGCTGCGGTGGATCGACCAGCAGCAGCGCGCTCGATACGCGTTCGCCCTCGCCGAGCAGCGCGTTCATTGCATCCAGGTCCATGTAGGCATTGATGCCGATGAACTCCTGCACAGTGCCGGCCACCGGCACCGAGAAGTGCCGCCGCGCGCCTTGCAGTTGCTCCACTTCGACGAGATCGCCACGGCGCACGCCGAGCATCGTCGCCAGGTACTCGGTCAGCAACAGTCCGCCCGCCGGCAGTGCCTGCGCCGTACCTCGGGTATCCAGCACGCGCTTGAGGCGGGCACCGCTCGGCTGGCCCTCGAGCGCGGTCAGCACGCTGACCGGACCTGCGCGCAGGCGCACGCCAACGATGCGTACACCCTCGACCGCGAGCACGCCGGGCAAGGACGCGATTTCGCTCAGCGCATCGTAGCCTTCCGGTTCGACGAAACTGACCGCAATGTCGTTGCGCTGCGCCAGCGCGAACTGCTGGTCGACCATGTAGTTCAGCGCATCCTGCTGGAACATGCCGATGGTCAACACGCCGCCGGCCATGGCGATGCCGATCACCGTCGCCAGCGCCTTGAGTGGACGTCGCGACAACTGGCGCAGAATCATTCGTGTCGGCTGGTCGAGCCAGCGCCGCGGCAGCGCGCGTTCCAGTCGCGAGGCGCGGTAGCGCGGCGGTGCTTCCGGACGCATCGCTTCTGCCGGCGGCAGCCGCGCTGCCCGAATCAATGCAAACGCCGCACCAGAGAGTGCCGCCGCCAGCGAGATCGCCACCGCTGCGGCGACGGCACCGGGCGCGAGCACGAAGTCGAGGTAGGGAAAGCGATAGAAGCTCATGTACAGGTTGGCGAGCAGCTTGCCGAGCCAGGCGCCACCGGCAATGCCGACCAGCGAGCCCAGCGCGATGACCACACCCACCATCGCCGCGTAGTGGCGGCCGATCGCGCCGTGACCGTAGCCGAAGGCCTTCAGGATCGCGATCTGGTCGCGCTGGGTGGCGATCAGTCGGCTGAACACCACGTTGAGCAGGAACGCGGCGACCGACATGAACACCGCCGGGAATACCGTCGCCATGGTTTTCAGTTGATCGAATTCGGTCGACAGGAACTTGTGGCTGAGCTGATCGACGCGACCGATCGCGCCGAGACCGCCCCAGGGTTCCAGGATCGGATCGAGGCGTTCGATCACGCGCTGCGCCGACGCGCCCGGCGCCAGCGACAGCGCCACGCTGTTGAACGCACCGTCCATGCCGTAGGCCGCCTCCAGCGCGCGCCGGCCGATCCAGGCAATGGCGAAACGCTCGAAATCCGGAAACGCCGCGCCGGCCTGGATCTGATAGACGTACTCGGGCGAGATCGCAATGCCGACCACCCGATAGGTTTCCATGCGTCCGCCGACCACGCCACTCAGGGTGCCGCCGGGTTCTATGCCATGCGCCGTGGCGAACGCTTCGCCAAGCACGATCTCGTCCTGCGCAAAGGCTTCGGGCAGGCGGCCGGCGCGCAGATACAACTGGTTGAGCGGCTTGCTGCCGACATCGGGTAGCGACAGCAACAAGCCGCGTACCGGATCGTCGAAACCCTCCAACCGGATGCGCATCGGCGCCTGGATCGACAAATCGAGGATGCCGACGCCGTCGATCGCCGCGATGTCGTCGCCAACGCTGAGCGGCGCGCGCTTGAGGTTGGCGAATACGTCGGCGAAGCGGTACTCGAGGTAAAAACGCTCGCGCGTCGCGGTCAGCGAATCGAGGTTGGCGATCGACATCAGAAAAGTGGCGATCCCGCTCGCCATCACCAGCACGATGGCGATGACCTGGCTCTTGACGTGCCAGAGATCGCGCAGGAGTTTGCGGTTGAGTGCACGCATC
>ERZ761610.1107-NODE-1107-length-16113-cov-19.666459_pt1 | contig 16113 bp, 17 predicted proteins | sample MGYA00512164_ERZ761610 | MGnify/ENA primary metagenome ERZ761610 (study PRJEB28899, sample SAMN02850038) | bioreactor sludge metagenome | biome: EBPR Sludge; feature: EBPR Bioreactor; material: flocular biomat | place: Australia: Thorneside Wastwater Treatment... | reverse complement strand
ATCAGCTCACGGATAGTCACGTCACATTTTTTGGGCTTTGTCCCGATTGTCAAAAGAGCGAAGATGTTTAATTTTTTAAGCCACAGAGATCACAGAGTCCACTGAGAAAATATTAAAAGAAACTCAGCGATCTCTGTGTGCTCTGTGGCTAAGAATTAAATGCTTCAACTATCAAAAAGGAGAATAGAAATGTTACTTTCACCCGCACCACTTCATATTCCTGATGGTTTCTTAAGTATTGTTGTTTCAGTTATTTGTTGGGCAATCACAATTGTCACCTTGTATTTTGCAATTTCAAAAACCAATCAATCACTTGGTGAAAAACAAATTCCGTTAATGGGAATCATGGCGGCGTTTATTTTCGCGGCACAAATGATTAACTTCCCAGTAGCAGGTGGAACGTCTGGTCACCTGCTAGGCGGAGCGTTAGCCGCAATTGTGTTAGGTCCATGGGCTGGCATGTTGGTAATGACCGCTGTGATTGCTTTACAAGCCTTGCTCTTTCAAGATGGTGGTTTGGTTGTAATGGGCGCTAACATTTTGAATATGGGTTTAATCACTGCCGCCATTGGATATGGTTTGTATCGTTCAGTTAGTGGTCAATCAAAAGCAGTAAAACTTGGTGTAGCAGGTTTTGCCGCGTGGCTTTCCGTTATGGCTGGTGCTTTGTTCACTGCATTGCAACTTTGGTTAAGTGGCACATCTCAATTAAACATTGTCATTCCTGCCATGATGGGTGTTCATGCACTTATCGGTGTAGGCGAAGCCTTGATTACCGTCGCCGCTTTATCTTTCATTATGCAAACTCGACCTGATTTATTAGGTGAAGGCTCTGAATCTGCAAAAGGAAGCCGCAATTGGATTTATGCCGGCGGAATCATTTCTTTGCTTGTGGTTTTGATTTCACCTTTCGCTTCCGGTGACCCAGATGGTTTGGAACGCGTTGCCATTGATATGGGCTTCATTGACGCAGGACAAGATGCGCCATACTCCATTATTCCTGATTACACGCTTCCTTTCTTAGGGGAAACTGCTCTGTCAACCATTTTGGCAGGAGTTGTCGGGATAGCAGTTGTCGGAGCGATTATGGTTCTAGTAGGTCGTGGACTTAAAGCAAAGTCGTAAATAGTAATTTGTGGTCTCGATACGGCGGCGATGGTCGAGTAGGACGCAGTCCGTATCGAGACCCGCCGCCCACTCGACCACCGTTATAAACCATCAATCCAAAATCGTAAATCTAAAATCGTAAATTGCCATGCACTTCGATGCCTTTGACCGTTATCACGAGAAAGAAAGTTTTCTCCATAAACTTGACCCGCGTGTAAAAGTTCTCGTGACGGTTATCTTTATCGTATCTAATGCCTTACTTCCAGATGGGGCATGGCTTGCTTTTATTTTTGCTTGGTTATTTTTACTCGTTATTAATTTCATCTCAAAATTAGGTCTTGGATTTACTGTCAAACGTTCCATTATTGCTTTACCATTTGCATTGATTGCGATTACAGTTTTATTTTCTATCCCAGGCAAACCACTCACTACTTTTAACTTTCTAATGTGGGAATTAACCATTACAGATGCAGGCTTCTTAAGATTTATTAGCATTCTTGTTCGCTCATGGCTTTCAGTTCAAATGGCAATATTATTGGTGGCTGTTACACGCTTCCCTGATTTGATTCATGCCCTAGAACATCTCAAAGTGCCAGCAATTCTCACTACCATTATCGCATTTTTGTATCGTTATCTTTTTGTGATGACCGACGAAGTCTTTCGTCTGATTCGGGCGAGAGAATCACGTTCAGGTGGAGTAGCAGGCAGAAGGTCAGGTGGAGGCGTTTTGTGGCGTGCAAAAATCGCGGGCAATATGGTTGGTCAACTTTTCTTGCGAAGTTTTGAACGCAGTGACCGTATCTATAATGCTATGGTGGCGCGTGGATATGCAGGTCATTTGTATACGTTGAACGCACATGAGATGAAATCGTACGATTATTTTGCAGCTGCGTTTGCTATTGCTTTGATTTTTATTTTGCAATTGATTGGAAGACTCTAATGCCTGTTACTCATATTCAAAATCAATTTTCTACACCAGAATCAAATGATGTCTTGATTGTCAACGAGTTGCATTTTTCATACCCTGACGGTCATATTGCATTACAAGGCGTTTCGTTGAAATTATGTAATGGCGATAAAGTTGCATTGGTGGGACCTAACGGCGCGGGAAAATCTACCTTGATGTTGCACTTAAATGGAATTTTGAATGGCAAGGGTAATGTGCAAATTTCTGGCAAGCAATTGACGAAAGATAATTTGCCATCGATTCGCGCAATGGTTGGGCTTGTATTTCAAAACCCTGATGACCAATTATTTTCACCGACAGTTTTTGAAGATGTTGCCTTTGGTCCATTGCACATGGGTTTACCAGAAGATGAAGTTCGTCAGCGAGTTGATAATGCGCTTGAAGCCGTGAGAATGACTGCTTATAAAGATAGATTATCACATCATTTAAGTGTGGGTGAAAAGAAAAGAATTGCAATCGCAACTGTATTATCTATGAATCCAAGTTTATTGGTTTTGGATGAACCATCCGCTGGACTCGATCCGCGTGCCAGAAGGACATTAATTAATTTATTGCGCGAATTACCAATTACGATGTTAGTCTCAACTCATGATATGGCATTGGTCAAAGAATTATTCCCGCGCACAATTGTGATGGATGAAGGCAAAGTCGTTGCCGACGGTTTAACACAAGATATCCTTGCCGATGAAGCGTTTTTGAATCAACATGGGTTGGAGAAACCGTAGGAAAGATAATCAAAAAGCACTTCTGATTTTCAGAAGTGCTTTTTACTTGCCAGTTATTATTTACAAATTACACACCAGCGGCTTTTTTCAAAGCGGCGGCTTTATCAGTTTTTTCCCAAGGGAATTCAATGTCATCACGGCCAAAGTGACCATACGCGGAAGTCTTACGATAGATTGGTTTGCGTAAACCTAAATCACGGATAATCGCGCCGGGGCGAAGATCGAAATGTTCATCTACCAATGCAGCGATTTTTTCATCAGCAATTTTGGCTGTGCCAAATGTTTCCACATTGATAGAAAGTGGGCGAGCCACACCAATTGCATAAGCCACTTGCACTTCAACACGGTCGGCTAAACCAGAGGCAACAACATTCTTGGCAACATAACGTGCGGCATACGCGGCAGAACGGTCAACTTTTGTGGGGTCTTTTCCAGAAAATGCACCGCCACCATGACGTCCCATACCGCCATAAGTATCAACGATAATTTTTCGTCCAGTTACACCGGCATCGCCCATTGGACCACCAACTACGAAACGACCTGTTGGGTTAACAAAAACCTTTAATTTTTTATCAACTAAGTTTTCAGGAAGAGTTTTCATAATTAACTCTTCTGTAATCACTTCTGTAATTTCATTTTGTGAAACTTCAGGCGCGTGTTGTGTGGAAATCAAAACGGTATCAATACGAACAGGCTTGCCTTGTGAATATTCAATTGTCACTTGGCTTTTTGCATCTGGGCGTAACCATTTGATGGCGCCGCTTTTTCGCAATTCACTTTGTTTGCGACTTAATTTATGTGCCAAATAAATTGGCAATGGCATAAGAGTATCTGTTTCGTTACATGCATAGCCAAACATCATGCCTTGGTCACCAGCACCGACAGATTCAACTTCAGCTTCGGTCATTTCACCAGATTTTGCTTCGAGGGCTTTATCTACGCCCATGGCAATGTCACCAGATTGTTTTGCAATCGCAACTAACACGCCACAAGAATTACCATCAAAACCTTTTTCGCTAGAGTCGTAACCAATATCATTGACAACTTGGCGAACCAACTCATCATAATTAAATTGAGAATTGGTTGTGATTTCGCCAAGCAACATTACATAACCAGTTTTCACAGCCGTTTCACACGCCACCCGAGAACGTGGGTCTTGTTCCAAACACGCATCTAAAACTGCATCCGATACTTGATCACAAATTTTATCGGGATGTCCTTCCGTCACTGACTCTGATGTGAACATCAGTTTTTGTGAAGTCATAAAAGTATTACTCATTGTTTTTTTGTTTCTCCTTCAAGAAAATAAAATTGCCCATTCAGACGTGCAGAAAGGGCAATGAAAAATTTTGTTACCCTCTCATCTTCCAGCTATCCTGTCGGAATTGGCACCGTATTCATTTTATTGACCGGTTGTCGAGGCATCGCAGGGCCGTTCCCTCCGCCTCTCTGGATAAGAGTATCTTATTGGGACTATGTCTTACGTTGTGAGTTTACCATAGCGATTTATATGCGTAAAGATAAAAACCCGCTTCATTCTTGACTTTTTGCCTGCTTCACAAACTCAACATTTTACTTAAACAAAAAAGCCGTCAAGACAAGAGTCCTGACGACTTTTAGAATCAACTATCCACTTAGTCTGAAGCGCAACGGAAACCTATCTTTGGAGAAATTTCCCCAAGATAATCAGTAGAGAGTGGGTCAGAAGCATTTGGGTTAGAACCTCGAATAGAAGCACGGTTTGCTAAGCGTACATCTTGGAAAGCATCTTGATATGTACCACCACGTAAAACACGGTTGAAGTAATTACTACGCGAGCCGGGTCCGGTTGGGTTAACAGAAGCACCTTGTGCATAATATCCTGCATCGTAGTAATCAGAAACCCATTCGGCGACATTACCAGACATATCTAAAACACCATAAGGGCTTGCACCAGCAGGGTAGCTACCTACACGAGTGGTATCACCGACAAAGTAATTGAAATTACCACGTGAATTGTCTGGGCGTTCATCACCCCAAGGATAGGTGCGGAAGTCATCACCACGTGCGGCTCTTTCCCATTCAGCTTCGGTGGGGAGGCGTCTGCCAGCCCATTTGCAATATGCATCTGCTTGAAGCCAAGTGACATACACTACAGGAAAATCATTAAATTCAGCATTATTAAAATACGAATCACGGCTTTCTGATTTAAAGAATTGTGGAGGTTCACAAGCACTTGCCTGTACACATGCAAAATACATGGCATTAGTAACTTCAAACTTATCCATCCAAAATGCCTTCATGGTGACACTATGAGCTGGCATTTCATCACTTTGAGCATCTACATCCATACCACCCATACGGAAGGTACCTTCTGGAATATAAACAGAGGGCATCCCATCTACAGATGAAACGCGTTCTTCACCAGCTGTTCCACCACTGCTCACTTCAGCAGGGGCATTAACAGCAGGCGGGGTATTGGTAGGGAAAGCAGTTGCAACCGGAATAGCAGTTGGCTGACCGCCACCCGCACCACAGGCTGAGGCAATGATTGCCACAATTGCAAGAATTGGAATTAATTTTTTCATAGGTTCTCCTTTGTTGATATGCCACAGTATAAAGAGATGGTACTTTTTTCCTAATCCCCCAAAGGTAACATTTTGGTCAAAAAATACGACCTTTTACGACCTTTTGGCATATAATCACTTACAACTTTGTTAGTAACAAGGAAACATAAATGAACAATCAAAACTCCCCGCGCGTTTTCATTGTCTGTGACCAAGATGCCACAGCACCCATTTGGGGATACATCATTCGTGATAAAGGATTAGTCGCAATTGTAGAAACATCAGTAGAGCGTGCCATGCAACGCTCCACCGAAGAAATTCCAGACCTAATCGTTATTGACCTCAATGCCCCACATCCACAACGGATTGAACTTTGCAAAAAATTTCGCTCAATCAGTGCTAGCCCAATTTTGCTTTTTCTTCCGTACAACAATGAACAAGAAATTCTTGAAGCCTATCAAAACGGTGTAGATGAATGTGTTGTCAAACCGATTAGCCCAGCTATTTTTCTTGCAAAAATATTAGCATGGTCAAAACGCAGTTGGAGCGAACCCATGAAGCCCCATCACACCGGGCGTTTACGGCTAGACCCTTCTCATCGTTCCGCAGTGAGCAAAAACAAAAAAGAAATCAAACTTACCAATCTTGAATTTCGTCTCTTACATCTCTTGATGAGCCGACCTGGTTATGTTTTCCCCAACGAAGAAATTATTGAAACCATTTGGGGCGCAGAAGGTGATGTTGTTTTACTAAAAAATGTTGTCTATCGCCTCAGAAAAAAACTAGAAGAAGAAATGAATCTAACAGAGTTAATCAAGACTTGGCCTGGTGGCTACAGTTTTATTGATGACTAACCCGCTTCATTTCTACGAGTAAACCTGATTCTGTTTAACCATCCGCTACACACCTGAAACCGATTTTGACTGAATACTTGCCATAAAATTCATCTTCATTTGGTTGTGCTTTCGGATTTGGTCCTTCAATATAATTTCGATTAGAAACACGCAAATCATAACTTTCATCCTGAAAAGACCCGCCTCGAATTACACGCATCACATTAAACACTTCTTCTGCTGATGGACCTGTGGGATTTTCAGACGGTGATTTGGCATAATAATCCATGCGATAAAAATCAGATACCCATTCCGATACATTGCCTGCCATATCCAACACACCAAACGGACTAGCACCTTCACCGTAACTTCCAACCCGTGAAGTATCTCCAATCAAATTGATGAAATTTGCAGTATATTCATTGGGCGGTTCATCACCCCAAGGGAAGTTCCTTTTGTCATTTCCACGCGCGGCATATTCCCATTCGGCTTCGGTTGGTAATCTTCTCTCAGCCCATGTGCAATAAGCATTTGCATCAAACCATGTGACGTTGACCACAGGATAATCTTGAAATTCAGGATTTCCAAAATATTCTTCACGATTATCTGAACGAACTTCTACAGGCATTCTACATTCAGCAGCCTGCACACATAAACCATACATGCCATTCGTAACTTCTATTTGGTCTATCCAAAATGCGTCCAGAAAAACCTCATGGGCAGGCAATTCATCATTTTCACGATACACATCCATACCGCCCATCATAAAAGTTCCACTAGGAATGTAAATTTGAGTCATGCCATCTTTGGCTGAAATTTTTATTGTTTCAGAGGTGGTAGTAGGGATTGGGGTTTCAGAAGGTTGAATTTCAGTCACTGTAGGAACGATTATCGTCGCTTCTGTTGCAATAGTAGTTGATGTAGCAGAAGGTTGAGGAGTAGGTTCTGGTGCAGGTTGGCAAGCAGAAATTAAGACCACACAACATAAGAGAAGATATATTTTTTTCATTGAATAAGTTTACTGTAATAAATCTATGGCTTTTTGAGCTTGGTCTTCAAAAAAATTTGGGTTAATGGAATCCGCTTTTTGCCAAGCCTTGAGCGCACCCGCATTATCACCTTGGCGATATAACCCATACCCATACCAAAGCCATGCTTCTTCAGACATTTCTGTTACACCACGTGCATAATTTGTCAGTGCTAATAAATCATCATTTCTGCCAGAATGGAAGTAAGCAAGAAATGGTCCAAACTGATAACGAAACATTCTTAAAGGTAAACCGATTTCTCTTGCTTTATCGTAAGCGAGTGCGGCTTCTTCATACTTTGCAAAATAGGCGAGGTTGCTTCCATAATTGAACCAGTCGAAGGCATCGGCAGTGTCGCTGGAGATTAATGTTTGGCTGTAGTCTAATGCTGATTGCCGATTCAGGTTGGCGTCCCAGTCCGAGGCGAGCAGGGTTTTCATCTCTTCTTCAAATTGAGGGAAATACATCACCATGTATAAATTATTGAATGGCTTCCAATCTTGTTCGAGTTGTGAATAAGAAATAGTGAGGTCGGGTCCATGATACGAATCTTGAATTGTAAATTCTTGTTTTGTATCATCATATCCTGTTAGTAGTAGATAATGTGCCGCCCATAAATCGTCAGTGGGTCCAAGCGCGTCGCCGGGGTCAAGTGAAGTAACACTTTCAACGATGACGGGATAATTTGCGGCGAGTAAACGTTTGAGGATTTCAATTGTGCCGCCGACGCGGTATTCAAGATTTAACCAACCTGCTTGGGTGCGGATGTAATACCGCATCTCTTCGGGGTTTACATTGCGGTCAGCTGTGACAGGTTTGATTACATCCGAAATATCAGTTTGGTCGCCTTCCCATCCATACATGTGCAATGCCATTGATAATGTTGCGGGTCCACAATTATTTGGTGTTTGTTTTTCATACGGCGGGGATGACATTAGAACTTGTGCGGGCAGAGGAATAGATGTAGAAGTTGGTGTGATGGATGGAAGTGCTTGCGCGATGACGGTGTTTGTTGGTAAAGGTGTAGGAGTATTTGCTTGTGGTGTAACAGGTAATGCGGTTGGTACTGGACCGATAGGATTAATTGTGTTTTTTAGGTAAATTTGTAACACGTCTAACCGCCATGCTAAACGTGAATTTACAGCGGGGATTTGATAAATCAATACACTCAGCAGAAAAATACCTGCTAGTGACATAAGAATTTTTGTCCATTTTTTATTCATATTTGTCAGTGTACCATGTGTAGATGAAATGATTTTAAGGTATGGAATTGAAATTAATTCTGCCTTGACGGGCGTTTTACAGGCAAGTATGATGAAATTAGAATGGAGAATCAACCTGTGATGACATTAGACCCTGAGTCTTTACGTGCCGCCATGCGAGCTTGGTCTGCTGGGGTGACGATAGTAACAGCCGCTTATGAAGACCAAAAACATGGCATGACGGTAAATTCTTTTACATCTATTTCTTTAGAGCCTGCCATGATTACGATTTCTTTGCAACAAAATACGCGCACCCATGAAGTGGTGTTAAAGTCTAAAGCTTTTGGGTTGACCATTCTTTCGTCTGAGCAGGCGCATCTTTCAAACATTTTTGCTGGAAGATTTAAAGAAATTGAAGATAAATTTGCAGATGTAAAAACTGAAACGTTGGTAACAGGTTCACCCTTAATCGTAGGTGGGTTATCTTGGTTAGATTGTCGTATTGTGCAAATGTTTGATGCAGGTATGAATACTTTATTTATTTCTGAAGTGGTTGCGGCACGTGGAACAGGCAGTGGGGAACCATTGATTTATCACAACCGCGAATATTGGACGTTGCAAAAATTGCCATAAGTTTCGGGAGGCAATATGTCTGAGCGATTAACTGATGGGGAAAAACAAACTTTGTTGAATCTCGCGCGCGAGTCAATTGAACTTGTTGTAAGAGAAAAAACTTTACCAAAATTAAATCTTGATTCTTTTACACCACTTTTACAACAAAAGGGTGCGTCGTTTGTGACATTAACGATTCAAAAAGAATTACGCGGTTGTATTGGTGCGTTGGAGGCGTATCAGCCTTTGGTGGAAGACGTACGTGAACATGCTATTGCCGCCGCGTTGGAAGACCCACGCTTTTTCCCCGTAGAAAAAAATGAATTAAACAGAATCAGGATTGAAGTCTCGATATTAAGCGTGCCGCAGGTGTTGAGTTATGACTCAAGCAAAGATTTAATCCAAAAATTGAAACCACATGTGGACGGTGTCACTATCAAATATGGTGAAAGAAAAGCAACTTTTCTGCCACAGGTTTGGGAGAAAATCCCCGACCCATCAGAATTTATGAATCAGCTTTGCTATAAAATGATTGGGCAGGCAAATTTGTGGCGGGAAACAAAATTGCAAGTTTTTACATATCAGGTCGAAGAATTTCAGGAATTGAATTAGAATCAACCTATGACTGGCGAACTCAAAGAGCAAAACAGCGACACCATTTTTCAAGATGCCATAGATGCCTTGCGTCGCGGGGATAAGCCACGCGCCAAAGAATTGCTTACGCTTTTATTAAAGTCTGACCAAAATAATCCTATTTATTGGATTTGGTTAAGTGCCTCAGTTGATTCGCAAAAAGAAAGAATCTACTGTTTACAAACGGCTCTTAAACTTGACCCTGAAAATGGTACGGCAAAACGAGGTTTGATTTTGCTTGGGGCATTAACGCCGGATGACACCATTCAACCTTTTTCGATGAATCGTCCGCGCACGTGGGAAGATAAGTTATTACTGGCAAACGAAAAACCAAAGGTGCGAGTTAGCCCGTTTAGAAGCCCTGTCTTTCGGCTTGCATTAGTAACATTATTAGGGCTTGCATTATGTACGTATGTTTTCTTTGGCTTGATATTACCGCGCCAGACGAATTTAAGACCAACCGAAACACACACACCGGGTCCATCTCCTACATTTACAGCTACACCCACTTTATTTGGCGCAACTGCAATTCCTACAAGAGTATTTGGTGGACCAACGCCTTTATGGGCATATTTGCCACAAACCTATACGCCTACACCTTTATACGTCAACACGCCGCGTTCACCAGCTTCAATTGACCAATATCGCATTGCACAAGATGCTTACAAAAAAGGTGATTGGGATGCGTTTATCTTAAACATGGAATTACTTCAACCGCTAGAACCAGATGCGGCTGATATTCCATATTACATCGGCGAAGCCTATCGCTTTAAAGGGGAAGGAAATTCTGCTATTCGTTATTACAATGATGCTTTAGACATTGACGATAATTTTGCCCCGGCTTACTTAGGTTTAGCACGTGCGCGTTTACTTATCAACCCGAACTTTAATGCTGAAAGTTTATTTACCGAAGCAATTGAACGCGACCCATTTTACGGAGAAGCATATCTTGAACGTGCTCGGTTTTATATAAGACGCGACGACATTCAAGATGCCCTCGAAGATTTAGAACAAGCCCAAGAATATATGCCTGGCTCATCCGAAGTGTATTTGGCTTTAGCAAGTGCTTACCTCGCCGAAGAAGATATTGAGCAAGCCCTCATCTATGCCGAAGAAGCCTACGCCTTAGATATTACAAATTTATCTACTTATAGATTACTAAGCGATTTATACATTCAAGTAGAAGATTATCCACGCGCATTCGATGCTTTGCAGTTATACACAAATTACGAAGTAGAAGATGCCACCGCTTTTGCAAAACTTGGTTTGGTTTTGTATCGTTTGGGTGAATATGAGCAAGTTGTTACAATCATGAATCGTGCAATTGATTTAAACCCCAATGGCGTGCGTGATTATTATGTATATCGTGGTTTAGCGAATGTTGAATTAGGAAATGGTGAAGAAGCACTTGATGATTTCGCTGTTGCTGTTGCAGAAGATGATCGTAATTTTGAAGCACGCATTGGTTATGCTCGTGCAAATTATCTCGATGAAAAATTTGGCAACGCATTTTTACAAATTGAAGTAGCCATTGACCTTGCCGAAACCGAAGAACAAAATGCGCTGGCTTATTATTGGTTAGCAAAAATTCAAGAAGGACGTGGCGATATTGGTGAAGCGATTGAGGCATGGAATGCTTTGCTTGACCTTGATGAAGATGCTATGACAGAAGAAATGCGCGAAGAAGCCGAACAACGATTGGATGTTTTGGTTCCGCCTACATCCACTCCACGAGGTGGCGCCTCAACCCCTACGAGGACACCTGCTCCAGCAACCTCAACATCATCTAACCTTACACCTTCCCGCACACCCACGAGAACGCCAAGCCCAACATCAACGCCGTAAATTTATTTGTAGGGTCACAATATATTGTGACCCTACTTTTTTCTACATTCATCACACGGACATAACTTTCGCAAATAATGCCAGTTGAAGATTCCATAATCGTGCCCATCTTCCCAAACGATTGTTAACGCATACGAACCAACTGCTACAACATTTGCGATTCTTGTGGTTGGATTATCTTCCATTTCTTTTGTAAACACATTTTCATCAGGTTCAGTGCTCATGTTTTCATGCCCACCACGACACGAAGCACACGGACAAGCCGCGCGTAACAATCCAAACGGATATACACTTGTATGTCCTGAGTCCCATGTAATTGTAAATTCACGTTTGCTTTTATTGGCAGTGATACCAGTTGGTTTTTCGTTCATTTGTTTTCCTTATGTTATTGTAGGGACGAGGTCATCTCGCCCTATCTTATTGGGCGGGAAAACCCCGCCCCTACAAAATATAAATTTTACGGAGGCGGAATCACAGCCAAAAATTCATCAGCCGCCCAGCCTGCGCGGGTATCATCATACGGTGCGACGAGATACCACCATGTATATCCATCACCAGTTTGTGGACCATCTTTGACAACAAACACTTCTGATTCTTCACCACGAAAAACAGTTTCTGTATTCAAGCCCGGCGCAGAGCGGATTCTTAATCCATCACTGCCTGTGCCACTGATTTGCACATAACCATTGAGAGCAATTGTATTTGGGTCAAAGGTTGGGGAGGCAAGTGGGTCAGGAGTAAAGGTTGGAGGAATGCCGGGGGTATGAGTCGGGGCGGGAATCATGGTGAGGTCTGCTGGAGCAAATCCCACGTCAGGAGAGAAGCGGGGAGATGTCCAGCCGATGAGAATCAATGTTATCAAAATCAAAATCCCAGCCAGTATCAAAGAACCAATAATCACAAAACGATTTAAGAAAGGGCGAATGTCCATTTTATTTTTTCGGGTTTTTCAACAAGTATAAAGCGTTTTCAGGCATGAGCACTTTCAGCGCGCGATGTTGAACTTTGATTTCTGCTGTTTTGCCGCCAAGCACGGGGTCACCATCTACTTGGATAGAAAAATTTGCATCGGACTCAATACGTACATTTTGAAATGGAATGCAACGGGCTTGGTCTGATGTGAGATGCCGACCTGCAACTAAATCAAAAAAATGGCGGAATGTATCTGCTAAAGTTTCACCACTTAACAACCATAAATCCATTTCGCCATCATCAAGCAATGCGTTAGGAGATAAAACAGACATGCCGCCTGCATAATGCCGAATGTTCGTAGCAACGGCAACGAGATAACGACCTTCAACAAGTTTATCTTCTTGATAGACGCGTAAATCAAGTCCTTGCCAAAAACTGGCTTCCCAAACGGTGGTGACAAAAAAATGCGGCACCGACATATGTTTGAAAAAACGCGGACGTGGTTCAATTTTTTCAATTGTTTTTGCGTCGAGTCCACAACCTGCCCATAATAAAAATGGACGTTCATTGCAGATACCGACATCTACATATTGCGGTTCGACATTTGCAAGCAATTTTGCATTTTCACTTAATGCATTCCACTTGAACCAACTAAATGGTGTTTGACCTTGCTCCAATGCCCAGACATTTGTTGTGCCAGCAGGCAATACTGCTAATGCAGTTTCAGTATTGACCAATCCACTCGCCACTTGACCAACTGTGCCATCTCCACCGATTGCGAAAACCGCATCATAATTTTCTTGTGCGGCTTGATGTGCAGTTTGAATGGCATGTGTGCCACTTAATGTTTCGGCAATATCTACGTTCCAACCATTTTCCTTTAATGGCTTGATGATTCCACGTACAAATCTTCTTACAGGAAATCGCCCTGCGGCTGGGTTGTAGAGTAAAAGTCCTTTGCGCATGATGAGATTATAAGAGGGAATTAATAGTAAATAGATTTCAAAATTGATACTCTAATTGAAGTGTCAATGTTACTCTCAAAATTTTCATCTTTGTGCGAAGTCTTTTCAATCCACTCTACAATTGATTCAGTTGGACATAAAGATACATATTCTGATGCTAATTTCCCTAAAAACTCACATGCCTCGACTTTTGACAGTTTTGAGATGGATTGTTTTAATATATTTTCTATATTTTTTATCCTTACTTCATATTCCATGTCTTTAAATCTATTAAGCAAATTAATGTTAAGTACTACTCTGTTTTGTTTATTTACATTGAATGCTGAAGGTCGAAAATTCTTTGAAAATAATTCAAAAGAGTTTTCATAAAAAACATAAAACAAAACATTTGTAAATGCAATAATTACAACTCTTAATTCTTCTTGGATAAATTCATTAAGTAATGGTGATAAAGAATATTGATTTGAACTTGAATTAATGTCTTTTTGACTATTCATTAGATAATTATAAATCGTTAATCATAAATCCAAAATTGTAAATCCCAAATGATATAATCTCTCCACTATGACCGAAGGCGCATTACTCAACGATAGATATCAACTCGAAGATAAACTCGGCTCAGGCGGCATGGCAGATGTCTATTTGGCACGCGATGTTTTACTCGAACGCCGCGTGGCGATTAAGGTATTAAGAAAAGATTACTCTACAAACGAAAACTTCAAAAAACAATTTTTTCTCGAAGCAAAATCTGCCGCGAATCTTTCACACTCGAACATCGTCACCGTGCATGATGCCGGCGAAGCCGATGGCTTGCTATACATCGTCATGGAACATGTGCCCGGCAAAGACCTCAAACAACTCATCCGTGAACGTGGGCGATTTTCTATTGAAAACGGCATCCCACTAATGATTCAAGCTTGTGCAGGCGTTGGATATGCTCACCGTGCAGGTTTAGTGCATTGTGATATCAAACCGCATAACATGCTCGTCGCAAAAGATATGCGTCTTAAAGTGACAGACTTTGGGATCGCGCGCGCGTTAGAAAGCATCAAACCCGGCGAACGACATGACATCGTCTGGGGTTCACCATTATATTTTTCACCTGAACAAGCCGCAGGCGAATCACCAACACCTGCATCCGATGTGTATTCATTGGGCATCGTCATGTACGAATTGTTAAGTGGCACACCACCGTTTACTGCTTCGTCTGCTGATGAACTTGCGCGTTTACATATTTCAGGTCGTCCGGTGCCCATCAGCGAATATGTGCCGGATATTCCCTCCGCGCTTGAAGAAATTGTGATGAAAGTTCTTTCCAAAGAACCTGCCGCGCGTTATCGCACTGCCGATCAACTTGGGCGCGTGCTCCAAAAATTTGGCACCATGCCAGACCCTCCGCCTCAGCAAATGCAACAACCTGTTTCACCTTCCGTGATTACCATTCAACCTGATATTGCGGAACGACTCTATCCACAAAATCAACCAGATGTTGAGGAGACGTATCAACCTCAACAACAATACACGCCTCCTCCGCGCGTGCAACCTGCTCAGCCATCCTACGAAGAATCCACGCCGGATAATTTTGACTGGCTTTCAGCCGGCTTGAGTCTGTTGGCTGTGATTGCATGGGGTGGTTTGATTCCATTTTATTTATTGATTTATCTAACATTTTTCCCGCCAGGAAATTAACATTATAGGGATACGGCATCGCCGTGTCCCTACTTTATTTTTATGAAAAAAAATATTCTCGCCCCTTCTATCATTGCTTCTGATTTTGCAAATATATCCAAAGAACTTGCCACTTGTGAATCTGCTGGGGCAGATTGGATTCATGTGGATGTGATGGATGGTCATTTTGTGCCGACGATTACGATTGGTCCATTGTTTGTAGAATCTTTAAAACGAAATACAAAGCTTCCACTCGATGTGCATTTGATGATTGAGAATCCAGATGCTCACGTTAAGTCATTTGCTGACGCGGGTGCATCAACTATCACCGTGCATGTTGAAGCGTGTCCAAATCCAGAAAAAACAATCAAGAAAATTAAATCTTTGGGTTGCAAAGCGGGGATTACGTTAAGACCATCTACATCTGTAAAAAAAATAGAATCACTTTTAGATAAAGTGGATTTGGTGTTGGTGATGAGTGTTCAGCCTGGTTTTTCTGGTCAGAAGTTTATGCCGAAGATGGTGGAACGTGTGAAATTCCTTCGTAAAAAATTGGATGCGCTTGGTTCAAAGGCATATCTTGAAGTGGATGGCGGAATTAATACGAAAACGTTGCCTTTGATGAAATCTGCTGGGGCAAATGCCTTTGTGACTGGCAATGCTGCTTTCAAACATAAAGATGGAAGTTATGCAGGGGTGAAGGAATTAAAAGAATTATTGTAGGGGCGAGGTTCTCTCGTCCTGGGCAGGGAAACCCTGCCCCTACATTTATGTTAAAACAAAAATCACGGCTCAGCCGTGATTTTTATATCGAATGGGAAAACAAACTTAAGTAGCAGATTTGCCGAGTGTTTTGATGCACTTGGCGCACAGCGTTTTCTTGACCAAACGACCTTTTTCCATCACCGAAACTTTTTGGAGGTTCGGTTTGAACGTGCGGTTGGTGGCACGTTGGGAGAAAGAACGGTTGTGGCCGAAAGTGGTTGCTTTACCGCAGTGATTGCATTTTGCCATTTTTGAAATCCTTTCAGATCGGAAGAGCACACGTCTGAACTCCAGTCACGCCAATA
>ERZ761610.1104-NODE-1104-length-16180-cov-13.379411_pt1 | contig 16180 bp, 1 predicted proteins | sample MGYA00512164_ERZ761610 | MGnify/ENA primary metagenome ERZ761610 (study PRJEB28899, sample SAMN02850038) | bioreactor sludge metagenome | biome: EBPR Sludge; feature: EBPR Bioreactor; material: flocular biomat | place: Australia: Thorneside Wastwater Treatment... | reverse complement strand
TTCCAATTATGCTTAATGATAATAAATTTGTGAAATCATGAATTTGTGAAATGTTTATATTTTCGTCTATTATTAGTTCTTCAACAAAAGTCTTTAAAGGCAATATTGGTTTTAAATCCAAATCCTTATATATATCAGAGTCTAATGATAAGTTTTTTAATCCATTGTCGATTGCAAAATTACAACACTCAATTGCTCGTGTTGAATTAAATCTAAGAGATTTACTCCCATCTAATCTTGTGATTATTCCAAACTCACTTTTATTACTTAACATTATAATCCCCTATTCTTTGTCATACTTTGCACCTTTACTTTTAATCCTATTTAATAAAGGTGTAGTCTTATTTTCGGCTTGAGATTTACCTAATAACTGCATAATTTTATGCTCCAAAATATAGGCAGCTTTTTCAGTTTTTGTGGAAATCCATGTCCATGCAGTCAATGGTGCACCTGCTTCTTTAGTCCTTTGATTTATTGATGCTTTCAATCTAACATCACCGCCACCTTTTCCTACATATTTATAACCATTCGCAAATTCGAGTATATATACTCCAAATCCTTTAACCCCTTTCATTGCTGATGAAGCAACATTAGCCGAAGATGTAATAACTGTAGCCAAAGGATCTACAAAAGCTTTATATTCTTCACCGACATTTTGCTTTATTGTCTCAACACTTGCTTCATAAACGATAGAACCAACATATAAACTGGCTACAACTGAAGCAGTTTCCTTTGTTGCGTAGGTTGCACCTTTATGAATACCAAAAAGAACTGCTTGTTTAGCCGAATTCACCGCAATATGCTTAGCGATAAGAGCCAAAGAACCAACGCCCGTCGCAACCAGAATAGTATTGCCAGCGTACCCAGAATACTCGGCTGTTGTAATCATGGTGTCTAAAGAATCAATATTACTTGAAAGGAGACTTGAAGTAATTTTTGCATCACAAAGTTCTGATTTGGCGCTTATTTGACCAACTGCAGCAACTTCGCCCAATCTCATCATTCTTTCTGCTAAATCATATTTAATGAATGCGGCATTTGTCGTTGCTAAGTAATTATTTACATCATCAATTGCATTCGCTCTTACCTTTAAGTAACTTGCATAAAGTTGTTGGGTTAATGCGATAAATTCAGGTGTATTTGCAGCTTCATTACCAGATTCAGTATTTCTTATTCTTTGTTGAACCCTAGAATACAAGCCTTCAGCAATTTCAATATGATGACGAGCCGATTTCTCATCCAACCCCAACACATCCACCCCATTCGGCCCAGCGTAGAACCTGTACAGATTCTGTCCATCACGATAACCAGCAGGGTCGGGGGTTAGCCAGCGGACATGTTGCGGGTCGTACAAGCGGTAATGAGTGTGATATAGCCCAGTATGTTCATCTCTCCACATACCCTGATAGCCAAATGGATTCGAGAAATCTGACTTAACCTTTTTGATTTCTGGGGTGTTGACATTTAGGTCATGGTCAAAAGTCTTGACTAGGCCGTTTTGGTCTAGAATATTGGTGATGCCGTAGCCAGAGTATTCATATTGCTCTCTTGGAACTGAGCCTGCGGTGTCGCTTGCTTTGTATAAGGCTAAGACCGTGTTTTGGTCGTTTTTTAATAGGTAATAGTTTTCATTTGCGTTTGCATCGTAGATGTAAACTGGCTCATTGATGGCTGTGCCATAGACAACTTGGCGACGCAGTGTAGTTTGACCATCACCTCTTGAATAGGTTCTTTCTTCGATCATTTGGTAGCCATCGAAAATGTACCAATGGCCAACTTTATTATCTACGATTTTTTGAACACGGCGCCCGTTTGCATCGTACAAGTACTCAATTTTATGCCATATACCTGGCGGGTAAACGAAATCCTTAAATTCATAACTTGAATTGTTATCTAAAGCAAATGTACCATTTGAATTAATTTCTCTTATGCGAATTTGTCTAACATCGATATCGCTAAAATTAAATGTGGAAGCACCATTAACTGTGTCGATAGTTACTTGATAGGTTACTGGTTTCCATTCTTCTTGTGGGTCTGTAGGTGAAATTTTGTACTCAATCACAAATTCATTTTCAATTACTTCATTTAACAAATACAAGGTATCAACAGTAACCATTGGCAAAGCGTCTGAATTAAAATTAAATGTTACGGCAAATTCTGTTGCACTTGTTGCAGATGTACCATCTAAATAAGGGCGATCATTTACAAAATCCAACGGGTCAACAGATTTGTTTTCTATAAATCTAATTCGGTCAAAATGATCCCATTCATACTTGTACTTATCATCTTCAATAGTATTTCCGCGCGTATCAAACTGAAATGCTACACCATTGGATGTATCAATTCTTACAGAATCTTTTAATACATTGACAATTGGCACACCATTGGTTTTACCGCTCAAAATATTATCAAGATTATCTAATGTAAATAGGTCTTGGCCAAAGGCTTTGCCTGTATAATCACTACTGATTAAGCGATTTTGGGCATCGTATTTATATTCATCGACTTTTTCGGTTAAACTATTAACGGTATATTTTACAGATTCTTTAATCCCATTATTTTCACGCTTAAATGTAAAGTTACCAGCGTCAAATGTGCCACCTAAGCTTGAAATGCTTTGCAACCAATCTTGTTTATCATAAGAGAATCTTTGTACAATTTTGCCATTACCCTCTGAGCTCACACCTACTTTACCCAAGCCATAATAAGAGAATGCTTTGATTGGTGTGTTTGCCACATTACGAATCGAAAGCAAACGGTTCATCTTATCGTACGAATACTGCAAGCCACTATTTACAAGTGAAGGGTATACTAAAGATTTCAATTGACCGGCTTTATTAAAATGCCTCTTAACTTCTTTTTCTTGCAATTGACCATCCATATTATACACATAGCTAGTTTCTTTGATTACTTGGCGTGCACTGTTATAATCAAATGTCATTACAACACTACCCGATGGGTCAATCGAACCGTTTGGCCTAAATCTATTGTGTTCGATTGCATATTTAGGTTGCCCCAACTCATAAAAGCTTACATCGTTTTGAGTATAATCACCATACTCTCTTACAAGTTTATTGCCTACCCAAACTTGGGCTAAAAAGTCGGTTTCATCATCACCAACCGTATCGGCATCGATTTCATATTCATATTTATAGGTTAATACGACAGCAGGGTCACCTTCTTTATGGCGTAATGTTTTAGTCTTTAATAACGCTTTATTATTATAGGTATAACTCTCTACTTCCGTTTTGGCATCTTGTGTATAACGAACCTCAACTACAGAACCTCGCGAATTATAAGTATATGCTGTCGTTTGGTTACCTTGAGATTCACTCTTTAATTGACCTGTTTTATAATATTCCATTGTTTTGGTAATAGCACTATTTGAACCGAAACCTGTTACAACAGAAGTTAATTGACCAAGCTCATTATAATCATTCTTAACTTTATTACCTCTAGCATCGGTTATTAAAATTTTACGCCCCACTCCATCATTTACATAGGTATTTTTAGCAATAATGCCAGATGTAGGGTCATTAAATTTATCACCTGTGTCATGTTCTTGCACAATATCCATAATTAAGTACCCTGAATCATCGTATTCAAAACGACTTCGGCGCTTCTTAATTTCACCATCAGTACCAACAACATCGCTTTCATCTTTAGTTACATGTTTTACTGTACCGTCGGCATTAAACTCTGTAATAATTACGGTGCCATCAGGGTACTTTGTTGTCTTAACAAGGTTATCACTGCTGGTAGTAACAGCAGCAGTTTCATCAAAATTGCTACCATTATGAAAATTAGGGTTAAATTGTTTTACTTCTTTCTTTTTAATATCATAAGCCATACCTGAAACAGACTTTTCAATTTGACCTGCTTCGTTTTTTCTAAGGTTATCGGTAGTTTCAGTGGCAACCCCTAACTTATCTACTTTTCTTCCAACATCAACAAGAGTCTCTGACATTTGATTATTGGCTTTGTCTAGCTTACCAGCCTTAATAGCTGTTGGGTTTGAACCTAAATCTAAAGTTTGTTCTGTTTTCGTATTGGTGGTATAATCACAACTACCAACAGGCCTGTCTAAACCATCTAATATAGTTTTACTAATTTTAGAGCCATTGCGATAGGTTTCATCCATATTATCAGATGCATCAAATGTATTCTGATAAACGGTTGCAGTTTCACTGTTCTCACTGAATACACCATTTGTTGCATCATCATCGTTATCGCCTACAATCGTAGTTTCGACATTGCCGCGATTATCAAAAGCATGTGTAACAATTTGATCTGGGGCTTTTTCTTCACCCTTAACTTTACTTGCTTTGGTTCTACCAAAACCATCAAGTACGAATTCAGTTTCTTGGCCATGGGAAAATTCTTTTGTTAACCAACCATATTGATTATATTCTCTAGTTGTATGGGCAGTTTTCTTGCCATATTCAATTTTACTATCGGACTGAGAATCAGAAATAATTGGATAAGGAATTTCACTCGTGCAAGTTGTCCATTTATTCCAACACTTATCTGTACCGCCAGGGTTTTGCCCTTCATACAAGTATTGGACAGAAACATGCCCATTACCACCAAAGTTAGGCCCTGTCGTTTTAATTACTCTTCGAAACTTGTCATATTCTGTTAAACTTGCACGACCAAATGTATCTACTACTGTTGTAGTGTTACCGATAGCATCATAGGCAAAATCTACTACTTGAAGAGTAGGGTTATCTCTACGAATATTAGGTGTATCTTTTGCAATTAACGCATTTATTTTACTTAAATTTTGTGCACCAACTGTACCATCTGAAATTGTTCTTCTCAACCAACCAGTTGCAGAAATGGTTAATGTTGTATCCACAAAATCATAATAGACATTTGCAACTGTGGCACCATTTGGCCCGACACTACCCTGCAAGCGACCATATGAGTCATATTGATATAGAGTATCTAAAAACCCATTGTCACTCTCAACAGATTTTTTAATCATATTACCTTTATTATTGTGCTCGAATACAGTTTTTACTAATCTTGCATCTGTGCTCTCACTTACAAAATAAATAGTGTTACCATGAATTGTTTTAGTTGAGTATTCAAAACTAGCCGAAATTGCATTTGGTGTATTTTCATCAGAACCTGGCGCTTTCAACACTTCAACTTTTTCAACTAAACCTTTACTAAAAATATTAGAATCGTTTTTATAGGTAGTTTTAGATGTAATGTTTTTACGACTTGTGACCTGACCAATTTGAAAGATTTCTAATTTATTATCACCATAGGAAACTTTTTCAGTCGTTTGACCTGGGTAAATAATTTCTTTAGGGTATTTCGATAATTGCGACTCTAAATCATTGGATTGCATATGATATTCTGTTCTAAGTGAGGCAACACCACTGGCAGATATTATTTCTGCAACGCCCCCTAAAGTTAAGTCCTCAAAAGTATAATTTATACCATTAGCTGTTTGCGAAACGACTTGATATTCCTTCCCATTGGCAGAACTGTAATTATTAGTTAGTATGATGCCAGCAGGGGTCGTTATTGTTACTAACATTCCTTTTATTGAATAACCAAAGCTAATGGCTTTATCTTCATAAATCACACTTTCCAAATGTCTATTTATGAAATAATAAATACTTCGATTACCATCTGATAACCCAGCAACTTGATGTGTAGAATAGAATGACAACGCTTTATCATTATCTGCATAGGCTACAAATGAGTTTTTGTTCCATGAAATTTTTACTATATTATCGTTTGCATCAACTTGTTTTGTTAATTTGAAACGATAATCGATCTGACGATATTCCTCATAAGAACCATTATTATACGATACGCGATAGTGAACCTTATCTGTATTAGGTTCTAAGAGTTCAAGTTTACAATAAAACCCTGATGGCATTACAAATGTATCATCGCCAGAATTAGTAATCTTATCATTACGCCCATTACCTTGGTACCATATTAGATTATTGTCATCATCAACTATAAAATATTTGTTAAAGTTATGATCCCAGCCACTCCCAAGACCTGAATCTGTATTAACACCAGACCGGTATGTTCTAATGAAAGATAGAGAAGTAGCCCTGCCTGCAACGGTCATATCTACTTGGGAATGGATAAACTGTTTATTATGCGCAAAAACCGACCCTGAGCCGTCATTTACAATAATAAACTCAGAGCTACTCATCGAATTTGCCCCCACACGAGGCGTGATACCTGTAATTGCTTCAAATTGAATATTGTTAGGCGCATTGGTTCCAATACGATAAATGTTGGTTTGGTCGCCAACTTTAATGGCTACTGCCCCATTATTTTTCACAAAAATGCAGTTTTTGTCGGCGTTAATTGGAAGGTTGGCATCTTCTAATCGTGAAATAAACTTAAATTTTTGTAATAATACTTGACTGTTATTTGGCCCTTCAACGAAATGCTGCAGACTGTTAAACTCATCTAATTTATTTGAGCTGCCATCATCTTGGTTTCTTTCATTATAGGTTTTGAAAACAGGCAAAGTATAAGTGCTGGTAACATTAAATGTATCGTCATAGGTGGTTATTGTTGGGTATAAGCTAGCAATACCATTATTCATGCTTATGCGTTCATAGTATGCAAGACCATATTCATCATCATAGTTCAATTCTAAAATAGGGTTTGTAGAACTTTCTGTTTTAAAAACAACGCCTTTTACTTCAGGGCTAAATGAGTTATAGCCAGATTGGCTTATATTCACTGGTTTGCCTGGTTCAGCAAGTAAAAACTTAGCGTTAGTTTCAGGTTTGAATTTTGTACTTGAAATTAATTGATAATAACTTGGAGTAAGGAAATAAACTGGAAAAGACGCCCAAGACTTTTCATCGCTATCGAATTGATATACAGCGTTATTATTAATTGATTGGATATTCCCTGATCGCGTACCACCATTTTTTGAATATTGCAACAAGTTATACTTTATAACTTCATATTGCCCTAAATAAAATGTAGGTAAATTAAATTGTGTATTAACTCTAAAATTTTCCACGAAAAGATCATTTGATGTTTCATAATTAAAATCACCATCGCCAATTAGTACATCCAAATAAACAGGGTACTCTTCTTCTCCCTCTATAATTTTAGAGATTAAGAATCTATTTTCGCCTCTTTGTATGTTCAGTGCTTTAGAATTAAGCAACTCTTCCCTTGGGGAATCACCTTTGAATTCCAGTACATCTAACAATTTAAAGCTATCGGGCACATTCTGAGTAAAGTTTAATTTACCTTCTTCATCAATAAAAATATCTGTAATTTTAAAGGTAAACTCATCATAAAAAATAGGTTGGATAAATTTTTCTGTATGGTGAGACTCATAAGGGACTTCTTTAGTAGACTCAAAAAAGGCAATACCCTCAATAAAAAGATCTAACCTGTTTCTAAGAAAATTTAAAATTCCTGACTCCACAAAAGAAATCGAATCTGCAGGCCTGTAGTGCCCTGCTTGGAATGGTACATTTTCTTTGCTTAAAAATGGCTCAAAAAATTCTGAGATGGTTATCGAAGGTGTATAAAAGATATCAGCCCAAATTAGCTCTTCAGTATATCTAATTTCAATGTCCGATGGCATATGTTCACCTATTTTTAAAACATACTCAATATTCGCCTTGTTGTCATCGTCGAATTCTTCTTGAACATAGAGATTTCGCAATACATAAATTCCTTCACATGCATCAAATTTTTGTTGAATATATGTCCACTGATAGCTATCTTTAAACATACCATACTCTTGATCAATGTAACCTTTATCAATAATCGCATAACTATCAACGCCTTGGATATTAGGGCTAACCCAAGGTGGTACAAACCCAATAGGCGGGTCTAATGGTGGCATCGTTTGAAGATTATCCCAGAAAAGATTGCCGATTATAGCTTGATAAGGTATGCTTGGGTCTTCATGAAAGGTAGTGGTACCTTCAGGTTGACCACTTCTATCCACTTCAATAGCGCTTTTAAATTTATTAGATGTAGCTAAATTTTCACCAGACAACAGAGTGATTAAAACACTATCAGATGAGTTGTTATCAACATAACCTTGTGCCTCCTGTATAAGTGATACATGTTGCATGACAAAAGAAAGCTCTGTTGTTTCTTGACTTGGGAATACCACACGAAATGGATCAAAATCTTCTTGATACGGCGATGGATATTCAACCTCCTGCATACTATAAGCGATTGGCCAATATCCCCTGTACATTTGCATATCGCCATTAACATCTGGATACGGGAAATCTGATGTATCACGACCCGTTTTAACATAGGCCTGGCTTGGTGCTATTTTACCATCTCTGAGGTCTTTAATTCTGTCTAAATAATTCTGAACTGTAACAGGCACCTTGAAAAAAAACATACCAAATTTTTCAGTATTCGGAATAATTTCCCCATCAGCGAGATTTATATGTCTAGGGCACATATGTGGGTAATCTTCTGGTGGCAACATAAAATACGATGTTGCAAACAAATACAGAGGTTTATAGGCACCACCTGCGCCAACCATAACTGAGAAGTCAATCTGCAAACCATTTGCCATCAATGCGGCTTGTTCAATAGCACCACCCTCATATAAATTCAAAGTAGTTTCTAATGTTTGGCCAGAGACAATTTTGGCACACGGGCCAAATTCTGTTGTGCCTTCTTCTACTGCAACTTGGGTTGATAATTCTGAACTGCCAAGACTGCTTGGGGTTGCAGCTGTAGTATACAGATACGCTGGCACATAATCAGGGGTGACATAGGGTAAGATAATGTTAAATATTTTAGGCTTTAACTTTAATTTTACTAATTCACCTCTATTAAAATTAAATTGTTTTACTTTTTTAGCATAATTTCCAATATAATCTTTGCTTTCAAATTGGGCTAAATACAAACCAGATTTATTGCCAATAATAATCCGACTATTTAACTTCATTGTACCAGTTAAAACTTTTTTATCTTCACTAAGAAATAAATCGAGATCATTATAGTTTACATGATTTTTAGCGATTATTAATGATGTATTGTTTAATATTGTGTTAATATCCTTACCTAAATAATTATCATCTTTAATTTCGATTTTGAAATCATAGTCAGTTTGGGTTTTATTTAAACCTTCAACGATTAGAGTCTTGTATAAGGATATATAGCCAAATATTTCAGGAACAGGTACACCATCATAGTTGGTACCAAAACTAATAGTTACTTCTGGGCCTTTTCTATCAAATAAGACTTCGTATAACATTGATTTCGATTTGGTTGGGTCTGCGGAAATTGCATTTATTAATAATGAATTTTCGCCTTCTTCTAAAAAGTTCAAATAAGCAGAAAACTCAAATAGATCTTGTCCTTTGGTTTTCAATTCTGCCGTTACTACTTTGCCATTTCGATTGTTAGTTACCATTAAAGAAATGAATTTTGACGAAACTATACCCCGTAAATACTGATCGGTAGTCTTTATAATTGGTGTTGGAAAAGAACCAATTGGTTTTTGTGGGTAAGAAATTTCGATTGCTTTGTTACTTGAATCATAACTACTGCTACCACTCACATTGCCATTTAAATCTATGCCTGGCAAATTATCCTGTGCCATAACTGTAGCTTGAAATGGAAAGTCATCTACTGTAATATTTAGAGGGCTAGTATCAACCAAGATTAGCGGGGTATCTAAAGTATATGCCTGACCATTTATAAATACGGCGTGAGGCAATGGTTGGGCCTCTATTATCGTAAGTGTCGGTGGGTTTTCCAAAGAAAATGGGCCAGAAGAAACTAAAGCATAATTACCATTTTGAATCGTAAGGGTCTCTGAAATGTGTACCAAACTACCTGATTTGACCGTTAATGTTATATCATATATTGTTTTCGTTAAATCTAATTCAGATATCACACGGTATTTGCCTGGCTGATACTCAAGAATATTTAAGTCTGTTGTCTCATGAGTAAAATGATTAAAAATAGTAATTTTTATATTTAATGGCAATGAATTAGGGTTGGCAAGATCGAAGATAATCTGACGGCCAAGTGATGCTAAAGGGGATATTTTTCCATAATAGGCATAATTCGCACCCGTTATAGTAAAATTTTGAAGCACAACTGTTGCCATCAATGAATATTCAACTGTTTTATTTACAGTAAATGTTTGGGAAGGGTTGCTTATATTTTTAATTTTAACCGCTAATTGGTAATAATTTTTCCCTTCTAAGGCAGATTTAACAACACTACCCGATAAAGCTGGGGTCTCTAAGACATTATTGATTCGGATTTCATCTAATTCATAATTATTGTCTAAGATTGTTGCTTGATAGGATATCAAAACATACCCGTTACCATTTGCCGTTGCACTCAAAGAATTAATTTGAACTAATTGGCCTAAAGGATAATAGCCTTGTTCTACAACTTTACTGCTTGTGTTATTTAGAAAGTCTTTACTTGATAACGAAATTTTTATCTGACTTCCCACACTCAAAGTACTGATTGCTTGGTTATTAGCATCTTTATCAGTAATTTCTAGATTAAATAAACCATTACTTACAACGCTTACTACATTATAGGCATTCGGGTCGAGATCAATATATTCATTTGAAATATTTTTTAGAGAAACGATTGCAGTAATATAATCAGCCCCTACTGCATCATTTAAACTGCCTATAACTGTAATTTTGTTATTTGCTAAAACTGTTTCATGTATTTCGATTTCAGGCCCTTGTGTATCTACAAATAAACCGTTAGCAAAGCCTATTAAATGGTTGTATTGGTATTTTGTTTCACCATTTACTTCAACTACAGTATGTATTCTGCTTTCATCAACTACATTTCTTAAATAGGGGTCAACAGGAACAACAACTTTGCTTCCTAAATAATAAGTAGTTGTACCATTGATTAGCTGAGTAAACATTACAATTTGATTTAACCCTTGGCTAAATGGTGCACCTTCTGAATTTACTTCTCTTGAATTTACATACATTACATAGCGATTATAGGAACTGGTAAAAGTTAAATCCGTTGTTTCATATAATTTACTAAAGCCACCATTACCATTTAATAGAGCTAACCCTGCTTTGATTATATTTTGTGAGTGGAATTCTTCGGTTGGGGCAATCGTCACTGTAATTTTGCTTGGTAAATTTAATAAATCCGTGACGCCAAAGTATGTCAAATAATTGGTGTGGTCATATTCTGTCTCAAGCCATTCTGCATCGTGATTAGAATTTGCAAGCAAAAGAGTACGGAGTGGTACAAATGGAAAATCACCAACCCCAGAAGCTGATATTGTAATTGCACTTTTATTTAACTGAACTATGACATTTGGATCAAGCAAATTTTCTACCACATCAAGTTGAATATTGGTAATCACTTCGTTTTGAGCATTATCCGTAATTTTGACTGAAAATTCATAGGTAAGTATCGTTGTGCCTACATTTGCCATTGATATCACACCTGTATTAGAAATGATCATCCCCAATGGTTGATTTTGCAATTCATAAATCAAGGAGTTTTTATCTTCATCTTGAATGTGCAATGCTAAATCAAAGGTAAATGTGCTTTGCTTTATTGCTTCTAATTTAATTAGTGGCAATACTACTGGTGGTAAATTATTTGGAACAAAAAGTATAGTAACTTCAATAACCCCAACGGCTGAGCCTCCATTGCCATCGCTAATGGTATAAGTGAAAGAATCTGAACCACTTTCGTTAGCGTTTGGTGTGTAGGTTAGAATGTTACCGCTAAAGGTTACATTGCCTTTAGTTCCATTGGTGGTACCAGTAATATTTAATGAATCACCCTCTGGGTCAGAATCATTTAAAGTTGGGTCAAAACTATAAGGCGAATTAGAATTTGTGGTAAAGCTATCATTTACCGCTATTGGAGCATCGTTGATGGGGGTAATTGTAAATGTTACCGTAGCAGAAAGGCTATCGCTACCGTCATTAGCCTTAAAGATGAAAGAGTCTGGGCCACTATAGTTAAGGTTTGGTGTATACTTATAGGTTGAACCACTCATTAGAACTAAGTTACCATGGGCTGGTGAAGTAGTAATGCTATAGGTTAATGAATTAGTGCCAGCATAGTTACTAGAAAGTATTACTGTTTGTTCACTATCTTCTGCAATGGTAAAATTTTGGGTTGTAGCCGCAAATGTATAAATCACCAAATTTTTGTTGGCCCCCAATGAGCCTGCACTGCCTGGGGCTACAAGATTTAAAATAGCATCTAAATTACTGTTATTTTTAATGCTTCCGCCATTTAAACTTAAAGCATTTGAATTAATATAATCTAAATCACTTGTTGCGTCACCCGCCTGAATTGTGTAGTTAAAAGTTAACACCGCAGTACCTGAGCCACTTTCATATACAGCTAGGCGATCTATTGAGCCTGTCTCTAATGTTAATTGCGGTAAACCTATGACTACAACAGGTTCATTAAATGAAACTTGTATTGGAACAATAGTGCCTTGTTTATATGAACCATTCACCAGCGGACTAGTAACACTCGCTATAACTGGATTGCCAAAGCTCCAATTTAAATTATTGCCTGAGTTAATTGAATCAATTGCCTGTACAGTTAGCCCTAAGGTAGCATCGCTATATTTAACATTAACTTTATCCGTTAGAGTTGAAGAACCTTGAAGATTTAGCTGCCATGGGCTAGATGCATTGGCCAAACTTCTTAATACCGAACGATTAGCTGCAGAACCATTAGAAGCAAAGACACCGTTAATAGTAATACCATTACCTACCCCTGTGGCAATTTCGTGGGTTTTGCCAGCACCCAAAGTTAGGTTATTGAATGTTTTTGATAATTTTGTGATGTTTGCGACAACAGCGGAATCCGTATATTCAATCGTTGATGATGTGCCGCTGATTGTAAAATTTGGGTTAGTGATGGCTGGGGTTGTTAACAAATTGACGGTAATGGTTTCACTGCCTTTAAGAGTCATTTTGTCAAATACGCGAAAGTAATCAGAAACGGCCAAGTTGTAACCATTTAGCTCGAGGTTACCTTTAACAAGTCTAAGATCTTGCCCTATATTCGAAAGACTGATATTGCTAAGAAGGGTTAAGTTACCTGAAGGTTTATTAATAATAGTTTCGGCTGAATTATTGCCTGGCAAAGTACCTGCACCTGTAATTGTTTGATTGCCTGAGCCATCTATTAATGAATTGGCAGTACCTGTAATGGCAGTATCGGTTAGGTTAATATTACCTCTTAAACGAAAACTATTTCCGTTAATGATATTAGCATTATTCAAGTGAAAATTGCCGTTTACAATCAAATCGCCAGATAGAGTTAAAGTATCTGCAGAATCTGTTGCTATTTCAACATGGTTAAATTGTAAGCCATTGCTTGTGATGATTGGGTTGCCAACATAACCAGCTTGCCCGAATTTAGGTGTAGCAGTACCCCAATTCACTGTACCTGCAATATAATTAAAATTTCTAGCAAATACGGGTGAGTTGGATACGGTTAAAGTTGAACCTGTCTTGTTTATATCAACATTCACCCCAAGTGAGCCATTACCCGATAGAGTTTGAGCGGCATTACTGTTAAAAATAATTTTCGAATTACCATTCCAGCCAGTATCTGATAAAACGACATTGCCTCGAGCTTCCAAAGGTGAGCCGTTTATGCTTGCTAATTCAGTTAGCGTAAGCGTGCCTGTGATAATTGTATTGTTTGTAAAATTAGCTACCATCGATGGATTATTTAAAGTCAAATGTTTAAATTGTGAATTTACAGTTATGGTAGGTGTTGAGCCTGTAAAAATAAATGTACTATTATTGGAACTAAAAAGACCTGCTCCTCCTACATAATTTACAACAAAATTGCCTGGCAAAGTAACATTGTAAGTTCCACCGCAACTCAAAAGCCCCCAAGTCACTAACAGGTTAGAGGATGTGCCCACAAGTGTAAAGTGACTATTTAAAGCTAAGGAGCCTGTACAACTTACTTCAAGAGTAACGCCACATACTCCGCTCCCTGTTACTGTTTGGGCTGTATTGCTAGTATATAAAAGTTTACTAGTACCACTCCAGTCAGAATCATTAAATATAACATTACCTCTAAAAGTTAAGGGGTTACCATTTAATTGTGACAAAGATGTAAATGTTAAGACGCCATAAACGGTTGTATTGTTAGGTAAATTAGCAACAAGATTTGCATTATTAAAAGTTAAATTATAAAAATAGGCAGAGCCAATATTTGCTGTTGTGCCTGTAAAAATAACTGTGCTTGTACCGTAGGCGATGTTATAAGGGTTGTTGCAATTGAAGTTTCTTGGCAAGGTAATTGTTCTAGTGCTAAGATTAAGTGAGCCGCCAACCACACTTAAATCAGAGGTTTCGCCAGTTAATGTTAAATTTCCATTCAAAACCATTGAACTACTGTTAAAATCAATGGACACGCCGCATACACCTGAGCCGCCAATTGAAGTTCCGGTCGCTACAATCTTACCAGTACCATTCCATTCAGAATCTGTAAAGAAAATTGAGCTCACAGCATTTAAATTGGCACCGTTCAATGTTGCCAAATCGGTAAATCTAACAATTCCATTTACTGTAATTGCTTGCGATAAAGTAACCACTAGAGAAGGATTATTAAATGTTACATTATTGAATGTAATGCCATCAATCGTAGCTGTAGGGCCAGTAAATACAACCGTGCCACTAGGTGTAAAAACACCACTAGTTTTTAACATATTTCTGGGCAATGTGATAGTGCCACTTGAATTGCCTGCCAAAGTACCTTGTGTTAAAATTAAATCACTTGTTGACCCCGTCAAAATTAAATCTGATACATTTACTTGGCCGCCAGTTTTATTTACTTCCAAAGAAACACCACAAACGCCGCCATTATAACTTGAAATTGTATTGGTATTGACACCTGTAAATGTAATTTTTCCCGTGCCATTCCAGTTTGTATCATTTAGTGTAATTGACCCAGAGCCAGAAATATTTAGACTACTACCATTCAAAGTTGCTAATGATTGAAATGTTAATATGCCAGATATATATACGCCATAACCAATAGTAATAATTTGAGACTCATTATTAAAAGTAGTTCGACCTAAGGTTATATTGGATAATGAAACTAGTGGCCCAGTAAAACTAACTGTTCCAGAACCAGGCAAAAATGTACCTGCAGTTCTTACAAAATCTCTAGGCAATGTGAGGTTGTAGTTAGATTGATTTGATAAAGTACCTTGGGTTAGAATTAAATCGGTGGTGGAACCAACCAAAGTGAGATTATTATTTAACCGCACTTCACCTGCTGTTTTATTAATTTCTAAAGAGACACCAAAAAATTGAGATGTACCCAAAATATTTTGAACTGCGGTCGAACCAATAAATACGATTTTAGAATTCCCACTCCAACCGGATACTGAATTTGTAACATGGCCCTTAACTTGTAAAGGTGCACCATTAATTGCTGTTAAACCTTGAATTATCAAGTTACCATTCACAATAACAGAATTTGTAATGCTAACTGTTTGGCTACCACTTAAAGTTAAATCATTGAAGGTAATGCCATCTAAAGTATTTGTTAGCGAGTTGCTAATATTAACTTGACTACTATTTGCAATAAAATACGCACTACCAATATTCACCGTGCCACTCAAGTTTAAACTTGCTGAAGCACTATAGGTACCACCTGAAATACTGAAACCTCCGCTGACAGTGACATTTGCCCCACTATTGAATACGCCACCTTCTTGAGTGAACCCTAATGATCCTACTTCAATCTGATTACTACCTTGAGTGATTGTGCCTGTATATCCTGTCTGAATTAAAATACCACGAACATTCGTGGTAGATGATAAAGAACAATTACCAGAACCAGCTTGAAAAATTGCTCTATCGGCACTTGTTGGCACGCCAGCGTTATCAGTGCCAGAAGGTGAGGTAGCCGACCAAGAACTTGCACTACCCCAAGAAGTAGCACCTGTTTTAAAATAGCGATCTGCTGCAAATGATTGCGAAAAGAGTATGGTAAATACAAACACCAAGAGAATACTAAAAGAACTTTTCATATAAAACCTAAGAAAGTTAAAAGTGACTATTTCAATTTTAAAAAGCGGTAGTTTATTTTGTTTTTTAACTTTGCAAGTAAATAATCAAAAAAATTAAATGGTATACTAAAGATAAATGCAAAGCTTAAGGTTCATATAGAATACGCAGTT
>ERZ761610.1093-NODE-1093-length-16260-cov-180.353656_pt1 | contig 16260 bp, 10 predicted proteins | sample MGYA00512164_ERZ761610 | MGnify/ENA primary metagenome ERZ761610 (study PRJEB28899, sample SAMN02850038) | bioreactor sludge metagenome | biome: EBPR Sludge; feature: EBPR Bioreactor; material: flocular biomat | place: Australia: Thorneside Wastwater Treatment... | reverse complement strand
ACGCGCGCCCCGACTGGCTGCACGACTGGGACCGGTGGACCGGCATGACGGCGGTACGGCGCGGCAACCTCTTCCACATCAACCCGGATCTGATGCAGCGGCACACACCGCGCATCCTCGACGGCACCGAGAAGCTCTGTGCCGCGCTCGATGTCGCCCGCAGCAGGCGGCCGCAGCCCTGAATCAGAAGCGATCGCCTTGCCGCATGGCCTCGACAACCGCTTCGCCCATCGGCAGATTGGCGCGCAGTACCTGCGCCTGCTTCACGAATGCCGCTTTGTCGAACGTCTCCATAGCCAGCGGTCGCCGGCGCAGATCGCCCGTCGCCGTGACTACGTTTTCCAGAGCGTCGCCGGCCTTGACCCGCGCCTGGCGGGCGCACTCGCCAGGAATGCGTACCGCCCGGCTGTTGCCCCATTTTGCCAGACTGACGGATCAGCCCGGCTGGCTGGCGTTGCGCAGCGATATCTGCTGGTTCATCGTCCAGAAGTCATACAGGACGCCGACCAGGAAAAGCCCGCCGGTGAGCAGGTAGAGGATGCCGGTCAGCCATTTGCCCTGATACATCCGGTGCACGCCGAAGATGCCGAGGAAGGTGAGCAGCAGCCAGGCGACGCTGTAGTCGATGGCGCCGGAATGGAAACGCAGGTCCGCGTCGCGGTCCATGCCCGGGATCAGGAACAGGTCGATCAGCCAGCCGATGCCCAGCAGGCCGAGCGTGAAGAACCAGATCGTCCCGGTCACCGGCTTGCCGTAATAGAAACGGTGGGCGCCGAGAAAGCCGAAGATCCAGAGCAGGTAGCCGATGAGTTTGCTGTGATTGTCGCTTTGTTGCATGCGAATCGCTCCTTGTCGTCAAGTGCCTGCATTGTGAATCGTTCCCGGCCCGGCCGGGGGGTTTTCGCTCGGGGCAGCCCTGAGTTCGCGCAGCGTCGGGATCCGGGCATCATCCAGTGCCACACACGGCGCCTCCTCGACGGTACCGGGAAGCTCTGCGCTGCACTCGATTTCGCCCGTGGCAGGCGGCCGCAGCCCTGCAGCCGCGGCGCGGGAGCGTGGTGTGCATTCCACGGCAATCGCCCGCAGCGCCGCGCCGGCTGCCGCAACGAGGGTGCAGGCGGGCAAAGGCCGCTGCGTCCGACCATGCGATGACGCATGAAAAAGCCCCGCCGCGGCGGGGCTCGATGGAGCGGCAGAGGTCCGCCTACTGCTTGCGGCGCGAAGCCACCATGCCGAGAAGGCCGAGACCGAGGACCGCCAGCGTGCCCGGCTCGGGAACGTCGAATTCCTGCCTGAGCTTCGCTTCGAGGGCACCCTGGAAGGCGACGAAATCCGCGGCGTTGCCGAAATTGGTCCCGGAGCTGCCAACCCAGCTGCAGTTGGCAGCGCCACCGATACCGAGGCAGTTGACCGAGTCGATGGGGGGTGTGACGGCGTTGGCGACGGTCGCGGGGTCGCTGCCCAGGTTGTTCCCGCCGTCGGTGGTGACGTCGATCAACAGCTTGATGTCGGCCCCGAGGCCCGTCTCATAGGCGGTCAGCGCGTTTGCTGAGAGGGTGATCGCATCGCCGATCGCCGTCGCGCCGGTGTTGATGCCGCCGCGACCGGGATCGAGGGCGCTGAGGGCGCTCGTCAGATTCCCGAGAATCGTCGCATCGGTGATCTCCTGCGTCGCGAAGAACTGCGAGAAGTTGGCGCCGAAGATGCCGCCGCCAATCGCCACTTTGCCGAAGAGCGCCGGGGTCGCGGTGAAGACGTTGTTGAGGGCCGTGACGTACGAGGTGATCTGCTGGGTGAACTGGGCGCCTGAGATGCTCCCGGAGCCGTCCATGGTCAGGTAAAGGGCGGTGGTCGGGGCCGCCTGCGCGCCGCTGACGCCGACGGCGAGCAGGGCCGTGGCCAGGATGGACTTGACTGCATGTTTGATGGGTTTCATGTTCTTTCTCCGCAATGGCGAATGGTCGGTCTGGATTGAAGTGGGCTGGGAAAGACTCCTTTGCCTGCGAGCACCAAAGCAGGATCCGTGCCATAAAACGTATATATTGGATCTAAAAAACTTATGATACGGCAGCAAGTGTGCCGTAGCGCATCAATGTAAGTTATGTCGACAGCCAGTGGCTGCAGCGGGAACCATGCAGTGCGATCTGAGCGACGCTGCGAGGCCGATCGGCTGCTGCCGCCCGGCCCATGAGAAGCGCATGCGCCAGCCCGTCCGGTGCGCCAGCCGCAAAGGGATCGTCGCATCGGCCAATGATCGCTGCCGTTCGCCTGGCGCGTCAGCGCCATGAACAGCTTCGGCAGCCGCTCGATGCGGTCGATCACCGAGTAGCGGTGGCCGAAATCGCGCACCTCGCCGTCGGCGTAGCCGTGTTCGCCATCGAGCAGCGCGCGCGACAGCTCGGCCGGGCGATTGCGCAGGCGCGGGTCGCAGGCGCGGGCGCGGGCGACGGTCCGAGAATGCCGGGTCGGTGAGCGAATCGCCTGTCCTTGGTGCACGATGGTCCCCGTCAGCCACGCATCGCGACATGATCCAACCGGTTCCATTCCAGAAGCCGGTGGCGCCAGTGTCCGGCAATCTGCTGGGCGAAATCCGCCCGCACGAGTTTGGCTCTCGACTGCAGCCAGATGTCGTCCTCGTGCCGGATGACGACACCCTCGAGCGGTCCGTCGCGAAAGGCACTCCGGCGATCGATCACCAACTGCCGCAACTCCTGCAAGCCGTGCTGGCCCCGCATCAATGTCGGAACGGTGACCAAGCCCAGGCTCCCGGCCCACTGGTCACGCCGCTCGGTGCTCCTTCACGGCACTTGCAGGAAACGTCCTGATGGCTGCCGTTGGCCACCAGCAGCACGTTCGTGTCGATGACCACCGGCGTCATACCGTTTCTCCGGCCGCCTGGCGCCTGATCGCTTCAAGAGTGCGCGCCGCGATGTCGCCCATTTCGTCGCCAAAGAAGTTCACTGGCCAGTTTTCGATCTCACCAAAGAGATTGAGGCGCAATGCCTCCAGTTCCGCGTTCGCACCCTCACGCCTGACGAAATACACCGCCACGTCGCTCGCCGCGATCCTGCGCTGCGCCACCCCGAGCTGCAGACGCGTGAGGAAATGCTCGGAGTGCGTCTCGATGATCAACTGGGTACCGCGGGCGCTGCCGCTCTCGTTGGACTGCACCGCGCTGATGAAGGCGTCCGCCAGGTTGGCCTGGGCCGAAGGATGCAGATGGATTTCCGGTTGCTCCATCCAGACCACCGAATTGGGCGGGGAGTAGAAAGCCTGGACCAGCGCGGGCAGCACCTGCGAGACGCCCACCCCGACGTCGGTCAGCTTGACCACTGGCGACTTGGCATGGGTCCGTACCAGAACCTCGTATTCCTTTCGCCCCTCGGCCACCGGGTGGACCTCGAAACTGTCGATGACCCCCAGGTCGCGCAACCAGCCAGCGATGAACACGTCAAACGGCTGCAGCTTCTGCTTCGGGCCGCGGTTCAGTTTGCGCCCCTGCCCGGTCGCCGCCAGCAGCGCGGCGATCGTATGCTCACCAAGCGCTCCGACATGCGGCGGGGTCTCGCCCGACCACTGGTAGACACGCCGGGCTGGCTGCCGCAGCGGTCCGAGGTAGTACATCCGCTCCAGCATTTCTTCGGCCTGCAGTGCAAAGTCGGCCAGGAAGTCAGCGTTCTGATAGCGAAGGAGCGTGCGATCGGCAAAGCGGTAAAACTTCTCCGGCGGCTCCAGCGGCCACTTGCGGCCCATCGCCATCACCAGCTTCAACGGTTCGCAGTCGAGCGACGTCCTGTCTCCGCGCCGATGCGTCACCGCCAGTGACTCGGCGTCGCCCTGCAACAGCCGATAGGTAAACGACTCGGTTTCGGGCTGGCCGTTCTTGTCCGCGCGCAGCGTCGACGACAACTCGAGTTCGCTGCCCTTGAACACTTCCGACGAATTCAGCGGGTTCCTGACGGTCAATGTCTGCGGCAGCCGCCAGCGGAGGGAAAACATGATCTGCTGGCCCAGATCGTGCCCATGGACGCAATCGGCGAAGGTGCCCAGGTCGATCAGGGAATTCTCGTCCCCCATGTGCAACGCGCGCTTGCGGTCCGCCAGTTGTACCGTCTGTTTCAGGGCCAGCAGAAGGTGGCCGAGGCTGGACTTGCCGGAACTGTTGGTGCCGAAGATCACGGTCAAGGGCGCGAGCGGAACCATCCTGGTGTCCTTCCACGCCTTCAAGTTCTGCATCTGCATCCGGGTCAGCATGAGGGCTCCTTTCGTTCAGCGGGCATTATTCAGCGCATCCCCCACCGCCCGCACCGGGCGGCGGGTTCGATATTCGCCGAGTTCGCGGGCTTCATTCCTGTCGAGGACGCACAAGGGCTTCGGTGCTTGTCGGCCACAAGAACGATGGCTGCGATCAGAAGCTTCGTTCATCGACGGAAGAGCTGCCGACGATGCCAGACCAGGTAGCCGATGTGTAGCGCGGCCAGCTCCGCAAGCCACCAGCCCGGCTGCACCCCAAGTCGTGCCTGTTGGTCACCGGACAGTTCAGGGCTCACCAGCGCCCCGCCATCCTCGTCGAAACTGATCCAGCCGCCATCGAACAGCGCATCCAGGTGCGGCGCCAGCAGCAGGCCATTGAACACGTCGAGGCGCTCGGCGTCGCTTTCGCACTCTGCCCAGGGCTTGATGTGCGAGGCGCGCGGCAGCGGTAGAACGTCGAGCCCGGTTACGGCGCAGCGCCCGTGCCAGTAGTCGATCAGCGACTCGCGGAACATGGCCTGCCCGACACGCTGGATGACCAGACGCTCGGCTTCGGTCGTCGCCGGCAACCGCTGTGCCTCACCCGCAAACTGCCTCTCCCCTTCACCCGACAGCAGGCACGCGACCCGCCCGGCGCGCTGGATCATGGCATGCAAGGCCTCGTAGCCCCTGACCTGATCGACGACCGCAGGCCACGGCCCGGTGTCGAAGCGCGCGACGGTGGCGCAGTCGTGCGCCACCTTGTGGCCCCAGACGGCAACGGCGAAGCCGACGCGGTACCTCTCGCCCGCTCCTGCCAAGACGCCCAGCGCCTGCGGGCATACCGACGAGCGGAAGCTCATCCAGGGCCCCTCGCGCGAGGGTGTCAGGTCGAAACCGGCGTCCTGTGCGGCCTTCTCGACGCGGGTCTGATCGAGCACGCCGCCGGCCCCAGCTCGATCGCGACTCATGCACACACCGCCTCGGCCAGCTTGACGCCGGCTTTTTTCAACAAGTCGGCCAGCTGCTGACCCACGGTGGACAAATCCTGCAACGACAGCTCACCAATCGTCACGGTCGACTGCTTTCCTCTCTCGAAAACCAGTCGCTTGCGCAGGCTCAGGTGCGCACCGCCTGCCGCATGCCAGGGATAAATCAGCAACACCACAGCGCATTCGTAACCCTCGGCATAGGCCAGCATCTGGTACAGGTCGCCCTGCGCGATGCCGAGCTTGCGCTCCTCGGGCGACAGGCGTTTCCATTTGGTGTCGACCACGCACAGCGACAAGCCGCCCTGGCGCACCACGATATCCGGCCGGAGCCGGAACAGCGGCTGGCTCGACTTCAGGTCGCGCACCAGGTGATGGCTGGAATCCTGAATCGACACCTCGCACGCCGATTTGCGCAACTCGCGCCGCAGGGTGCGCGCAACGAAGCGCTCGAACAGATCGTTCATGTCGAAGAGCAGCGCGAACGAGTTCTGATCTCCAGCGTAGAGACCGGTCGTCGTTCCCTGCAGAAACAGCCTGGCCATGCCGAGGCACAGGCCGAAGCGCTCGCCGATGCGGTCGAGCGTCACTCGCACAAGCCAGTCTGGCGTCGGCACGATATCCGAAACGCCCTCGAAGGCCGGCAACAGCTCGCGCAGCGCCTGCTGCGTCGTGTTGTTCGACGCCAGGCGCAGCATGCGCACGATGGCCACCCGCAACAACTGGTTCAGCGCATGATCCTCGTCGAACTCGTCGAAGGCACAGGCAGTGCGCTCCCGGTGCACCAGGTTCCGCCGGAGTTGCTCATCGATCTGAAGCCGGCCACGCACCGTCGGCAGATCGTCGCTCTCCTCGCGGTAGCGGCGGATCAGCCCGCGCCGCAACTGGTCGGCCAGCGCCCGGCAGAAAAGCCGCATCAGCAGGTCGAGCCAGCCGCCGTTGTTCTTCTCCAGGGCCGCCTTTCCGGGCGTGGCACCTTCCAGGTCGTATGCGACGAGCAGCATCCGCAACAGGTTGTGTCGCACCGCCGGGAGGTCGCTCACACCCGCCACCTGCTCGATCTTGGGCAGGAACTCCACCGTGCGGTTTGCCAGCCGCACCGCACCCACGAACTGCACTGGCCGCACCCGCGTGCGCGACAGATGCTCGATGACCGGAATGCGCAAACGTGCCGCCAGGCCATCGAGCTGGTTGATATCGGCCACCGAGAACGCCCGCTCGGTCGCTGACGACAACACACCCACCACCGGGATGCGCTCGTACTCCCGGAAGCTGATGAGGCTCATGCGTAGATGGCTTTCACCATGTCCGGCGTCAGCTTCTCAGCCACCTCAAACATCGCCCGGCTGTCGACGATCTCTGCATCAGTTCCGAAAAGCTGTGAAGCATCAACTGAAAGCTCCCTAACGATCTGCTGCTCTTGCTTTTTCTGGCCATCCCGGAAAACCAGCCGGATCTTCGACCAATCCTCGAAGAAATACTCCTGCAGCAGCGGAATTACCTTGCGTAGCAGACTATGCTGCAGATCGTCAAAGGTCTTGATGTGGATGAAGTAGGCGTGCCCGAGGGTATGGTCGCGGTCGAAGAGATAGGCGATGCGCCGGTTCAGCGTCTCCAGCAATTTACGCAGATCAACGCCGTCGACCGCAACAACCGGCAGAGCGGTGACATCCGGCATCAGCTCGTCGAACGTGAAGCGGCGGCGCAGGGCCGTATCGAGCAGCGCAATCGAGCGGTCGGCGGTGTTCATCGTCCCGAGCACGTACAGGTTGGGAGGCAGGCCGAAGGCCGACTCCTCTTCGGGATCGACGTACGGCAGACTGCAGGTCAGCTCGTTGACCGCCCCCAGCCGCTTGTCGTCCTCGATCAGCGTGATCAGTTCGCCGAAAATCTTGGCGATGTTGCCCCGGTTGATCTCGTCGATGACCAGCACGAAGTTCCTGAGCACTTCCTGTGTCGTCTGCTCGGGTGCACCGAGCTTGTCGTCGGCCTTTTCGAGGTACTTGATCACCGCATAGAAGAAGGATTTGTTATAGGAGCAATCGGTCATGTCGCCCGGTTTGGTGTACGACTTGCGTTTCTGCCAGAGTACCGCGAGGCCTTTTTTTGGAATGTTGTACGGTAGGCTGGAACCGGTCTCACTCAGGATGATTCCCTTCGCCTGTGTTCCGATCCGCGCCTGAGTTTTGGTTCCGCCATAGAGTGGGATTTGAACAAATTGGCTGGGGGAGTTTGAAATATCGTCGACCAACTGGCCGTAGGCCCGCTCGAAGCGTTGCATGTCGGTCAGCGCGGTTCCCGGCTGCAACCGCGACGCGCGCCAATTCTCCTCGGCGGCTTCGGCGATGCGCTTGACCGGCCCCGGCTCGACGCCATAGACGACCTGGTCGCGTTCCATTCTGGGCCGGATACCCACCACGAAATCCTGATAGGTGTAGGACGGATGGAAGGTCACGAACTCGATCTGACCACTCGTGCGGTACTGGTCGAACTTCTCCTTTGCCGCCGCATACGCTTCCGGTGTCGCCATCAGCGTGTGCACCGGTTGCCCGTCGATGATCGCCACCGCGTCGGCCACGGCGCGGTAGGTCTTTCCGGTTCCCGGCGGTCCGTAGAGGATTCTGTTGAGGGGCCCTGCCCCCGCGTTGCCGATTGCGGTCAACATCGCATCTGGCACCATTTCCACCGCTTTTGTCTCCATGACGTCCTCCAGCCTCACGCCGAAATAGGGTTGCAGCAGCGTCTTCTCGAATACCGAAAGCTGCTCCTTGGGGACCTGCGAAAAGGTCGAATTGCCGGCCGGCGTCCATTTTTGCTTGCTCTTCGAGTACGGCGTGCTGCTCTGGCTCTGTTTCAGCACCACATAGGGCCGTTCCAGCCAGTCCGCACCTTTTTCCGACGCCTTCGCCGGCCCACAGAAGCGCCCGAGCAGGCGCACCTCGTTGCCATGACACAGATAGAACAACGCATCGTTGGCCACCTCGACGAAGTTCCCGGCCTGATTGTTGCCGGTTTCCTGGTGGATGATCGCGCGCCGCTCCTTGGCGAGCGCCTCGCGTTCGTTGGCCGAAAAACTGCCGTCGTTGCCGTGCGACAGCTTCCAGACATCGACGGCTTTCGCCACCCAGACGGCCCAGGCCCGAGAGCCGAATTCGAGTATTCCCTCGCTTTTCGCCCTCTCCTGCAGCGCTGCCGTCTGCAGGTCGATCATCCGCAGCTTCGGGTCCGACAGGCCCACAAACGCCAGCAATGCGGATTTTGTAAAGACATCGACGACGCCGGGCTGCTCGCGACCCTGGTAATGGAAAGCGATCTTCCATTTCGTCGCCAGTCCGAGGTCGGCGTCCTCGATGGTCTGCAGGTCCCCCCTCGCTGCCGCTTCGGCCACACCGGCGACGAGGTCGCGAACCTTGGCAAACGCCTCGGTCTCGTTCGCGCCGTATTTCGAGTACCAGGCGTAATGGTCGGAATAGCTGGCTCCCCCGCCGTCGGGCTTGTCGCTCTGGTCCTTGCGCGAGTAGATGCCGAACTTGAAGGCCGAGCCGCCCCAGATGCTGCCCATCTTGTCGAGCTTGCTCTCCAGCCAATAGCACAAGGTATCCTGGCTACCGGCCTGGCTATAGTCCGCGAGCGTCATCGTGCGCAGCCTGGTGATCGGCCATTGTTGGAGAAACTCATCCCACAGCGCGTAGTCGGCCTGGTATTCGGTGGCAGTCTTGTTGGTTCCCAATGGTCTTTTCCTGTCAGCGGCGGTTCACGTGGTCGTGGCGGTCAGCGCATCCCAGGCTTCCAGCACCAGGCGGCGGGTGCGGTACTCGCCGAACTGGCGGGTTTCGTTGTTCTTCAACACGCGGAAGGTTTCGGAGGGGTAGTCGGCGCCCATGACGTCGGCGGGGTCGAGGATGTAGCGCAGTTCGTCGCGGGTCAGGCCGTAGAGGCGGGCGTAACAAGCGTCGAGCTCGGCACGCAGGCGGGCGCGGCGGTCCGCGCATTGGCCATCACTCCAGGCGAAGGGCGGGCCGGCGTGGCCGAGGTCGGCGGCCCAGGGCTGGAGGTCGTGGGCGGTGTAGGTCAGTTCGAGGACGCGCGGTATGATGAAGGCGAGATCGGCTTCGCTGTAGCGGTCGGGCGGCAGGATGGGGAACTGCTTGAGGTAGAAATAGGTGAGCGAGGTTCCGCCGACCTTTTGCCGCGCCACGAAATCCAGCGTCAATGAATTGAGGTTGGCATAGAGAAGAGCCACGTGTTGAACAGACGGTGCGGCGTTACAGAAAATGAGCGGCATCTTGTGGCCCACCCCCACCCGCGGCACCACCGACGCAATCACCGTCCGCTCGTCGGTCGCGCGGCAGATATCCCGCCAGCCGCGCGACCAACCCCTGGCGGCGAGACGGGATTCGACTGCGGTGGCATCGACCCAGTAACGCGGCGTCACGCGGAAATTCGGGTCATTCTTGGCGTCGACCGCAACATCGCCGCAGGCACCATTGCTACCGTATGTAGCCCAGCGGTGGTCGAACTGGTGAATCATCTTGGCTTCGTAGAGCGGCTGCCGGCCGGGCGCCGGGGTATCGCGGAACAGGCCGCTGTCGTTGGCCATGTCCAATTGCCGCATGAACGAGATGCCCCAAGGGTTGCGCTCGGGCGGTCCGTCGGCAACCAGCACCCGCGCGGCGAGGTAAAGCTTCTTGGTCAGCTCGGCATCACGTTCGCTGCGGAAAACCGGACAGGTCAGCGTGTTAGGGTTGATCAGACGGAACTCGTCCGGCGTCAGCGTGAAGCGGCGGCGAGTATCTAATAGGTCACCCACCCCCTTTGCGTGGAACGCTAACTCAGCAACGGGAGCTACACCTATTGTCAGAAGGCAAAATTCATCCCGACTGTCGGTGCCGGGAAAAATTCTACGGATCTCCCAAAAGCCTTTCATTCCAGCTAGACGACCAGACTGTGCAACATCCGCAAAGTAGGCCTTGGTGCTGTCGTCGGTGGCGATGCCGGTCCGCACGATGAAGCCGGCCCGCCCTTCGCCGCTGACCAGTTGGGCAAAGGTCTCGGCGAACAGCGCGTAGGTGTTCACGTCGCCGAAACCGGTCAACGAGTAGCGTCCGGAATCGTGAGCGAACAGGCTGGCCGCCTCGGCAATGCGGCGGGCGACGAGAAAGTCCGCCTGCAGGGCCTGCTCGGCCACATTCGGCGGCATCATCCCCTGCGCCGCCTCGACTTCGGGGTAAAGCGCATGCAGCAACATGCCTTCGCGCAGCAGTTCGATGCGCCGGCCGCGCTCGGCCTTGTGCAGCGCTTCGGCGATCAGCGGGCTGCGGCTGGCGAAGAATTCTTCCTCCTGCAACTTGATCCGTTCCCACGGCGGGTTGCCGAGCAACACATCGAAGCCACCCTTTGCCCGCACCTGCGGGAAGGCCTGCCACCAGTGAAAGGCCTGCGCCGTTTGCGTGGCACGCGCGGTCGCTGCCGCGACGGCGGGGCGCGGGACGCGACCGTTGAGCACCAGCCAGAGATCCTGGGTGGTCGGCACGCTCGCCAACGTCTGCGGCGTCTTGGGCAGAACGAAAGCGGCAACAAACAGGTCGGCAGCCAGCCGGGCGCGCGACGCGGCGCTCTTCGCTTCGGCCTCGACAAACGCTGCGCGCTTGGCTTCGAGCGCGGCCAGCGTGTCGTCGGGCAGGGCGTCGAGCGCTGCGGCCTCGGGCGCGGCGTCGAAGCCAAGGGCAAGGTTGAAGGCGGCGCGCGTTTTCGCCTTCTCGATCGCCTTCAGGGCGTCGCGATTGGCCTTCCTGAGCGCGGTGACGACGGCCTTGTCGTCGCCGGAGAGCGCGTTGAAGGCCTTGTCGGGGATGCCGGCTTCGAGAATCACCGGGTCGAGGATGCCGAGCAGCGCGTCGCCGCAGCGCAGGTGGTGGTCGAGGAAGGTCAACGGCCGGTCGGGAGTGTAGGCTTCGAGCCAGAGCGCGGTGCGGGCAAGTTCGACGGCGAGCGGGTTCTTGTCCACACCGTAGATGCAGTGGGCGACGACGTCGCGCAGCGCGTGGCGGTAGTCGGCCGGCAGCGGGTTGCCGTCGGTGGCTGACAGGCGGGCGACTTCCTCGGCGATGCGGCGGGCGGCGGCAAGCAGGAAGTGGCCGGAACCGCAGGCCGGGTCGCAAACGCTCAGTTCGAGCAGCGCCTGCACCGGCCGCTGCGGGTGGGTGGCCAGCGCTTGCGCGATCACCGGGTCGAGCGCGCTCTTGATCAGCTCCTGCACCAGGCTGTCGGGCGTGTAATACGAGCCACTGAGCTTGCGGGCGTTGCCCTTGGTGCTGCCACCCGCGTGCTCCTCCGCGTCGCCGATGAAGCCAAAGCGGCGGACGCTGGCGCTCAGGCTCAGTTCGGGTACCAGTTCGAGCAGGCTTTCGTAGACGCTGCCGAGTTCCTCGGAATCCATGTCGCGGTAATTGACGCGCGACAGCGCGGCGCCGTCGCGGAAGAAGCAGAGGCCGAAGAGCGCGCTGAGCAGCGACTGGTTGTCGAGCTGGGCGGCGTCGAGGTCCGCGCATTGCGCGGCGTCGAAGAGGCCACCGAGCGCCGGCAGGCCAAGCGCTGGCTGGCCACCACCGAGGCCGGCGAAGGTGATGGCCAGTGCCTGCCAGAGGTCGGCATGGCGATCGTAGCTGCGCCGCCGGGCGGCCAGCCGGCGCAGGCGGGCGAGGCTGTAGCCGGCGAGGTAGCGCGCCCTGGCCTCGCCGCTGGCCTCGGGCGCGAAGACGAGTTCGCGATCCTCGATGGTGGCGAGGAAGATGAAGCGGTAGACGAGGCGCAGCAGTTGCTCGAAGTAGGTTTGGGTGCCCAGCTCGCCGCTTTCGATGCGGCGGCGCAACTCGCCGTTGGCGGGGTGGGCGAGAAAGCCGGTACCAAGCACACGCAGGGCAGCGGCGACGCCTTCGCGCAGCCGGTCGCGGACGCGGATGCCGTCTTCCTGGGCGGTGTTGCGCCAGTGTTCGAGCGGGCAGTCGGCCGGCTCGGCGCCGGCCTGACCGAAACGCGTGGCGTGGGCGAGCAGCCAGAGAGCGGCGAAATCGGGGTAGAGCCCTTCGCTGAAGACGGCTTCGAGATCAGCCTCGATGTAGGCGGGCCGGGTCAGACTGGCGTTGTCGCGCAGGACGCGCAGCTTGAGGCCGTTGCTGACGATGGCCCAGAGCGAGGCGTGGCTGGCATTGAGAACCTCCTGGGCGAGCAGGAAGGGCGAGCGACGGCGCGTGCCGTCGCCGTGCCGGCTGCCCGGCTTGTCGAGCGGCTGGTCGTGACCGGCGAAAACGAGCGGCACGCGGCCGTCGACCGCGGCATGACCGATGGGGAAGCTGCGCTCGCCGATGGCCACCGGGCCGACCCGCTTGATGTCCGCGAAGCCAAGCACATGGCGGCAGAAGGGTTCGAGGAAGTCGTGGGCGCTCACCTTGCAGGCGTCGAGATCGGCGCGTTCGCGGCGGGCGGCGAAGTCCTGCCAGAGGTTCTGCGCGATCTTCCAGTAGCGGCCGATCTCGTCGCGCAGCTTGAGGCCGCGCGGGATGTCGTAGTCGCTCTCCGACTGCTCCTCGGCTTCGAGGTGGGCGATCCGGTTGAGGAAGTCGGGCGCCAGCAGCCCGCCCTCGATGGTCAGGGCGGTGAAGGCAAGTTCGGTGCTCGAGCGGCGGGCCATGGGCGAGTCAGGTGCGGAAACGGAGCAGGTTGCGGGCGATGGTGTAGCAGTGCAGGGCAACCGGCGCAAACTCGACCGGCACGCCGTCGAGGTCGGCCGTGCTGGTCCAGGTGCGGGTGGTCACCAGCGGGCGGCGGGCGAGGGGATGCCGGCTGGCCAGGGCCTTGATGCCGCGCAGTTCCTGCAACTGGTGGGGAATGCGGTCGGACCACTTGATTTCGACGGCGAAACGGGGCTTCTGGGTACGCGGGTCGAGCGAGACGATATCCACTTCCAAGTCCTGCCGACCGGCCTTCCAGCGGGCGTAATGGAGCGAGTGGCTGGTCGAGGTGTCGTGCAGCCACTGGCTCCAGACGGCGGTTTCGGCGAGATTGCCCATGGCGCGGTCTTCTGCCCCGACAAACCCGAAAAGGGCGGCGCGCACCGACGGGTTGGTGAGGTAGACCTTGAAGCTGCGGGCGCGCTGGAGCCGCAAGGCGCTCTCGTCGATGCGATGGACGCGGCGGATGAGGAAAGCCGCTTCCAGGTATTCGAGGTATTCGGACAGGCGTTGCTTGCCGATATTGGCATGTTGCGAGAGCGCCTCCAGACCGACCTCGTCGCCGGTGTTGAATGCCAGCACGTTGAAGAAGCGGTTGAGTTCCTGGGTGTCCGAAATGCCGTAGAGGCTGGGCAGGTCCTTGAGCAGCACCTTGTCGATGATGTCCTGCCGCAGGAAACGCGCCGGGTTGGCACGCACGGCCGGGCTGGTGACCGCTTCGGGAAAGCCGCCGAAGTTCAGGTAATTGAGGAATTCATCGTTGAGGCTGTGGATGTCGGTGGCGAGGTAACGGGAGGGGCCGCCAGCCTCGTCTTCCCGCTCGCTGATCAGGCTTTCGTCCCGGCCGGCAAAGCGCAGGTACTCGGCGAAGGTGAGGGGCGGCAGGACGAATTCGGTGAAGCGCCCGGCACCGGATTCCCGGCTCTTCATGCGCAGGGTGGCCGCGGCCGAGCCGCTGGCGATGAAGCGGATGTGAGTGTAGGTGTCGACCAGGGACTTGAGATGCACTTCCCAGTCCTTGAGGTACTGCACCTCGTCGAACAACACCCAGTATTGGCCGGCCGCCGGGTGCTGGTGCTGTTCCATGAACAGGCGGACCAGGCTTTCCAGGCTGCGCCCGGAGTACAAGGGAGTATCCAGTGAAACGTAGAGGATCGCCACGCCGGGGACGCCGCCATCGAGCAGCCGCTGCACCAGGTGCTTGAGCATGACGGTCTTGCCCACCCGCCGCGGCCCGATGAGCACGACCGCCCGCCGCACCCCGGTTTCCTGTACCAAGTGAGCGAAATGGGGAAAGTAGTCGCGCCGGGGCCAGCCCGCCTCGTCGGCATCAATGCCAGCGCCCCCTTTCCACCACGGGTTATCGACGCTCAGACGGCGCTGGACTTCCTGGAGGGGGATTTCGAGTGCTGACGACATAAGCAGTCAAGTGCAACCCTAAGATGTCACATTAAGCATCATGGTAACTGCTTAATGTGACAACGACCAGCAATTTCAACAAATACAGAGCGTTGGGTGGTAACGATTGCATTCGTGGCTTTTGTGCAACTTTTCTTGCGCTATCGCATGTGGCAATCGAATTGTTATATAAAACAGATGGTTGGACGAAAATTGCGCTACGCCGGCACGAGTACGAAGACCCCCATCACATCCACCGGCAGGCTCGGGATGACGCGGTATTCGCCGCTGCCGCGCGCGGCTTCGCGGACGCGGCGGTGATCGTCGAGGAGCGTCTGGGCGCGCCCGCGGGCCAGCTTTTCCAGGGCAGGCTGCAGGGCGGGCAGACGGTCGAGCTGCTGCTGCAGGTGATGGTCGCGCAAGGGCGGCGGCATGTTGCGCGCCGGTTCGGCGTCAAGTAACTGGCGCACGGCATCGCCGGCCAGCAGCCCGTCACCCTGCCCTTCGGCGACTGCGACCGTGACGGTTTCCTCGCACAGCAGCAGGCGCGAGTGCCCGCGGTGGGTGACGGTGAGCTGGTGGCGCAGACGCAGGAGCAGAACGGCGGTGCGCGTGCTCACGGCCACGGTGAAGATGGCCCCGGCACGGGCGATGTCGGCAGCGGCATCGGCGACGGCCTGGTCATCGAGCGCGTTCTCGAGCAGGTGGTCGGCGAGGCAGGCGACGAGCGGATGGGTGCGGTGGATGAAGAGCGTGCCGGGCGCCGGCGGCTGGTGGAAATCGATGCGCAGCGTGCCTTCCAGTCCTTCGCCGGCCAATCGTTCGCGCAGGGCGCCGGAGCTCAGGCTGCCGGCGTGCAGTTTCCAGTGGCCGGCGGCGGCGCCGGTCGTGACCTCCAGCGGGGCGCCAAGACGGGCGGCGGCGCGGCGGACGAAGCGGGCAACGTCTTCTTCGCCGCCGAGCACGGCGAGGGTCTTCTGCCATTCGGGCAGGACGTCCTCGGGCTTGAGGCGGCGCTGGGCGAACAGGGTGCGGTTGCGCGCCGCCCGCTCGCGGGCCGACTGCCAGGCGGTCTCGATCTCGACCGCCGGCTGGCCGAAGTCGAGGGACTGCTGTCGGGAGACCGTGGCGACGCTGCCCTTCCTGAGCAGCACGGCGCCGACCAAGGCCTGGGTGAGCTTGCCCTCGTCGTCGGGCATCGGCACCAGAACCCCGAGTTCCTTGCGGATGCTTTCGGCCTTGCGCAGGATGACGTGCAGCACGGCGCCATCGACCGGGTTGTCGCGGCCGAAGAGCATGGTCGTGCGGACTTCGCGCGCCTTCTGGCCGAAGCGGTCGACGCGGCCTTCGCGCTGCTCGTGGCGGGTCGGGTTCCACGACAGGTCGTAATGGACGACGGCGGTGAACAGGTGCTGCAGGTTGATGCCTTCGGAGAGGCAGTCGGTGGCGACGAGGATGCGCCTTTCCGCCTCGCCCATGGCGTCGACCGCAGCTTCGCGCTCGGACGGGGCCGATTCGCCGGTGACGGCCTGCACCCGATGGTTCCTGAAGGCCTTGCGCAGCGCGTCGGCGACGTAGTGCGCGGTGGCGATGTAACGGCAGAAGACGACCGGCTGCAAGCCGGCGGTGGTGAGTTCGTCGAGGTGTTCGAGCAGGCGCTTGAGCTTGGGGTCCTGCGCTGGCCCGGCGAGCGCCTCGGCCTTGGCGATCAGCTCGCCGAGCAGCTGGCTGTCCTCGGTGCAGGCGGCGGGTTCGATGTCCTGCGTCGTCAAGTCGTCCTCGGCGCCATCGAGGACGCGTTCGCGGCCCTGCGCCTCGGCCTCCTCCAGACTCTGCGCCTCGTCAACGCCCTCGCCCAGCGCGAGATCGGAAGAGCACACGTCTGAACTCCAGTCACGCCAATATCTCGT
>ERZ761610.1091-NODE-1091-length-16297-cov-17.330070_pt1 | contig 16297 bp, 9 predicted proteins | sample MGYA00512164_ERZ761610 | MGnify/ENA primary metagenome ERZ761610 (study PRJEB28899, sample SAMN02850038) | bioreactor sludge metagenome | biome: EBPR Sludge; feature: EBPR Bioreactor; material: flocular biomat | place: Australia: Thorneside Wastwater Treatment... | reverse complement strand
AGTCAACAATTTACAAAAGCTAAACAACAGTTTTTAAACATTTTGTATTTTAGGCGTTGTTACAGGCGTTTTTAATAATAACTAAACAACACTATTTATCTTGAACACTTATTTTTAATATATTATTTAGCGGTCAGTAAAAAATAAAATCTATGTCAAAATCACAATCGGTAAAATCGTTAAAGCAGTCGGAGGTGAGCTACACCAAAGAACAGCTGCTGGCTTTTTATACAACCATGCTTACGATAAGGCGTTTTGAGGAAAAGTCAGGTCAGCTTTATGGTATGGGCTTGATTGGTGGTTTCTGCCATTTATATATCGGTCAGGAGGCTGTAGTAACAGGAATTCAAGCTGCTTTGAAGGAGGGTGATCAGGTAATTACAACTTACCGCGACCATGGGCATATGGTAGCTGCTGGAACTGACCCGAAAGTTATACTTGCGGAACTGCTTGGGCGTGAAACTGGCTGTTCAAGAGGGAAGGGGGGCAGTATGCACATGTTTGACCTTAACCGTCATTTTTACGGTGGGCATGGTATAGTTGGCGCTAATGTTCCACTTGGCACAGGGTTGGCGTTTGCTAACCAATATCGTGGCAATGATAATGTATCAGTTACTTACTTCGGAGATGGTGCAGCAAATCAGGGGCAGGTTTATGAGTCTTTTAACATGGCGGCGCTGTGGAATTTGCCAGCAATCTACGTGATAGAAAATAATGAATATGCAATGGGTACTTCAACTTGCCGTGGTGCAGCATCTGATGAGTTTTTCAGGCGTGGTGAGCCGTGGGGCATTAAAGGTGAAAAAGTTGACGGAATGGATGTTCTAACTGTTTATGAAGCTGCTAAAAAAGCAGTGGAGTATGTGCGTAGTGGCAAAGGGCCATATATATTTGAAATGAAAACCTATCGTTATCGTGGGCATTCAATGTCTGACCCAGCAAAATACAGGTCAAAGGAAGAGGTTGAAAAGTACAAAGCTGAAAAAGACCCTATAGAAAATTTACGCAAAAAAATTGTAGAAAAAGGCTTTGCAGGTGAAAAGGAATTTGATGCTATTGAAAAACAGATAAAGGAAATCATCAATGACGCAGTTGAGTTTGCCAAGTCAAGTCCTGAGCCTGATGCAAATGAGTTGTTCACAGATATTCTGGTTGGAAACTAGGTGTTGTAGACAATATCTGTTATCTTTTATCACTTGCCATTGTGGTAATTGTGCTATATAAAGCGCAATCTTAAACCAACCATTGTACATATCATGGCAAAATCAGCGAATTTGGGCTTCCCAAGAATAGGCGCATTTAGAGAATTAAAAAAAACAGTAGAATCATTCTGGAAAGGTGAGATACAGGAATCTGATCTTCAGGCGAAAGCTAAAGAAATCCGCAAAACTAACTGGAGCACGCAAAAACAGGCTGGAATTGATATTATCCCTTCTAATGACTTTTCACTATATGATCAAGTATTAGACCATACTGCTATGTTTGGTGCAGTTCCTCACCGTTACAAATGGGAAGGTAGCTCAAACGTTGATACTACAACCTATTTCGCAATGGCTCGTGGCCGCCAGAAAGACGGTTATGACGTAACTGCTATGGAAATGACTAAGTGGTTCGATACCAACTATCACTATATCGTGCCTGAATTGTATAAAGGCATGAAGTTTAAATTGTCTTCAACCAAGATATTTGACCAATATCAGGAAGCAAAAGACCTTGGCATTGAAACCCGTCCAGTTGTTATTGGCCCTGTAACTTATTTGAAGTTGGCTAAAGTTAAAGACGCTGGCGTTAGCAATATGTCTTTCCTTGCTGACTTACTTCCAGTTTATAATGAAATATTTGCAAAGCTTGAAGATTTAGGTTGTAAACAAGTTCAAATAGATGAGCCTTTCCTTGCATTGGACCTCAAAGATGATGAGAAGAAAGCTTATACAAAAGCATTTGAGCAGATAGTTAATAAAACAAGCCTTGATATAACTGTTGCAACTTATTTTGATTCTCTGCGTGATAATGCTGATCTGGCTCTAAGCTTGCCAGTATCAACAATTCACATTGATTTAGTGCGTGGTAAAAACCAGCTTGAAGATGTGCTTACTAAATTACCTAATAACAAAAAGCTCTCTCTTGGTGTTGTTGATGGCAGAAATATTTGGAAAAATAATTATGCTGAGAGCGCAAAATTAATTGAAAAAGCAATTGAAAAAATTGGTTCTGAACGCATTATAATAGCGCCTAGCTGCTCACTTTTACATACTCCAGTTGACCTTGCTAATGAGAAAAAGCTAGATTCAGAAATCAAGAACTGGATGGCATATGCAACGCAAAAATTAAGTGAGATTTCTACATTAACTAAATTCGCAGCGAATGGTAGAAGGGTGGTTGAGGCTGAATTTGGTGAAAATGAAAGGGCGCAAAATAAACGTGCTGTTTCTGAAAAAATTCACAATCAGGCTGTTAAAAGCCGTACTTCTGGCATCAAGCAGGCAGATATGGAGCGCGCATCTGAATTTGATGAGCGTATTGCAAAACAGCAGGCTGCACTTAACTTACCAATCTTGCCAACCACTACTATTGGCTCTTTCCCTCAAACCGTAGAAATTCGTGAAGCACGTGCTAAGTTCAAAAAAGGTGAAATCACGCAAGCCCAATATGATAAATTCCTTGAAGAAAAAACTGCTGAATGCGTAAAGATTCAGGAAGAATTGAATATTGATGTTCCAGTTCATGGTGAGTTTGAGCGTAATGACATGGTAGAATATTTCGGTGAGCAATTAAGCGGTTTTGTGTTCTCTGAAAATGGCTGGGTACAATCTTATGGTTCGCGCTGTGTGAAACCTCCTGTTATATTTGGTGATGTATCTCGCCCTCAGCCTATGACTGTTCGCTGGAGTAAATTTGCGCAAACACTTACCAGGCGCCCGATGAAGGGGATGTTGACAGGGCCAGTAACTATACTTCAATGGTCTTTCGTTCGTGATGACCAGCCTAGGGAAACAACATGTAAGCAGATTGCGCTCGCTATCCGTGATGAAGTGGTTGATCTGCAAAATGCTGGTATCAAAGTAATACAGATAGATGAGCCAGCTATTCGTGAAGGTTTGCCTTTAAGGAATGCTGATAAGCAGGCTTACTTGAGGTGGGCTGTTGACAGCTTCAAAATATCAGCCGCTGGTGTTGAAGATTCAACGCAGATACACACTCATATGTGCTATTCTGAATTCAATGATATTATTGAAAGTGTGGCAGACATGGATGCAGACGTTATATCTATCGAAACTTCACGTTCTGACATGGAGCTTCTTGATGCTTTCGTTACCTTCAAATACCCTAACCAGATTGGGCCAGGCGTGTATGATATTCACAGCCCACGTGTTCCTAAAGCTGAAGAGATGGAGCGTTTGCTTGATAAGGCGCTTAAAGTTCTTGATGCAAACCAGATATGGGTTAACCCTGACTGCGGTTTAAAAACTCGTGGCTGGCCTGAAACTAAAGGTGCTTTAGAACAAATGGTAAAAGCTACAGAAAACACACGTAAAAAACTTTCTACTGAAAAGAAGGTGGCGAACGGTTAGCTGCAATGCGTCTTTGCGAGGGGTGAGTGCGACGAAGCAATCTGCCCTCGCAAGTCGGGCCTACTTTGGAATATTTACCTCCAACTCTTTCAAGTAAAACTTATGAATCGATGGATTTCTCTCGCCACGCTAGCGTTGGCGCGGCAGGTCTCTATAGCAGCTCGCAATTTACTGATTAGGGGTGGTCGTCGTGCTATATCTCTGACTGCATCTAATAACAGTCAGAATTTTACAGCTTGTAATAAAAAATAAATATTTCCCCTTTACATTATAAAAATAATATAGTAATTGGCGCGTCCTTTTATATATAAATGCGTAAAATCACATGTCTAAAGTTGTCACAAAACGTTTAAAACTGGTTATTGAAGGCGGAAAAGCTAATCCTGCTCCTCCAGTTGGTCCAGCACTTGGTGCTGCAGGTGTTAATATAATGGATTTCTGTAAGCAGTTCAATGACAAGACCAAGGCAGTGCAAGGGCCTGTTCCTGTTAAAATTGATGTTTATAATGATAAAACTTTCAAATTCCGCACGACTCTTGCGCCAATGTCACACCTTATCAAAAAGGAAATAGGCATTGAGAAGGGTTCAACTACTCCTGGTTTGACAATAGTAAAAAAAATGACAAAAGCGCAGATCAAGTCAGTTGCTGAACAGAAACTACCCGATCTGAACACTGATAATATTAATCAGGCTATGAAGATAGTTGCTGGGCAAGCTCTTTCAATGGGGATTGAAGTTGAAGACCTTAACTAGAGGTTTCGGGTATCAGAGGTCAGGTTTCAGTATTATTTCTGATACCTGTAACCTGACACCTAGAGCCTGAATAAATTGATAACTAACAACAAAAAGTAAATAGAAAAATGGCTGCTCCTAAGAAAAAAGAAAAAACTGAGAAATCAACCACTCCTAAAATTGCTAAAGGTAATAGGTCGGTTCGTTATGCAAAAGCAACTGTTGGAAAGGACTTTGCGAAGGTTTATAGCCTGAAAGAGGCTGTTGCATTAGTTAAGTCATGTGCATCTGCTAAGTTTGATGAGTCTGTTGATGTTGCTGTTAACCTCGGAATAGACGTTAAGCAAACTGACCAGAATGTTCGTGGTGTAATATCGCTTCCCAATGGTACTGGTAAGAAAGTTACTATTGCAGTTTTCGCTCGTGATAAAAAGGCTGATGAGGCAAAAAAAGCTGGCGCGCAGATAATTGGCGCTGAAGACCTTATAGAAAAAGTTGCTAAAGGCGAAGTTAACTTTGATAAATGTATCGCAACACCAGACATGATGCCTTTACTTGGCAAGGTTGCTAAAGTATTGGGGCCTAAAGGTTTGATGCCTAACCCTAAGCTTGGCTCTGTATCTGATGATGTTGCAACTGCCGTTAAAAATGCGCTTGCTGGGCAGGTTGAGTATCGTGCTGATAAGGCTGGCGTAATTCATGCTATGGTGGGTAAAGCTTCATTTGCTGAAGACTCATTGGTGCAGAATGTTCAAACACTTATTGATGCGTTGAATAAAGCTAAACCTTCTAACTCAAAGGGTGTTTATCTGAAGAAGGTTTCGCTAAGTTCAACTATGGGGCCGTCTGTTAAGGTTGTTCCTGGTTCGATAAATTCATGAGGTTTCGGGTATCAGAGGTCGGGTTTTAGTTTTTGCTGACGCCTGGCTTCTGAGACCTAGAGCCTGACTAAACTTACTAACAACTAACTACTTATAACTAAAATGGTAGATAAGGCAAAAAAGCAAAAGCAGGTTGAGGAGTTAAACGCAAGTTTATCTTCGGCTACAACTGTTGTTATTGCGAATTATACCGGTCTTACTATTCCTGAGACGGATGAGCTCAGGAATGCCGCAAGGAAAGCAAAAGCAGGCATAAAAGTAAGCAAGAATACTTTGGCTAGAATAGCGAGCAAGGGTACTAAACACGAAAACATAATTGATCTGTTTTCTGGTCAGTCGCTTGTTGCATATTCAGATGATGCAGTTGCTGCCGCAAAGGTGGTAGCTGACTTTGCAAAAAAGAATGAGAAACTTTCTATCGTTGGCGGCTCTTTCAATGGTGACAAGTTGGATGCTAAATCTGTTAAAGACTTGGCTCAAACTCCGTCTCTTGATGAGTCTCGTGGTAGAATCGTTGGGTTACTTGTCGCGTCTGCGGGTCAAATCGCACGTATCGTCAATGAGCCGGCTTCTCAGCTTGCCAGGGTTTTTTCTGCTTACGGTGAGAAACAATAAGGTTTCAGGTGTTGGAGGTCAGGTGTCAGGGAGTTTCTGAAACCTGGAACTTAAAACCTATAATCTAAAATTAATAACTAACAAATTGAGGTAAAATATGGCTACGAATTTAGACAAAATCGTTGAAGATTTATCAGCGTTAACAGTATTGGAAGCTTCTCAGCTTTCTAAATTGCTTGAAGAGAAGTGGGGTGTTTCTGCTGCTGCTCCTGTTGCGGTTGCTGCTGCTCCTGCTGGTGCTGCTGCTCCTGCTGCTGAAGAGAAAACAGCTTTCACATTAGTTCTTGCTGATGGTGGTGCAAATAAAATCAACGTAATTAAGGAAGTTCGCGCTATAACTGGCTTAGGCTTGAAAGAAGCGAAAGACCTTGTTGAAGGAGCTCCTAAAACGGTTAAAGAAGGTCTTAAGAAAGACGAAGCTGACAAGTTCAAGAAGCAACTTGAAGCTGCTGGTGCAAAAGTTGAGCTTAAGTAATTTTCTCCGTAGTAACTGGTTACTGGTAACTGGTTGCTAGAATTCCTGCCTCTCCTGTGAAAATCGGGAGAGGCTTTAGCTTTTGTGGTAGCTAATAATATCGCTACCTATCATCTTAGAGATTTAAGTAACTTGAACTACCTACCAGAAGATAGTTTAAGGTTACTAAAAATTTAAACTTTATATACAGGAATATGTCTTACTCACTGACCCAACGCAAAAGGATAAGAAATTCATTCGGAAAATATTCATCAAACTTTAATCTGCCAGACCTGATAGAGATACAGAAAAACTCTTATGAGCTTTTTCTTCAGGCCAATATTAAACCTGAGGCTCGCAAAGATCGTGGTTTGCAGAACGTATTCAAGTCAGTGTTCCCTGTTGAGGATTTGGCTGGTACTGCAACATTGGAGTTTGTTAAATATGATTTCGGGCGTCCAAAGTATAACGTAACTGAGTGTATTCAGAGAGGGCTTACATATTCTGCGCCATTAAAGGCAACCTTGCGCCTTATCGTTTGGGATAAGAATGAGGAAGCGGGCACAAGGGAGGTAATGGGTATTAAAGAGCAGGAAGTTTACATGAGTGACCTGCCACTTATGACTGATAATGGCACTTTCATAGTAAATGGCACAGAGCGTGTTGTGGTTTCTCAAATGCATCGTTCACCTGGTGTTTTCTTTGACCATGACGGCGGCACAACCCATGCTTCAGGTAAAGTTCTTTTCTCCGCAAGGATAATTCCTTACCGTGGCTCGTGGATGGATTTTGAATTTGATGCAAAAGACCTTCTGTATTTCCGTATTGATAGGAAGCGTAAAATATATATTTCTTCGTTATTGCGTGCGCTTGGCATGGATAATAAGGAGATCGTGCAAACTTATTTCAAGTCAATAACTGCGGTGAAAACAGCAAAAGGCTGGGCAATTGATTTTGTACCTGAAAACTACTCAGGTGACCTTGAGTTTGACCTGATAGATGCTGCATCTGGTGAAATAGTTGTTTCTAAGGGTACAAAACTTACGCCTAGAAAATCTAAGAAATTTAAGGAAGACGGTCTTGAGAAAGTTATCATTTCTGATGATCTTCTTACCCGCAAATATTCTGCTGAAGACCTAGTTGATGCAAAAACTGGTGAAATTATACTTGCTGCTGGAACTTCAATTACTTCAGAAGCGCTTGAGAAAATAGCTAAAGCAGGTACTAAGGCAATTGAGCTGGTTGATAATGCAGCATTTTCAAAACCTTATATACTTGACTCATTATCGGCTGATAAGAACCAGAACCGTGAAGATGCTCTGTTTGACATCTATCGTGTTCTTCGCCCTGGTGAGCCGCCTACAATTGAAGCATCAGAAGGCTTATTTAAATCTCTGTTCTTTAGTGGTGAAAGATATGACCTTTCGGATGTTGGTCGTGTAAAAATGAATGCACGTCTAGGTTTGAATATATCTGATGAAGTTACAATTTTAACCAAGGAAGACATTGTTGAAATAGTACGCAAAATAGTTGAAATAAGAGATGGTAAGGGTGAGATAGATGATATTGACCACCTTGGAAATCGCCGTGTTCGCTCAGTTGGTGAATTAGTTGAAAACCAAATGAGAATTGGCTTACTACGTGTTGAAAAAGCTATTTTAGAAAGAATTGGTGCAGTTGAAATTGATACTGTAATGCCTAATGACATTATAAACTCTAAGCCTTTAGCGGCTTCATTGAAAGAGTTTTTTGGTCTTTCCCAATTATCACAATTCATGGATCAGACCAACCCATTGTCTGAAGTTACCCACAAGCGTAGGCTTTCTGCTTTAGGGCCTGGTGGTCTAACTCGTGAAAGAGCGGGGTTTGAAGTACGTGACGTGCACCCAACCCATTATGGCCGTATCTGCCCGATTGAAACTCCAGAGGGTCCGAATATTGGTTTGATAAACTCCCTTTCTACTTATGCACGTGTTAATAAATATGGCTTTATTGAAACCCCATATGCAAAAGTTGTTGATGGAAAATTAACTACAGAGATAAATTATTTATCAGCAATTGAAGAAGGTAAGTTTGTTATTGCTCAGGCTGATGCAAAGATTGATGGTAAAGGAAAATATACTGAAGAGTTGGTTTCTTGCCGTAAATCTGGTGATTTCATAATGATAAAACCTTCAGATATACAATATGCCGATGTCTCCCCTAAGCAGCTTGTTTCGGTTGCTGCATCATTGATACCTTTCCTTGAAAATGATGATGCGAACCGTGCGTTGATGGGTTCAAACATGATGAGGCAGGCGGTTCCATTGTTAAAGTCGGATGCTCCGCTTGTTGGTACTGGTATGGAAGCTCCAGTTGCTTTTGACTCTGGCGCTGTAATAGTTGCAAAACGTGATGGTATAGTTGATAAGGTTGATGCTACCCGTATCGTTATAAAAGTAACTGATAAGAAAACTGATACATTCTCCGTTGATATCTATAATCTTCGTAAGTTCCAGAGAACTAACCAAAACACCTGTATCAACCAGAAGCCAATAGTTAAAACTGGTGATGCCGTTAAGAAGGGGGATATAATTGCTGACGGTCCTTCAACTGACCTTGGTGAATTAGCGCTTGGTAAAAACGTTATTGCAGCGTTCATGCCTTGGAATGGTTACAACTTCGAGGATTCCATTTTAATATCTGAGCGTATTGTTAAAGATGACGTTTACACTTCAATTCATATTGAAGAGTTTGAATCTGTAGCACGTGATACTAAGCTTGGCGCAGAAGAAATAACCCGTGATATACCTAACGTTTCTGATGAAAACTTAGTGAACATTGATGAAACTGGTATCGTTCATATTGGTGCTGAAGTTGGGCCTGGTGATATATTGGTGGGTAAAGTTACGCCGAAATCTGAATCTCCTATGACGCCAGAAGAAAAACTTCTGCGCGCGATATTCGGTGAAAAAGCGGCTGACGTAAAAGACAGCTCACTGCGTATGAAGCCTGGTATATCTGGTACCGTGGTTGATGTTCGTGTTTTCTCTCGCCGTGGTGTTGAGAAAGATGAAAGAACAATGGAAATTGAGCGTGCGGAAATTGAGCGTTTGAAAGCTGACAGGAATGATGAATACAAGATCATTACAGCGCCTATTTTTGACAGGTTAACAAAATTGTTAGCAGGGCAGAAGGCTTCCAAGCCAGTTGCTCCTATCAAAAAAGGCGACAAGATAGAAAAAGCAAAATTATCAGAAATACCAAACGTAAAATTATTTACACTGGAAGTTGATGATGCTGGCGTAATGTCCAAGGTTAAAGAGCTGAAAGATGAATATGACAGCACTGTTAAACAGCTTGAGGAAAAACTCAATGAGCGTATTGAAAAATTACAATCAGGTGATGACCTTCCTTCAGGTGTTTTAAAAGTTGTTAAAGTTTATGTTGCGGTAAAACGTAAATTGCAGCCTGGTGATAAAATGGCGGGTCGCCACGGTAACAAGGGTGTTGTTTCCAAAATTTGCCCCGCTGAAGATATGCCGTTCCTTGAAGATGGAACGCCTGTTGACGTGGTGTTGAACCCGCTTGGTGTGCCTTCTCGTATGAATATCGGTCAGATATTTGAAACCCACCTTGGCTGGGCTTCTTATACTTTAGGCAAGCAAATAGGCGAAATGGTAAATGAATACCAGAACAGCAAGGGTAAAGGTAAAATATCTGATATACGTGATAAAATAGCTGATAATTATTCAAGCAATGATGACATTTCTGAAATAAAGGCAATGAATGATAATGAAGTTATTGAACTTGCTGGCAACCTTACAAAAGGTGTTCCATTTGCAACACCAGTATTTGATGGTGCAAAGGAACAGGACATCAGTGATAAGTTGAAAAGTGCTGGTATCAGCACTTCTGGTCAGTTTAACCTTTTTGACGGAAGAACAGGTGAGAAATTTGACAGGAAAGTTACAGTAGGTATAATATATATACTTAAGCTTCACCACCTTGTTGATGACAAACTTCACGCTCGTTCAATTGGGCCATACAGTTTAGTTACTCAGCAACCACTTGGCGGTAAGTCACACTTTGGTGGTCAAAGGTTCGGTGAGATGGAGTGCTGGGCACTTCAAGCTTATGGTGCTGCTTATACATTACAGGAGATGTTAACTATCAAGTCTGATGACGTAGTTGGCAGAACCAGAGTGTATGAATCAATAGTAAAAGGAAATCATTCTTTTGAAGCTGGTGTTCCTGAATCATTTAACGTTATGGTTAAAGAGCTTAGGTCGCTTTGCCTGAATGTAGAGTTAAAACAGAAGGAGGAATAACAATGATTTCCTCTTTCGCAAACGAACAGGTGGTTAGTGAGTCCTCTCTGATACCCCCCCAATACAAAGGCTGGCTAGCCACCTACCTGTTCTTTTTCCAGTCATTAGTATCAGTGTTTAGTGTTAGTGCGCATAGCGCTACTGAACGTTTTGTAATTCTATCTCAAAATATAAAATCACTGATACTGGATACTGATACTAGTCACTTGCTAATCACTGATACTAATCACTAATAAGGAGTATATATGCGTTCTGAAGATATGTTCAGCATTTTTAACGGTCAAAAGAAAAGTCAGGAGTTTGACATTCTTCAAATTTCCCTTGCGTCTCCTGAGAAGATACGCAGTTGGTCATATGGTGAGGTAAAAAAGCCTGAAACCATTAACTACAGAACTTTTAAACCTGAGAAAGACGGTTTATTCTGTGCAAAAATATTTGGTCCTATCCGTGATTATGAATGTATCTGCGGTAAGTATAAGCGTATGAAATACCGTGGTATCGTGTGTGAAAAATGCGGTGTGGAAGTTACTACATCTAAAGTTCGCCGTGAACGCATGGGGCATATTGAGTTGGCTTCTCCAGTTGTTCATATCTGGTTCCTTAAATCTCTTCCTTCTCGTATCGGCTTATTGCTTGATATGGCATTGAAAGATCTTGAGAAGGTTTTATATTTTGAATCTTTCGTTGTAACTGATTCTGGCTTATCACCGTTCAAACGTGGTGAACTTATATCAGAAGAGCAATATTACAAAGCTCAGGAAGATTTTGGTGAAGGCTCTTTCAACGCAATGATAGGCGGTGAAGCAGTGCAATACCTGCTTAAAAACCTTGACCTTGAGCAAATGAAGGTTGATCTTCGTGCCGAACTGGTTGACTGCAAATCTGATGCGAAACGTAAAAAAATTGTTAAGCGTTTAAAACTGGTTGAGAACTTACTTGAGTCTGACAATAAACCTGAGTGGATGGTAATGGAAGTATTACCAGTTCTTCCGCCTGATCTTCGCCCACTAGTTCCTCTTGATGGTGGTCGTTTTGCGACATCGGACTTAAATGACTTGTACAGAAGGGTTATCAACAGGAATAACCGTTTAAAAAGACTTATGGAGCTTAATGCCCCTGATATTATCATCCGTAATGAAAAAAGGATGTTGCAGGAATCGGTTGACGCATTATTTGACAATGGTCGTCGTGGCAGAGTTATAAAAGATGCTAACAAGCGTCCGTTCAAATCACTTTCTGACATGTTAAAAGGTAAGCAGGGGCGTTTCCGTCAGAACTTACTTGGTAAACGTGTTGACTATTCAGGTCGTTCGGTAATTGTTGTTGGTCCTGAGTTAAAGCTTCACCAATGCGGTATACCTAAGAAAATGGCTCTGGAATTATTCAAACCATATATCTACGCTAAACTTGAGCAATATGGTCTGGCAACTACAATTAAAGTTGCGAAGAAAATGGTAGAAGCTGAACGCCCAGAAGTTTGGGATATTCTTGAAGAAGTTATCAAGGAACACCCAGTGCTTTTAAACCGTGCTCCTACACTTCACAGGCTTGGTATTCAAGCGTTTGAACCATTACTTATTGAAGGTAAGGCTATCCGTTTACACCCGCTTGTTTGTACAGCATTCAACGCTGACTTTGACGGTGACCAAATGGCTGTTCACGTTCCATTATCAATTGAAGCTCAGCTTGAAGCACGTATATTGATGATGTCAACTAACAACGTTCTTTCTCCTTCAAATGGTAAGCCAGTTATCGTTCCATCACAGGATATAGTTCTGGGTCTTTACTATCTTTCATTACAGTTTGATGGTGAGAAAGGTGAGGGCAGTTTATTCAGGAATGTTGGTGAAATTCTTCATGCAGTTGAGGCTGGTGCGGTTACGCTTCACGCTAAAATAAAGTCACGTTTTGAAACGGTTGACAAGGAAGGAAATAAAATAACCCAGATAGTTGAAACAACTCCTGGTCGTATGATACTTTCTGACCTTCTGCCTAAGCATCATAAGGCTGGCTTTGAGCTGATAAATAAAGTTCTTACTAAAAAAGAAATATCTAAATTAATTGAGCAGATATACCATAAATGTGGTCCTAAGGCGTCAGTTATATTCTCTGATAAAATGATGCAGCTAGGCTTTAAATACGCATGTAAAGCTGGTATTTCATTCGGTAAGGACGATATTGTTATCCCTGAAAACAAAGATCAGATCATCGGTAAAACTGAAGGTCAGGTTCGTGAATTTGAAAAACAATATCAGGATGGTCTTATTACCAAAAAAGAGAAATACAATAAAGTAGTTGATGCTTGGTCACATTGTACTGATCAGGTTTCTAACGAAATGATGAAATATGTTAGCGGAAAAATTAAAACTGCAAACTGGAAAGATAAAACTGGTCAGAATTCTGTAAATTCAATCTACATGATGGCAGATTCAGGCGCTCGTGGTTCTGCAGCGCAGATAAAACAGCTTGCAGGTATGCGTGGTCTTATGGCTAAACCATCTGGTGAAATTATTGAGAAGCCTATTATCTCAAACTTCAAGGAAGGTCTTAACGTATTTGAGTATTTTAATTCAACCCACGGTGCACGTAAAGGTTTAGCAGATACTGCCCTTAAAACTGCAAACTCTGGTTACTTAACTCGTAGGCTGGTTGACGTTGCACAGGACGCAATAGTTAAAGAAGTTGATTGCGGCTCTAAAAATGGTCTGGTTGCTCAGGCTATCACTGAATCTGGTCAAACTATTGTATCATTGATGGATAAAATAGTTGGCAGAACTAGTGTGGTAGATGTTAAAAATCCAGTAACTAATGAGTTGATAGTTAAATCTGGTGAATTGATAACTGAAAACATTGCAGAGAAAATTGAGGCAGCTGGTATCTTGGCTGTGAAAATACGCTCTATAATCACTTGTGAAACCAAGCATGGCGTATGTGCAAAATGTTACGGACGTGACCTTGCTTCAGGGCATTTAGTAAATGTTGGTGAAGCAGTTGGTGTTATTGCTGCGCAATCAATCGGTGAACCTGGTACCCAGCTAACGATGAGAACTTTCCACATTGGTGGTGCGGCTACATCTTCTGCTGAACAGGCATCACTTGATGCAGCGTTTGACGGTAAAGTGAAAATAGAGAACCGTAATATCGTTGTGGATAGTGAAAAACGTAACGTGGTGATGAGCCGTTCTTGCGAAGTTGTTATCATTGATGATAAAGGCATTGAACGTGCAAGAAACAAAGTTCCATACGGTGCAAGGCTAACAGTTGATGATAACTCAAAAGTTAAAGCTGGACAACGTATTGCAGAATGGGATCCGTACACTATTCCTATCATTACTGAGAAATCTGGTCATATAGTTTACCGTGACTTGGTTGATGGTATATCAATCAAGAAAGTTGTGGATGAAACAACAGGCTTAACTTCAAAAGTAATCACTGACTGGAAATTGTTTAAAGGCGGCTCAAACCTTCGCCCACGTGTTACATTGCGTGATGCTGATGAGAATATCGTTTGCCTGTCAAACGGTCTTGAAGCTCGTTACTTCCTTCCTATTGATGCTATTCTTTCAGTTGAAGATGGTCAGGAAGTTCACGCTGGTGATGTTGTTGCTCGTATTCCTAGGGAATCTTCTAAAACAAAAGATATTACTGGTGGTTTACCTCGCGTTGCAGAACTTTTTGAAGCACGTAAACCAAAAGACCACTCTATCATTGCTGAAACTGAGGGGTATATTCAGTTTGGTAAAGATTATAAGTCTAAAACCCGTATATCAATAGTTCCTAAGGAAGCAGATAAGCAGCCTATTGAATATATAATTCCTAAAGGTAAGCACCTTCTTGTAAATGAGGGTGACTATGTTCAGAAAGGGGATTTATTAATGGACGGCTCTCCAGTTCCTCATGATATTTTACGTATTTTGGGTGTTGAAGCTTTAACCAGATATTTAACTGAAGAGATCCAGAAAGTTTACCGCCTGCAAGGTGTAACTATCAATGATAAACACATTGAAATAATAGTTACGCAGATGTTGCAGAAAGTAGAGATAACTGATGCTGGTGATACAACCTTCCTGCAAGGTGAAGAAACAGACAGGGAAGACCTTGACAAGGAAAATGCAAAAGTAATTGCAGAAGGTTTACGCCCTGCAAGTTTTGCACCATTACTGCAAGGTATAACTAAAGCGTCACTTCATACTAAGTCGGTAATTTCTGCGGCTTCGTTCCAAGAAACTACTCGTGTATTAACTGAAGCCGCTGTTTCGGGCGCAGTTGATGAATTATGGGGCTTGAAAGAGAACGTTATCGTTGGTAGGTTGATACCTGCTGGTACTGGCGCTTACCTTGCTAAAATCAAGAAAGAATCTTTAAGGCTTGATGATGCCAAAATAGCTTCTGATGTTGCAAAACTTGAAGCTAAGCACGCTGAACAAAGTGAGCCAGAGCAAGATGCTGAAAAAGCAGGCAAGAAAAAAGCAAAAACTGCTTAATGCTTCCTTTGTAGCACATAGCACCCCCATCATTGTATAAATGGGGGGTGCTTAGGTTTTTTGGCATAATTAAAAAATGTGGAATACTCACCTTAATCAACTATAAATCTTATTATATTCAAACAGTACTTTACGTTCAATTTACAAAATAAATAAGCGAAAGTATGCTGACCATTGTCTTTTTGTCTTTAAAGAAAATTTTTAAGTTCCAGAGTAGGTGTGGATTCGCAGGTGCTGAATAGCGCTGTGAGTAAGAGGAGAGAGGCTATAATTAAAGCCTCATTCGCTATTTGTGCTGCCACTGCTTCCGCCACGGCGAGGTTTGCCAGTAACCACTGTAACGCCTGCTTTTGGCATAGTCATTTGCGTAAAGAACTCATCATTATCTTTTGAGTCTTTAACCTTATCCATAAGGAATTCCATGGCGTCAATAGAGCCCATAGGTGCAAGTATTTTACGCAACACCCATATTTTCTGCATCTCACCTTCGTCATAAAGTGCTTCTTCATGGCGTGTGCCTGATTTTAATATGTCTATCGCTGGGAAGATACGCTTATCAGCAAGTTTTCTATCAAGAACTATCTCACTGTTACCTGTACCTTTGAATTCCTCAAATATCACTTCATCCATACGAGAGCCAGTATCAATAAGTGCGGTTGCTATAATAGTAAGTGAGCCACCTTTTTCAATGTTACGAGCCGCGCCGAAGAAGCGTTTCGGGCGTTGCAACGCATTTGCATCCACGCCACCAGTTAAAACCTTTCCTGATGAAGGAACAACCGTGTTATAAGCACGTGCCAGCCTTGTAATTGAGTCTAATAAAATAACTACATCTTTACCTTGCTCAACTAATCTGCGTGCCTTTTCAATGATTATTTCCGCAAGCTGAACGTGGCGAGTTGCTGGTTCATCAAAAGTTGATGAAACAACTTCACCTTTAACGCTGCGGCTCATATCTGTAACTTCTTCTGGTCGTTCATCTATCAGAAGAACTATAAGCTCACATTCTGGGTGGTTAGTTTCAATTGATTTAGCAATTGACTGCAATAATACGGTTTTACCAGTACGGGGTGGTGCAACAATAAGCGCACGTTGTCCCTTACCAAGCGGGCAGATAAGATCTATCACCCTTGCCGAAAGATTATTCTTTTCCTTTAGGGTGGTTTCCATGTTTATCTTTTTATTCGGATAAAGCGGAGTTAAGATCGGAAGAGCGTCGTGTAGGGAAAGAGTGTAGATCTCGGTGGT
>ERZ761610.1089-NODE-1089-length-16312-cov-13.477394_pt1 | contig 16312 bp, 10 predicted proteins | sample MGYA00512164_ERZ761610 | MGnify/ENA primary metagenome ERZ761610 (study PRJEB28899, sample SAMN02850038) | bioreactor sludge metagenome | biome: EBPR Sludge; feature: EBPR Bioreactor; material: flocular biomat | place: Australia: Thorneside Wastwater Treatment... | reverse complement strand
ATGGCCGTATTAATGGATCTTGGTATTGTGATGATTCCGGCCATATCCATCTATAAATTCTGGATGGTGGTGGTAGCGTTCGGAGTGATGTTGATAACATCCAAATAGCTAACAGGCTATAGGTATTATTATTTGAAAATGGATGCTGATGATATAAAAGAAGAGGCTACTCTTATGGAGTAGCCTCTTAAAATGAACACATCCAATAGTGGACTAATTCCCAATCTTAATATTTGATTCCAAATTGGTTGTGGCAACTACTTCAACTTCTGTGTCACTACCTGGTAAAAGGGTGGCAGCATTCAGTTTGACATTAATCTTCTTAACTCCGCCACTAACGGCACCAGAAGGAATAGTTAAGTTAATGTTTGCCTTTGTTTGCCCGGGAGCAAACACAATGGTTCCGCCTGATGAATCCACGTAATCAACTCCAGGAGTACCTCCGGTAATATTATACCCTATGCTAATTGATTGTTGTGAAGAGCTACTCATTGACACAGGAAGTAACAAAGGGCCTGTTTGATTAATACTAGTTATCCTAACAGTATCAGTTTTAACTCGTTCCATTGTTATTCGCTTTATATCATCTTTCACTTTGTAAACAAAAGTTTTAGCAGTACCTATTTTGACAGTATTCCCTGCTCCCGCAATTGTTGCTCCTGAAAGAGTGTACTGGATAGAATCCTTAGCCTCTTTAAGATCATCATTAACGGAAAGAAGCGTGTCTATACTAACAGAAGTTTTGCCTTTAAGCAACGTTACTGTAGCGGGTAGAGGATTGCCTGATTTGTAAGTAAAATCCGTGCCCAAAACTGCATCACCTTGAGTAGCCAACGAAATAGTCACATCTTCAGGTGCAGCAAAATTTGAAACAACGACAAGGGCAGTCTTTTCCTTTCCTCCTTCAGTTAGTGAAGCACTGGATGAAGCAAAACTTAATGTTAAGTCCACATTGGAAATATTAAATGTTGCAGACCTCAACACGTCTGTACCTCCACGGCCAACAGCGAATGTTTGTCCGTCCGCATTTACCGCACTTGTGAGAGTTATAATCAGGTCTTTAGTGCCATCGGCTACAGCGTCTGTCAACAGGGTAACAACGATGTTTCCAAAATCAAAATCATTGTTATCACCGTTTCTTTGTTTAATGATTACAGTACCACCAGCTGCAGTTGCGCCTGCTATTGTGAAATCTGTTCCATAAACTGCTGATCCTGAAAAACTGTAGCTTACAGTAATATCGGATAAAGTACCTGTCGGACACTCAACAGTGACAGTTCTGGAGGCAGCAGAAGTAGTGTTTTCTGCCACATTCTTTACAATAGGTGTAATGGTACCACCATCATTTTTAAAAGCTACATAGGAGGGCAAATCCTCTAGGATGAGCCCCTGATCCTCAATGTCAAAATCTGTACATGACATGAAAGAAATCAATGCGAAAAGTATTATAAAATTTTTCATCTTCATTTCAAGTTTAATTTTCAAACCATTGAGGTACATCAGTCAATAGGTTAGGAGGTGTATTTGGGTTTGAACCAGATTCATCTGGAGGATAATTGAATCGCTTCAACATCGTGCTAATAGTAGCTCCAGGAGCTGCTCCAATATTGGGCACTTTGGTTCTTCTCACATGATTCCATCCCTCCATGGGTCTCCAGAAAGTTTCCAAATACTGCTGATTACCAATTGCAGTCAAAGCATTGGTAGTCGTCATTCCATTGATATCAGCAAGTCCTGATACAAATGTGCTGATTTCAGTGTTGGACAATGTTTTTTGAGCTCCAGGAATATCCTGACCCCAAAACTCAAGCACTTCAGTCACACCTTGTCTGTAGAAACTGTTGGCATCTCCGGAAATAACTCCTTTAACGATAAGTTCAGCTCTATAGAATGAAACTTCAGCAGGTAAATACCAAATTGAAGGTAAGTCACCTCGTATTACATTGTCAGAGTAGCGGGCGTGTGCAAACCCTGGAAATTGTCCAATCGGTCTTGCTTCAAAATTACCATTCGTACCATCTACACACCATAGTGCCAATCTGGGATCACCAGTAAGAAGACCTCTGATTACAGGGCTAGGGCCAAAGTAATTAGTACTCTCATTAGAACCCGTACCAAATGCAGTTACGATTTGCTTCCATGCATTTTGATTACCAACGGTGCCTGGATAGCGGAATAGTGCAGCTTCATCATTGGTCTCAATGAGTGATCCAGCAGTACTCAATAAAGTCGCAATTTTAGGATCAGCATACGCAGCATCCTTATTGCGAATGATCATCAAGATCCTCAACTTCACAGAATTGGCAAATTTGCGCCACAAGGACATATCTCCTTCATAAATCAGGTCACCAGGGGACAGATCAAAATTACCAGTAGCTGGCATGGCATCTATAGCTGCAACCGCTTCTTCAAGCATTGCTACAGTGCCCTTAAGAACGACCTCCTGAGTATCAAATTCTGGAAAAGGAAAATCTTTGGCATTGAGTGCTTGCGTAAAAGGAATTTTATCCCAAATCGTTGTGGCTTCAAAAAAAGCAATTGCTTTCATGGTCAATGCCACAGCAACAATATTATTGCTAGTCTCACCCGCCAGTCTCGCATCTTTTTCCATCAGATCAAGATTGGAAAGTACCTGGGTGTAGAGCATATTCCACGTGTTACCGGTTTGGGTAGTGGAAGTATTCCCTCTTCTTGGGCTATTGAACGTGGCTGCCGTATGTTGGTAGACATCACAGCTACGTGTTCCCAATTCAGTAGTATTTCGGTTATCAAACTGCACCAACACAAAAGGCAAAACTGCATTTGGATTGGCAACGCTTGCCGTAAGCGGGTTCACGTTAATGTCCAGTGCTTTATCACAGGCCATCGGCATCATCATCATGGATGCCATTAGTATTATTATAATTTTTTTCATGTTTCTTTTAGAATTTCAGTTTAACATTAAAACCGATGCTCCTTGTTGATGGTATTGTATTCCTTTCAGAACCGAATCCATCTACGCCAGACCCAAACAAACTTGCTTCAGGATCTATGTGAGGAACTTTTGAGTACAACAACGCAAGATTACGACCTTCAACTCCAACCTGTAATCCTTTGATAAATCCATTTCCAAGAACGGATGCTGGTAATCTATAAGATATTCCTATCTCACGAAGCTTTATAAAAGAAGCATCAAAAATTTGGCTTTCGGCAATACCACCAGTCCGTAGACCTTGCCAGAATTCTTCAGCACTTCTTGCTGGAACATCATTTTCCCTGGCTGTTCCATCGGTGTTAAGAAGAATACCTCCTTTGTCAATAAATGTTCCTTCTCTGTTACGCAGTGTTTCTTCAGTCACACCACCAGCCCACAATCCACCTACAGTAGATGAACTCATAATACCTCCCCATTTCATGTCAATGGTAGTAGACAACACAATGCCCTTATAAGAGAGAACGTTGGTAATACCAGCAGTAAAATCAGGTAAAACACTTCCAAATAGTTTGGTCTCGCCAGCCTGACGAAGCCCGGTATTTGGATTGATTACTGGTTTGCCAGTAATAGTATCTCTCAAGTAAGGAATGGCAAATATCTGATACTCCCTTCCAGGAACAGCTACAATTTGAATACTATTGAATTCACTGGCTATCAAAATCTGCTCTGTACCTTCAGCCAACGAAGTTACTTCTGACTCTACGTGTGAGAAGTTAAGTATTGTACTCCATTCAAAATTGGAAGTTCTCAGCACTTTAGCATCCAAAGTAAATTCAATACCAGTGTTAGTGATTTCACCCACGTTCAAAGTTTTCCTACGGAATCCAGTAGCAGGAGGAATTGGTGTTTGTAAAATTTGGTTGGAGTTCACAGTGTTGAACGCAGAAACATCCAGTCCGAATCTACCATCCAGAAATCTCAATTCTGTACCAACTTCAAAAGAAGTTTGCTGCTCAGGCTTTAAATTTTCAGGAGGTATTGTTGTAGTAGCTTGAAATCCTAACCTGCCATCAAAAGGAAAGTTCTGATTTAGGCTATATTGTCCTGAAGCGCTGGGCTGCGGAAAAAATTCAAAATTTAATCGATAAGGATTAGTATCATTTCCTACCTGTGCAGCACTTAAACGCAGTTTACCATAGGAAAGAAAATTGCTCTGCATGTTCAATGCATCAGTAAACACAACAGCCAAACTTGCTGACGGATAGAAATAGGATCTATTGTCTTTAGGCAATGTAGAAGACCAGTCATTTCTGGCAGTTAAGGTTAGTGTAGCCCAATCCTTGTAACTCAAATCCACTTCACCATAAGCACCAAACAATACTCTTTCATTAAAAGCACGTTGAGGTACGCTGGTTAAAGCATTGGAAGGACTGAATAGCTCCGGAATACTTAGACCTTGTGCAAATAGATTCTCATTTCTGAAAACCCTCCTGTTGAAATTATATCCAGCCAACACTTTTATACTCAAATCCGAATTGATCGTTTTAAAGTAAGTAGCAATGGCGTCAATATTAAATTGCGTTCGGTTGATGTTATCAATTGTGAAATCACCTGTAGCACGGCTTCTGGTTCCTACCCTGTTGGTAATTAAGCGACTGTCCTGGTCATAATCATAACCAAGTCTGGCCAAGAAGGTAAGCTCCTGAATGGGACTAAAGGCTGTTTCGAAGTTTCCTATGAAACGAGAGTCTCTCCTTTCATTCTTATTTTCAAACTGCACCCAAAAAGGATTATTATCAGTTAAGGCCACGGTATTGATTTGGTTACCTGATTCATCAATCCAGGGGCGATAGTTCTTGACATTAATGGTATTGGTGAAGATGTTAACTCCCAACACGTTTGGATCGTTAGCTCCCGCCACACCGGTTCCTTGCGATTCGGTGTTAATGTATTGCACGGCAAACCTTGATCTTAGTTTTTCTGAATGCTTCATTCCAGCATTAAGACTCACAGTCAATCTATCCAATTCTGCATTGGGCAAGATACCTTCTTGATTCAACGAAGTGATACTGAGTCGATAATCACCTTTTTGATTGGCATCAGAAAAGGCTACGTTATTGATCAACGTCTTTCCGGTTCTATAAAACTCTTTGTAATTATCAGGATAGGCTCTTAATGGTACCTGATTGTTTGTAATAGACTCTGTGACAGTCTGTCCAACAATTCTTGCACCCCAGTTATTGAAGGCTGAAGAGTCATATTTTCCAAAGTTTCCTTGAGAATAAACATTTTGATATTCGGGTACTTTGAAAAGATTGTCGAAACGTACTGAAGAGTTCACTGAAACCTCTGGCCTTCCGGAGGTTGCTTTACCCTTCTTGGTAGTTACCACAATTACACCACCTGCTGCACGAGATCCATAAAGGGCGGAGGCAGCTGCACCTTTCAAAATGTTAACAGAGGCGATATCATCGGGATTGATAACTGCTGCTCCATTGGCAAAGTCACGGCTACCGGTTATTCTGCTACCTGTTGCATCCTGATTGTCATTGATGGGAACACCATCCACTACCCAAAGCGGATTATTGTTTCCACTCAAGGAAGTTACTCCTCGGATGGTGACTTTGGTTGAACCACCAAGGTTACCCGAGCTTTGAGTAATATTAACACCGGTCACTTTACCCTGCAGGGCATTTAGTATGTTAGCATCTCTGGCTACATCCAGGTCTTCAGCTTTAACACCTGAAACTGAATATCCCAATTCGCGAGATTGCTTTTCCAAACCAAGTGCTGTAACAACAACTTCACTTAGCTGCGTTACATCCGATCCCATACTCACATCAATAATTGATCTTTCACCAACTTGTACTTCCTGAGTTTGAAACCCAATGAACGTAAAAACCAGTGTGGTACTTCCAGTTGAAGGAACTGAAAGTCTGAATGCACCGTCTGCGTCAGTTACGGTACCTGTAGCGGTACCCTTGACCAAAACGTTAACGCCAGGAAGGCCGGAACCATCATCTTGTGAGGTCACCTTCCCAGATACCACTCGCTCCTGTGCCATCGATGTGAGCACAAAAACAAATGAAAAAAGAAAGAGTAAAATTCTCTTCATTGTTTTTTGTTTTAGTTAAAAATTTATTTTTCTAGGTGTGGTAAATATATCACTTAAATGGTTAAAAAACCTGAAAAAAGGTAATTTATACTAGGGTAATTCTGATATCCCGCATATTGAGGGATTTAGGGCATAAAAGATGCTATTGAGAGGAAGATGACAATAATTTATATGATGGTGAATTGTATGTGATTACCTATTTGTTTAATAAATGATCAATCTTAGTGAGTACTATCGTTTAAAGTATAAACAAAATTAATTTACTTGTTTTTCTAAAGGCTAACCCAGGAGGCGGTAGTCTGTTTTGGGTAGCAAGAAATAGGGATAGGAATTGCTAATTCCAAATTGCATTCAAGTGAATCAACTTTTCCTTCATACGAAGTATAGATTGCTCTGTGCTGTATTTTTCGAGGATGGAAAGATTAACCCATTGAATGGCATGGGATTCGTGATTGTGGATTAATAATTCTGATTCATCAGCAGTGAATAAAAACCTGATGTCATAATGAGCATGTGCAGGAAATCCATTGCGTTCTGGAATCGTGTGAATATCTATATCAAAGATGGCATCGCGATAGAGTTTGGAATTGGTGAGCCCTGTTTCTTCCTGTAATTCTCTCAACGCAACATTCATCACATTCTCATCTCCATCGGCATGTCCACCAGGCTGAAGCCATTTGTCGAGCTTAACGTGATGAACAAGAAGTACTTTGGTGAAATATGAATTGGTTATCCATGCAGAGCCGGTGATATGACCTGGCAAGTGATCTCTAAAGAAGCAATCGGAATGCTTGAGGAGGGTTTGAAATTGTGTAACAAACAAAAGCTCTTCCGGATGGGAGGAGCTATATTGTTTTAGGTCTTCAATGAGTTGATTGCGATCCAAATGACTATTGTATGATTACGGTTGCTTTATTGAATTTTCCTTCTTCCAGTTTACCAATTTGCTCACCGCCACCGGCATTGTCCATATCACCCTTGCGTACCAGTACATAGTAGGACTTTGCTTCTAATTTTTTGAATTTTACTACACCTTTATTATCACTAACACCCTCCACAACTACATTGGTTTCTGCCAGGTAGTCGGCCTCAGATGCAAATAATTGTACTGTGGCTTCTTCTACTGTATTGCCCAGATCATCACGCACGGTCAACGTTAACGAAGTATTAAAAATCTGTGCCTGACTTTCAACAGCGGTCATGAGCAGTAATATAATGGGAAGAATCAATAATTTTTTCATTGTTGATGGATTTTAAGTATCACTTACATAGTTAGCCAAAGGGCTGCAAAAAATGAAGTGGATCCAGCAATCACTTCAAAAATTTTAGATGTATGGTCGATTGGTAACGATTAGCACTGCTTTATTTAATCAATGCCACACCTCCGCGCTTTTCCTGAACGCCAAGTTCGGGACGGAAAGAGCTCACATATTTAATTACATAGGCATAGGATCCGCCAGGAAGCGGCTGGCCTGAATTATTATAAGTACCATTCCATTTAAAGAACCTGTCATTGGATTGAAAAACCAGTTCACCCCACCTGTTATAAATGAAAACCTGGAAGTCGTCCGTAATGAAGAAGGAGAATACAGAGAATTCTTTATTGGCATCCACATTACTATTTGGTCTAAATGCATTAGGGGCAACCAGTTTAGGAATGCACTGACTTAGGACTTCAGTTTCATCGATGGCCACACAGCCAAATGTGTTGGTAATGTTTACAGCATAAAGCCCTTCACTGTCGGCAGTAAATACCTGACTTGTAAAGTTAAGTGTAAGCTGATTTTTAAACCAATCGTACTGACTAAATGGACCTGGATCCAAATCTATTTGAGATGTAGTTGGGTCATTGTTATCTGGATCATCGCAAATGATTACGCGATTGGGAAGATTCCCAACTGGCACTGGCGATTTGATTACTTGAATTTGAGCTGTTGCGGTACATACCGATTTACTTATCTCCACTTTGTAAACTCCCTCATCGGTCCGGGCGATGGTGGCATTACTTTCGTTGGGGATCACATTGCCATTTAAAAACCAGGAATAGGTTACTCCGGTGGCAACTGATGACGCTGTTAATGTGAATGGTTGGTTGTCATCACAAGCTGGTGTAGAGGTGAGGCTTGCGGTCACCTGACCAGCCACATTCACTGTTTGAACTGGGGATTGATACAAACAACCATTTACAGTGTTCAATATTTCTACTGAATAGTTCGCACCGTTTTCAGAAGTGCCTAATGAAATTTGTCGACCCAATAAGCTTGGCTGGTAGACACCGCCTTTATACCACCTGTAAGTATAGGTTCCGGAAGGGGTGGCTGTGAGAATTACAGATTCCGCACAGGCATCGCTCTGGGTGAAAGCAGGGGTTATAGCATTATCATAAATGATACTTCGGGTATCAACAACATCACAGCCGGCAAGGGTAGTAGCCGTTACCTGGTATGTTCCACTGGCATTTACAGTGATTACATCAGTGTTCCCTCCGCTTACGATGCCAGGTCCACTCCAGCTATAAGTGGCGCCCGCTCCAAATGGTGCAGCCAAAGCTGCGGTAACAGTGGCGGGGTCGGTACAAATATTTTCTGTAAAGTTGATGGTCTTGGGCGTTACCGCAATGGTTTTTGCCAGCGTTGCAAGGCAACCGGTTCCATTATTTTCATGAAGTTCTACTACGTAATCGCCAGCACCCGGTGAAAGCGTAGCTGTAGCAATGTTGTTGGTTTGGATAGATTGCCCAGTGGAGCCATTGGTAAATCGATACAGTATGGGAGCAATTGGAGCCCCACCTGTGATCACAGCAGTAACGTCAGTAGGATCACAATCTGTGCCATTGAAATCAAATGTAAATGTAGCAGGGTCACTTAATCCAAAAGCCTGAGAGATCGTACAACCAGAAATCTGATCTGTAACAATACCGGAAAATGTGCCAGCGCGTTGCCCGCCAATAGGGCCGACCAAAGTGGGGGCAGTTTGATCAATACCTTGCTGATTGAATCCACCTGGGCCAGTCAGGAAGTAGGAGTAGGGACCTCCTGCTGGAGCACTCACATTTAATTGTAAAGAGATGCTGCCATCGGCTGTGTTACACACAGTCGGATTAACACCCGACAAACTGAATGAAGGGGATACATTAATGGTATAGGTTTTTGAATCAACTACGGTACAGGTGGTAATGGGATCGGTGACAGTGACCTCGTAGGTAAAAACACCTGGGGTGCTCACGTCAACGGCTTGCACCTGACTGGTACTGCTTGGTACACTATTAATGGTCCATTGATAGTTTGCTCCTGGGTTCAACGCATTCAACGCAGGAGTATTATTGTCTTCACAAATGGTGATGTCTGGTCCCAGATCAAGTTGTGGTCGGTTTTCTACTACTATGCTTTGCGCGGTAGAGGAGCAACCATTGGCATCAGTATTGGTAACTGATAGAATTCGCGGCTGATTAACTGTAAGCAATTTGGTTGTATCTCCAGTAGACCATAAATAAGTATAACCCGGAAAATTATTGGAGTTGGCGTCAAGTGTAACGGCCCCAGTACACAATGCTGCCGCACCCGGTAAGGTAGGTGGGGGAGGCGTTGGGGCAATGCTTACATTCTTTTGTACTACAAGATTAGGTGATCCTTCCTGTTGAAGGCAACGATTGGTTATTGTCATTACTACCGTGTAGGTTCCCGTAGCAGTATATAAATGAGTAGTGTCTGAGGGTGCATCAAACGGAATGCCTCCCTGACCTACTCCAAAGAACCACTGAAACTGGTCTATAGCATCTGTGGGTGTTCCTATAAATCGCGTAGGGGATCCAAAACAGACACCTTCAAAAGTGAAGTCGGGACCGCCAATGGCATTACTAATGATTTGAGTGAAATTAGGTAGTCCCAATCTGCTATTGGTTCCTGCTGCCAGCGTAAAAGAGGAAAAATTAACAGCGCTTACCTGAGTAGTATCTTCTGTTGCCTGTATGGTGCCAAGGACATTGCTTCCATTGATGGCCATGTAAATTTGTCCATCTGGTCCAATTTGAAGAGCACCCAACTCTTGCGCAGGTCCTGGCGTTATGTTTCGCAGGTAGGGCATTTCCAATGAGTCGAGAAAGTATTCGTAAACTGCTGATGGGGAGGGAGCACCCTTAAGTGTAGCAAAAACCTTGTTTCCTCCGGGGGAGAATTCTATTCCATAAACCTGCCCGTTAGGTTCCTTCAAATCTATTTTCCTGTAGTTGGTGATTCTTCCTGAAGAGTCCACCAATGTAAAAAGCTCTACCAGGTTGCTCACACCCGGATTGGATAGTGCTACGGCAACATTATTTCTCGCTCCAATTTTTATATAACCTTCTCCTTCTTGCGCAACTTTGAAACTATGATCAGAGCCAATGCTTGAATAAACAGGGTCGCCTATTCCAGCAGGAGTGATGGGATAAGCTCTGAATGTATTGTTTCCGTATTCGTGCGCTATCAACCAATTGCCATTGGCAGTGATACGTTCCGTACTTTTAGCAAATAACAATACGTTCTGTTGTGTTACAGCACCCAACCCGCCATTGGGCTTAATGTCAAACAATGAATAACGAAGTTCGTTGGCGGAGGTACCATCAATGGCTTGTGTTGTAAAGATGTAGTATAGTGTTTCATCTCCTGGCACAGGTACAATAAGTGCAGCTTGTGCAGAAAGTGGGTCGCCACCAATTCCTGAAGCAATTTCTGTATGGGTCCTGTCATAAACTTTATCGCCATCGGTGTAGAAGATCACCTTGCCATTGCGGTCTGAAATGGTGGAAGTTCCCTCAGGGGCGTCCATAGCACTGTCGTCCAAAGGGAGTGGCGCTGCTGGTAAGGTATTGAAATCAATACCTGCCCGATTGCCAAAATACCAAACATTGGCGCGTTGATCTTGAAGACCGTATTCCTTTACGTTTACCCCAGCATAAACAGAGCAGCCGGAAACATCCGTTACTACCACATAGTAATAACCTGCTGAGTCGGGTGTGAGCGTTAACCCTGTATCTCCATTGGACCAAATGGCAGAAGCAGGTGTCCCCCCTGTTACCTGAGCGGTTACTTGAAACAAAGTAGGTGAAGCGGTTCCGCGTGGAGGAGGAAATTCACTACGACAAGCAGTGGTATCCTGCACCAATTGCAATTGTAAGGGTTGAGCAGTGATAGTAACAGGTTGCGTTACAGCCTGAGTCTGACCCTGATAAAAGGCGGTGAGACTTACATTAAAGGTACTGGCAGTTTGATAAGTATATATGGGACTTGCTCCCCGACCGGTGCCAGCACCATCTCCAAAATTCCAGATCAAGCTATCAGCAGCGGGTGTTACTACACTGAAAAAAGTGGTTGGTGCGTATTGGCAAGTTCCAATGGATGTAAAGCTGACATTTATAGTAATGTTCTCTTTGGGTAAAAAGGAAGGAAACTGAGTGCCATTAAGATTATTGGATCCAAAAGGTGTGGCATTATAAACGACTTTGCTGGCTACTGAATCAATGTCTATGAATTTTCCTACCAAAAAAGGTCCTCCGTTCGTGGCCTGATACAAATGATAAATGGCGCTATCTGGAGCGTATTGAATCCCGTAGCTTCTGAAAATGGGTGAAGGTAAAACTGAAGCAAGGGTGATTGCGGTGTTATTGTAATCGTATTGCAATAGGTCTGCATTTACACCGGCTTCACCATGGCGAGATAGGTAGAGGTATTGACCTGAAGTGCTCCATTCGATGTCATAGATGGATTGATTGCCTGCAGTGGGCAACCCGGTATTGAAGATGTAACGATCAAATGAAAAAGTACCTGCAGTATTATCGAAATTTAAAATAAGGGCATCTGTGCTTGGGCCTTGTGGAGAAACGGCAACCTTTCCAAGCGAAGCATTGTAGGCAAAGTTGGCAACGGTAATGGGTAAGCCCACTCCGGTAGTAGTGGTGGTGTTGAAAGTACCAGTATAACTGCCGGCATTTATTAGTGTAGCAGAATAATTCTGTGTATTTACTTCATGTGTGATCAACCAGTAATCGGTTCCGTTGTTGTGAGGGACAACAATCATTCCTTCCGAACGGTTAGTCAACCCAGGGATGGCTGCATTTTTGGATTCTACATCCCCAAGGGCAGGAGAGGGAAAAAGTGCATTGCCAAAAAGGTTCATGTCTATGACACTTCGGCTGATAGTACCACCGGTTGTAAAGCTGGCTGTATTGGTAAACAAAAAATATTTTTTGGTCTGGCCAGGTACTGTGGTTACAGCGGTTGGTTGGTTGGCAGCGCTATTGGCCGTAATACCACCACCATTAGGCATGATGCCGTGGCAGGCATCGTAAATGTTGGCGCCATCTGAATAAAACAAGAGATTCGCATTGCCGGGATCGGTGGCTACTGCACTGCCACCGGTACCAAAGGGTGTAGCTTGACCCGTAACACTGCTGGCAGTGTTATCCGCACGATTAAAACGGATACCATTGGTGGAGTTGCCAAAGTACCAGTTATTCCTCCTCAAATCCTGAGCAAAAGCTGAGGAAACGGAACAGAATATAAATATAAAAAGGATTTTATTAACAGACACACCCAGAATTCTAAAGTTCATATTTTGCGTTACGCTTTCAACCTAATCTTTCAATCTTTCTACCCAAAATTTAAAACGCCTAACGTATGCTAAAGTATACATTTTGACTGAAAAAATCGTTAAGTAGCGGTAAGCTTAACGTTTGAATACCGCTTGCATTTTTATTAATAGGGATAAACGTTTTAATTTGCTTTAATGGAGAGATTTAAATCCCCCAAGTTGTTGTACAAGTTGTCCCTCATTATTGGGTGTATCCTGCTGATGCACAAATCGGTAACTGCTCAGGATCCACAATATTCTCAGTTTTATGCTGCGCCTCTTTATTTGAATCCGGCTTTTGCAGGTTCTACCAACCAGGCCAGGTTTGGTATTAATTACAGAAATCAGTGGCCGGCCATCGATGCCAACTTTACTACTATTTCCGCTTTTTTTGATACTTACATTGAAGACAAAAACAGTGGCGTGGGTGTAATGCTGACTCGTGACAGAGAAGGTATACTTGGTTTGCAATCAATAAGCCTCGCAGCCCAGTATTCTTATGACATCAGTTTAACTGAAGGGCTCTCATTCAGGCCGGGAGTGCAAGTAGCACTTTACAATCGCTCTATCAATTTTGATAAACTAACTTTTGGTGATCAGTTTGATCCTGCCACTGGCGATATAATCAACCCTACTTCTGCGGAGGCATTGAGCGGAGGCAATAAATTTTTTCCGGATCTTTCTTTTGGAGGATTATTCTATACACCACGAGCATGGCTAGGGGTTGCAGCGCATCACATCACACAACCCAATCAATCGTTGGTTGGTGAACAAAGTAAGCTCCCTATGAAAACTTCAGTGCATACGGGAATAAAATTTCACTTTCGTCCTGGTGTAGTTGGTTCAGGCATCTATTCAAGACCTTCTGAAAGAAGCATTGCGCCCGCTTTGCAATACAGACATCAGGGAGAATTTGATCAAATGGACATTGGAGCCTACCTCACCCTGGAACCACTTATTGTTGGCCTGTGGTACAGGGGTGTGCCTTTCAAAAAGGTGAATGAATTTGCCAACAACGAATCCATCGTATTGCTACTTGGTTTTACCAAGAAAGGAGCAAAAGACATTTTGAATATTGGCTATAGCTATGACTATACCATTTCCAAATTGGGTTCTGGCAGTGGGGGTGCCCATGAATTCAGTTTAGTGTACTCCTGGTCTACGCGAGATCCACGAAAGCCACCTAAAGACAAGTTGGTAATACCCTGTCCTGATTTTTGATCAAGTTTTTGTTCATCGGATCCGACAGGAATCGTCCAGTCCGATGTGAAGCAATGCATCACCCGCGTTGATGACCGGGGCATTGTTCAATCCCACAACATAACCGGTAGTTGGGGCTTTAATTTGCTCTTTGAAATCACCAAATGGATCTGTGATCGTACCCAGCCACTGATTTTTCTCTACCATTTGCCCACACCTGATATTGGCCTGAAACAAACCTGCTGTTCTGGCACGTACCCATGTAGAATTCCAAATGATTCTGTTCTCTTCATTGGCTTCAGGCGCCCAATCGATCATGTTTAAATGTTTCATCAGGCGCAATGCACCGGCAAGTCCGGCTTCAATGGCATGTGTATCGAAGCGAAGGGATTCACCACCTTCATAAACGATAATGTTTTTCCCTTTTTTTGCAGCGGCTTGTCGCAGTGATTTCGGCCGGAAAGGGGAGTCGATGGTAAAAGGCGCATTGAATGCAGCCGCAAGCTCTGCATTTTTTTCATTGGACATCACACAACGTACTTGCGGATAATTGGTGCGTGCCGATCCACCGGTGTGAAAATCGATACCATAATCTATGAAGGGAATGACTTCTTTCATGAGGTGGTAGGCTACACGACTTGCCAGCGAACCTGACTTGTTGCCAGGAAAAGACCGGTTAATGTCTTTTCCATCTGGGACTTCTCTTGAATAATTTAGAAAACCATATACGTTTACGATGGGCATACAAACAACAGTGCCCCGCTTCGCCCTGTTCAAATCAGTATCCAACATTCTTCTTACGATTTCAACGCCATTGATTTCATCGCCATGCATACCAGCCATCAGTGCCAGCACGGGGCCGTCTTCCAGCGCGCGGTGAATAAAAATAGGAGTGTCGATTTGAGTGTGGGAGGGGAGCCTGGCTATTTTAATGTTGATCTCTTTGGACTCACCAGGCTTTATTTCCTGGCCGGCAATTTTTACTACTTTCATAAAAATAGGGACTGGCCTTGTTTGCTCTATTAAAAGTTATTTACGCGTTGATCTTATCTTTTTGAATTTTGTTTTTTCCAGCATTCTTTTCAAGGTATTGATAGATTTTCCCCGCTATATCCACTTGTGTCGCACCTTCAATGCCTTCCAATCCAGGTGATGAGTTGACTTCAATAATCAAGGGCCCTCTTTTGGAGAGCAACATGTCTACACCAGCCACACCAAGCCCCATTTTTTTAGCAGCCGTGATGGCGGTACTTTTTTCGGCTCTGCTGAGTTTGATCACTTGCGAGCTACCTCCTCTGTGAAGATTGGATCTAAACTCACCCTCTTTACCTGTTCTTTTCATAGCGCCCACCACTTCGCCATCGATGATAAATGCACGTATGTCTGAACCTTTCGATTCTTTAATAAATTCTTGTACAATAATCCTCGCCTTCACTCCGTGAAAAGCTTCGATTACTGACTTGGCAGCATTTTTATTTTCGGCCAGCACCACACCAAGTCCCTGGGTTCCTTCGAGCAACTTAATCACAACTGGAGCACCTCCTACAGCCTCAATTACTCCTTCGGTGTCTTTGGAGTAATCCATAAAAATGGTTTTGGGCAATCCGAGTCCTGCACGTGAAAGAATTTGTAAGCTGCGAAGCTTATCTCGGGAACGAATCAATGCCTGCGACTCAGTAGAAGTAAAAACCTTCATCATTTCAAATTGACGCACAACGGCTGCACCGTAAAAGGTAACAGAAGCACCAATTCTGGGAATGATGGCATCGAAATAGTCCAACTTTCTTCCATTGTACCATACCATTGGGTTTTTCTTCTCTATCAGCAACACACATTTCATGTGGTCAATGATTTCAACATTGTGTCCCCGCTTTTCTCCTGCCTCTTTCAGCCTTCTTGTGCTGTAGAGCCGGGGGTTGCGTGATAGTATTGCGATATTCATGAATTACTATTTAGAAAATGGATACTAGGAAGCTTCATTTTTATGTTTAAACGAAACATCGGTTTTTGATACGTCAATTAAAAATCGGTTCTTCAAGACTCGCCTGCCCAGCAGTATCGGAAACTTCATGTTATCGCGATCGCTCAATGAAAACTGAGTTTTAAAAGTTCTGTTGTGAATCTTTACTGTGGTTTTGATAATGAACCTTAACTCTGCCTCACCAAATGAATTTTTGATTTCTCTTTGATCATATTCCTCAAAGGTAAACTTCATTCCGGTAAATTCCGGATGCTCTTCATCTAATAATACAAATTCCAGCTTTCCATCAATTATTTCAGCCCTGGAACAGTGAAGACTGCTTGTGTAAGCGCCTGTATCTATTTTCGCGTGAATGTCCGTTAGTCCCAGTCCAGGTAAATCTACGCGATCCGATCGTCCTAAAATATCCATGATGAAGCAAATGAAAGTTGGGTAAAATACTACAGTAATAAACGTAATAGCTTGAAGAGCTCAAAATAGGGTAAAAAAAATAAAGCCC
>ERZ761610.1086-NODE-1086-length-16324-cov-21.845596_pt1 | contig 16324 bp, 6 predicted proteins | sample MGYA00512164_ERZ761610 | MGnify/ENA primary metagenome ERZ761610 (study PRJEB28899, sample SAMN02850038) | bioreactor sludge metagenome | biome: EBPR Sludge; feature: EBPR Bioreactor; material: flocular biomat | place: Australia: Thorneside Wastwater Treatment... | reverse complement strand
GGCGAACGCGCGGAGGAGGGCGGGCATCGCGCGGGGCACGCCGGCGAGCACGGAGGCCGGGTCGCCGCCCTTCTCTTCTCGCTTGATCCGATCCCAGTTGCGCAGGACCTCCTCGGCGTCCTCGGCGGTGGCGTCGCCGAAGACGTGGGGGTGGCGGCGGATCAGCTTCTCGTTGACGGCTCGGGCAACGTCTTCGATGCCCCATCCGCCGGCCGCCTGCTCGATCTGGGAATGGAGAACGGGCTGGAGGAGGAGGTCGCCGAGTTCTTCCTTGAGGCGCCCCATGTCTCCGGCGTCGATCGCGTCGAGGACTTCGTAGGTTTCTTCGACGAGGTGCTTTTTCAGGGTTTCGTGGGTTTGGGCCCGGTCCCAGGGGCATCCTCCGGGGGCGAGGAGGCGGTCGGTGATTTCGACGAGGCGGTCGAGTTCGGAGGGCATGCATCATTTTGCCCGGGCGCGGACCTGTCAGACTGTAAGGCCGCGATGTCCTCGAAACGCCCCGTCGTCGTGATCGTCGGCCGTCCGAACGTCGGCAAGAGCACGCTCTTCAACCGCATCGTCGGGCGGCGCATCGCAGTGGTCGAGGATAGCCCCGGCATCACGCGGGATCGGCTGTACGCGGAGGCGGAATGGAACGGCCGCCGCTTCACGCTGGTGGACACGGGCGGGATTCTGTTCGGCGACGAAGACCCGCTGGTCGAGCAGATCCGCGTGCAGGCGAACGTGGCCCTGGCGGAGGCCGACGTGGTCTTGTTCATGACGGACTGCGTGGACGGGGTGAATCCGGCGGATATCGACCTGGCGAACCGCCTTCGGGGGATCGAGAAGCCGGTGCTGATTATCGCCAACAAGGCCGACAACCCACAGCGCGCGGTCGCCGCGGGCGAGTTCTACGAGCTGGGGCTGGGCGAGGTGTACGCGGTGTCGGGCCTCCACGGTCGCGGGGTGGCGGACGTGCTCGATATCGTGGTCGCCGACTTCCCCCGTGCCGACGAGGTGGAGCGAACGGAAGAGATCCGTCTGGCGATCGTGGGCCGCCCGAACGTGGGCAAATCTTCCCTTCTCAACGCTTTCACCGGCGAAGAGCGCGTGATCGTCAGCGACATTCCCGGAACCACTCGCGACGCCATCGATACCCTCATCGAATATCGCGGGGAGACCTTCCGGCTCATCGATACCGCCGGCATCCGCCGCCGCGGGAAGATCCAGGGCACGGTCGAGTACTACATGGCTCTGCGCGCGACCACCGCGATCGAGCGGGCGAACTGCGCGCTCGTGGTGATCGATGGCGAGGAAGGCCTGACCGACGGCGACAAGCGCATCGCGAAGGTCTCACACGAAGAGGGGCGCGCCCTGGTGGTGGCGGTGAACAAGTGGGACCTCGTCGAGCCCCCCGACGGCAAGCCGAGAACCCAGTCGCCCGAGAAGAAGGCTTTCGTGAAGCAACTGCGCAACGAGCACCCGGAGATTGCCTATGCCGCGGTTTGCTTCACGAGCGCTAAGGAGAGCGCGGGCCTCGAGCCCGTTCTCGATGCGGTGATCGGCGCCGTGGAGTCGTGGAACTTCCGCATCTCGACCGGCCAGATGAACCGCCTGATCCAGGACGCGATGTTCGAGCGGCCGCACACGAGCAAGGGGAAATCTTTCAAGGTCTACTATGCGACCCAGGTGGCGACGCGCCCTCCCACCTTCGTGCTCTTCTGCAACGATCCCGACCTGCTGCACTTCTCCTACAAGCGCTACTTGGAGAACCGCCTGCGGCGGGAGTTTCCGATGATCGGGACCCCGATTCGCGTCGTGGCTCGTTCGAGCCACGAACGCGATTGAGGGGGCGGCGGGTTACTCCTTTTCTTCGAAGTCGGCGCCGCTGGCCATGTCGGCGAGGCTGACCGATCCGAGCACTCCCAGGTCGTCCTCGTGGATGTGGTCGTCGGCCTCGACGAGCGCGGTGAGCGACTGCTGTGCCCAGGTCGGGGCCGTGCTGTCGACCTCGATTTGCACGTCTCGGTACAGCTTGACGCCCGTTCCAGTGGGAATGAGCCTGCCGATGATGACGTTCTCCTTCAGACCGACAAGATCGTCCTTCTTGCCGCGGACGGCGGCCTCGGTCAGGACGCGTGTGGTCTTTTGGAAGGAAGCGGCGGAGAGGAACGAATCGGTCGCCAAGGATGCCTCGGTGATACCGAGGAGAATCCAACTCGCGGTCGCTTCCTTGGGATCACGCTCGACGTCTTCGCCGGTCGCCGCATCGACGTACCGGATCTTCTTTCCGGCCGCGATGAGTTGGCGCACCTTCTCGTTCTCTCGGACGAGGCGGAAGCGGTCGACGATCTGTCCGGGCAGGAACGGGGTATCGCCGGGCTCCTTGATCTGGCGCTTGCGCAGCATCTGCCGGATGATGACCTCGACGTGCTTGTCGTTGATATCGACACCCTGGGCCTTATAGACCGATTGGAGATTCTGGACGAAGTAGTCGTGCACCGCATCGGCGCCGGCCAGTTCGAGCACCTCGTGCGGATCGCGGGGACCGACGGTGAGCGGGTCCCCCTTGATGACCTTCTGGCCCAATTTGATGGGCAGTTGGCCGGTCGGCGGCACGAGGATGGGATAGAAGATGTTCAGATTCTGAATGTTGTGCTTTCGCAGGACGGCCAGGGTTGGCGCGGTCATCTTCTGGCCGATGAGGCGATCGAGACTGCCGTCGTAGCCGGTGCTCTCGCTGCCGTCTTTGGCTTTGGTCGTTGTGACCTCCCAATCTTGGTGATCGCCGACATAGGCGTTCTTCAGGGTGGCCGTCGTATCGACCTTGGCTTCCACGATGACCCAGCGTCCGTAGGGAGAGTCCTTGATCTCGGCGACGGTGCCGGTGACGGGACAGATAATCGCCTTGCCCCGAGGTTGGCGACGCGCCTCGAAGATCTCTTCGACGCGGACGATTCCGCTAGACTCGCCCGTCCACGTGTAGAAGAAGGTTTTTCGGCTGCGATCCCAAAGCTTCTTCGACTCGGTATCGGCTCTTTCCAGTTTCTTGGCCGCTGCCTTGGTCTGGCGGTCGGTCTTCTTCTTGTCGTCCTGGTTGGTGGTCAGGCGTTCGCGGCTGAAGAGGGCCTTGACAGCGCCCTCCTGACTTTCAAGGACCTTGGTGGGGTCGAACTCCTTCAAGTCGGTCCCGGTTGCCGTGCTGAAGTCCTCGAGGAACTGCTTGATGAACTTACCGGTCTTGTACTGGTTCGTTCGGGCGATCGTGGCCGATCCTGCGACGCCACCGGTGTGGAAGGTCCGCATCGTAAGCTGCGTTCCCGGCTCACCGATCGATTGTGCGCCGATGATTCCGACGGCAACACCGACCTCGACCAACCTCTTGGTCGATAGATCGATGCCATAGCACTTGGAGCAGATTCCCTGTTCGAGTTCGCAAGTGAGCGGGCTGCGAAGGCGGACAGAGAGCCGCCCGTGCTCATCGACGGTGAAACCGAGCGATTCGGCTCGCACGCCGATTTTAGTCCGCTCTTCCTCGGTCTGCGCCGCCTCCAGGTCGGCGGTCAGTTTGGATTCGATCTGCGTGACGCGACTTGCGGCATCCTGCGAAATGAGGGCGTCGAATTCGAGGATGGGCTCCTTGGTGTCAGGGTCCGTAAGGGTCGTGAGCGAGACTCGGCCGAACATGCGCTCGCCGATCTGCTCGATGACTTCGCCCTCGTCGATGATGCGCGAGACGAGCACGCCTTCCGTCGTTTCGCAGTCGTGCTTCCGGATGATCACGTCTTGGGCAACATCCACGAGTCGGCGCGTCAAGTAGCCGGCGTCGGCCGTTCGGAGAGCGGTATCCGCCAGTCCCTTGCGGGCGCCGTGGGTCGTGACGAAGTACTCCAGCATGGTCAGCCCCTTATGGAAGGAGCTCCTGACGGGAAGCTCGTAGATAACTTCGTTGAACTGATTGAACATGAGGCCGCGCATTCCCGAAAGCTGGGAAAGCTGCTTGATCGAACCTCGAGCGCCGGAGACCGTGACGATCGAGAGCGGGTTGAATTGCTCCATGCCGGCGAGGATTTCCTTACCGATTTGATCGTAGGTGTCGGTCCAGAGGTTCACGAGGTGCTGCTGCATCTCGTTAAACGTGAACATGCCGCGCCGGAACTGATCGCTGATGCGCATCGAGCGGGCGTCGGCATCGCCGATAATCTCCTCGCGTCGCTTGGGCGGGTCCATATCCGTTAGGGCGATCGAAAGCCCGTACTTCGTGGCCCATTTGAAGCCCAGTTCCTTAAGGTCGTCCAAGAGCCGGACGGTTCCCTCCGCGCCGACCGCTTTATGGCAGGAGACGATCGTTTCGGCGATGTTCTTCTTGTTCAGTTCGAAGTTCAAGAACTTATCGCTGTGCTTCATGGGATACGGAAGCACGTCGTTGAAGATCAACTGGCCAGGGGTCGCCGTAACGACGATCGTCTCGAATTCCTGATCGAGCGCACGCAGTTCTCTGCTCTCGTTTCCGTCCTCGTCCTCGATCGTTTCGTAGCGATACTCCATTCCCGTCCGCGAGTCCCGATGATCGACTTCGGAATCAGGCCGGAAGATCGGGCGCCGAATTCGCACCTTGACCGGGCCGTTGAGATGGGGCCGAACTTCGACTGCCGGAGCGTCGAGAGCGTAAACGACTTCTTCAGGACCGCTGTATACGTACGGAGCCGGGTACTTCTCCGGGTCTTTCTTATGCTGTTCTTCTTGCTTCTTCAGCTTTTGGGCTGCATCTGTGCCGGTAAAGGTTAGCGCGTATCCTCCCAGGACGATGTCCTGGATCGGAGAAACCGTGGGCCGTCCGTCCGCCGGCGAGAAGAGATTCTGCGTCGAAAGCATCAGAACGCGGGCTTCCGATTGTGCCTGTGTACTAAGGGGGACGTGAACAGCCATCTGGTCGCCGTCAAAGTCGGCGTTGTAGGCGTGGCAAACCAGCGGATGGACCTGGATCGCCTTTCCTTCGACGAGGATCGGCTCGAAGGCTTGGATACCCAATCGGTGGAGAGTTGGCGCGCGGTTAAGCAACACCGGATGCTCCTTAATTACCTCTTCGAGGCCGTCCCACACCGACGGATGCATCCGATCGATCATGCGCTTCGCGGTCTTGATATTCTGTGTGATCTTTCGCTCGACCAACGTCTTCATCACGAAAGGCTTGAACAGCTCAAGCGCCATTTCCTTTGGCAGGCCGCACTGGTGAAGTTTGAGGTGCGGCCCTACGACGATAACCGATCGTCCAGAGTAGTCCACTCGCTTACCGAGCAAATTCTTACGGAACCGGCCTTCCTTACCCTTCAGCATATCACTGAGAGACTTCAAAGGTCGGGCATTCGAGCCGACAACCGGGCGGCTTCGGCGTCCGTTATCGATCAACGCGTCGACAGCTTCCTGCAGGAGACGCTTTTCATGGTTGATGATCGACTCAGGCGCCTGAATCTCCATGATCTTCTTCAATCGGTTGTTGCGATTGATGATTCGGCGATAGAGATCGTTGAGATCGGAAGTGGCAAAACGCCCGCCATCCAGCTGAACCATGGGCCGAAGCTCGGGGCTAATAACCGGAATCACATCGAGGATCATCCATTCCGGTTTGCTGTTAGACAGAATGAGCGACTCGACCAGGTCGAGTCGCTTGATGGCGCGCGCTCGCTTCTGGCTCGTCGTCTGTACGATTTCCTTTCGAAGGCCCACTGCCATCGTCTTCAGGTCCACATGACGGAGCAGTTCTTTAACGGCTTCGGCGCCGATGTTGGCCCGAACCAGATCGTCGAGGTCCATCTTCATCCGGTTTCCGACGGCATAGAGCATCTTGCTCACCGCGCGCCACTTGTCCTCGTCGATCAGCTGATTCGGTTCCAGTTTGCCGAGAAGATCGACGGCGACATCGAGGTCCTTCAAACGGTCGTCGGCATCGCGGTATTCGGCACGAATACGGTCGAAGTTCGACTTCATCCGCTCACGAACGAATCCGTCGTCGGAGTACTCCTCGGGATTGTTCTTCATCTCCGTGGTAAGGCGCTCGAGGCTCTCCAGTTCGAGATCACGGAGTTCCTTTTGGATGCTGTGCTTTTCCTCTTCGACCATGAGCCGGATTTTGGGAAGCAGCTCTTGAATCTTCTCGGCCTGCAACTCGATAATGATAAAGCTCGCGAAGTAGATAACCTTTTCGAGTTGGCGTGGTGAGATATCGAGGATCAATGCAAGGGGCGATGGTACGCCCTTGAGGTACCAGATATGGCATACCGGCGCGGCAAGCTCGACGATGCCCATCCGCTCACGTCGTACCTTGCTGCGGGTCACCTCGACGCCGCAGCGCTCGCAGATGATGCCCTTGTACTTGATCTTCTTATACCGGCCGCACGAGCACTCCCAATCCTTGACTGGACCGAAGATGCGCTCGCAGAACAGCCCATCACGCTCAGGCTTGAACGTGCGGTAGTTGATCGTCTCCGGCTTACGGACTTCGTAGTGAATGTTCTGGCCGTTGGAATCCTTGCGCAAGGCCCAGCTGCGGATATCGTCCGGGCTCGCGATACCGATGCGAATTTTGTCGAAGAGGCTAACGTCTGCCATAGTTCGTTTCTTGTTTCGAGGCGGGTCGTGGACCCGGGGCTGGTTCGAGTCGAGCCGCGCTCGGCGCGGCTCGATTCGTAAGGTGTGGTTTAATTGAAGAACCCGACCGACTTGGCGAGGCGGATGTCGTCTCCGCCAGTCAATTCGTCCAGATCCTTCAGAGCGATTTCCTTGTTGCTGGCATCCTCGACAGCGACTTTGAGACAAAGCGATCGAAGCTCGTTCACGAGAATCTTGAACGACTCCGGAATACCAGGTTCGGCCAGGGTCTCACCCTTCACGATGCTCTCGTAGGCCTTGACACGTCCCATTACGTCGTCGGACTTAATGGTCAACAATTCCTGCAGCGTATACGCAGCGCCATAAGCCTCGAGCGCCCACACCTCCATCTCGCCGAAGCGCTGGCCGCCGAACTGGGCCTTTCCTCCGAGCGGCTGTTGAGTCACCAGCGAGTACGGTCCGATCGAACGGGCGTGGATCTTCTCATCGGCGAGGTGTTCCAGCTTCAGGATGTAGATAACGCCCACCGTAATCGGGTTGGGAACACGGTCACCGGTTAGCCCGTCCCGGATGATCGATTTACACGAGTGTGGATCGATCCCCGCTCGAGTGAAGACATTGTTCTTGATGCGCTCCAAGATCGACTGATAAACCGAATCCTTCGCCTTATGGGGCTTGCCATCGGTCGATTCGAGATCTTCGGGTTCGAACGATTCGGCATCGATTTCCAGCAGTTCTTCGATCTTCTTGACCGGCTCCGCCGCCACGATCCGCGAGACACGTTCGAGATGGTCCTTGTCGAGCTCGCGAAGGCGAGCTTCGATCTTCTCCAGCATGCTCTCGACTGTCTCGGCCGTACCGAAGGCGACTCGGAGCATCAGCTCGGAGTTAACGTACGCCAGCAATGCTTTCGTACGCATAGAGTAGGCCATCCGTTCGACTTCCGCGAGAATTTCGTCCTCGGTCGCTCCCTCGAAGGCCGGACACACGTATCGAACACCGAGGTGTTGGCCAGCGTAGCCCAGGTGAGTTTCCAGGATCTGGCCGATGTTCATTCGGCTCGGAACACCCAGGGGATTGAGAACGACGTCGACCGGCGTGCCGTCCTCGAGGAACGGCATGTCCTCGACGGGCAGGATCCGGGAAATAACACCCTTGTTGCCGTGCCGCCCGGCCATCTTGTCTCCGACCATCAGCTTACGCTTTTGGGCGATGTAGACCTGAACGGTCATATTCGTTCCGGCGGGCAGTTCATCGGCGGGTAGCTGGTGCAGCGCCGCTTCACAGCGATCGCAGGTGAGGCGCTCGCGCTTCTTGGACTCGAAATAAACGGCTTCGCAACCGTAGCACTGATACTTGAAGCGGCTGAACTTCTTGACGTCGATCACGGTGCCTTTTTCGCCATGGGGGAGGCGGAGGGAGACGTCTCGCGTTTCCTCCGCCTTCTTGCCAAAGATGGCGATGATCAGCCGCTCCTCGGCCGTCATTTCGGTTTGACCCTTCGGAGCGACCTTGCCGACGAGGATGTCGTCGGGCCGGACCTCTGCACCGACTCGGATGATGCCGTTTTCGTCGAGGTCCTTGAGGGCTTCCTCGCCGACGTTCGGAATGTCGCGGGTGATCTCTTCGGGCCCCAGCTTCGTATCCACGGCTTCCGTTTCGTGTCGTTCGATATGGATCGACGTGTAGACGTCGTCCTTCACGAGCCTTTCCGAGATGAGGATCGCGTCTTCGTAGTTGTAGCCGCCCCACGGCATAAAGGCCACGAGCACGTTCTGCCCCAGAGCCAAGCGACCGTCATCGCAGGTTGCGCCGTCGGCGAGAACTTCGCCGGTCAAGACTCGGTCGCCGGGATCGACGACGGGTCGCTGCGTGAAGCAAGTCGACTTGTTACTCTGCACGGCATGGGCGAGCGGGTACACGTCCTCCTCGCCGCCGTCCGACTTGATTCGGATTTCCGTGCAGGTCACTGATTCGACGTTGCCCGAACGCCTGGCGATCACGGCGGCGCCGGAATCGACGGCCGCGATTCGCTCGTAGCCGGTACCGACAATTGGCGCGTCGCTACGAAGGCACGGAACGGCCTGCCGCTGCATGTTCGCGCCCATCAGTGCGCGGTTCGCGTCATCGTTTTCGAGGAAAGGAATGAGAGCGGTGGCCACCGAGATGATCTGAACCGGCGAAACGTCCACCAGGTCCACCATCTCGCGAGGGACGATCGGATACGAGGCGCCGGCGAATTGCTTGTCGCCACCGGGGCATCGAACCTGAACGCGCTCGCTCACGATCAAACCGGTTTCGTCGGTAATGATGTCGGCGGGAGCGATTCGGTAGGTGAAGTCTTCCTGCGCCGTGAGGTAGACGATCTCCTCGGTAACCCGGGCGTCGACCACGCGACGGTACGGGGTCATGATGAACCCGAATTCGTCGACCCGCGCATGGGTAGTCAGCTGGCTGATTAAGCCGATGTTGGGCCCTTCAGGGGTCTCGATCGGGCAGATACGGCCGTAGTGCGATCGGTGAACGTCGCGAACCTCAAGCTTGGCGCTCGTCCTCTGCAAGCCACCCGGGCCGAGGCTGGAGAGCCTCCGCTTGTTGGTCAGCTCGCTCAGGGGATTCGTCTGGTCCATGAACGTGCTGAGCTGGTTGCTGCTGAAGAAGCTCTTGATCGAGGCGCTGACCGGCTTGACCGAGAGGATGATGCCCGGCAGGAGGTTCTCTTGGTCCGCGCTCGTCATTCGTTCGCGTGCGACCTTTTCCATTCGCACGAATCCGAGTCGAAGCTGGCTTTGCAGCAGCTCACCTACCGAGCGAACACGCTTGTTACGAAGATCGTCGATGTCGTCTCGCTCGGCGTCCTTGCTCAGGTAGGGGGTCATCGACCGGAGCACGCCGGCGAGGTCGTCGCTGGTCAGGTTCCGGACGTTGGCCGGGATCGGCTGGCCCATTCGGGTGTTGAGGAATCGGCGGCCGACCTTGCCTAGGTCGTACCGCTTGATATCGAAGAACTGATTGAACAGCAACTGCTTGGCAGCGTCCTCCGTTGCGGCCTCGCCAGGGCGAAGACGCTTGAAGATGTCGAGGATCGCCTCGCGCATGTTCGTCGTCTTGTCGCTTTCGAGAGTGGCATCGGCCAGGGCTTCGACCTCGAGGATGTCCAGCGACTCGAGGTTCATCGACTCGATCTTCTTGGCCGTCTCTCGGTCGATCTTCTCGAGCCGGTGGATGATGACGTGCTTGCCCTCGTGGAGGTCCGCGACGAGGCGTCGCCCCGTCAAGTTGTCCGCGGTCAACAGCGTCGGTTTGCGATTTCGCTCGTCGGTCGTGAGCTCTTTCTCGGGCTTTTGCAGCATCACGAGGTCGGCTTCGCTCGGGCGTGCGAGGGTGTACTCCGTTCCGAACGCCCAGAGCATCTCCTCATTGGTCCCTAGCGCCGACTCGACAGCGACTTCGGTAGCCTGCTGCTTTGCCGGGACGGATTCGAGGACCTTGCGCGTGATAATCGTGCCCTTTTCGACGAGCACTTCGCCGGTTTTGGGATCGGCCAGGGGCTCGACCAGCTTGCGATGAAGCGCGTCCTTGAACGGCATCCGGTACTGAATGCGCCCGCGCAGGTTCTCCGGATTGCTCGAATCGAAGAAGCAGTGCAGCGCCTTGATGAGCTGCGTGATGGGCAGCTTCTTCGTCTGGCTGACCTGCGTGTTGACGATGAAGTTCGAGTCGGACTCGACCTCGAGCCAAGGCCCCTCGGACGGAATGATCCGCGCCGAGACCACGACCTGCATCGAAGAGTCGACGCCTTCCTCGAAATAGAGCCCAGGCGAACGCGACAGCTGCGAGACGATGACTCGCTCGCGGCCATTGATGATGAAGGTGCCCTTGTCGGTCATCAAGGGCAAGTCGCCCAGATAGACCTCGGACTCGATCTCCTCCCGATCTTTGCCGCCGAACCGCACGGTGGCCTTGATCGGAGCCTCGAACGTCATGTCGCGCTCCCGGCACTCCTGGATGGAGTACTTGGGGTCGCCCAGGTTAAAACCGACGAATTCTATAAAATTCGTCTGTGTGAAGTCCCAAATAGGGGAAAATGTTCGGAATAGTTCAGGTAAGCCTTCTTCTAAGAACCATTTGTATGAGTTGAGCTGCAACTCAATGAGATTCGGCACCTCGAGGAATCGCCCGATTCGCTTCGAGGTGGGCTGAATAACTCTCATCCACGCCTCCGGAGATAATTCGCGAACTTTTAAGTTACCCGATGGGGCGTCGAAAGTTCAAGTGGCCGGCCAGGTTTTCGGTACTCCGCCACGAATTCACTTCATGTTCCGCGGGTCAGGTACAAGGCGGACATGGCCGACGACGCAGACGCGCTCGAAGAAGCCTGCCGGAGGATCATCGCGTACGGGCATGGCGACCCGCGTGAATGGATGGCTGGGCTGGAGCTTGCCACGCCGAGTCGGTCGTTCGCCAATTTGGGACGGCTGATCGAGACCTCTGCCAATCCCGACACCCGAATTCGTCTGCTCAGCAGCCATCCCCCGCTCGCCCAGAAACTCCTTATTCTTTTGGGCGCAGGAAGGCGGCTGCCCGACGCTCTCTTGCAGAATCCCGAGCTTGCCGACTGGATCGTCGACCCCGAGCGACCGGCCCACCCGCCTGAATCCGAACTGATCGAAGCCGAGGCGCGACGCCAGGTCGCTGCGGCGCACTCGTACTCCCATCGCCTCGACCGACTCCGCTACGTCAAGCAGAAATGGAACCTCGCAATCGCCCTGGCCGATCTGGAGCGAGCGTGGAACCCGCAGGAGGTCTGGAGCGCGCTTTCGGATCTTGCCTCCGCGCTCCTTCGTGTCGTCCGTGACGTCGCATGGCAGCACTATCGCGACGACCGCTCTCTCGGCGAGGTGGAGTGTCCAATCGTACCGATCGCCATGGGCAAGCTGGGCGGTGACGAACTCAACTACAGTTCGGACGTCGACTTGCTCTTCGTGCTCGACGACGAAGCAGACGAAGCGCTGGAAAAGCACGCGTTGCGCTACTGCGAGTCGCTTCGAAAGGCGATCGACGAGCCCATGGGTCGCGGATCGCTCTTCCGGGTCGATCTGCGTCTCCGTCCCTACGGGGGAGCCGGGCCGATCGCCAGCCGCTGGCGAGCACTCGAAACCTACTACCGACTCTACAGCGAGCCTTGGGAGCAACTGGCACTGATCCGCTCGAAGCCGCTCGATCCTGGTACCGAAGAGCGCTGGAGGAGGCTTCGCGAGGAGATCTGCTTTCGCCCATCCCGCGGAGAGTGGTTCTTCGAGGAGATCGTCGCCATGCGTGAGCGAACCGAGTCGTTCAGTGAGCCCGAGGACCTCAAACGAGGCCCCGGCGGCATCCGCGACGTCGAGATGCTCGTCCAAGCCCTTCAGGCGCTCGGGGGTAATACCCACGCCTGCCTCAGGGGCAGAAGTACCCTCCAGGTCCTTCATGAACTCTTAGCCCTCGGCATGCTCTCTGATGACGACGCGGCGGCCCTCGAAGGAGGCTACGTGCTCCTGCGCCAAGTCGAGCATCGCAGTCAGATCCTGGACGACCGTCAGACTCACCGACTGCCCTCGGACGAGGCGGATCGCCGGTACGTGGCGCAAACCCTCGGTTTTGCGACGACGGATGAACTCGTTGCCGCACTCGACGGCCACCGCAGGACCATTCGCGCGATCTACGAACGGCTCTTCCCGGCGTCCGCGGGGCGGACCTCTCGTTCTCTGGATGGGTTCGACGTCTGGCTGCGACGCTCGCCGTCTCCAGAAAGCCTTCGCGAGCTTATCGCGGCCGGCGGACCTGGTTGCGAACGCCTCGCCCGACTCGCAGAGGAGGCGCCCGTTCTCGTCGATCGCGTGGCTGGTGATGCGGCGCTGACCGAACTTATTCTCACCGGGGAGATCGAGGAAGCCGTCGATGTCGCAGAGCGGTTTCGCCAAGCCGGCGATCTCGGAAGGGCCGCCGGAGCGCTCTTCGCGATTTGGGCGACCCAACGGGTCCTGTCCGGACGAGCCGCGTTCGATCTATCCGAAGTGTTCGACAGCCAAATCGCGGAGACCTGTCGTCGCGCGGAGATCGACCTCGATATCGTCGCCATGGGCTCTTACGCGGGCCGATCGCTCGGCTACGCCTCGGATGCGGACGTGATCCTTCTTGCGCCGCCCGGCAGCGTCCATTCCGAGGCCGAAACGGCGGCAGAGCGGTTGCTCGCCGAAGTCGAGACCCAGCATCGGGCAGGCTCGCCACTGGTCCTCGACCTGCGCCTGAGACCTGAGGGGCGCAAGGGCTCCTTGGTCATCCCCGAAGGCGGACTGCAAGCCTACTCGCGTTCTGCGATGGAGTGGTGGGAGCGTTTCGCGCTTGGCCGGGCACGACTCGTCATCGGCAATCCGCGCGCGCTTGCCGCTGTCGAGGAAGCCGCATACGATCTGCCCCTCGACAGCGCTGCTCTTACTGAATTGCTCGCCATGAAGGAGCGCATCGAATCTGAGCGTGTCTCGCCAGGCGAGGGCGCCGGGAGCATCAAGCTTGGACCCGGAGGGATGGCCGACCTGGAGTGGGCCATCCAACTTCTGGTCGCGCGGCACCTGCAACAAGAGCCTCCACGCGAGCCGGAACTCTTTGCAAGAATCGCCATCCTCACCCAAAAAGGCTTCATCGATCCCATCCTCGCTCGCCGCTTGCGGGCCGCATGGGAGGAACTCGATCGCCGCAGATTCTTCCAAGCGGTCGCTCTGGGAGGGGCAGGGGTTTCGCCGGGCCAGAATGGTCCGCCGGACGCGGAATCCATCTCCGACCTTATCCGCGGGTTCTACGAAGACACCGTCGCCAGTCTGTCCGCTTAGGCCGGCATCCCGCATAATTGCTTCGCCATGCCGCGCGCCCTCCTCTCCGTCACCGACAAGACCGGCCTCGTCGATTTAGCCAGGGGCCTTGCGGCGCGGGATTACGAGATCGTGGCCACCGGGGGAACCGCGAGGATGCTCCAAGAAGCCGGATTGACCATCACCGAAGTCGCCGCTGTCACCGAGTTCCCCGAGATGCTCGGCGGGCGCGTGAAGACGCTCCACCCGCGAATCCACGCCGGCCTCCTCGCCGATCGCTCGGACCCCGACCACGCGCGTCAGCTCGAAGAAGCCCGCATCGCACCTTTCGACGTCCTCTGCGTCAATCTCTATGCCTTCGAGGCCACCGCCCGCCGTGGCGCCGAGTTCCCCGAGATCGTCGAGTCCATCGATATCGGAGGCCCCGCCATGATCCGCGCCGCGGCGAAGAACTCCGGGAACGTCTTTGTTGTCGTCGATCCCGGCGACTACGATTTTCTACTTCAGACGCTCGATGCCGCCCCCGAGGCCGCCCAGGAAGCGAGATTGCGGCTCATGGCGAAGGCATTTCGCCATACGGCGGTCTACGACGCGACCATCTCCCGGGTCCTTGCCGAACGCACCGGCGAGCCCCTCGCCGAAGCGATCGCTTGGGGAGGACGCCGAACGCTCTCCCTGCGCTACGGGGAGAACCCACACCAGGCTGCCGCCCTCTACCTCGACCCATTGGCCGAGGCGGGGGTCGGGGCGGCAACCCAGATTTGGGGCAAGGAGCTCGGCTACAACAACCTCCTCGACGCCGACGCCGCCTGGGAACTCGTCCTCGATCTCCCGCCCGATGCATGCGCCATCGTCAAGCACGGCAATCCTTGCGGAGCAGCAATTGGCAACACCCCAGCGGATAGCTACCGCCTGGCCAAAGCCGCTGATCCCGTTTCGGCCTTCGGGGGCATCGCCGCGTTCCATGGAGCGGTGGACGGCCCGACCGCCGAGGCAATGGCCGAGAAGGGCAACTTTCTCGAAGTCGTCGTCGCCGAGCGCTTCGACGAGGACGCCCGCGAGGTTTTCCAGAGCAGGACCGGCTGGGGACAGGACGTCCGCCTCCTCGAAGCGAGGAAAGCCGTGCCCGGTCCGGATGTCACCTACCGCTCGATTCGCGGGGGCATGCTTGTCCAAACCCGCGACACTGATCAGATCCTCGAATGGATCGTGGCCGGTGCAAGAGCCCCCACCGAGACCGAGATGCGCGCCCTCCGGTTCCAATGGGCCATCGTCCGCCACGTCAAGTCGAACGCCATCGTCGTTGGCGACGCATTCCGGATGCTGGGGGTCGGCGCGGGCCAGATGAACCGTGTCCAGTCCGTCCGTCTTGCCCTCGACCAGGCGGGCGAAGGAGCCCGAGGCGCGGTTCTCGCCAGCGACGCGTTCTTCCCGTTCCCCGATTCCGTCGAGGTGGCCGCAGAAGCCGGGATCGCCGCAATCGTCCAGCCGGGCGGGAGCAAGAAGGATGCCGAGGTCGTCGAGGTGGCCGACCGTCTAGGCGTCGCGATGGTCTTCACCGGAACCCGTCACTTCCGACACTAGCCTCGCGATACAATTGGGCGGATGCGTTATTGGCTGATGAAGTCCGAACCCGAAACCTACGGCATCGATGACCTCGAGCGCGAGCGCGTGAACATGTGGGAAGGCTGCCGAAACTACACCGTCCGCAACTTCATCCGAGACGACATGAAGCCCGGCGACCTCGCCTTCTTCTACCACTCGAACGCCGACCCGAGCGGCATCGTCGGCATCATGCGGATCATTAGCGATGCCTATCCCGATCCCACGCAGTTCGACTCTAAGAGCCACTACTACGACCCCAAGAGCCCTGTGGAGAGCCCGCGCTGGCTGGTGCGCGACGTTGAGTTCGTCGAGAAGTTCCCCCGAACAATTTCGCTCGCCGAGCTGCGCGAGACGCCTGGCCTCGAGGACATGCTCGTGATTCGCAAAGGCCAACGGCTCAGTGTCATGCCGGTGGAGCCCGACGAGTGGGAGATCGTCCTCGCGTTGGCGAGCCCGAGGATCCCCCTCGCTGGGCGAGGGGGACCTGGCCGGGCGCAGCCCGTGCCTGAGGGGGAGTAATACTCCAGTCCCCAAGTAAGATAGTTCTATGGCGCGATGGCGATCCTAGCAGGGGCGGGAGGGCCTGCGAACCAACGCCTCGCGCGACCTTCGCAAGGCGCTCTCCGCCAGCGAACGGGTGCTGTGGCAGGAACTCAGGGGCGACAAGGCCGGGGCGAGGGTTCGCCGCCAACATCCGCTCGGCCCCTACGTCATCGACTTCTACGTCCCCAGCGCACGCCTTGCCATCGAAGTCGACGGCGAGCAGCACGATCCCGCAGCTAACCGCAAACGGGATGCCTACCTGCGGCGTCAAGGAATCCAGACTCTCCGCATCCCTAGCCTCGACCTCTTCGACGACGTCCGGCGTGGCGAGTGGCTCCAGGTCATCGAGCGTACGATTCACGAACGCGGTTCGTGAGGTGGAACTAGCAGGCGAGGTTTCTTTATTACTCCCCCTCTTCGCGCGCTTCGCGGCGAAGGTCCCCCTCGTCGAGACGAGGGGGAGCCCGAGAATCCCCCTCGCTGCGCGAGGGGGATCTGGCCGGGCGCAGCCCGTGCCTGAGGGGGAGTCATGAAAGCCTTTGACTATTACTCCCCCTCTTCGCGCGCTTCGCGGCGAAGGTCCCCCTCGTCGAGACGAGGGGGAGCCCGAGAATCCCCCTCGCTGCGCGAGGGGGATCTGGCCGGGCGCAGCCCGTGCCTGAGGGGGAGTCATGAAAGCCTTTGACTATTACTCCCCCTCTTCGCGCGCTTCGCGGCGAAGGTCCCCCTCGTCGAGACGA
>ERZ761610.1081-NODE-1081-length-16462-cov-28.818126_pt1 | contig 16462 bp, 14 predicted proteins | sample MGYA00512164_ERZ761610 | MGnify/ENA primary metagenome ERZ761610 (study PRJEB28899, sample SAMN02850038) | bioreactor sludge metagenome | biome: EBPR Sludge; feature: EBPR Bioreactor; material: flocular biomat | place: Australia: Thorneside Wastwater Treatment... | reverse complement strand
ACCGGCTTTCGACCGTGCGGCCGAGGAGCGGATCGTGCGCGATTTCAAGGCGCGCCTCGGTGATGCAGCCTCCATCCGTGTCGAGCGCGTGTCGGACATCGCCGCCGAATCTTCGGGAAAATTCCGCTACGTCGTCAGCCAGGTCAAGGCGCCTGGCAGCGATGGGGGCGCTGCCGATGCGTGACCTGCTGCTGGTCGGAACCTTTCTCGCTGTCCTTCCGTTCGCCTTGCGCCATACCTGGATTGGCGTCCTGCTGTGGACCTGGCTGAGCCTGATGAATCCGCACCGCCTGACGTACGGTTTTGCGTTTGATGCACCGTTCGCGGCGACTGCCGCGGGGGTCATCTTCCTGTCGCTGTTCCTGAGCCGAGACAAGCTGCGCATGCCTTGGTCGCCCGTGGTCATCGTGTTGTTTCTGTTTGTCTTCTGGATGTGCCTTACGACGGTTTTCGCGATCAGTCCGTTGGAGTCGTGGGACCAGCTGAAGAAGGTTCTGAAGATCCAGGTGGTGACGGCGATCGCTCTGATGGCCTTGCACGAACGTCGGCACATTGAACTGTTCATCTGGGTCAACGCGCTCTCGATCGGATTCTACGGTTTCAAGGGTGGCTTGTTCACGATCCTGAGCGGTGGTGGCGGCAGGGTCTGGGGTCCAGCCGGAAGCTTCATCGCCGACAACAACCATCTCGCGGTGGCGGTCATCATGGTGATTCCTCTGCTCAACTACCTGCGCACCGTCGTCACCCGTCCGCTTGTGCGCCATGGGTTGCTGCTCCTGATGCTGCTGTGTGCCCTTTCCGCGCTGGGGTCGCAGTCGAGGGGAGGGTTCCTGGCGATCGGCGCCATGGCGATGGTGTTGTGGTATCGTTCAGAGAAGAAGGTTCTGGGCGGGGTGACGATTGCTCTCGTCGCGCTGGGGCTACTGGTCTTCATGCCGGAGTCCTGGGAGCAGAGGATGAGTACGATCACCGCCTACGAAGAAGATGGTTCGGCAATGGGGCGCATCCGCACCTGGATCTTCTGCGCCAACATCGCGGCCGATCGCCTCATGGGCGGGGGGTTCGCAATCTACAATTTCGAGAATCTGGCAATTTGGGGAGCGGCGGGAGCACGCACCGTCCATGTTGCTCACAGCATCTACTTTTCGGTCCTTGGTGAACATGGCTACATCGGTCTGCTGCTCTTCCTCACCCTATGGTGGCTGACTTTTCGCGAGTCGGTCAAGCTGCGCAAGGCCAGCAGGACGCGGCCCGAGCTGCGCTGGGTCTTTCACTTGGCCGGCATGTGCCAGGTGTCGCTGGTCGGCTATCTGGTTGGCGGGGCCTTCCTGCAACTTGCTTACTTCGATTTGCCGTACAACATTCTCGTCATTCTCGTCGTCACCAACCGATGGCTGGCAGATGGTCGCTGGCGGAGCGAGACCACCGGTGCATTCGGCTCCGCCGCTCTTGGCCAAGCGGCGCCGGTGCCATCATCTTCCGGACAGCGAGCACTACCGTGATGTTACGGACCATCGCCGGCATGCTGTCGCCCGCTGGGAGGAAGGCTCTGCTTTCGATCGTGATCTTTCACCGCGTTCTGGCGCAGCGGGATCCCGTCCTCGACTGGGATCTCGACGCTCGCGAGTTCGAACAGCGGTTGCGTTGGCTCAGGAGCTGGTTCAACATCCTGCCGCTTGACGAGGCGGTGATCAGGCTCGAACAGCAGTCGCTGCCGGCGCGGGCGGCCGCCGTCACTTTCGACGACGGCTATGCGGACAATTTCACCGTCGCCCTGCCAATCCTGAAGAGGTTGGGCGTGTCGGCGACCTTTTTCATCGCCACCGGTTATCTCGACGGCGGGCGAATGTGGAACGACACGATCAGCCATTCCGTTCGACACTGTGACAAGGCGAGCCTTGACCTTTCCGAGATCGGACTCGGAGTGCACCAGCTGGGTTCGCCCGAGGCCATTCGCCGGGCGATTGGCAGCGTCGTCGCCGGCCTCAAGTACCGGCCACCGGAGCAGCGCAGCGCGGCGGCGGATCACGTGGCGCGAGTTGCCGGTGGCCGTTTGCCCGACGACCTGATGATGCGCTCGCAGGATCTCAGGGTCATGCGTCGTGCGGGCATGGTGATCGGCGCACATACGGTGACGCATCCGATTCTCGCCAAAGTGGACGTTGATGCCAGCCGCCAGGAGGTTCTGGACAGCAAGCAGTACCTCGAGGGTCTGTTGCAGGAGAGGGTGGGGCTCTTCGCCTACCCGAACGGCAAACCGGCGGTCGACTTCCGGGTCGAGGATGTCGAGAGCGTTCGGGGACTCGGTTTCGATGCGGCGGTGACGACTGCGTGGGGGGTTGCCGACGCCGGCAGCGACCGCATGCAGTTGCCCCGGTTCACACCTTGGGATCGCACGCGCTTCCGCTTTGGCGCCAGAATGATGGGGAACATGTTCAGTCATGTGCGCCAGGGCTGAGGAGCGACTCCACGGGCGTCGCCCGGATTCCGCTGGCCGTTGCCTTTTTCGCATTGGGCCTAATGTCCGGCTACACGCCGCATCCTGCCGTGAGCAACCACATGGGCATCAGGATGGACGATGATGGATGGTTCAAGCCAGCTCCGGGCGACCGAACCCGTGGCGAGACAGGCGGCCTCCTTGGCCCGTCATGGTCCTGGCTCACAACGAAGAGCGGCATGTTCACGCCGGTCTCGACAGCATTTTTGGCGGCTTTCTCCCCTTGGTCTGACTGCAGACCGCCAGGGTCCCACCTCAACCCGCTCCTGAAGGGCCACTCACCATCGACCATGAACAACACTGAATCTCCGGAGTCGACTGACTATCGCCAGAGCCATGTCCACCGCGGCAGGAACTATGATGGCAATCTTGCCGCTGATCCGTTCGATTCCTACATGAGCGATCTCGAACGACGCCACCTGCAGCGGATCGTACCGAGGATCTTCCCTGCTGGCGTCGAACGCTATCTCGATTTCGCCTGCGGCACGGCGCGAATCACCCATACCGTAGCGCCGTATGCGCGGCAGGCTTTCGGTGTCGATGTTTCGCCGAGCATGCTGCTGGAAGCGCGGAAACGATGCCCCGACGTGCAGTTCATCGAGGCTGATCTGACGCAGGGCGGATTGCATCTCGGAACCTTCGACCTGGCCACGGCTTTCCGCTTTTTTGGCAATGCCCAGCCCGCGCTGCGTGTGCAGGTGTTGAAGGCGCTTGCCGATGTGGTCAAGCCTGCAGGCTACCTGATCATCAACAACCATCGCAACCCTCAGTCGCTGGCCTCGCTGCTGCATCGAGCCACCGGCGGCAAGATGGAAATGGACCTGAGTCACTTCAGCATGCGGCGGTTGCTGGCCGAGCACGGTTTTCGTCTCGTCGAATGCCATCCGATCGGCGCCTGGTTGTACCGGCACAAGATGATGGGTCACGCGCGCACGATTGACGACCGGATCCTTCGGCGCGAAAGGCTGTTCGGCCACGCTGCGCTGGCGCCAATAGCTCCGGACACCATCCTGGTGGCGCGTCGTGTTGCCTAGGATTCTGTCGCTGATCGCCGGTTGCGGCGCACCGAGTCTGCCGACAGCTCGTCCATGAGGCCCTACCACTCCGGCATCGCTCGCTTGCGGGCGCTCTATCAGTTGCCGACGCCGCCGGGACGTGGTGCGGCTCTCGAACTGCATCTGAGCGACCGCGGGCGCGTCGTTGGCGAACACTGGCCAGCCGATCTGGTGGTCAGTTGCCGTCTCGATGCGCTTGCCAATCGGCCTTGGCAGGGACCGGCCGGCACTGCCGGCGCCGGTGAGTGCCAGGTGTCGTACCATGAGCCGCTTCCCTTTCCGCCGGAAAGCTTCGACGTGGTCATCCTGCACCATACGCTGGATGAGCTGGCAGCAGTGTTTCGCAGCAAGCCGGCAAGCCAGGTTGCTGTCGAATGGTTGCAGAAGATTGCCGCGATTACCCGGCCGGGCGGGGTAGTCGTTGGTTGCGGTCGCAACAGGACGCGTCCCAGGTTCCTGTCCGGACATCAGGGCACCCCGACGGAGAAGGCGGAGATTCCATCGTTGGGGATCTTCTCGTGCCAGGCTGCACTGTTGCGTGCCGGTCTGCAGGAAGTGCAGGTCTTCAACCTCTGGCCTGACGCCGAAGCGCCAAGCACCATTGCTTCCATCGAAGCCGCCGCCTCACGACGCGCTTTCCGTTATGTACTGGAGTCCACCCGCGAATCGCTGAGTCGTCCCGGATACGTGGCGCGGCGACTCGCGGTGGAACTTGGTGTCAACCGTCTTCTTGAACAGGGGCTGTTTTACTGGGGATACAAGCCGTGTTGAACCTGGTCAGGCAGGCTTTGACCAGCACCGGCCTGGTCTCGGCGGCATCGCGGCTGATGTTCAACATCACCGTCTCAAAGGGTGACGTGATCTCGATCGACGTCGGCGTTGCCGGGGGAGGCTGGTATCACGTGCAGGCCTGTCGCTACTACGACCTCGGCACCCGCTTTGCCAGCGACCGGCTTGCGCGTCAGAGATTCCAGGAGCGCGCTCCGGAGCCACTGGCTCACTTCCGCCATGGCGACTGGAGCCTGATCATCGCCAAGGCCTGCGAGCACCGAAGCGCGGGCGCTGGCGACCTCGCCGGTCGACCCGGGGCGACGGCGCTTGGCCGTGACCTGATCGGCTTTTTCGCGGCCGCCCGTGATCACGCCCTGGTGGAGAACGCAGGCGATACCCACGATCTGTTCATGAGCGAAGCCAGAGCCTTCCTTGCCGCGTCGGCAGAACTCGGCTCTGGGGTTCTCTCGTTCCTGAACACGCTCGACACGCCCGATTGGGCCGACGTTCCGTATATTCCACAGCATGGCGACTTCGTGCTCAACAACCTGGGCTCTTCGAAAGGTCGTCTGGTCGTCTTCGACTGGGAGGACTATGGTGCCACGGGTCTCGCCGGTTTCGACATCTGTCTGATCAGTCTGTCGGTCACGGGAATGAGCGCGGCGTCGGTGAGGCGGATGCAGGAGGTCGCTGATCCAGCTGGCCATCCCTGGGCTTTCGCCCAGGCGGCGTGCCGCGCATCGGGGCTCGACTACCGGACTTTCAGGCGGGCCATTCCCATCTACCTGTTGGCTTTCCGGTACCTGAAGCGGAACTACGGGCGGGAAATCGCAATTCGTGTCAACGATATCCTGCGCGAGATTCTTGGCTGAGTCATGAGTTCCAGCAAGGAGACGAGCGATTCGGCTGGCCGCCACCTCGTAGTTGGATCGGCATGGATGATCGGGGCGCGATGGGCAACGCGCCTGATTGGCCTGGCCAGCACCGTCATCCTGGCACGTCTGCTCGCACCGGATGATTTCGGCGTCGTCGCCATCGCCCTGATTGCCGTCGGTTTGCTCGAGACCCTCGGCTATGCCGGCGTCGACCTGGCCCTGATGCGGCCGGAGGCCAATACACGGCAACACTTCGATACCGCATGGACGATCCAGATCATCCAGGGGCTGCTGATTGGCGGGCTGCTGCTGCTGCTGGCACCCCTGGTTGCGTGGTTCTTTGCTGAACCGCGCACCACTGCTGTCATGCAGGTGATTGCCCTGCGACCCGTGATCAGCGGCCTCGAGAACATCGGCATCGTCGCCTTTCGCAAGGAACTCGATTTCGCCAAGGACTTTCGCTTCACCGTTTACACCAAGGTGGCGAACTTCTCGATCGTCGTCGGTGCGGCGTCATATCTTGAGAACTACTGGGCGCTGGTCATCGGCATGACCAGCGGCAGTCTGATTGCGCTGATTCTCAGTTACCTGATGCATCCCTATCGTCCAAGGCTCTGCCTCGTCCATGCGGGCGAGATGTGGGGCTTCTCGCAGTGGCTGATCATCTCCCGTGCCGGCGCCTTTCTCAACCGCAAGACCGACGAGTTCGTCGTTGGTCGCATTCTCGGCACCAGCGTGATGGGTGGTTACCACGTTGCCAATGAACTCGCGACCATGCCGAGCTCCGAGCTGGTCATGCCGCTGCGACGGGCGATGTTCCCCACGCTGGCGAAGGTGTCATCGGACCTGGATGAACTCGAAAAGCTCTTCTGCCTGAGCTTTTCCTCGATTGCCGTGCTGTGCTTCTCGGTAGGCTTTGGCCTGATGTCGATTGCGCCGGAGTTCATCCCGGTCGTCCTCGGCGAGAAGTGGCTGTCGGCCATTGATGCCATGCGCTGGCTGGCACTCTACGGCGCCTCTTCCTCGCTGATCCTGACCCTGGAGATGCCACTGTGGGTGACCGGCCGCACACGCCTGTCGGCTGCGCAGACCTGGATCGAACTGGCGCTCCTGTTGCCCATCGCAATCGTCGCAGCTCGTCTGAACGGAATCGAAGGCGCGGCCATGGCACGCCTCGGAGTGTCGCTATTGGTCTTGCCAGTGATGCTGCGCTTCGTAGCGAGTGCCTGCTCAATCCGGATCGGCAAGCTCTATGGAGCGATCTGGCGGCCGATCGTGGCCGGGCTGCTGATGTCTCTCGTTCTGGCGCTGATCACCCCTGCTGCGCTTGGGTCGGTCGTGCTGGCGCTGGCTCTGAAGATCCTCGCGGGAACCTTCATCTTCCCTTGTGCTCTGTACCTGCTCTGGATCGTTGCCGGACGGCCGGCAGGGATCGAGGCGCAGACTCTTGCGATCGTTGCCTCCCGCCTGCGATCGTCGCGCGGCCGACCGTAGCCGGCGAGCATGCGCAGCGGAGCGTCGAGGGAGCCGCGGGATGGCTGCTCAGGCCACGCCGGCGATACGGCAAGTGGTCGCGGCCGGGCGAACGGCGTGCCGGTCAGGGGCAGCGATCCGGTCCCTGCTGCTCAGCGCTGCGCGTGGCGCCGCAGCCATTGCTCGAGCATCGTCAGGATCCACACCATTTCTCCGTAATAGCCGGGGTGTTGGGGCAGGTAACTGGCCAGCAGGCGGTCGACGAAGTCGCGTCGGACGATCCCGCGTGTGGCCAGTGTGTCGAGCGAATCCCGGGCCAGTTCGAGCAGCGCCGGATTGCGCGTTGCCCAGACGCCAAACGGCAGTCCGAAACCTTTCTTCTTCTTGCGGATGATTTCGTCGGGCAGGAAGTTGCGCAACGCCTCCTTGAAGAACCAGCGCAACTTGAAGCGTCTGAGTTTCCAGTCCGGCGGCAGAGTCATCGAGAAGTCGGTCAGGCGATCACTGAGCAGCGGGTAGGCGACGGCGATCCCGGCCATCTGCACCGCACCACGGACCTTCGGCAGATCGCTGTCGGCGAGCGTATAGCGCCAGTCGTAGGCGAGCATGCGGTTGATCAGGCTGCGGGCCCGGCATTCGTCCCAGGTTGCCTGCATGTGTCGGGCCGGTTCGTGCAAATCTATCCCGGACACGAAATCGGCACTGAGAACCAGCGCCGGATCGAGCTGCATCAGCAGGTTGAAGCTCTGCAGCCGAGCCGGCAGCGCTACCCGCGAGTGACGGACGTAGCCGGTCGCCTGTTTCAGGCCGGGAACTCGGCGCAAGGGGCTGCCGTCTGCGCACATCGGTTCGATCGCCTGCCTGATCGCCTGCGGTACGCTGTGGTAGAACTGGAAAAGCCGCTGCATGGCGTAACGGGAGTTGCCGCCGAACAGTTCGTCGCCGCCGTCACCGGCCAGCATCATGCTGCAGCCATCGGCTTTCGCGAGTTGGGCGCAGTAGTAGGCGGGCAGAGCCGACGAGTTGCCGAAGGGCTGATCGTGATGCTGTGCCACGGCCGGGATGCTCGCCAACAGGTCCGATGGCGTCACGTAGTACTCGTGGTGCTCACAGCCGAAATGCCTGGCGGCGATGCGTGCATACTCCATCTCGTCGTAACCTTCGGCATCAAAGCCAATCGAGTAGACCGGAACCGCCTTGCCGGTGATCTGGCAGAGCATGCCGGCGACCGTCGAGCTATCGGTGCCACCGGACAGGAAGGCGCCGACCCGGTGCTCGCCGGCGAGCTGTTCGGCAACGGATTCGCGGATCAGGCTACGGAACGAGTCGCGCGCGGCGTCAAAGGAAGGACGACGTTGCTCGTCGAAACGCAACGGCCAGTGGCGAAACTCGCGCACGCCCTGCCGATCGACGAGCAGCGCATGCGCTGCCGGCAATCGCCGCACCTGGCGAAAGATCGTTCGCGGCGCCGGAATCATGTGGAAGTACAAGTAGTCGAAGATCGCCTGTGGGTCCAGTTGCCGGTCGTGCGCCGGCACGCAGTCAGCGCGGTCGGCAAAGGCCAGGGTCTTGCCATCGCTGAAGTAGCACAGGGTCTCGATGGCGAAGCGGTCGACGGCGAGGAAGGCGGAGCGTCGCACGGTATCGACGATGACCAGTGCGTAGCTGCCGGAAAGGTGCGCGCTGAGGTCGACACCGTGTTCGTGCCAACCCGCCAGCATGGAGTCGGCAAGGCCCGCGGGCGGCGTCAGGTCGATGTCGCGGTTCAGGCTGGCGCCGTATCGCGGGCGGCCGATCACCGCACAGATGGCGCGGTCGTCACGTGCGACCTGCGCGCCGTGCAAGGCGATCGACCGCAGCAGTTCGGAGGAGCTCGCGGAGTTCAGGAGTGGTGTCAGGTCGAGATGGCCGGAAAGTCTTGCTTTCATGGGTTTCAGGTTCGTCGTGCGGGTTGTGTTGCGAGGCAGGCGGTCGCACCGGACGGTCGAGCAAAGGGCAGCGCAACAGGTCGGTCCTCGACGGAATGATATACGACGTTCGGCCGAGTCACGGAAGCAGTGATCCTCGGTGGGCAGGTCAGGCAGCGATTGTCAGCGGCGAACGGTCATGACTGTCGAGATACCCCGGATGATGTAAGTCATGACCGTTTCCCTCATCCCCGGCTCTTCTCCCGCGCGCGGGAGAAGGGAGATTCGCGAGTCGCTGACGCAACTTCCACACTAATGCTATCCGAGTCTCGTCGCCCATGCTGTGCGGGATGTCACTCCTCGTCGCCGGTGCCGGCCGCGATTCGGCCGGTCGTACCTCGGTCCGCGTATCCCGCTGGACTTGCCAAGCCCACGTCGCCGTCGCGCGCCAGTTGGGCAACCTCGCCGATGCGCCGGATCAGGCCATCCGGGGTCACCCGCCAGACTCGTGCGCCCGGTGACACGCGCTCGGGCGGCGCGACCTCCGAAGCGCCACGGCGCGGTGGTGCGGCAAGGTGAAGAAGCCCATGCGTGCCCGGTCGGCGACCGACGGTGCGCTGCAGGTCGAGCGCAGCAGCTGCAGCACGGGGGCAGCCAGAGTTTCAATCACCGAATGGCCTGCCATGCGGCGATCCGCGTAGGCCAGCCACTCGCCCGGGATGCTGCAGCCTTTCACGCCAGAGGCCGGCCGTTGCAAGCAGCAGAAAGATCGTCATCAGCGGTGGCACGTCGAGCAGAGTTCCCGCCGCTCCGAGGGCGAGGAAGCCAATGATCGCCGCCGCCACCGCGCTCCGAAAGGCGTAGCCCCGTACCGCATGCGCCAGGCTGCGCCAGGCAGCGACCAGCACGAGGGTCACGAACGCGCTGAGCCCGAGCAAGCCGAGATCAAAATAGATGGCGACATAGAGGTTCTTGAGATGCCACGGCAAATGACTGAAGTCGTTGTAGGCCAGCCACCTGTCACCACCGGCCGCGAAGCTCCCATTGATCAGCACGTCGTTCCCGTACGGGTCCACCAGACGCAGTTCCGAAATATCGATCGTGCTTGATTCTGCACCGTAGTTGGTGACGACAAAGACCGGCAACCGCGGGCTGTACCACGGCGGCGACGAACTCGCGGTGAGGTCCAGGTGACCATGGACCTCTTGCCACTGCAGGCTGCCGGCTGCCAGCCGGAAAGTGAGCTCCACGGTCGTGGGTTGCCAGTTTTCAGCTTCGAGCATGCGTCGCGGCTGAAGCTTGATCGCCAGGACTGCGTCCTTGTCCGATGGGTTACGGACTTGGGCAACGACACGATATCGTCCCGGGGGCAGCGCCGCCAGGCGCTGCCCGACGCACAGCGAACCGGTGCCGACCAGACGCAGGCCGCGCCACTGCGCGTCGTCCACGAAATGCCAGATTCCTTCGTGGTGGTCGCGTGCCAGCATCAGGTTGGTCCGCGGGAAGGTTCCCAGACCCTGGCCCAGGATTCGGTTCGCGAGGTCGTCTCCAAGGAGCGAGAGACCTTTTTGCCAGTGTAATGTTCTGGTGTCCAGATCCTGCCCGACGGTTGCGATTCGCGAATGCATCTGGTAACCGGACAGGCTCAGTGCGGCCGCAGGAAGCAGGAGGCCCAGGCAGCCGAGGATTGCAGCCATCTGGCGCCAGGAGAGCGCCGATCGCAGTGTTCGACCGAACGTGAAGCCGCCGACGAGGAGGATCATCGCTGAGGGCGCAACAATCAACAGTGCCTTCTCCAGCGACACGTCGCTCCACTTGCTGGTCAACACCCCGCGCATGGCCAAGGCCGCTCCGATCGCCAACACGCTGCTCAGCACGCCGGCAAGAGCCGGCATGCCGACTGCCGAGCGCGGGATCCGGCCAGCGACGATTCCACCGAGAAGCAGCGCCAGATAGCCCAGCAGCAAAACGCTGCCGCCATAGCGAAAACCGACCACAAACAACGCCGCAGCCAGCAGGATGCAGCCGCCCGCCGTGACGAGCTGGCGGGCAGAAAGGTGCCGACTTGCGGCCAGGCCGGTTACCAGGAAGACGAGCAGCGACACCCCGAAAGCGAGATAGGTCATGCGCGTGAAGGTGACCATCACCGCGTAGAGAGCCAGCCCGAGGGCGACCAAGGACAGCAGAAGTGCAGGCCAGGCCTTGGCCCGCCAGCCCATCCACAGCGCGAACGGCCAGGAGAGGATCAGAATGCCGTCGACCACCTCCCCGCCGAGATGCATCTGCGAGGATGGTCCGGCAATCCGGAAGCGTCCAGAGAGGTCCAGCCAACTGGCCACCAGACCCCAGATGTTCTGCGCCGTGACGAGGTCGGCAAAGAAGCCACGCTCCCAAAGGACGAAGACTCCGAAACCGATCAACGCCAGGACGAAGCCCTGAGCCAGCCGCAGCTCGGTTTCCGTCCGATCGGAAGCCATCTGTACGGCCAGGAGTGGCGAGAAGATGAGGGCCCACAGCGCGCCTTTCGCCACGCGCACAGCATTCCATCCAGTGAGATAGCCGTGCCAGGCGTTGGCATCCCATTGCGTCAGAGGCAGCAGTCCGCGCACCAGGCCAACAGCCAATGCCACGGCGAAGAACCAGAGCGGCCAGAAGCTTCGCCGCCGCATCTGGCTGCCGGATCCCGCGTAATGTCCGGCGACCAGGGCAGAGCCAGCCAGCACCGCGAGCAGGGCATCCTGCTCGTTGACGAGAAGGCGGCCGGACCAGGCGCCCAGATCGACGAACGCCAAGACGGGCGGTACCGCGAGCAACCAAGTGGCAGGCTTCAACCACTGCGCCACAAGCAGGGTCAGTGCCAGCAGGATCAGCGCCAGTCGTGCAACGGGGTAACTCCAGAGGATGATCAAACCGCTGCCAAGAAGACAGCTTCCAGCCACGATCTGGCAGGTTCGGGCAATTGAAAACCCTGATGACGTGCTCATCTCGACACGGCTCACTGCTATCCTTCCGGGATCGCCCAGATCGCTGGCGTGCGGCGTGAAACGGCGGGCGACTGCAGGTCGTTTGCTTCTCGCCCACGATACCGCGGGCGTTCCTCTACCAGCGATCCGAACTCGCCGTTGGTCGGTCCAGGAGTCCCATGGCACGGCCCATCCTGCCACGCACCAGTCCATCGGCCTTGACGCGGTCGCCAACAGCATGCGGACCCAGCCGAGTCGTTCAGCGGGCAGATTGGATGCTGGGTACTCGCCGTAGCCACGACCCGGCGCCTGGCTATCGTCTCAGTCGGGCGAGAGCACCGGCCATGGCGCCGACCGGCTCGGCTGGCGGCTTCTGCTGGCGCTGCCAAGCTCGTCCGGGAGGCATCGGGGCCGCTCGCCTGGCGATACCCGGAACCTCGTCGGCGAGGCGCATGCTGAGCGCGATTCTTTTCCGGATCTGGTCGACTTCGGCCAGTGACGCGCTGAGGCCCGAGACACTGGCGAGCAGCGGCACCGACCTTGCGCAGATGCAACGCCGGATGCTGCCGGATGAGCTCGGCGACCAGCAGGTCGGTCTCGCGTGACGCGGTGCCATTTCCGATGCTGATCCGTTCGACCCGATGCCGCTGTGCGAGCAGATCGGGATCCTCGGCGAAACGCTCCATCAGGATCTGGCGCGCGCCATCGAGCACGCTGCGCGTGTCCGCGAAACCAGCGTCCGGGTTCTGGTAGCAGGCTGCCTCGGCTTCGGGCGAGCGTGTCGGCGCCGTCAGAAGCAGCTCGGCGAGCGGGGCAAGACCAGCCTCGCGGGCCATCTGTGCCTTGCTGCGTCGCTTTGGCTTGTACGGCAGATAGAGATCTTCCAGTCGCTGCCTGCTCTCGGCGGCGATCAGGTGGCGGACATCTCGATCTGCGAAGCGCGGCATGGGCTCTGCGGGTCCGGGTTGGCTGCTGGCGGATTGGCGTTGGCGGCGCACGATATGCCCTACGACGGCAGCCGGCGACGACGGGCAGGCGGCAGCCTGCGGCCGTCGCCATCGATGGATGAGTGCCGGATCTCCATCGCGGCATCAGACCACGCCAGGAAAACGACATGCACTATGCAGAATCGGGCGGCAAAACTCAAGTCGGCTGGCTGGCGCCGGGGGGAGGTTGGCAGCCGGGGGAATTGCCGTCGGGCGGCGATAGCGGTTAAATTGGTGTTTTCATGTGGCTGCTTCTGATTACGTCGATGGGGGTGAGCGATGCAGATCGATGTCGAGCGCTTCGCGTTCAAGGATGTGCCGGTCGATCCGGACACCTTTTCTGCCTTCGCGGCTGGCCCAGCCGGCTTTTCAGACTGTCGGCATTTCAGATTCTTCCACCAGGAAGGCCCGCAACCGGCTGTCTTCCGGCTGCAGTCGCTGGACGATGTGGTCGCTGCCTTTCCGATCGTTGCTCCCGAGACGCTGAACGGCGAGTACGAGAAAGAGCCGTCCGATGCCGACTGCGCGCGGCTTCAACTGGAGCGTGCCGCGGATGCGCCGGTGGGGGAACGTCGTCTACCGCGATGCGGCGGCGGCAGGCGCCATTGCCGTCAACGAACGCTCGCCGATCATTCCCAGTCTGCAGTGACGCCGGGTGATGCAGAAGACCCTGCAGGAGGTTCGTCCGACCCCGCTCTGTCAAGGGGGCGGCATTGAGGTTCCGTTGCCTGTTGTCGCTTCCGCTGCTGCTCGTCGCATCGGTCGCCAGTGCTGACAGCGGCCAGCACGTCGGCAAGGTGAAGCGCTGCGCAGGCAGCGTGAAGCTGGAACGTGCCGGGCTGGCGCAGCCGGTGCATGTGGGCAGCACGCTGCATGTCGGCGACCGGGTTCGCACCGGTTCCGATGGCGCGGTGGGCATCACGCTCGCGGATGACACCCTGCTCACCGCGGGGCCGAACAGTACGCTATTGATCAACGACTTTCGCTTTGATCCGACGACTCGCGAAGGCAACATGCTGACCACCCTGCTGAAAGGTACGCTGAGCGTGGTGACGGGTCTGCTGGCCAGGCAGACCCCCGAGAACGTGAGCTTCAGGACCCCGAACGTCACGCTCGGCATCAGGGGCACCGAGTTCATCATCGAAACCCGCGGGGAGGACGAATGATTTGCAGCCGGACGGTCCCCTGCGTCTTGTTGCTGGCACTCGCCGCCTGTTCGCGGGTGTCCGACCACGTTCTCCTGCTGCCCGGTCCGGACGAGCGTGTCGGCGCGCTCTCGGTCACGACCACGGGTGGCGAGATCCTGCTCTCGGAGGCGTACACTGGAGTCGATGTCCGCAGCGGCAAGCCGATCCGGCTGACCAGCAGTCCTCGCATGGTGCGCGATGCCTATGGCCGGCTGCTCGACATGCAACCGGCACGCCCGCGCATTCACGTCGTCCACTTTGAAACCGGGACCACCGTCCTGACTCCCGAGTCGCGCAGCAAGTTGTCGATCATTCGTGACGAATTGGCCAGCCTGCCGGCGCCCGAGGCCATCGTCATCGGACATGCCGACCGCGTGGGAAGCTCCGAGGCCAACGACCGGCTGTCGCTGCGTCGCGCCGAGGCGGGGCGTGAACACCTGATCCGGGCTGGCGTTCCGCCCGCTTCGATCAGCGTCGTCGGTCGTGGCGAACGCGAGCCGGTGGTGGTCACTGATGACGGTGTGGCCGAGGCCCGCAATCGCCGTGTCGAGATCAAGCTTCGCTGACGGCGCGGCGACGATCGGACGCGCCCTGTCACCTGCCGGTTGGCGCGGCCTGCTGGGACTGCTGCTGTTCGGCGTGCTCCTCGCACACAGTCTGCGCTACAACGAGATCGCAGCCCTGAACCGACTCGACGCGGCCTTGTACGATGCCCGCGTGCGCTGGTTCGCGCAGGCGCCGATCGATGAGGGCATCGTCATCGTGGATATCGATGAGCGTTCGCTGGCTGAACTCGGCCGCTGGCCGTGGAGCCGTGCCCGGCTGGCCGTCCTGATCGAGCGGATGTTCACCGAGTACGGCGCGCTGCTGCTCGGACTCGACGTCATCCTGGCGGAGGCCGACGAAAGCTCCGGGTTGCCCGCATTGGAGGCGCTGGCACGCGGTCCTCTGCGGCAGAACGCCGCCTTTCGCGACGCGGTAGAGGAACTGCGCCCGGCACTCGACTACGACGGTCGACTCGCCGAAGTCCTGCGCCGACATCCGGTGGTGCTCGGTTTCCACCTGTCGACCGACGCCTTCGCGACGACGAGCGGTGCGCTGCCGCCAGCGCTCCCGATCGACGCTGCCGAGGTCGCGCAGACTACGGGCCTGACCGACTGGCCGGGCTACGGCGCCAGCCTCCCGCTGCTGCAGCAAATGGCAACTGGCGGTGGTTTCCTCGGTGCGCCGGTCGATCCTGATGGCGTGGTCCGCCGTGGCTGGTTGCTGGCGAGGCATGGCGATCAGATCTACGGCGCGCTGTCGCTGGTCATGGCACGACGGCTCCTTGGCGACCCCGCGCTGCGCCTGCATTTTGCCGAGCGGCTTCCCGGGCAGACCACTGCGCCGACGCTGATCGCCATCGAGTTGCACAGCACTCGTGGGTCGCGACTGATCGAGGTCGATCCCCAAGGGGCCGTGTTGCTGCCGTTTCTCCGGCTGGCGGGAGGATTTCGCTACCACTCGGCGGCCGACGTTGCCGCTGCCAGGCTGCCCGGCGATGCCTTGCGCGGGCGGATCGTTCTCCTCGGCAGCAGTGCTCCGGGGTTGCTCGATCAGCGTGTGACGCCGGTGAACGAGGCGCTTCCGGGAGTCGAAGTGCATGCCAATCTGCTCGCCGGGTTGCTGGCTGGCACGCTGCCGCACGCGCCAGCCTGGACGAAGCTGCTCGAAGCGACCTTGCTGTCTCTTCTCGCTCTACTGTTGCTGCCGCTGTTGCCCCGGCTGTCACCTCAAGCGGCGGTCGGCCTGACGCTCCTGCTCGTGCTCTTGCTGGCGGCCGTCATTCTGCTGGCCTGGGCGACTGCCGGTCTGGTCCTGCCCGCTGCCGCGATCTTCAGCTTGCTGCTGCTGCTGCTGGCGCTGCAACTGTTCTTCGGCTGGTTCATCGAGGCGCGCGCGCGCCGGCGACTGGCCGCGCTCTTCGGTCAGTACGTGCCGCCCGAGCTGGTGGATGAAATGAGTCGCGATCCCGAACGCTACGACATGCGCGGCCGCAGCGCCGAGTTGACGGTACTGTTCGCCGATATCCGCGGCTTCACGACGATCGCCGAACAGATGCCCGCCGCCGAGCTGGCGGCGATGATGAACGACTATCTGTCGGCAATGACCGATGTCATCCGGGCGCACCGGGGAACTCTCGACAAGTACGTCGGTGACGCCATCGTCGCCTTTTGGGGGGCTCCGATTGCCGACCCGTTGCACGCGCGGCACGCTGTTGCCGCAGCCTTGGCGATGCAGGCTGCGCTGCCGGCGCTCAATCAGCTGCTGGCGGTGCGTGGCTGGCCACCGTTGCGCGTCGGTATCGGCATCAACAGCGGCACGATGGTTGTCGGCGACATGGGCTCGCGTCACCGGCGCGCCTACACGGTGCTCGGCGATGCCGTGAATCTGGCTGCGCGCCTGCAGGGACTGTCGGCGTACTATGATGCCGGGGTGATTGTCGGTGAGGCGACGCGGCAACAGCTTGGCGACTGGCCGTTCCGCGAGCTTGACTGCGTGGCGGTTCGTGGCCGTGCGGCGCGGGTGACCATCCACGAGCCACTGGCCGAATGACTGCCAGGAAGCGCTGCCCAGGCCGCCACTCGTGACGCGCCGGGACACCTTGGCCGGCAACGGCGCCGGACGCGATCCCATCGACTTGGCGGCGACGCCAACGGTCATGACTGTCGAGATACCCCGGATGATGAAAGTCATGACCGTTTCCCT
>ERZ761610.1080-NODE-1080-length-16465-cov-17.895064_pt1 | contig 16465 bp, 9 predicted proteins | sample MGYA00512164_ERZ761610 | MGnify/ENA primary metagenome ERZ761610 (study PRJEB28899, sample SAMN02850038) | bioreactor sludge metagenome | biome: EBPR Sludge; feature: EBPR Bioreactor; material: flocular biomat | place: Australia: Thorneside Wastwater Treatment... | reverse complement strand
AGAGACTTGAATGGTGAAGAAATGTAGTCATTCACGGGTCAGCCCGTTATAGCGTTTGAGAGGTTTATTAGTCTGAATAGTCTAAAAAGTCTTACTGGTCTGATTTGTTGACCTGTTAGACTAATAAGACCGAAAGACCAAATAAACAATTCGGGTGGTACCGCGGAGTAGTCCTTCGTCCCTGATGTGGATGAAGGATTTTTTATTTAAGTCTTGAAAGGAGGCTCGTATGAAATCAAATATTATTTTTTGGAAGCAAGGACCATTGCTTATGAGCCTTCTCAATTTATATTGCATTTAATAAGGTAAAACTTTTACCTGAAACTTGATACCTGATACATGAAACTAATAAAGAGGAAAGAATGACTAAAAAAAATGAGATAAAAGATAAATCTTTTAATCCGCAAGCCTTTGAGCCGAAGTGGCAAGCCAAATGGGAAGCGGATAAGTTATATCGGGCTGTGATTGATGAAAGCAGACCGAAGCATTATGCCTTGACCATGTTGCCCTACCCAAGCGGTGATTTACACATTGGTCACTGGTATGCCATGACTCCACCAGATGCGCGCGCCAGATTTAAACGCATGCAAGGTTATAACGTCATGTTCCCAATGGGCTTTGACGCGTTTGGTTTACCAGCCGAAGGTGCGGCGATTAAACATAACATTCATCCGAAAATATGGACGTATCAAAACATTGAACGCATGGAAAAACAAATGCGTACGATGGGTGCCATGTTTGATTGGGAACGTGAAGCGATTTCATCTGACCCTGAATACTATAAATGGACACAATGGTTTTTCATCCAGTTGTATAAAAAAGGGTTGGCGTATCGTAAAAAAGCCTCAGTGGATTGGTGCCCGAAAGACAATACCACTTTGGCACGTGAGCAAGTCAAAGGTGAAGATAGAGTGTGTGACCGTTGTGGAACACCAGTGATTAAAAAAGAATTGGAACAATGGTTCTTCAAAGCCACAAAATATGCTGATGAGTTATTACATTTTGATGGCATTGACTGGCCCGAATTTATCAAAGTTTCACAAACCAATTGGATTGGAAGGAGCGAGGGTGCATCTGTTATTTTCAAAACAGAGGCTGGCGATTCAATTGAAATCTTCACCACTCGCCCTGATACGTTATGGGGCGCGACGTTTATGGTCATGTCACCAGAGCATCCGTTGGTGGATAAAATCACCACGCCAGAAAATGCGCAAACTGTCAGCGAGTATAAGGATCAGGCGGCGAAACAGACTGACATCCAGCGTGAAGCGAAAGATAAAGAAAAGACGGGTGTCTTCACGGGCGGATATGCTATCAATCCAGTTAATGATGAAAGAATCCCAATCTGGGTTGCCGATTATGTTTTGATGTCTTACGGCACTGGTGCAATTATGGCAGTGCCTGCACATGATGAACGTGACTTTGAGTTTGCAAGAAAATTTGGTTTGAAAATTGTTCCAGTGATTCAACCTGATGGTGTCGAACTGAATGGTGACACAATGGAACACGCCCACGAACATGAAGGTGTGATGATTAATTCTGGTCAGTTCAATGGCACACCTGCAACCAATGATAAGGGTTTGAAAAATCCTGCCATCAAAACTGTGATTGAATATTTGGAAGAAAAAGGAATTGGCAAACGTGATGTCAATTATCGTTATCGTGATTGGTTAATTTCGCGTCAGCGTTTTTGGGGTGCGCCGATTCCGATGGTCCATTGTGAAAAGCATGGTTGGAATCCATTGCCTGATGAGCAATTACCTGTTTTGTTGCCTGATGATATTACTGAATGGAAGCCGACAGGTGAAAGCCCATTGAAGTTTCATCCAACATGGAAAGATTCAACTTGCCCAATTTGTGGTGAATATGCCATGCGCGAAACAGATACGATGGATACGTTCATGTGTTCATCGTGGTATCACTTGCGATATTTGAGTCCGCATAATGATAAGGCGCCATTTGATGAAGCTGAATACAATTATTGGATGCCAGTAGATACATACACTGGCGGAAGCGAACATGCCAACATGCACTTGTTGTATTTCAGATTTTTCCATAAAGCCTTACGCGATATGGGAATCACTGAAGGTGGTGAGCCCACTATGCAATTGCGTAATCAAGGCATGGTCTTGGCAGAAGACAATAGCAAAATGTCAAAGAGTAAAGGCAATGTGGTTGCGCCAGATGTATTAGTCCAAAAATATGGAGCAGATACAGTCCGTGCTTACATCATGTTTTTTGCGCGTTGGCAACAAGGAGCACCTTGGGATTCACATGGCATTGAAGGAACAGCCAGATGGATTCGTCGTGTGTGGACTTTATTCACCGACGACGCTTCAAACTCAGGGACACCTGCTTCTGACGAAGTCAAAAAGAATCTGCGCCGACGCGTTCACCAAACCTTAAAGCGAGTCACCTATGATTTTGAACATTTTGAATTCAACACCATCATTTCATCCTTGATGGAATTGTTGAACGATATGTACAAAGCGCGTGAAGCAGGAGCCGTTGGCACACCCGAATGGAACGAAGCGACAGAAATTTATATAAAAATGTTAGCACCTGTTGCACCACACATCGCCGAAGAATTGTGGACGAATCATTTAGAGAAACCATATTCCATTCATCAACAAAAATGGGCAACTGTAGATGAATCCGCCGCCAAAGATGACACTATCGAAATTCCAGTTCAAGTCAATGGCAAAGTGCGAGATAAAGTCATTGTCTCTGCTGATGCAAGTGAAGAAGAAATCAGAAACGCCGCATTAACTTCTGAAACCATCCAAAAGTATTTAGAAGGCAAAGAACCCAAGAAAGTGATTGTGGCAAAAGGTCGGTTGGTGAGTATCGTAATATAAGATAAAAATCCCTGATGAAGTTTCATCAGGGATTTTTTATTGGCTTATAATTTCTTAATGCCTAAAGTTCAACTCTTCATCACATGTTTGACCGATTCATTCTTCCCGCAAACTGGTCGAGCAGTAGTAGACATTTTTCAACGCCTCGGCATTGACGTGGAATTTAATCACGAACAAACCTGTTGCGGACAACCTCAATTCAATGCAGGCTTGAGAAAAGATGCTCGTGTGGTTGCAGAACATACCATAAAAGTTTTTGAAAACATAAGCGGGGATATTGTCATGCCATCAGGTTCGTGTGCTCATCACTTCAAACATGGATATTTAGAATTATTTGAAGGGGATTCAGTTTGGCTTCCACGTGCAAAGGCTTTAGCGAACAGAGTTTATGAATTTACGGAATATCTTGTAGATAAATTAAACATCACGGATGTTGGCGCAAAATGGGATGGACTATTAACTTATCATCCATCTTGTCACACCTTGCGCGGAATGAATATTGATAAACAACCTCGTGCATTATTACAAAATGTAAAAGGTGCAACACTCGTTGAATTGCCAAATGCCCAAGAATGTTGCGGATTTGGCGGCATTATGTCTGTGGAGCACCCTGAACTTTCAGCAGAATGGTTGAAGCGAAAGATAATGAATCTCGAAGCGACTCAGGCTTCCACGTTAGTGGTGACTGATGCGGGTTGTCTGATGCACATCTTAGGCGGGTTGAAACGTCAGAAAAAAAATCAACGCGTGATGCATATCGCGGAAGTATTATCAAATATCACGTAAGCGGGGATTTAAGATTCGGTCAAGTGCAAAACCTAGTAAAGCAAAGCCAAAGCCCGTAATCAATAACAAAGCTAACGGTTCTAAAACCCAATAATAATGACCTTGTATTAAAGCATTGTTATCATAAGCATCGCGTAAAAGTTTTCCCCAAGTAGGAACACTTGGGTCACCTAAGCCCATTAATGCTAAAGATGTTTCAAGAAAAACATAACCTGGCACAAGCACAACAATTTGTGGAATTAATACAGGAAAAATGCGCGGGATAAGATACTTGAAAATAATTCGCCAATCACTGGCGCCATAAGAACGCGCCGCATCAATATATGATTGTTCTCGAAATTGCACAAAGATAGAACGATAATTTTTGATTGCACTACCAAAAATATTAAATAGAATCGTTGCGCCAAGAATCAACCAAATGCTTCTGGAATAAAATGCCGCGACCATGGCTAGCACTGGCAATAATGGAATGACCATATTGATTTCAGTTAATCGTTGAATGAGTGCATCAACCCAACCACCAAACCATGCTCCAATGGCGGCAATCAACATTGTAGTGAACGAAGTAATTGTCACTGCAAGTAAGCCAAAGGCTAATGCAATCGGCAATCCCCACATCAATGCTAATGACAAATCACGACGGCGCATATCTGTGCCAGCCCAGCCATATACTTGTCCGTGAAGTATTACTTTTGATTCGGTGTTGGCATCTTTTTCAAATTGAACAATATCAACACGAATTTGATATTGCCCCGTAAGTGGTTTTAATTCACTGGCAGATGCATCACTAAATAATACTTGTTGAGGATAAAGACTTTTTAACTTTCTTTGTAAGGTTTCATCTTGCGAAACGTAATAAGAAGTTTTTTGTGTGACAGAAAAAGATGATAAATAGGTTTCTTCTCCTGCAGGGTTGATAAACGTCAAAGAAACAAAAGATGGATTTGATTTGTGTTGAGATTCAATTGCGACGACTACATCTTGTGGGAAGCCGCCTGTGAATGGATAGTCAAATGTAAATAAAGATTGTTTGACTATCATATCTCCACTTTCGGATATAGATGTTTCTACCGCTTCTTGATTACTTTCGGAAAGAATCAGCGTCGTAGGCAGTTTTTCACGCCGAAACAGATTTGTCCATGCGGGCGGTGCCAGTTTGGGATATTCTGTCCAATCATAATCTTGTGAACGCCATATACGAATAGATTGTTCATAAGACATGTTCATAGAAATATAAATGGCACTGGTGACGAGAATCGAAATAATGATGATGCCACTTATGGCTGATGGATACTTAATAAGTTCGCGGAAAAAGTTTGATGTAGCTGACCAAATTCGCTGTAACGCAGTTTGCCAACTTTTACGAATATGTTGGGGATTAAATTTAATGTTGGGAAGAGCACCCAACTTGAAGCGAGGAAAGAGGCGCGGTTTTTTATCAGCAGATGTTTTTTGAACCGTAGCATTTTTAGATTGTGAGTCAATGTTTAATTTTACGCGTGGGTCAACAAGTGAATAGACCACATCCAAAATAAAAACAGTTAACGCCAGCATGTAAGCATAGATAACTGTAAAACCAACAATGACGGGTGTATCAAATGCTTGCACGGCAGTGAAAAACGCAAGCCCCATACCAGGCCAGCGAAATACCAACTCGAGCAACATGGAACCTGACCAACTGCTGATGAGCAATAATGAAAAACTAGTTAATAGATTTGGTAATGCTGGACGTAATAAATAATTTTGTTCTATTTTATTTTTCGGTAAACCACGCGCGCGCGCCATTTCAACATAATCATCTTCGGCATAGATGAGGAAAAATGTGCGCCATGAATATACACTTTGAAAAAAACTGCTTAAGAAAATTGCACCGACAGGTAATATCATATGACGCAAAACGACCAATGCAGAACCATATTGTTGTGTAGCAGATGGGTCGGTACCGTACATACCACCCGATGGAAGAATTCTTAATTGAAAAGCAAAGAATACTATTAAGAATATTCCATAAAACCACGGCGGTGCTGACGATAATGGCGAAAGCATTACGAAGAATTTATCTAACCAAGTGCCGTATTGACGTGGCAGCGTCAGTGCAATGCTGATACTAATTAAAAATAAAAATATATTTGACGTGGTGAATAATAATAAAGTGCGTGGTAGATTATCTAAGATAATGTCTTTGACGAGGCTACTATCTAAACCGTAGCGTGAGGTATTCATCAGGCGTGCTTCGCCAAAGTCTAGGGTAATTCCATTCTTTAGCCAAAGAAATGTTCGTAATAGAAAAGGCTGATTTAACCCTTCGGCTTCATACATAGCCAGACGAGCTTCTTCAATCAGTTTTGCTCGTTCTTCTAATGGTTCATCTTTAAGCCAACCACTTCCGAGCATGATGCCAATTCTTTCTTCAATTCCACCTTTTATCATCTCATCTACATAACCACCCATGTTTGCAATGACGATGGTTAGATATACCGCAATAACCGATGTGATAAAAAGTGAGAGAAACCGTGAACTAGCATACGCAATAATTCTTTTAATTTCATTTAGGCGCATGAACAAAACACCTGAAGTTTTATGGTTTTTCGATGTGTCATGCGAAGTATTATATAATGAATTAAAAAACGACACAAATTGATATGACAAACTTCTTCCGCGAACGAATCAAAGAATCAATCAATAATTCAAATTTACAAACGGCATTGGATAACAACACAGAGCGCCGTCTGAATGGACGCGCCGTCGCATTTGAATCCATTCCTGATTGGCGTGAGAGACGTCAACGCGCCCACAAAATCCGTGCGGATGTGATTGATAATCTTGATGAATATTTGAATCAATTTATTGCAAAGAATGAAGAGAATGGAGTCGTTGTCCACAGGGCAAAAGATTCAAAAGAGGCAATTCAAATTGTTTTACAAATCGTAGGGGCGGACGGCCGTCCGCCCCTACATAAATTAATTGCCAAATCAAAATCAATGGTGACAGAAGAAATTGAACTTAATCACGCGCTTGAAAAAGAAAATATAAAAGTCGTTGAAACAGATTTAGGCGAATACATTGTACAACTTCGCAAAGAAAGACCGAGTCACATCATCACCCCTGCGGCTCATCTCAAAAAAGAACAAGTGGCGCAACTCTTTCACGAAAAATTAAATATCGAATACACAGAAGATATTCCGACATTAACTGCAACTGCCAGAAAAATTTTGCGTGAAGTTTTCTTAACAGCCGATGTTGGAATCAGTGGCGTAAATTTTGGCGTTGCAGAAACTGGAAATATTTGTGTTGTTTCCAATGAGGGCAATGCGCGCATGGTTGCGACCATTCCTCCAATTCATATCGCATTGATGGGTATGGAACGTATCGTTCCAAATCTTGATGACCTTTCGCTTTTCATTTCATTGCTCGCGCGTTCTGCAACGGGTCAAAAAATTTCTGTTTACACTCAACTACTTCGCAAGCCCCTTCCAAATCAAACACGTCATATCATCATTCTCGATAATGGACGTTCGCGTTTGCGAAATTCGCCGCTTAAAGAATCTTTGTATTGCATTCGTTGCGGCGCGTGCCTCAATGCTTGCCCTGTCTTTCGCGAACTCAGCGGTCATGCTTACATCGGAAAAGATAAATCTATCGCGCCATATCCCGGACCGATTGGTTCGGTCATTTCGCCGGGGCTGATGGGTGAAAATTTTATTCATCTCGCGCAAGCCTCGTCACTATGTGGCGCGTGTAAAGATGCTTGCCCTGTGGATATTGATTTACCAAAAATGTTGACTCGTGTAAGAGCAGGTAAAGTGAATAGTGAACAGTTATCAGTAATCAGTGAAGGTGCTGGATTAAATCAATTAACAAAATTGTTTTTGCAGATATACACCCGCCTCTCGACTCGCCCCAAGTTGTTTGCATTCTCTCAAACATTTGCCTCGCTGATAACTTTTCTGCTCTCGCCATTCTCGCAGTGGATTCATCTGCCTGCTTTCACTGGTTGGGGATACAGCAAAGACTTTCCGCGTTTTGCAAGTAAAACTTTTCGCTCGCAATTTATTTCAACACAAATAAAAAATATCGAACCAAAATCAATTCAACAAAATGTTCCTGATTCACCAATTCCCACAATACCGATTCCCGATTCCCTAATAAACCAATTCACAAAAGAATTATCCGCCGTCAGCGGAAATGTTTATCAAACAAAAAATGTTCAACAAGAAATAATTGAATTTATAAAATCAAAAAATATAGACAAAGTTTTTCTTGAACGGAATACATTAGATGAATCTTTATTAAAAAAAGAAAACATTGACTTCACTTATGAGTCTGACCCACAAATCCGCTTGGGCGTGACAAATGCCATAGTCGGGCTGGCAGATACAGGGTCAGTGCTTGAAGCGGATGAAGCACTATATCCATCTTTGTTACCAGAGATTCATATCGCTATTCTTAAATCAAAAGATATCGTGCCATCATTGCCAGATGCGATTCATTTAGTCAAAGATAAAAATGCGGCGGTGTTTATTACGGGACCGTCACGCACGGCTGATATTGAAATGACTTTGACGATTGGTGTGCATGGACCGAAGGAATTGCATGTGTTCGTTGACGTTTCAAATTCGGGATGATACAATCTCGCGCACTTAAATAATGTACGCCCCTATCGTCTAGTGGCCTAGGACGAAGCCCTCTCAAGGCTTAAACCGGGATTCGAATTCCCGTAGGGGCACAGGTTAATTAATAAAAAAAATGACAGTCACTTTCAAAGTGACTGTCATTTTTAATTTATGGTCCAGGTGGTCCACCAGCAGGAACACACGCCAACTGACTTGAATTCGGTGGAGTCATACAAGTGCCGCTCATATTCCCAACCGAACAACTTGCACCTTGAGATAATCCAGCACAAGCATCAATCGCTTCTTGTGGAGGTTGTTGACCTTGACCAGTCTGCCCGCCTTGTTGATTCTGTCCACCTTGTTGTCCCTGACCTTGACCACCACTTGTTCTCACTGATGCTGTACCTTTGAAACAACCAACTGTATATGGAAATTCATGAGTTGCATGATAATGATACATCTCAACCAATTGACCATCCCATTCAACTACTTCAGTATGACCATGACATTCATCTAAATCTTCATTGGTTACTTCCTCACCATTTGAATCGTAATAACCATAAATTCCAAAACCATCAAACGCGTAACCCATCAATGCTGAATGTCCAGCAGTTGTATCTGTTGCACAATCACTCAACGAATGATAATGATACACACCTGATTGTTGTGGATGACCATCACAATTATCTTGCACTTCATGCGCGCCCGCATCTAAACCTTGTGCGTCAAACGCATTGAACATCGGAACACCCGAAAGCATAATTCCTATTGCACCACCAACACAACTTGGTTGACTTGCAATTGTTGGGTTCGCAGGTAAAGAGACTGTAACATTTTGTTCACTAATCGAATTTGGATTCCTATCCACAGCATACGCATCATCACTTGATGAAACGGGATACGTTCCCGTTGTATGATTTGGTAAACCATTTCCAGTAAACACACGTTGGTCACCTTGAATCGAAATTGTAAATTCATGGGGCCACGAAACCGAACCATCCACAACGGCTTTCATCAACGCATTCCAAGTGCCATCGCCATTCATCCAATTGCCTGTGCCTGTTGCGCCTCCGCCATTAAATGTTGTCTGGCAAGAAAATACATAACCCACTTGCGGGCTCGTGGAATATTTTCCATCACCAACTTCAAGACGAGTCAAATCAACATCTGATGTATGAGGTGCATCCGAATGTGAATGTGATTCACTTTCCGCTTCTGACGTAGTGGATGCTTGATTCTGATTTTGGGAACTTTGGTCATTCGCCTCAGGCTGAGACTCTGTTGCAGGTGCAGAACCAGTTTGCGGCGGAGGTGGAGGCGGGAATAAACACGCCGTCACTAAAAAACTTATCACAAATAAAAACATTATCCTTTTCATCGCATTCTCCTTGTAAAATAATTTTACAAATGAAAACAAATGACAAAGAGTGTCTCAAATCATCACATGCTTTGTAAGTTTATGAAATTAATCATAAAGACCCATGACAATCTTCATGGGTCTTTGTTTATTGATTAAGTTCCCAAATCAATCGCAAGCCTTCAAGCGTGAGCCATGGAGAAATAATATCAATCACTTTTGTTTCTTTAGCGACGACTTCTGCTAACCCGCCAGTGGCGATGACTTTCATATCGCTTCCTAACTCTGACCTAAACCTGCCCACCATTCCCTCAACCATACTGACATACCCAAACAACAAACCCGATTGCATGGCATGGATTGTATTTCGTCCAATCACAGAAGGCGGAAGTTGCAAATCAATGCGTGGGAGTTTTGCGGCGCGTGTATAAAGTGCTTCTGCCGCCAAATTGATTCCAGCAGTGATTGCACCGCCTAAATATTCACCATCTTTTGTAATAGCATTAAACGTTGTAGCGGTTCCAAAATCAACAACACAAGCTGGTCCGCCATACAGTTTCATCACTGCTACTGCATCACAAACTCTATCAGCCCCAACTGCGCGTGGGTCTTCATAACGAATTTTTATTCCAGTTTTGATACCGGTATCAACCACCAAAGGTTTTTGTTTTAAGTATTCTTCACAAGCCTGAATCACTCTTCCAGTCAATGGCGGCACAACAGATGCTAATGAAATTCCAGTTATATCTTTGACTGTTTTCCCTGCATTTTGTAACACACCTAAAAATTGCAAACCATATTCATCGGGCATACGGTTATGGTCTGTGGCTAAACGCCAATGCGCGCCAAGTTTATCGCCTTCATAAAGTCCAAGTGTGAGGTTGGTATTGCCAATGTCAATGACGAGGAGCATGAGGATATTTTACCGCTACAATGCAGAATAAAACGGAGCAATTGCTTTCAGTATAGAAAAAATAAAATTGAAATTGTTAATTGCAATTGTAAAAACAATTAAACCCAGAACAATTTGAAACCAAGTTTTCTCTGCAAATTCGGATAAAGATAAAGCAATAAAAAATATAAGCGCATACATCCAATAAGGTGTATAGAGAAAAAGTTCTGTTCCATAAAATAAGTGCATCATGAAATTAAATCCCAATGCACCCAATAATCCAAGCATAAGTGGAAGATGTTTGGATGTAAGAATGTTTTTGAAAAAAGTGAGAATTGAACCAATTAGTAAAAGTAACCATAAAACAAGTGGAATATTTGCTAATCCTTTGTACGAAGCCAGAGCATGAGTGCGGATGTCAAATGTTTTTAGGTCAATGGTTGGGAAGGGTGGTTTTTCAGAGATGGCTTCAATTGGTTTTGGTGCAACAACGCCGTACAAAGCCATCGTGCGAGCTGTGACTTGGAGTTTTTCAGCCAAACTGGATTCGGGTTCTTCGCCTACTACTTTTACAAATCCAAACTCAAAGGCAATATCTTTTGGACTAAAGAAATATGTAATTGATTTTGGATATAAAAAATTTGTGAATAAAGTGAGCAAAATTCCAAATACTAAGACATAAACACAAAATTGAATCAATCGGCGAAAATTAAATTTATTAAAGAATAATCCAATCACACCTTGGGCAATGTTGGTGATTGTGATTCCAAATAAAATTAAACCTGCTGGGACGAGAACAGAAAAACGATTTTCTTTTGCTTGAATTAATAAAAAGAAAAAAATTAACGAAGCCGCGCCGAAGATGTAGTTTTCAGTCAATGAGCCGAATAACAAGTGAGAAGCACTGAACCCTAATAACATCGCAAAAAGAAAAGCATAGGAATTTGAATCCGTGGCTCTTTTGATAAATAAATAAGCCATGAAAACACAAAGTCCAGCAGTGGCGGAAACGACTAACATTGCTCCAAGTGGATAATGCTCGCCCATCCAAAATGAAGCCAGACGCATGAGTGGACGAATGATGATTAAACTTAATGGATGAACAGCACGATTAATCGGTGCACTTTCTGGGCTGGCAAGAATTTCCATCCATGGACCTGCATCAGCTTCAAAGAGGACGACGTTGTAGCTTAAGGCTGGGTGATTTAATGTGCGGGCAAGAATCAGGTGAATGAAGAAGAACATTCCACCTAAATAGATGCCTAATCCATTTTTGATTTCAATATTGATTCTTTGAACTAAAAAGTAGGAAATGAAGCTAGAAAGGATTGCAGTGAGTATAAATGTCAAAAAATATTGTGAAGGAATAGAAATGTATTCCCATACAAGTATTTCAGGAAATTGCAAGCAAATGTAAATTGTGGCAACAAAGAAAACAGGAAGAGATAAAGCGAGGATAATATTGAGTGGATTGCTTCGCCACTTCATGTCTCGCAATGACAAATAAACTAGAACATTGGCTATCGTCATCACGATTAAAGTAGAAATGATGATAGCCAATGTTGAATCTAAAACTGGATTTAAGAATCCGATAATAATGTAGGAAAAACATAAACTGATTAAAGAACTTATCAAGAATCGTGAGATGGAATGTTTTGCCATGTTTGGGTTAAGAATCAAATTGAAGTGAGGAAACAAATATAAATTAAGAAAGAAGCGGTTTATTCTTTCACATTCATAATGATATCGGATACTAAATCATACCGATGGAATTGAGGCATCATGTAAATTCCGCTTGCCCACGATTTGATTCCTTGAATCAAATCCACAGCAAGTTCAACGCCTGCTTTGGCGGCGCCATCACCAGCGGATTCAATTCGCTTCAAAGTTTCATCTGGAATGAAAACGCCGGGCACTTCGTTATGCAAAAAGTTTGCGTGTTTGGCGCTGACCAAAGGAAGAATGCCCGCCAGAATTGGTTGATTTAATTTTCCATGCTTTGATTCGTAGGCTTCGATTAATTTTGGACCATCATCTTTGCGATAAATGGGTTGCGTTAAAAAGAAATCAACGCCTGCTTTAATTTTGCGATGTAAATTTTTAACTTCTGTTTCCATATCTTGCGGGCAAAGATTCAACGCCGCACCAACAAAAAAGTTTGTAGGCTGACCAATACTCGTACCAGAATGGTCAACGCCCATGTTGAAACCTTGTTTAATTAATTTAATTAAACCAGATGGCACTAAATCATAATTATCTGCGGCTTCGGGATAATCACCAATTGAAGTTGGGTCACCCATGACGACAAAAATATTGCGAATACCAAGCGCATGTGCGGCGAGCAAATCACCTTGCACGCGCAAAAGATTTCGTCCACGTGTTGGAAAATGCAAAGTTGTTTCAACACCAATTTGACGTTGCACCAAATCACACACTGCCCACGCAGACATTCGCATGCGCGCCATGGGCGTATCAGCAACGTTGATAACATCCGCACCTGAATCATGTAACAACGATGCACCTGCAAGTAATTTATGTGTTGAAAGTCCGCGTGGCGGATCCATCTCAACACAAATTGAAAATTTTTGATTCGAAAGTTTTTGAGCAAGTTGAGTCGGTTGTTGAGCAGGTTCACTTGTAATTTCATCTTCTGGCAAAATAGAAATCTCTTGAATTGATTCACGAACAGCAGACTCTAAAGTTTTTTTCATTGCAGAAATATGTTGTGGAGTCGTTCCGCAACAACCACCCACAATATTCGCCCCCGCTTCACGAAACAACAAAGCATATTCACCAAAATATTCCGCATCGGCAGGATACATAATTCGTCCGCTCACTTGCTCGGGCCAACCTGCATTTGGCTTCACCCAAAATTTTCCATTTGGAACTGCTTGTTTCATTTGTTTCAAAATTCGTAATAATTGTGAAGGTCCGCCAGAACAATTGACTCCAATCACATCTGCACCAGCATCCGCAATTCTTGTCGCAACTTTGGCAGGGTCATCACCCAACAAAGTTCTATCATCGCGAGTAAATGTCACCGATGCAATCACTGGCAAATTACAAACTTCTTTCGAGGCTTTAATCGCTTCGCCTACTTCATACAAATCACTAAACGTTTCGATGATGATTAAATCCGCGCCTGCGTCTGCTAACGCTTTGATTTGCTCCGCAAACGCTTCTCTGGCTTCCTCCAACTTGACTCTGCCATACGGAGCGATTCTTACGCCTAAAGGACCGACATCACCTGCAATCAACACATCTTTAAAAGATGCGGCAACCACACGCTTTGCAAGTTCAACACCAGCACGATTTATTTCAACCAAATCATCTTGCAAGCCATGTTTGGTTAACTTAAAACGATTAGCACTAAATGTATTCGTAATAATTAACTCGGCGCCTGCTTCAATATATGCACGATGAATTTCTGCTACAGCGGCAGGATTGGTTAAATTCAATTCATCAAATGATTTGTCAAAGCCTACACCGCGCGCGTGAAGCATGGTTCCCATCGCGCCATCGGCGAGTAAAGTTTTATTGGAAATAGTTTCAAGTAAGTTCATGTTTTCTCTTTTCAAGGTTTCTTAATCACGGTCAACACAGCGTTCCCGCGTTTAATTTCATAAATAATTTCTGCATCAGGATAAGATTTTTCATTTAAGTTATAACGTGTGATTGTAACAACATATTCATAATTTTCGGCACGCTCCACTTCACCCGATGAATAAATTTTCAAATCTTCTCTCGCAAACATCGCAAACAATTGAGCAGGTCCTTCCACCCAAATGTTTGCATTCGGCGAAGCAACACTATTTACATATTCTGCCGCTTCACGATACGAAGTCGCCCAATAATCATTTTCAAAACGCTCACTTGTATCACCTGCAAACGTATTGTAATAAATATATTCGTATGGATGCAAATTTACAATTCCCAAAATATTTGGAATTAAGCATAAAACAATTAATGCAACTTGCCATTTTATATTTTTGATTTTTTCAAACGCAGCACCTGCCAATAAAAATATCGGCGGAATGATAAATAAAATTTGTCTAAAGTTATCATATAAAGCAATTTTAAAAATGATGAAAGCCACAAATGGGATAAGAAACCAAAGTAGGAATAACTCGATTAATCCACGCTTCTTTTCTTGACCTCGAATTGCTAGCCAAACGCCAACAATCGCCAACACCCAAACAGCCTCGCTGAATTGAATCCCGAACAAAATGGGTAAATATGTGTAAGGCAAGTCAGTGAGTGGATAATTTGCTCCATTGAACAAAACTGTTCCAGCCCATGGATATAGAGACATTTCTCTAAAACTTTCAAAAAATCTCGCAATGGGATTCATCCACAAGTAGGGCCAGGTCAAGTAGGTGAAGATGATTGAAAGAATGGCATAGATTGTTAATGGAAAAATGGCTTGCTTTCCTTTTGTTCGTAATTGGTAAATGGTAATTATTAGACCAGCAAATGGACCGAGGATTCTTGTTGAGGTTGCAAATCCAAGAAAGAAGCTGGCGGGAAGAAGAGAGAGAATCGTTTTTAACAAATTTGGTTTAAAGCGATAATAAGCATAAAACAAAAAGAAAGAAGAAAGAAGAAAGAAAATAGTTCGGGCTTGTAAAAATAAAAGGAAATATCTTTGTGTGTAAACTTCGGCTGAAACAGCGTTTATATTTTTGGCGATTAATGAAATGATGTTTGTATTCCCTGCTTGAGCAGAGATAACAAGCGTAGAGATATAGTCGTGAATGTTTTGGGTGAAGAGAAAAAGCCCAAAAACAGAAACAAGCCAAAGCGTAGTCAGAAGCGTAAGTTTTTTATCAAGTTTTAGATTTGAATCAAAATCAATTGAATCAAATGCTTTAAATCCAGTTGCAATTGAAATAAGAAACAGCGAAAGAAATGGCGTATCTTTTGGGTTGATGAAAGCATGTCCCCACAAAAGCGGTTGGGTTGCAAATAAAAGCGTCCCTCCAAGCGCAGCGTTTTGAGAAAGCCAACGTTTTGCAATGGAATAAAAAGCCAACGCGCCCAAAAAATATGTGATGAAATAAATAAGGTGACGAATATCGGAAATATGAAATGAGGTTTTTATGTTTTGTGCAAACCATTCAACCAACATGACATACGCAGGACCATAAAATGCTAAATCATCACGTGTTAAATTGACAATGCCTTCTTCACGCCAAGTTGAATACGCATTCAGAGATTTGATAGAATATGTTTGCAATGAGTCTTCATCCCAACTTTGACCATAATTATCAAAAGTTAACAGACCTGCAATTAGAATGATAGCGAAAATAAATACAGGAATAAATTTTTTCATTTAATTTTTAATGTATTGGTTGGTGATATTGATAAATGAAGTGGGGTCATTGTTTTTTGATGTAACAAACATTAACCACAAAACTATTAATGGCGCAATTAAACGTCCGTATGACCAAGGGAAGAAATCAAAAGATGGGAGCATAAATTCAAGAAAATATGCAAAGATAAATATCAACCAATGATTTGGGTTTTCAATGCGCTTAATTAAAAGTAGAAATGATAATGTGACGAACATGCCGTGATGATCCCAAACGATGGGAGAAGCGAGAGTCATTAAGATAAACAATGATGGAATGGTGTTGAATACTCTGTTTTCTTGTGAAAAAGATTTTTGTTGAATGTTTTTATACATCACAAAAAGGGTTATGATTAATAATAAAACTTTGAGGAATAAAACAATAATTCGCGTTTGCTCAATTTGTATTCCAAAGAAGGGATTTAAGAAACGCAAGAACGAATCAAATGAAGTGTCGTGGAAGTTTGTATCGGGGATTTGGGTTAATAAAAAGGCGTTGTTGAAATAATCAAAGTATGGGTATGTCCCATTGATTGCAATCGGAAACAATCCAATTAAAATGAAACTAACGGCAAACCAGAATAACCATTTCCAATTAAATTCAAGCAA
>ERZ761610.1078-NODE-1078-length-16504-cov-40.984376_pt1 | contig 16504 bp, 13 predicted proteins | sample MGYA00512164_ERZ761610 | MGnify/ENA primary metagenome ERZ761610 (study PRJEB28899, sample SAMN02850038) | bioreactor sludge metagenome | biome: EBPR Sludge; feature: EBPR Bioreactor; material: flocular biomat | place: Australia: Thorneside Wastwater Treatment... | reverse complement strand
GGAATTCAGACTCCATTGAATTCTTTTACAAGAAAACGTTTAGCATTTAATACAGGTGATATGTTTATGGTAATTGCGGAAAAGCAAAAATAATATCCCGTTTTAAATTGGAACACTTGTTTAAGTGACTCGACTCTTTCTGTTTAGGCTGAGTTCTGTTCAGATGTTCTAGAATGAGGCGTTTAATTTTGGTTGCCTCACAAAAGCTCTAAAGGGTTCAGGACCTATGTCCGATCAATTTAAGGACATATTTTGGAGGCTTTGTGACTGTAAGTGGAATATCGGAACGTTATCTGTTGCCTATATTAAGTATGCTGCTTATTTCGTTATCAACTTTCGCGCAAGCTCCGAAAGTTGTACCAGGTGAGTACTTAATTAAGTACCGCGTCGACATGGGGTCTTCCCAAGTCATTAGTAAAATCCAAAGCAAAGTAAATTTGAAAGCGGCATTCCCTGAGATGAATATGCTTCATTTTTCAGTGAAACCTGGTCAGGAGTCAGCGGTTGATGAAATCAAAAATGATCCTGAAGTATTGTTTGTTGAGCCAAATTACGTTTTAGAAAAATTAGACGAGGCTCGTCCCGGTGAAGTGGTCGATCGCCTATCAATGGATGATGTGCAAGCGCAGTCTTCGTTAACGTATTCGCAAAACTATGCAGCTGTTCGAGTCGAGCAAGCCTGGTCATTGTCGTCGGCATACTCGGCCAGTAATCGCCCGATTGTTGCTATTATCGATACCGGCGTAGATGGCTCTCATAATTTATTCACACGAACGAATGCGCTATGGGCAAATCCAAAAGAAATTCCTGGCAATGGTGTCGATGATGACCAGAATGGGTATATCGATGATATCAACGGTTGGAATTTTATCACGAATTCACCGGCGTACGCAGATGATGAAGGGCACGGCACGCACGTGGCGGGTATTGTTGTCGGGGCGGGACTAGATGTGTTCTCGCCGCAGTTGGATCAATCAAAAATCAGAATTATGCCTTTGAAGTTTCTGGATAAACAGGGTGCGGGCTCCACGTCAAATGCGGTAAAAGCTATTTACTATGCCGTTAATAACGGTGCAAAGGTCATCAATAATTCATGGGGTGGTCCTGGTTATTCCAGTGCACTTTTAGAGGCACTCTCGTATGCTTATAATCAGAAGGTATTGATCGTTTCAGCGGCGGGTAATAGTTCGAAAAACAATGACTCTTCTGAAATGTATCCAGCTAACTATGTAGTACCAAGTAACATCAGTATTGCCGCTTCTAGTGATACGGATAGATTAGCATCCTTTTCAAACTACGGTGTTGGTAATGTCCACGTCGCGAGTCCGGGTGTTTATATCTACTCATCACTACCTGGAAACATGTTTGGCTCTATGTCCGGAACATCGATGGCAGCCCCATTTGTTTCGGGTATTGCGGCTCTTGCGTTAAGAGAAGCACCGTCGTTAACTGGTTATCAATTAAAGAGTTTAATTATTTCAACCGCTGTGCAGGTGGGGCCATTGGCAGGCAAGGTTCAATCGGGTTCACGTGTGGATGCGTATTCATTGATCTCGCAAGCAAAATCAAACGTACAAACAGTTGCCTCGCAACCTGATTACAAGCCATCGTATGCGGACTCTCGAGACCCAGCATCCGAGGCTCAGTCATCACCAAAATCAAGTGGCGGTTGCGGGTTAGTAAGCTCTGCACTTATGAATCAATTTGGTAGTGGTGGCGGGGGCGGCATGACCCCGGCAAACGCGCTTTCGTTAGCGCTTGTGCTTTCGATGCCACTAGCGTACTTCTTCTACTTAAGAACACGTAAGCCCGCGTCTCGACGTAAATATGATCGCTTCGTGATGAAATCCGATATTAAAGTCAATATTGGTGGTCGCGAGTTGGTGGCTCAAATGAACACGATTTCGATGGGTGGATTGAGTTTCAATGTCGATGAAATGCTAGAAAAAGGCGGCTCGTTAACTATGAAAATTAAAGGACCAGATGGCGGCGAGATTGAAGTTGAAGGCCGCGTAGTTTGGTCTGAAGCTAATCAGTCATATGGTGTTCAGTTCTCGGAAGCTGTTCAATCTATCCAAGGCTGGACAAATCAGTTAGCCAAGAGTGAAAACTAAAGAAATAAAATCATTAAACTAATCACCAAGCCCAGTTGGATTGTCCGCTGGGCTTTTCTATTTTTCTAACCAGCTATTTGGAAATTCAAATGGTTGAACCTGGAAGTAAATGCGTTCATAGAAAAGCATATTCCTAAGTATCAGCTTGATATAGGTACGCGTTTCCTCGTAAGGAATCTCTTCAATAAATTCGATAACGTTGTCACGGTTGCGAACCTGCACCCAGCCTCTATACGCCGCCGAAGACGCATTATAGCCGGAAATAGAAGGTATAAAGCGACCTTGGTTGGCAGCTAAGAGATTCTTTAGTTCTTTTGTTCCCAGTGCGATATTAATCGTTGGGTCGAATAAATCAAACTCAGACCGATAGTTAATATTAGCTTCGCCAGCACTTAGTTTTTTTGCTAAGTTCGGCATCAGTTGTAGCAGGCCCAGCGCATCGACTGAACTGCGGGCATAGGGATTAAACGCAGACTCTTGGCGCATGATCGAATATATGAAGCTCATCGGTACAGATCTATGCTGACTGTTCTTTTGAACGTCATCAAAGTAGGGTTTTGGGAACAGCAGTTCTGGAAATGAATACGTAATGGTATTTTTCTGTTCGCTCGTTAACGCTTGAATTGAATTAAGGAGATTCTGATACTGACCCGACTGCGAGTAGAGCAGAAGCGTTGGCAGGTAGTTAGTTGTAACTTCTTTTTCAAGAACCTTTGACCAGCTCTGCAAGACTTCGTTTTGTTCTAGACTGATCAACCAAAGTACTTCCGAGATCTCGGCTTCAGTAAAGTTGTTTTTTAAGTTTTCGATTAGGAATTCACGTTTGTCGCTAAGAGAAGACTTTTTCAGTAAAGGAATTGGCTCTTTAAGATCTCGGTACGTTAAAAGGGTGTAGAAAGAAAGAGGTTCCTTTTTTCTAAGGTTAAGAAGGATTTCTTTATAAACATCGTCTTTACCTAATTTTAAATTAGCCTGCGCCAGCCAGTAAAGATACTTAGAATCAGATTCGCCGCCTAATTTATCAGTAATTTCTTGAAGCGAGTTTTTAGCGGCTTCGTATTTTCCATTTTTATATTCGAGCCAAGCTAAACTCCAAAGATTTTTCTCAAACAGGGAGTTTTTTGATTTAATACTTGTAGCCTTCTTCATCGGAGACTGATCATGACTTTTTTGGTACAGAGCTTTGGCTTTTTCGTAATCCTTTTTCTCGTCATAAATGCGACCTAACGTATACGAGGCTTCTTCCTTTAGGCTGTCGCGAATTTTTCTATTCTCGTAAGCCTGTAAAATCTGAATAGCTTTACTTGTCTGAGACTCTGTCCAAAGCCAGCGTGCCTTTAATATTTCCCATTCATTCAACCATTCATCGTATTCAGAATGTTTTTTTTGTGTCTTGATCCATTTACCCCAACGTTCAATAGCGGCCCATTGATCTTGTTTGTTTTGCGTGGTTTTATAGATTCTAAAGATAGTTTTAAATGATTTGAATTTTAAGTCAGATTTAATTTCTTTTGATTGGATAAGTCCGTTGAGTCGTTTAATTGCGTCGTTAAATGATCGATCTTTAATTAAATCTAAACTGATGTCATAACTGTTTTTTAATATATCCGGCAGGTACTGCGGAAATTCACGCTTTAATTCGTAGTTAACCAGATTCACTAGTTTTTCATTATTCAGGCGTTTCGCCTCGTCTAATAGTTTTAGATATGTTTGTTTTTTTACCTGACGATTTTTTTCTTCGGCGTTTAGTTCAAGTAGCAGAATAAATTTTACGTCATGATTGTTTTCGGCAACAGCTTGAGTCAGCTCGATTTCGTTTAACCATTTTTTATACACCGTTTTTTGTTTTTCTGTTAGCGAAACGTCAACAGAGGATCTTCCTGGACAACGTGTTTTAATTAAAAGACCAGCGAACGAGTTAAGCGGGAACTTTTTGTCTTGGTGCAGGTCTTCCAAAAGTTTACAAGCCGTTAAAATTTGGGATTGATCCCGAAGATACATTTGTGACCAATGAAATTGAAGCCACCACGTTTTATTCAAGCTAGTTTCTTTTACAAGTACATCCCAAGAAACCACAGATTTTAACTGTGCAACGTCCTGCTCACTAGGGGGAAGAGTACTTGGTTCAACAGAGAGTTTATGTTTGTCTTTAGAAAATGTGCACGACGCTGTCGTAAAGTAGATTGGTAGAAGTACTAAAAAACAAAACCCAGATTTCCAAGTGGCCTTTTTCATGTATCCATTATGATATGGCCAAAGAAATCTGGGAATGTTTTTTTCGTTTAATTATACTTAACTAGTCACAGACTATTAGGCTCTCTGTAAGGCCTGGATTCTGTCTTCTAGATCTGGATGCGTTTTAAACAACGCCATCAAACCACCTTTGCTGCGGTTTGAAATTTTCATGGCAGCTAACATATCTTTTTCTTCCGCTTCATACGGAGTTTGATATACCGCTTGCAAGCGACGTAACGCCGCGATCATGTTCTGACGTCCAGAATATTGAGCGCCGCCTTTGTCTGCGCGAAATTCGCGTTGACGAGAGAAGTAGCTAACAACCATTGAGCCTAGAAGAGTAAACAGAATATCACCGACGATAGTCACTGCAAAATAAACCACGTGACGTAATTTCTCATCCACACTGTTTGAAATTACATTCGCCAAAATTCTTGAGAAGAACATAGAGAATGTATTCACCACACCTGTGATCAACGTCAATGTAACCATATCGCCATTAGCAATATGGGCGATTTCGTGCCCAAGTACCCCATCAACTTCGTCATCACTCATGCGACGAAGAAGGCCTGTTGAAACCGCAACAAGTGCGTTACCTTTGGTCGGGCCTGTCGCAAAGGCATTTACATCATCAGATTCATAAATTCCAACTTCTGGTGGACGAGGTAAACCCGCACGACGGGCTAGTTCATGCACGCGTCCCACAAGATTGCGTAGTGTTGGATCGTTAGTGTTTGGATCAATTGTTTTTACACCCGCAGACCACTTCGCCATTACTTTAGATAAAAGTAACGAAATAAGGGCGCCCCCAAAACCGAACAGAGAACAGAATACTAAAAGCGACATCATCGATTGTCTGATGGCTTCAAGTCCGAAGAAAGAAGAAATCAAAGACCAGGCAATACCAATAGTCACCATGACTAGAAGGTTGGTTAACAGGAATAATGTAATACGTTTAAAAATTTGCATAGTTTAGCTCCTCAAAGATAATTTTGAGGAGCTTTTGGATTTTGTCAATAGACTACGGAAAGGTTGTCTTTACACGGTCTCAGGACGGTTTTTTGAGCTAATAAGAGGGGGGTGGCTGGTGCTAAAATGGAACTTTAATGCTGATTGTTCCAATTCGATAATGACTTTACCACCATCTGTTAAACGGCCGAAAAGTAGTTCATCAACCAAAGGCTTTTTGAAATGCTCTTCTACTGCGCGAGCCATAGGGCGTGCACCGTAGGCTCGGTCGTAACCTTTTTTTGCCAACCACTTCATTGCGTCTGGCGATACAATTAATTCAATTTTCTTTTCCGCTAAATTCATTTTCAAATCATCCACAAACTTGAATGCGACTTTAATGATGACGTCCTCAGGAAGATCTTTAAAGTGCACAACAGCATCCAGACGATTTAAAAATTCCGGAGCAAATGCTTTCTTGATGGCCTCTTGGCTTAATCGTGAGCTGCCTTCATCTACTAGACCGATGCTGCCTTTTGAAACTTCAAATGCACCCGCATTCGTCGTTAGAACCACGATGGTATTTCTAAAATCGGCAACGCGACCTTGAGAGTCAGTCAACCGTCCGGCATCCATGACCTGCAATAATGAATGTGTAATGTCTGGGTGAGCTTTTTCGATCTCGTCCAAAAGGATGACTGAATACGGTTGTTTGCTAACAGCTTCAGTTAATAGACCACCAGATTCATAGCCAACATATCCTGGAGGCGCACCGATTAGTTTTGCGACGGAATGTTTTTCCATGTACTCACTCATATCAAATCGATGGAATGGTAATCCCAGAATTTGTGCGAGTTGTTTACATACTTCCGTTTTACCAACGCCTGTTGGGCCAGCGAATAAGTAACTGCCGATCGGTTTGTCTGGGCGACCTAGGCCACTGCGCGCCAGTTTTACGCTAGATGCGAGTTTGTCGATGGCATCATCCTGACCATAAATTAGGGCTTTTAGTTTCTTATCTAGATCTTTAAGTTTGATGCGTTCATTCGAAGAAATTTGCTGTAACGGTAAACCTGTCATCTGAGCTATGGTTTCTTCGATCGCTTCAACGGTCACTGATACGGAATCTTCAGTTTTGTTTTTTAGTTTTAAACTGCTGCCAGCTTCGTCCATTACGTCAATTGCTTTGTCCGGCAATAGTTTTCCAGAAATATGTTTTTGCGACAGATCAATTGCAGCTTTCAATGACTCTGAAGAGTATTTCACATTGTGAAATTTTTCATATTGTGGCGCTAAACCTTTTAAAATTTCTAAACAATCCGAAACTGAGGGTTCGCCTACATCCAGGCGTTGGAATCGGCGGTTTAATGCGCGATCTTTTTCAAAATATTGGCGGTATTCTGTGTGAGTCGTAGAGCCTACGCATGAAACTTCGCCTGATGCGAGTGCTGGTTTTAATAAATTGGATGCATCTAAACTGCCGCCACTGGTTGCACCTGCACCTACAAGAGTATGAATCTCGTCAATAAATAGAACAAAGTTTGGATTTTTTTTAATTTCCTTTACGACGGCTTTGATTCGATTTTCAAAATCACCGCGGAACTTGGTCCCCGCAAGGAGTGAACCCATATCTAGCGAGTAAATAACTTTTTCTTTTAAAGATTCAGGAACATCGCCGTCGACGATTTTTTTAGCAAGCCCTTCCACAACGGCCGTTTTGCCAACGCCCGGTTCGCCAATCAAAAGTGGATTGTTTTTTGTTCTACGTGCCAGAATTTGCGTCATGCGTGTGATCAAATCATGACGACCAATCAATGGATCGACTTTTCCGTTACGAGCTTTTTCATTCAAGTTAGTGCAAAATTGTTCAAGTACGTTGACTTTGGAATCATCGGCCGGCTGTCCATCGAATTCTTTTTTAACTTGATCTTCAGCATCGCCGAACTCGGGATCTTTTTGGATTCCGTGAGATATAAAATTAATAATATCAAATTGACTAATGCCTTGTTTCGAAAGTGAAAACACAGCATGCGAATCCTGTTCGTAGAAAAACGAAACAAGTAAGTTACCTTCTGTGATTTGGTTTTTGCCCGCACTTTTCATTTGTAGGGCAGACCGCTGAATTAAACGATGACACGCTAGTGTGAATTCTGGCGTCCATGATTCATAACCTCCATAGCTTTCTAGCTGGTCCTCGGTAATTTCGGGGGTATTGTTTTCTAAATAATTAAGTAAATCTTTCTTAAGTTCTGGAATTTTAACTCCGCATGCTTCTAGTATTTCTACCGAGCGTGGAGATTGCGTCAGACTATAAAGAATATGCTCAAGAGTCACAAACTCATGACGCTGCTTTTTAGCCATTTCCGTAGCTTCTGCCAGTCGACGTTCTAATTCTCTTGTCATCATAGTGACCTCTTTTTTTACGTTTCCTCTAAAATACTTTTTAGAGGGTATTGATTGAGTTGCGAAAATTGATTGGTCTGCATCACTTTCATTTCCGCGATTTCTAAAGTGTACACACCCGCCGTGCCGGCACCTTTTTGATGAACATCCAGCATGACCTTAATGGCATCTTCTTCTTTTTTGCCGAAGAATTTTTTTAAAACTAAAACAACGAAATCCATAGGTGTGTAGTCATCATTCATTAGAATAACTTGATACATTTTCGGTGTTTCCACTTTTGGAATAACTTGTACCGACGAATCCCCATCCGGAGAGAAGGGTAAGTTTTTATTATCTTGAGACATCCTTATTTCCATCATTCTTTAAGTTTAATCGCGCTATTATAACCTGTCCATCAGCTTCATTGACAGATCTTATATTAATATGTGTACTGAAACAGAATGGACCAGGTGGCGAACACATTTTTTTTAATTTATTTTATCTACCATATTTTAGTGGGATTCCCCGGAATTATGTCAGTTAAGGTGACACGTATGTTGGCTTATAAGTTATATAAGCTGCAATTAGAGGAAAACTTAGATTTGAAGTATCAGTATGCTCTTAAGGCGTTGGGTTTTTATGCGCTCTATACGGGGCTTCTGTGTTATTTTGGTTTAACGTCTGAAAATGCTGAACTGAAATCTAAGCTTTTATTTGCACTTGGTGTTTTGACTTTATTAAGAGCGTTAGGGCGATTGGTCAGTAAGGATTTAATAACTAAAGCATTTAATTTGAAATCAGACCGTAATATTTTTCATTTGAGTTTAAATTCGGCGATGGCCTTTGGTATGTTCTATGTCGCCTGGCATCTGATCTAAGTCTAGGGTGTCGTGCGACCTCCGAATCATAATTTTTGCTAAATCGCATCATAGTGTTCATCTTAAACTTTAATGAAAGAGAACCGATATAAGGACATGGACTTTAATATTTTTGAAAATTCTTTTGATGTGGTGATTGTTTACGACGACTCGGGTGTTATCGAGTACGCCAATTCATCGTTCTATTTATTTTCGGGATTATCCGTTGCGCGGGTAGTGGGTAAAATGAATTTAACAAAAGTATTTTTAGAAATGGACGAGCAGCCGCTTCAACTCGGTAGTTTTGTTGGCATTAAAGACGCGCGTCCGATGAAGGTCATTTCTTTCAAAACAAAAAATATTGAAAAAGGTTTGGGCCAGTACTCGATCGTGCCATTTGAAGGCAAATACATCATGTTCTTTAAGGACGTGACGGTTGAGGAAGAACTGCATCGTAAATATCGTCGCGAGATGGGTTTGAAGGACAAGAAGATCGAAGAGATGGACTCGTTGATCGAATTGCTTCAGAACACTCGTTTGGTAAAAGAGCCAAGCAAGATTTTGGAAGAGTTCATTAAGCATATTTTGAACAATTTTGGTTTGGGCGTGGGCTTTTTGAAAAACAATGAAAAGCAAACAGTTGTTAAGCTTCTGAATACAAATCACGTCGGACAAGCTACAGTTTTTGATTCTTTAAATAAAAAAATTCAACAGCTACCAACTGCGGAAAAATACACCTATTACGAAAACAGTAAAATTAAGGAAATTTTTTCGACGAATCATATTTATAGTATGGTTGTAATTCCAGTTAATCCTCAAGCAAAAGATTCCTACGAAATTTTCTTACCAATTCATGGGCCAGAAAAAGACCAGCAGTTTGATCATCAAAAAGTAATTACCCTGACCGAGCAAATGAAGCTGCTCATTCAAAATATGGCGTTAGAGCGCCTATCTATCTTTGACGATTTGACGAAGCTTCACAATTCGCGATTCTTTAGAGAGAAGTTGACGGAATACACGAATCGTTATGAAAAATTAAATTTAGTATTATTAGATATCGATTTTTTCAAAAAGGTAAACGATACCTACGGTCATCCGGGTGGTGACGCTGTTTTGGTTCATGTAGGACAAATTTTAAAGTTATATCAGGATAAAGAAGTTATAGTGTCACGTGTGGGTGGCGAAGAATTCGCAATTTTAGCAGCCAACCAGACGTTGGATGAAACTCTAGACATGGCCGCCAAAATTTCGGAACAAATAAAATCCAGCGTGATTTACTACGAAGAAAAGCAAATCAAATGCACAATCAGCATAGGAATCTGCAGCTGGAACCCAGAAGTTCAAAGCGTCCGCGACTTCTACAAGAAAACCGACGAAGCCTTATATGAAAGTAAGGCGAACGGCAGAGATAGAATCACGGTTTTGCAATCGGCTTAACTCGAAATTTGACAAAAGCGAATTGTAGTATAGAATTTAGACTTTAACCGCTGAGGATAGATTCGTTTTGCCAGAAGTCGTAATTGTTATACCTACATTTAATCCGTCACAATTATTGTTAAATACGCTTCAAGATATATGTGATTATGAAGCGTTAGCTTCAATAAAGAAGATTGTAGTAAATGACGGCTCAATTTATGGAATTGAGTATATTGAAATCGCAAAAAAAAAATTTTTGGTTGAGATTATTGAGCATTCAGTGAACAAAGGCAAAGGTGCAGGAATCAAAACTGCAGTAGCCTACATCGAAAAGTTATTGCCTGATATAGACTATATTATCACGATGGATTCTGACCACCAGCATTTAGGTAAGGACGTTATAGCTCTATTAGATTCAATTAATAAACATGGTACTGGACTCCATATTGGAGCGAGAAAGCTTGCGAAAGACAAAACCCCTCTTAGGAGTTTTATTGGCAATTTATTTTCCCGAAAATTTTTTTACTCACTTTATAGAATAGAATTGCAAGACACCCAGTCTGGTTTAAGAGCATATCCGAAATCTTTTTTTTCCGCGCTTCTAAGGCTTCGAAGCCACCGTTTTGAATTTGAAATGGAGGCTATCATAGTTGCATTGCTGAAGAAAATTCAAATCTATGAGACCCCAATAGAAACAGTCTACATTAACAAGAACAGATCTTCTCATTTTCGTCCGCTAGTTGATTCTTTTAAGGTAATTTGGGTTATAATACGAATGAAAATACTTAAATAGACTTATTGTTTTTTCGCAGTTGCCAAACGAGAGAGCGCTTCTGACGTAAACTTTCGTTGTGCCTTGATTTTGTGTTCTGGAATAGGTTCATCTGTTGATGTTAAATACTCTTGAGGCAATAAATCGTCCATATTGAAATCTTTCTCTACGGAACCTATATCAAAGTGTTCTGGTCTTAAATTTTGGAATTTAATAACTGAGTTACTCCATACAAAGAACCAAAAATTAAAATACTTCCAAACACTTTTTCCTGAGAACTGCAATTTTAAAGTTAAAACTAATGCCTTTAGGAAATAATAAAAACGATCTGGAGATGACAACAATTTTGCCAGTCGCTCTAAAAGTAAGATTAACGGTCGTCGGTCTTTCATTGCCATTTTCAAAAGCATCGAAACATTGATATAACCTGAGGAGTTTTTTCCAGGAAAATACTCAGGTTGAATCAAGTCTGTATAGTTTTTAAATCTGCGAAATTGAAACTCACCTTTATTATACGTTTTAACGAAGGTCATGAAATTATTGATCACATTTTCAGTCGATTTCAAATATTTGATATTTGTTTGATATTTATAACCACCTAAACCTAGCTTCCCTTCGCGCAAACGATTTGAAAGTTTCATTCGCTTATAGAGTGGGGTGCCTGGAAGCGCTGTAAGTAATGAGGGTTCTCCCGAAATCAAGCCGCTGGATGTAATTCCATCCAGTGTTGAATGGCAGACACCTTCTGACTCAGTGTCAAAGCCAAATATTAGCCCAGCAACCACTATGAATCCGTATGACTGGATTTTTCTGATTGAATCCGTCAAGCCAGCTTTAACATTTTGAATTTTTGCGGTTTCTAGCAATTGGTTTGTGTCGAAACTTTCAACACCTATAAAAAACATATCAAAACCAGCCTGATGAAGCTTTTCCATTAGTTTAGGATAATTTGCTAAGTTTATCGTTAACCAGGTGTATATGTTTACTCGTAAGCCTGTTCTTTCGCGCCACTTGATAATCTCGTCGCAAACATTTTCAGTCCAGACAGGATCTCCTAAAAAGTTATCGCAGGCGAAAAGTATTTGAAACACGTTCTTTTTTGCGAAGTAGTCAATTTCTTCAACAATCTGTTGAGGTGTGTGATTGTGAGGTTTATTGTTGTCTTTTTGAATCCGAATATCGCAAAATTCGCACAGAAATGGGCAGCCTCTAGATACTTCGATTACAGCTCCATAATAATTATGAATAGTTTCATCAAGCAGGGTTCTGTCCATATTTATGGATTTAGCCACTTCAAATTTTTTATCCCAAGTCAGGATTTTGGGTAGTTGTTGTTTAGTTTTTAACTTTGTTACAAGGTCAATAATTACGGGCTCGCCATCACCAATCACGATATGATCAAAATCATATAACTTTTCAACCTTACCTGCTTGTAGGTAGGACCAGCAAATAGGGCCTCCCAATACAAAGGTTGCTTTAGGCTGCCTTTGACGTGCATTCTTTAAGTAAGAGAATATGGCTTGATAGTCTTGGTTGATACCAGTAAATAAATAAAGGTCGGCCTCAGGAAGGCTCGTTTCATCTTGTATTCGACTATCAAACATTTTGATATTTAAATCGGGTATGTCTCTCAGATAAGCCGCTAAAGTGTATATCCAAACAGGCATATAATGAACACCAAACATTTGAGTTTGGGCTACAATTTTATCTAAGTAGTGTACGAAGCAAACACTATACAAATTGGCCTCTGCTAAGATTTTTTAAGAGTCAATAAAGCTAATAGGTCTTTTAATATGGCGTTGTTGGGTTGCTTTTGCAATTCATTTTCTAATTCTTGGCGTAAACCATCGAAATTTTGTCCGAAATAGTATTGGAGCAATACTTTTGTGCGCAAGTAACCAACTGGATCTTTACTTTTATACGATTCTTTGTGGGGCCCCACAGTTAGGTGTAGTCCCAATCCAATAAAGTTTGCTTTAATTCCAGTTTCTATAAATCGGTCTGTTCTATTCATAATTTCCGGTAATTGTTTTGTGAATGCATTTTCAATTCGAATTAAAACGTTCAAATTGTCATTTTGATGGGCGAAATCTTCGGCTAAAATTTTATTTAAAAAAAGTTTAGGCACCTGTAGGGTTTTTGGGTTTTCAACATAATCGATAAATTTATCTAAATAGATATTTTTTCTTTCAGGCTGCTTATAATAATCTAAAATATCTTCTAAAACCTCGTAGTTTTGCCCTGGGTATTTTTCTTTGTAGCCACGAATAATCGGCTCTACAAGATTAAAGTTTCCAGCTTTCGCCAATGCCACCGAGAACGAATAGTTGTGATAGATCATTGAGCTAGAATTAAGAAGCGTATTGTGCGCCCACAATCCATATGTTTTTATCTCCGCATTACGTGTTTGGTTTAGCATAATGAATAAAATGCAAACGGCAATGGAGAGAATTTTAGAGAGTCTCTTGAATGAGTCGTTGATGTCGTAATGAACGATCCAGCTTCCAAAAAACAGGAAAAGAAATATAAGAGAGAAATAAGTGCGATGCTCAAACGCCAAATGATCAATTGGAAAGAAGCTCGATTCTGGAATAAACGAAAGGTAGAAAAATAGAAAAAGGCTCCAGACGAGTTTTGAGGGAAGTTTGAAATAAGCTATAGCAATAATTAGCGCGTGTGCTCCCACATAAAACCAATTTAGGCTCGCCCATGGATCTTTTGGAATTGAAAAATCATATAGGAATTGCAAGTGGTATGGGGCTAGCATCAATTTAAAATAGGTAAACAAAACTTCACTTTGAACCAAGAAATAGGTTATGGGTGTTGAGTTTTTGCCCTGAACGTTAACTTTACCAACTAAGTAAACGAGCGCCGGGAGCAGGATTACGAAAACATAAGAGAATATTACCAAAATCTTTGTCCCTAAATTGCTTTTAATTTTTCTATGTTGATGCAAATAGATTAATGGAAGAAAAGATAAATTTGGTTTGAATAATACGCTCAAGAATAATGCGAAAATAGATTTTTGAAAGTTTGAATCTTTTACTCCGGATATTCCTTTAAAAAAATATCTTAGCGATATGAGGCCAAGAAGTCCTGTAAATAAAACGCTGACCTGAATTGCAGTAGTAATTGTTTGGCTATTTAGCGGATGTAAGGCAAACCCAAAGGCGCAGAACAAGGCGACTTCATTTTTGATTTGGCTTCTGCTTTTTTCGTTAAGTTCTAGGAAGAACGTATATAATTGATACGCAACCAAACTATGTAAAATGATACTTAATAATCTATAAAATAATGTCTCAGTCCCAAATGTTTGACTGATGAATGTAACAATAAGCATAAGAAGAGGGCGATCTTTAAGCCGACCGAAGATGGCCTCTCCATAGGATTTAAGCTCAGGGTTGTAGGCAATTCGATCTATGTCATCACCAATAAAGTCGCCGTTTAGCACGTAAAGGTAACTAATAAGAATTGCAGAGAATAAGGATAAAATTAGAAAGATTTTATTTTTTTTTAACGGCACATTGCCACGATAGCAGGGCAATAATTAATTGCAAGTGAATCGGCATATAGAAACGGGATTTCTAAATTTAAATTGAAATCTTAAAATGAGAATTCCCAAATTAAGATTTCAATTCTAAAGTCTTGTTAATAGATTTTGAATGGTTTTGTTTTTTGGGACTTGAGAATTGAGTTTTTATATGAAAAGATATTAGTCGTGTGTCTATTTATTGAATAATCACAAAGTTTTATAGGGAGTATAAAATGAAATTAAAAAGTAGATCGTTACCTAAGAGTAAAAAAGGTTTCTCACTTGTGGAGTTAATGGTTGTTGTGGCTATTATTGGTATCCTAGCGGTTATCGGTATTCCTCAATATCAAAAGTTTATGGCGAAAGCTCGCCAAGCTGAAGCAAAAACGCACTTAAATGCGATATTCCAAGGCGAAGCATCTTTTTTTACAGAATATAACACTTATACGGGCAATATGAGCGTTATCGGTGCTGGTGCTGTTGGTCAGGCATTAAGATATAATGCTGGTTTTGTTACTGCGCCTTGTACGGGTGAAAGTGCGTTGAGTCCCGCAACAACTGCGGCGAATAATGATTTTAGAACTTTGGAGCTTGCTAAGCCAGCTACGGCGCAAGTGGCGGCTTGGATGTATGTAAATACTGATACTGCAAATGCTGCAATCACTTGTGCTGCTGCTGCGTATGAAGCAGGAGCATGGGGTAATCCAACGAATGCCAACGGTATTGCTCCAAACAACGCGAATAATAATGCGGACTTATTTTCAATCAATCAAAACAGATTGTTACGTCAAATCACTGTTGGTATGTAATATTTGATCTAAATTTTATTTGAATATAAATTTAAAAAGAGTCTTTGCAAAAAGACTCTTTTTTTTTGCCTTTTTATCTGTAGAATAGCGATATGATTGCCGGATTAGTTTCTACAGTTCTTGCAGTGCTTGTGTTGTTTATGAATGTAAATCTAAAGTCTTTTACAGCTGGTAAGTCGCAAACCGCTCTTATCTGTGTAAGTGAGTATACAAGGAATTTTACCTTTGGTTTTGAGACTCAGGTGGTTGATTTTTTTTGGATTCGATTCCTTCAAGAGTTAGATGCATTTAATCAACTAACAATTGCTGAGCCTCATTTGTGTCCCGATAAAACATCGAGTTGGCACTTTCACTTAATAAATGTGGCATTTGATTTAGATAAAAAATTTTACGAATTGTATGTTCATGCGCCGTTGTTAGTATCAATTACTATTGGAGACGTCAAAGGTGGATCTGTTTTGTTTGATAAGTCCGTGGAAGCATATCCCAATAGCTGGACAATTTTATATCGAGCCGCTTACCAAGCTATGATTGAAGAAAAAAACAAAACAAAAGCGGCAGAATTATTATACCGTGCGGGTAAAAATGGCGCTCCTGGCTGGGTGATGAGTTTGTCAGGTGGCTTATATAATGAATCTGGGGATCGACGTATGGCAGAACAAATTTATTCAGAATTACTGGCCGACGCTAAAGATTCTGCTACCGCAGAAAGACTGAAACTGAAATTAGACAACAAGCTTAAAAACTTTAACATTCAGCCCAATACGACTGATCAAAAAGTAAGAGAGTGAAAATGAAAACCCATATTAAAGCGCTGGCCACTACAATTGGCGTATTACTAGGCCTCATGGTCATCTACTTTATTCTCTCCCCGCCAAAAACCATGGTTGCTCCAGGTACAAAATTGACTGAATCCAAACTCATTCTTCCCACTAGTGATCTCACCACCCTCTCCCACGGCAAACTCAACCTCCAGCAATTCGCAGGCAAGGTCATCATTTTCAATTTCTGGGCAAGCTGGTGCGCTCCGTGCATCGAAGAAGTTCCATCGCTAATCACACTGGTAAAAGCTGATCCAAACATCGTAATCATCGCTGTGTCGGGCGATCAAAACAAAGACGATATCCATGCCTTCCTGAAGTCCTTCCCTGGTTTTAATAAACCACCAATCTACGTGGTGCAGGAAAATATGAAAGAACTCATGGACCATTTTAAAGTCGATAAGCTTCCAGAGAGTTTCATCTTTAACCCTAAAGGGGAGATGGTTAAGAAAATCTCTGGCACAATTAATTGGCATACTCCCGAGTCTATTGAGTATTTTAAAGTCATTCGGGGCCAATAGGCCGAAAACTCTAGGAAATTTCCTTCGTCATACTTGACACTAGTTATAAAAAAAACATAATTGTTTGGTTTCCAGGAGAGTTGCATGTCTAGTCAGC
>ERZ761610.1074-NODE-1074-length-16629-cov-27.696573_pt1 | contig 16629 bp, 14 predicted proteins | sample MGYA00512164_ERZ761610 | MGnify/ENA primary metagenome ERZ761610 (study PRJEB28899, sample SAMN02850038) | bioreactor sludge metagenome | biome: EBPR Sludge; feature: EBPR Bioreactor; material: flocular biomat | place: Australia: Thorneside Wastwater Treatment... | reverse complement strand
ACAGCGGCGGCGGCGCGCGCCGGCTTTCGGCCGCGAGCGATTCGATGGCGGCCGTCCCCCGGCGGGCGCGGGCGATGATCCGTTCCGCTTCTTCGCCGTCGGCGGCCAAGCGCTTGGCCTTGGGATCGGGCCGTTCGCCGCGAAACCAGACGCCCTGATAGCGCGGCCCAGGCGGCTCAACAGCAGACGATGCGGCGGCGTCCGACTCCGCCATCGCTTCAAGCGGGATCGGATTGAAAGGGGTAAAAGACGCCACGACTTCACGGTAATCCTCCGGCACAAAGGCGCGGACGGCCAGTTCGCGCTCCACCACCACCGCCAGCGTCGGGGTTTGGACCCGGCCCACCGACAATACCTCTTCGCCGAAACTGTTGCAGCTCAAGGTATACGCGCGCGACAGGTTCATCCCCACCAGCCAGTCGGCCTGACTTCGACCGCGCGCGGCGGCGGCCAACGGATCGAACTCGCGGCCATCCCGCAGCGTTTGGAAACCCTGGCGGATGGCCTCCGGGGTCAGCGAGGAAATCCACAGCCGGCTAAACGGCTTGCGACAGCCGGCGGCTTCGTAGAGATAGCGGAAGATCAGTTCGCCCTCGCGGCCGGCGTCGGTGGCGCAGACGACCCGCTCGATGGCCCGATCGTTGAGAATGCGGCAAACCGCCTCGAATTGATCGCGGGTGTTCTCCCCGACCACCAGCGGCCACCGCTCGGGCACCATCGGCAACAGCTCGCGCCGCCAGCGCTTCCAATCCGGGTTGATCTCGTGGGGTTCCGCCAGCCGCACCAGATGGCCGACCGCCCAGGTCACCACGTACCCGTTGCCGTGCAGGTAGCCCTCCCCGCGCTGGCGCGCGCCCAACACCTTGGCGATGTCGCGGGCGACGGCGGGTTTTTCGGCGACGACGGCGACGCTCATAGGCGAAAAACAGGGTCGCGGCTTATCCTGGCAAAGCGCCCAGCCGCTGCGTCAAGGCGATGAATTCCTCGTCGGTTACCGGCGGGGAAAAATAAAACCCTTGCGCGCAATCGCAACCGAGTTCCCGCAACAGTTCGAACTGCTCGCGCGTCTCGACGCCTTCCGCCACCACGGCGATTCCCAAAATGCGGGTCAAGGCCAAGATCGCTTCCACCCAGACCCGATCCTCGGCGTTCACCACCATGTCGCGCACGAAGGAAAGATCGATCTTGACCCGGCTGATCGCGAACTGTTTCAAACACGACAGCGAGGAGTAGCCGGTGCCAAAGTCGTCGAGGTTCAATCTGACGCCCAACTCCTGGATTTCGTCCAGCCATTGCCGGGTTTGCGAGCCTTCGGCCAGCAAAATGGCTTCCGACACTTCAAAGATGAGCTGTCGCGGCTGCAACTGATAGCGTTCGAACAACGCCCTCAGCGCGTCCGCCGAAAAACCGCGCAGGCTTTGCGCGCTCGATAGGTTGATCGCCAGCGGAATATCCAAACCCAGTCCATGCCACCGCTCCAGGGTTTGGCAGGCCCGTTCCAGCACCCAAGCGCCGATCTCGCGGATGAGGCCTTTTTCTTCGGCCAGCTGAACGAATTCGCTCGGCGGCACCATGCCGCGCTGGGGATGCCGCCAGCGCAGCAGCGCCTCGGCCCCCACCAACCGACCGCTGGCGAGTTCGAGGATCGGTTGGAAATGCACCGCCAGTTCGTCCCGTTCTAGGGCGAAGCGCAAGTCGGTTTCCAAGCGCAACTGGCGGGTCAGCTCGTCGCTCATCGCCGGCTCGTAAACCCGATAGGTATTGCGGCCGGCGAGCTTGGCCTGATACATGGCCAAATCGGCATGCCGCACCAGATCCTCGGAATTTTCCCCGTGCGTCGGATACAGCGAGATGCCGATGCTGGCGCCGATGCGCACGCTGTCGCCGCCCAAATCGAACGGATCGGCCAGGCAGGTGATGATTTTCTCGGCGACCACCCAGGCGTCGTGTTCCTCCGCGATGTTCGGCAGCACCACCACGAACTCGTCGCCGCCCTGCCGGGCCACCGTGTCCGCCTCGCGCACGCAAGCCCCCAGGCGCGAGGCGGCCTGGCAGAGCAATCGGTCGCCCCAACTGTGGCCCAACATGTCGTTGACCTGCTTGAAACGGTCCAGGTCGGCGAACATCAACGCGACCTTGCGGTCGTAACGCCGCGCCTGCTTGAGCGCTTGTTCCAGCCGCTCGCGCAACAGGTTGCGGTTGGGCAACCCGGTCAGCGGATCGTAGTTGGCGCGGTAGAAAATTTCCTGCTCGGCGCGCTTGCGCGCGGCGATGTCGTTGAAGAACGCGACATATTCGACGATGCGCCCGTCCGCGGAGCGGACCGCTGCGATGTTTTCCCAGACCGGATAGACTTCGCCGTCCTTGCGCCGCTGCCACAGCTCCCCCGACCAGCGGCCGCTTTTGCGCAAGTTCTGCCACAAGTTCGCATAGAAGCGTTCGTCGTGGCGTCCGGAATTCAAAATTCGGGGGGTCCCGCCGATGGCCTCTTGAGCGCTGTAGCCGGTGATGACGGTAAAGGCCGGATTGACCGATTTGATCGCGCCATCGGCGTCGGTCACCATGATGGCGTCTGCGGCGGTTTGGAAAACGGTTTCGAACAAGCGCAGATTGTCTTCATATTTTTTGCGCTCGGTAATGTCCAACACCACGCTGATCACGCCGGACTGACCTTTTGCCGGTTGGGTGAACATGGCTTGATGGACGACGACCGATTTCATTTCCCCATCCGCGCCCACCATCTCGGTTTCATAAATCCGCTGCCGCCACGGCCGAAAACTGCGCTCCGCGTCGAGCGAATACGCCGGCTTGGGAATCCAGTAACCGGTCTTGGCCATATCGGTGGCCGTCTCGGCCTGGTCTCGGCCGGTCAGCGCATCGAAGGCGGGATTGCAGACCAAACACTGCTCCTTGTCGTCTTCGACCACAATCGGCACCGGGATGGTTTCGATCAGCACCCGCTGGAAATCGGCCCGCCAGGTCAACTCCCGCATGGCCGCGCTGGCGCGCAGGATGTAGCGGATGCGGTGGAGCAACAGAACCGAACTGAGCGGCTTGGTGATGAAATCGGTCGCGCCCGCGCCGTAAGCCTGCCGCATGGAGGATTCATCGTCCAGCGCGGTGATCATGACGATCGGCACATGGGTCCCGGCCGGCAGTTGACGCAGCCGAGCGCAGGTGTCAAAGCCATCCAAACCCGGCATGACCACATCGAGCAGAATCAAATCGAAAGGATGCCCGGCAAAGGAAAACAGCGCGAGTTCGCCGCTGCCCACCTGTTCGACGTTGAAGCCCTCAGGCGTCAGCGTGTGGTCGATGACCATGCGGGTGAGGGGATCGTCGTCGACCACCAAAATTCGAATTGACTTGTCCCCCGCGATATCCACTACATAAGCCCTTTTGCCGTTCGTCACCCGTATCGCTGCTCCACCATCGGTTAGCGGAAGGTTTCTCGCGCCCTCGCCTCCGAAGGCGCCAGCAAGGCCAATCGTAAACGGCCACTCGAAACCCTATGTCTAAATGACAAACAGCGAAAGCCAAGATTGGCGATCATGTCATTATTTCGATTCATACATCCATGATTTTAGGCTTATATGGGCGGTAGTCCAGTGTTTAAATGCAGGTTTGATGCCTCTGAGCCATCAATTAAGACTTTTTCTGGCCTCGCTCGGCCGCGGCGGCGGGTTTTTTCCAGGGCCGGTCGGCACGTTGCTCCGACGGTAGCGCTCAACGCATGGAAAGCGCCAAAGCGATCTCGTAGAGGCCAAATAATACCACCAGCAAGCCAGCGGCTTGTCGGACTCTGGGCCGGCGCGCGAGGCCGGCCAAGGCCGCCGCAGCCGTTCCCAGCGCCAGCAGCGCCGGCAATGTCCCCAAGCCGAAGCTGAGCATCAGCAGCGCGCCGCTTCCAGCCCCTCCCGCCCCCATCGCCCACACCAGCGCGCTGTACACCAAGCCGCACGGCAGCCACCCCCACACCAATCCGATCCCGAAGGCTTGAAGCGGGGTGCGCACCGGCAACCAGCGCCGGCCCAAGGGTTCGATCCGCCGCCACAACACGCCGCCCGCCCGTTCCAGCCCGGCCAGCGCCGTCCACCAGCCGGCCAGGTAACATCCCAACAGCATCATGAACAGGCCAGCGGCGATTTGCAGGCCCAGTTGGGCGTAATGGATGGAGACCAGATTCGCCGCCCAAGCGCCGACGCCGCCGGCTGACGCGCCGGCCGCGGCGTAGCTGGCGATGCGGCCGCCGTTATAGGCCAGCAGATACGGCATCCGATGCCACAAGGAAGGCTCGCGCGCCGGCGGCAATCCCAAGGTCAGCGCCCCGACGATGCCGCCGCACATGCCGAAACAGTGAACCCCGCCGGTCAGGCCGATCAGAAAGGCCGCCGGATAAAACGGCTCGAACACCGGCGTCCGCTCCTAGCGCAGCACCACCGTCTTGGCGCCGTTCAGAAACACCCGCCGTTCCAGGTGATAGTGAATGGCCCGCGCCAGCACGATGTTTTCGATGTCGCGTCCGACCGCTGCCAGTTGCGCCGGAGTATGGGCGTGATCGACCCGCTCCACCTCCTGTTCGACGATCGGACCCTCATCCAGGTTGGCGGTGACGAAATGGGCGGTGGCCCCGATCAATTTCACCCCGCGCGCGTGCGCTTGATGGTAGGGTTTAGCGCCCTTGAAGCCCGGCAGAAAGGAATGATGGATGTTGATCGCCCGACCCGCCAACGCCTCGCACAATTCCGGCGATAAAATTTGCATGTAGCGAGCCAGCACCACCAGTTCGGTTTGGCTGCTCTCGATCAGCTCCAGAATTTGCCGCTCCTGCTCGGATTTGGTCGCCGCCGCGACCGGCAGATAATGGAAGGGAATCGCGTGCCATTCCGCCAAATGCGCCAGGGCGCGATGGTTGGAAACGATGGCGGTAATCTCCATCGACAGCGCCCCGGTCCGATGCCGGTAGAGCAAATCGTTCAGACAGTGCTCCGCCTTGGACACCAAGATCATCACCCGCGCCAGCCGGCGGGGATCGTACAGCTTCCAGACCATCCCGAACCGCTGGCCCAGTGGTTCCAGATGCGCCGCCAGCGCCGGTTCGATCTCCGGCTCCAGTTCGAACACCAGACGCATGAAAAAGCGACCCGATTCAGTGTCGCTGAACTGATCGGATTCCACGATATTGCCGCGATGGTCGGCCAGCAGATTGGATACGGCGGCCACGATGCCCACCCGATCCGGACAGGTGATGGTTAGAATGTAGCGCAGCGTCTGCATGGCGTTATTCCAACACGGTTTTCAACGCTCCCGCAGGCGCGGCAGCAGTTCGACGAAGTTGCACGGCCGGGTACGCGCATCCAATTGCGGTTGCAGGATGCGGTCCCAACCCGTCCGGCAGGCCCCGGTGGAGCCGGGCAAACAGAAGATGAAGGTGGCGTTGGCCAATCCCCCGAGCGCCCGCGACTGCAAGGTCGACGCCCCGATCTCCTCCCAAGACAGCAGCCGGAACAGCTCGCCGAAACCGGCGATCTCCTTATCCAACAGCGGCCGCACGGCCTCTGGGGTGCTGTCGCGGCTGGTGATCCCGGTCCCGCCCGTGACCAGCACGACCGCCACGTCGGGATCGGCGATCCAACCCGACACCACCGCTCGAATCCGATAAATATCATCCGGGACGATGGCGCGCGCCGCCAAGCGGTGGCCGGCCGCCGTCAGCCGGTCGACCAAGGTTTGGCCCGAACTGTCGTCCGCTTCCGTCCGCGTGTCCGAGACCGTCAGCACCGCGATGGCCAGCGGTAAAAAACTCATTTCATTCATCAGCGCGCCCGTTGGAAAAATGCCGCGAACACCGCGACAAAAAGAAGCCGAATCAACTTGAAATTCACCGCCTCGACCCTATTACGAGACCATCCATCCGATCGCTTCGATCGAACCCCATTGCGTGAGGTTTCGCCATGACTACCCGTTACGAACCCTGGAATCACCTTCATCACCTGCGCAGGGAGCTAGACCGCCGGTTCGAACCCTATCATAGCGCCGGCGACGCTCAATCCAGCGCCTCGACCTGCGACTGGATCCCACCGGTCGACATCAAGGAGGAAAAAGATCGCTACGTGCTGCGGGCCGACCTGCCCGGCGTGGACCTCAAGGATATCGAGATTACAGCCGAAAACGGCACGCTCACCCTCAGCGGCGCCCGCGCCGGCGAACCGCGCGAGAACCCGGCCGGTTACCGCCGGGTCGAGCGGCCTCGCGGCACGTTTTACCGCCGCTTCAGCTTGCCCGATACCGCCGACCTGGCGAAAATCGTCGCCCGCGGCGCCGGCGGCGTGCTGGAAATCGGCATTCCCAAGCTGGCCCACACCCTCTCGCGCACCATTAAGGTCGAGGGCTAACCTGGACGACAACCCCTCTCCCGACCGGGAGAGGGGAGATGATTTTCAATGAAATATCGCGATTACTATCAGATTCTCGGCATCGACCGCAAGGCGTCGGCGGAAGAGGTCAAGAAAGCCTATCGCCGGTTGGCCCGAAAATATCATCCGGATGTCAGCAAGGAAAGCGGGGCCGAGGAGCACTTCAAGGAAGCCTCCGAGGCTTATGAAGTGTTGCGCGATCCGGCCAAGCGCGCCGCCTACGACCAACTCGGCAACAACTGGCAGGCCGGCCAGGACTTTCGGCCGCCGCCCGGCTGGCAAGGAGGTCCGCGCGCCCATGCCGGCGGGTTCGGCGGCCGGGAATTCAGCGATTTTTTCGAATCGCTGTTCGGCGGTTTGGGCGGCATGGGCGGCGGATTCTCCGGCGCGCGGACCTCGCCGCCGCCCGGCCGCGCGCAAACCGTGCCTTTGGAAATTACGCTGGAAGAGGCTTATCACGGCGTCAATCGCGCCGTGCGGTTGCGGGCGGAACGTAACGCCGGCGGTCAGGACGGCGCGCGCACCTTAAACGTCAAGATTCCGGCCGGCGTCACGACCGGGCAAAAGATCCGACTGGCCGGTCAAAGCGGCGGCGGCGGCGATTTGTACTTGGAATTGACCATCGGGGCGCATCCGATTTACAAGGTGAGCGGCCGGGACATCACTCTGGAGCTGCCGCTCGCGCCGTGGGAAGCGGCGCTGGGCGCCAAAGTCGAGGTGCCGACGCTGGGCGGCTCGGTCACGCTCAACATTCCACCCAACACTCACAACGGCCAAACCTTGCGCTTGCGCGGGCGCGGTTTGCCCGGCCAGCCCCCCGGCGACCAACTGGCGGTATCGCGCATCGTCAATCCGCCGGCCGACAGCGAAACCGCGCGCGAGTTGTTCCGACGCATGGAACGCGAACTGCCGTTCGATCCGCGCGCGCAGTGGCGTAAATAACGAGCGCGCTGGCGGCCGAGACCTCAATCCGACCGCCAGCGCCTGAAGATAGGACTGTAACTGACTTCAGAACTAGAGGATTTTCCAGTGACTGACATCCGACGTTCCTCTCTCGCGACCGTGTTGGCGCTGGGGCTCGCCGTGGCTGTTCCCGCTCCGGTCCAGGCCCTATTGCCCTCCGCCGTGGACGGCCAACCCCTGCCGACCCTGGCCCCGATGCTGGAGCAAGCCGCGCCGGCGGTGGTCAACATCGGCACCGAAAGCCGCGCGACGCGCAATCCGTTGCTGGACGATCCTTTTTTTCGGCGCTTTTTCAATTTTCCCGACCAACCGCGCGAGCGCCGCTCGCAAAGCGTCGGCTCCGGCGTGGTGGTGGACGCGCGTCAAGGCTACGTCCTCACCAACCATCACGTCGTCAGCGGCGCTGAAACCATCAGCGTCACCCTGCGCGACGGGCGCAAGCTCAACGCCAAGGTGATCGGCTCCGATTCGGAAAGCGACGTGGCGGTGATCCAGATTCCCAGCGGCAACCTCACCGCGCTGAAATTGGCCGATTCGGACGCGCTGCGGGTCGGCGATTTCGTGGTCGCCATCGGCAATCCGTTCGGGCTCGGCCAAACCGTGACCTCCGGCATCGTCAGCGCCTTGGGGCGCACCGGTCTGGGCATTCAAGGCTATGAGGATTTCATTCAGACCGACGCCTCGATCAATCCCGGCAATTCCGGCGGCGCGCTGGTCAACCTGCGCGGCGAACTGGTCGGCATCAACACCGCCATCCTCGCGCCCGGCGGCGGCAACGTCGGGATCGGCTTCGCGATACCGTCGAACATGGCCTCAAGGTTGATGGCTCAAATCATCTCCCACGGTTCGGTGCGGCGGGGCCAGTTGGGCGTGGCGGTGCAAGACCTCACGCCGGAACTGGCGCGGGCCTTCAATCTTTCCGGCAATCAAGGCGCGGTGATCGCGCAGGTCAGCCCCCGTTCCGCCGCCGCCCGCGCCGGCTTGAAAGAGGGCGATGTCGTGCTCAACATCAACGGCCGGCCGGTCCGCGACGGCGGCGCGCTGCGCAACGTCATCGGACTGCTGGAAGTCGGCGAGCCGGTGCGGCTGGAGATCCTGCGCGACGGCAGCCCGCAAACCATTGACGCCAAGCTCGGCGAATATGTGGCGAACAACCTGGCGGGAGCAGCGATCAACGCCCGGCTCTCGGGCGCGACGTTTCAGGATGTCGGACCGGGATCGCCGCTGTCGGGTCGGGTCCAGGGCGTATTGGTCGCGGGCATCGACTCCGGCAGCCCCGCCGCCCGCACCGGCTTGCGCAAAAACGATGTCATCGTCGCGGTCAATCGTCAGGGGATCAGCAACACCGCCGAACTCAAACAGCTGGCGGCGGAGGGCGGCGAACTGTTGTTGAATCTGTTGCGCGGGCGCGAAGAACTCGTGCTGGTGTTGCGCTGATCGTCGGTTTCAAAACGGTTTTGGCGCCCGACCCGGCGGCAATCCTCCGCTGCCGGACTCCTCTCGGGCCAACGGCGCGCCGACCGTCCCGCACCGGCTCTCCAGCTCACTGTCCGACCGGAAAGCAAGCGTCGCTCATGATCGCCGAACCCACCCAACCCACCGTCGCGGCGGCCCAGATCGAATTCTGGTTCGACTTCGGCAGCAACTACAGCCACATCAGCGCCATGCGCATCGAACGAGCGGCCGCCGAACGCGGCGTTCGAGTCATCTGGAAACCGTTTTTGCTCGGCCCCATCTTTAAAACCTTCGGTTGGAACACCTCGCCGTTTGTCGCGCATCGAGCGCTGGGCGATTACATGTGGAAAGACATGATCCGCCAATGCGCCAAATACGGCGTTCCCTGGCGGCAACCCTCGATTTTTCCCCGGCTTTCGGTACTGCCGTTGCGGGTGGCGCTAGTCGGCGTCGACCAGCCGTGGATCGGCGAGTATTGCCGGCGGATCATGCGGCGAAACTTCGTTGAAGATCGGGACATCCATACCCCGGAAGCGGTCGGCGAAATCCTCGGCGCGCTCGGACTGCCGGCGGCCGATCTGATCGCTCGGGCGCAAGCGGAACCGAACAAACTGAAGCTTCGAGAATCTACCGACACCGCGCAAGCCTCGGGCGTGTTCGGCGCGCCCACCTTTTTCGCGCGCGGCGAGATGTTTTGGGGCAACGACCGCCTCGACGACGCGCTGGAATTCGCCGTCGGACCCTCCGCTTCCTAAAAGCATCGGCCTTTCGCGGGTCCGACAACCATTTGACCCGCTGCGCCCGTTTCCGCGTTTGCAAGCGTGACCTGAACCGCTACAATGCGAAGAAGCCTTTCGGTATGAGATTTTGAGCAAGCGATTGTAATTTATTTTATAAAATTGCGCTCTTAAACTAAAAAATGCTGGTATTAACCCCTATCTATTCATAGCCTGCATCGCTCCCTCTAGAATGACAGTCCGCAGGCATCCGGAGGATAGTTACATGCTCGGACACGACCTAAAAAATTTTGATTCGCTCAAGCAGTGGCTGAATAAATTATTTCCGATCGGCACTCAAGTCTTCGATCAGATCGGAATCGATTATGTCGTAACCGGCTGGTACGCCGCCCATGATCGGGTCCACATTCAATTAACGCACGGCTCGGGAATGGAGCAACTGACCCGCGATGTTCCATTCGACCAACTTAATTTATTGGACGAGATTTCTTCCCGAACCTCAGAATGAGCCCTATTTCGGACCCAACCCCGCCAGCGGCTCGCTGGCGACCGGCAGCGAGTGGGCCGCCTGATCGTTCCGAGCGGTTGATCGCCATCCGTCACGCTTTTATAAGCCATAGCCCACTCGTCCAAGCCCGGTCGACGGCCATCGGGCCCCTGCTCGGATCATCGCCCCGGCGCGGCTTTTCACATGGATCGGACGATTGCGTCGCGTGTTCGGCCGCATTAGCTCGATAGGATAACCGCGCCCCCGACCGGCGGCCGTCAAACGCGCCACCAGCAACAGCGTTCACACCGCCAGGGCGGCTTGATCGAAGCTTGCTTCCTTTCGGTCAACCAGGCGTTTCAGCACCCGCTGGACCATCGCGGTCCACCCGTTCTTGGCCCGGCAGTCGCCAGGCGGCCTGAAGCGATCAACCGACAGCGGGCGTCACCAGCTTAGCTTGCAGTAGGAACGGGTTCATGGCCATGCGCATCCCAGGCGCGGACGACGGCGGAACGCCTTTCGCCGGCGAGCCGCCGACCGTCGCCGAGTTAGCGGAAATCGTCGATATTTGCGACGATGCGATCCTGATGGTGGATGGCTCGCGGCACATTCTCTTTGTCAATCAAAGCGCTCAGAAGCTGTTCGGCTACGACCGGGCTGAAATCCTCGGCAAGCCGTTGGAGCGCTTGCTGCACGACCGCGACCACGACGAGCTGCGCCGGCTGCTCGCCACCGCGCAGCGCACCCCCAAGGGCAACGCCCGAATTTTGGCGCGCCGGGTGATCGCCGCCCTGCGCCGCGATGGCTGCGGCTTTTCCGCCGAACTGGCGGTCGCCAAACCGGCGCGCGGCGATGACGACAACCGCCTGACGGTCATCGTTCGACCGATCAACGAACGCCAGCAAACCGAGCGCCTGCTCAGACTTAAAAGCGATGCGCTGGACCATTCGCTGACCGCCTTCGGCATCGTGGGTTTGAACGGGCAGTTCCTGTATCTCAACCGCACCTATCTCCAGTTGTGGGGTTACGAGCACCAACACGAGCTCATCGGGCTACCGCCCGACCGCCATTGCGTCGATCCGTCGGTGCCCCTCCACATCATCGAAGCGGCCAGGCGAGAGGGCGAATGCACGCTGGAATTCACCGCCCGGCGCAAGGACGGCTCGACCTTCGAAACGCTGCTCTCGGTCCGCAAGTCGACCAACGATGAGGGCGATGAACTTTATATCGCGTCGGCCCTCGATCTGACCGAGCGCAAACAGGCGGAAGCCAAGCTCGCCGCGCAAAAGGATTTGCTCGAAACCATTTTGCAGCAGGCGGCCGACGCCATCGTGGTCTGCGACGCGCAGGACAATCCGATCCTGATCAACGCCGCCGCCCGCCGGCTGGCGCTGACCGACAGCCGCGATCGCGCCGAATCCAGCCCCAAGTATTTGTGGGGGAAGGCTTATTATCCCGACGGTCACGCCATTCCCTTACAAGCTTGGCCCCTGCAACAAGCCCTGCGCGGCAATACCACCGTGGGCGCGGAAGCGCGGGTGGTGCGCGCCGACGGCAGCTACCACGACGTGCTGATCAGCGCCGCCCCGATCCATAACGCCCAGCAAAAAACCATCGGCGCCGTCGCCATCTTCTCGGACATCACCGAACGCAAGCAGGTTGAGGAAAGACTGCTCTATCAGCTTCGCTTGACCCAAGGCATCACCGACAGCGCCACCGAATCCATTTTCGTGACCAACGCCAAGGGCGAGGTGACTTTTTTCAACCCCGAGGCGCGGCGGGTGTTCGGGTTCGCCTCCGAGGAAATCATCGGCAAATCGCTGCACGACACCATCCACCACCATTATCCGGACGGACGGCCGATCCCCGCCGAGGAATGTTTTTTAGGCCGCATCTACCTCACCGGCGAAAGCGTCCGCGATCACGAAGATGTATTCCAGCGCAAGGACGGCGCGATCCTCACCATGTCCTGCTCGAACGCGCTGCTCGAAAACAAGGGCAAGCGCCTGGGCGCGGTCTTTTTCATGCGCGACATCACCGCGCGCCGGCGCAACGAAAAAGCCTTGCAGGAAAGCGCGGCGCGCTTGCGCGCCATCATCAACGCCGTTCCCGATCTGCTGCTGGTGCTGGACAAGGACGGACGCTACCTCGAAATTCTGTCCCAACCGCAATTGCTGTATACCGATCCCGCCACGCTCAAGGGCCGGTTGATCGGTGAAATCTTGCCGCCGGAAGACGCCAAGCGCGCTTTGGAGGTGATCCATCAAACGTTGACGGCCCGCCAGCCGCAAAGCTTCGAGTACGAGTTGAATACCCGCAAGGCCGGCAAGCGTAATTTTGAAGTACGAACCGCCCACCTGGATGGTTTGTTGCTCGGCAAGCCGGCCGTGGTTTTGCTGGCGCGCGACATCACCCAACACCGTCTGACCGAATCCAGCTTGCGCCATTCCCAGAAAATGGAGGCCGTAGGTCAGCTGACCGGCGGCATCGCGCACGACTTCAATAACTTATTGGCCGTTATCCTGGGCAATCTGGAGTTGTTGGCGGAGGCGTTGAGCGACCCCTCCCTGTCCGATTTAGTGCATCGAGCGTTGGGAGCGGTGGAACGCGGGACCACGTTGATCCGCCGTCTGCTGACTTTCTCTCGCCAGCAGCCGTTGCAGCCGGTCCCGGTGAATCTCAACACGCTAGTGACCGGGCTCAGCGATCTGGTGCGCCGCAGCCTCGGCGAAACCATCGAAGTCAAAACCGTGCTCGCGCCGAATCTGCTGCCGACCTTGATCGATTCGCACGAGTTTGAATCGGCGTTATTGAATCTGGTGGTGAACGCCAGGGACGCCATGCCCAAAGGCGGCCAATTGATCCTGGAAACCGCCAATCGCTGGGTCGGAGAGGAATTGGCGCGCCAGCAGCTTTTTCAGGTAGAGCCGGGTCAATACGTCACCCTATCGGTGAGCGATACCGGCACCGGCATGTCGCCGGAGGTTTTGGAACATGCTTTCGAGCCGTTTTTCACCACCAAACAAATCGGGCAAGGCAGCGGGCTGGGCTTGAGCATGGTCTACGGCTTGATCAAGGAATCCGGAGGCCATATCCACATTTACAGCGAATTAGGTCAAGGCACGGCCATCCGCATCTTCCTGCCGGCGACTCAAGCAAAAGCCGGCGTCGCCGCCGAAGCGGCCGACAGCGCGCCGCTCATCCGTCCCGGCCAAGGGCAAACCATTTTGGTGGTGGAGGACGAAACCCAAGTGCGGCGGCTGGCGGTTCACATGCTGCAAGGGTTGGGCTACGAAACCTTTGAAGCCGATAATGCCGCTTCGGCGCTGGCGATTTTGAAAGAAACGCCGAGAATCGTGCTGCTGTTCACCGACGTGGTGCTGCCCGGCGGCGTCAGCGGCGTCGATCTCGCCCGCGTGGCGCTTCAGCAGCGCCCGGATCTCGAGGTGCTGTTCACCTCCGGCTATACCGAAACCCATCTGGCGCATTTCAAGGGTCGTCCGCAGGGGAGCGAATTCCTGAGCAAGCCCTACCGGAGAGCCGAGTTGGCGAACAAAATTCATACTTTACTCGTCAACAAGCCACTATATCCGTCGCCAGAATGACGAGCGCCAGCGTCGCCCCAGCACCCACCTCGCCGGGCTGGCAAGCCGCGCTCGATCTGCGCTTCCAGCGCTGGGATCGGCGCACCGTTTTGGCGCATTGCGCGCATCACGGCCCGCTTCGAGTGCAACGGTCGTTCCATCCCGAAGGCGGTCAAGTCTGTCATGTCGCGCTGCTCCATCCGCCCGGCGGCGTGGTCGGGGGCGACGACTTGCGCATCGACATCGCGCTCGACCCCGGTTCTCACGCGCTCGTCACCACGCCCGCCGCCGGCAAATTTTACCGCAGCGCCGGCCCCTGGGCGCGCCAGGCACAGCATCTGACCGTCGCCGCCAATGCGGCCCTGGAATGGTTGCCGCAGGAGACCATCGTCTACGACGGCGCGCGCGTCCGAACGCTCACTCGCGTCGAGTTGCAAGGCGATGCGCGCTTTATCGGCTGGGACATCGTCTGCCTGGGCCGACCGGCGGCGGACGAGCGCTGGCAAACCGGCGATTATCTTCAAGATTTGGAACTCTGGCGCGACGGCGAGCCGCTGTATCTGGAGCGGGGGCGCTACGCCGGCTCCGCTCCGGTGATGGGCGCGGCGTGGGGACTGCAAGGCCATCCGGTTTTCGCCACGCTCGTATGCGCGGGGTCGCCCCCGGACGCGGTCGGCGCGATCCGCGCGGGCTGGCAAACCCTGGCCGCTCCGTCGCGCGTTGAAGCTGAGGCGACCGTCAGCCAGCTGGATGGGGTGCTGATCGCCCGCTATTTGGGACCCTCGACGGCCCGCGCCCGACAGTTATTGATCCTGGCCTGGAGTTTGCTAAGACCGATCCTGCTGGATCGTCCGCCCTGTCCCTCCCGCTTTTGGGCCACCTGACACGCCGCGAGAATCGTTATGGAGCTATCGCCCCGCGAAAAAGACAAGCTGCTGCTGTTCACCGCCGGACTGCTGGCGGAGCGGCGCAAGGCCAAGGGTTTGAAACTGAATTATCCCGAGGCCGTCGCCTATATTTCCTGCGCGCTGCTGGAAGGCGCGCGCGAGGGCCGGACCGTGGCGGAGTTGATGAGCCACGGCCGCACCCTGCTGACCCGCGACGAGGTGATGGAAGGCGTGCCGGAAATGATTCCCGAAGTCCAGATCGAAGCCACTTTTCCGGACGGCACCAAACTGGTCACCGTGCACCACCCGATTCCCTGAGGAGCGCTCATGATTCCCGGCGAAATCGTCACCGCCGACGGTGACCTCGAACTGAACGCCGGCCGCCGCGCCGTGCGGCTGACCGTGGCCAACACCGGCGACCGGCCGATTCAAGTCGGCTCGCATTACCATTTTTTTGAGACCAACCCGGCGCTGCGCTTCGACCGGACGCGGGCGCGCGGCTGCCGGCTCGACATCCCCGCCGGCACCGCCGTCCGCTTCGAGCCGGGCCAGGAACGCGAAGTGGAGTTGGTCGAATACGCCGGCGCGCGGGAGGTGTACGGCTTCCGCGCCGCAATCATGGGGCCGCTGGAGCCAACGCCATGAGCCGCATCGACCGCCGCGCCTATGCGGAGATGTACGGCCCCACCACCGGCGACCGGGTGCGGCTGGCCGATACCGAGCTGTGGCTGGAAGTCGAGCGCGATCGCACGATTTACGGCGAGGAGGTAAAATTCGGCGGCGGCAAGGTGATCCGCGACGGCATGGGCCAGTCGCAGCGCGCGCAAGCTGAAGGCGCGGTCGATACCGTCATCACCAACGCGCTGATCGTCGATCACTGGGGCATCGTCAAGGCCGATATCGGCATCAAGGAAGGCCGAATCAGCGGCATCGGCAAGGCGGGCAACCCGGACGTACAACCGGGCGTGGACATCGTCATCGGCCCCGGCACCGAAGCCATCGCCGGGGAAGGGCTGATCGCCACCGCCGGCGGCATCGACTCGCACATCCATTTCATTTGCCCGCAACAGGTCGAGGACGCCCTGATGTCGGGCGTGACCACGATGATCGGCGGCGGCACTGGGCCTGCCACCGGGACCAACGCGACCACCTGCACCCCCGGCCCCTGGAACCTGCAGCGGATGCTGCAAGCCGCCGAAGGCTTGCCGCTCAACCTCGGCTTTCTCGGCAAGGGCAACGCCAGCCGGCCGGCCGCGTTGGAAGAACAGCTCGAAGCCGGGGCGATGGGCTTGAAACTGCACGAGGATTGGGGCACCACGCCGGCCGCCATCGACAATTGCTTGAACGTCGCCGAACGCTACGACGTGCAGGTGGCGATCCACACCGACACCCTGAACGAATCCGGTTTCGTCGAGGATACGCTAGCCGCTTTCAAGGGCCGAGCGATCCACACTTACCACACCGAAGGCGCGGGCGGCGGCCACGCCCCGGACATCATCAAGGCCTGCGGCGAGGCCAACGTATTGCCCTCCTCGACCAACCCCACCCGGCCCTACACCGTCAACACGGTGGACGAACATCTCGACATGCTGATGGTCTGCCACCATCTCGATCCCGGCATCCCCGAGGATGTGGCCTTCGCCGATTCGCGGATCCGCCGCGAGACCATCGCCGCCGAGGATATCCTGCACGATCTGGGCGCGTTTTCGATGATTTCCTCGGACTCCCAGGCGATGGGTCGGGTCGGCGAGGTGATTACCCGCACCTGGCAGACCGCCCATAAAATGAAGGCGCAGCGCGGCCCTCTGCCGGCGGATTCTTCCCGCAACGACAACTTCCGGATCAAGCGCTACCTCGCCAAATACACCATCAACCCCGCCATCACCCACGGCGTCAGCCATTTGGTCGGTTCGTTGGAGGCGGGCAAGCTGGCCGACATCGTGCTGTGGCGGCCGGCGTTTTTCGGCGTCAAGCCGTCCATGATCATCAAGGGCGGCTTCATCGTCGCCGCGCCGATGGGCGATCCCAACGCCTCGATCCCCACCCCGCAGCCGGTGCATTACCGGCCGATGTTCGGCGCGTTCGGCGGCGCGCTGGCCG
>ERZ761610.1072-NODE-1072-length-16641-cov-42.696069_pt1 | contig 16641 bp, 13 predicted proteins | sample MGYA00512164_ERZ761610 | MGnify/ENA primary metagenome ERZ761610 (study PRJEB28899, sample SAMN02850038) | bioreactor sludge metagenome | biome: EBPR Sludge; feature: EBPR Bioreactor; material: flocular biomat | place: Australia: Thorneside Wastwater Treatment... | reverse complement strand
TTTTTATTTAAATTGGCCTGCGAGTTTTGCATCGTTGGGGAGTTGTCGACAACAAGTAAAACTTTAATGTCGCCAGTCGTAGCGACCTGGCTATAAGAGGGGTTGATGATTTGAGTTCGGCCAAACTTATTCGCTGTATTTCCGTCTAGTTCAGATGCGAGAGTGTCTGTGCCTTCAACGAATTTTACATTTGAGCAGTTTTGAAAATAAATTGTCAGCGAAGTTAGGATTAGAACAAGACCAGCGAAATGGCGTACGCGCTGACTAAAACGAGTTTTAATCATACCCAGATTCCCCCCAAGCCTAATTTAATCATATAGATCACTTTTTTTACAGAATATTTAAATTTAGTTCAAAATTAGAACAATGGGTTTGTACGTCTTAAAATGAAACACTGGAGGCAGATGTTTATCTAAGTCTAGATTTTGGGTTTGGATCTCATTTTTGGACAGGTTTTTCCGATAAATATTCAACAGTTGAGAGGAATAAGTGGATTTTTTTGACAGGTGGAAGAAAAACGATTTTTACACGCGTAATACGCTGTGGTTTTTTTTCTTCGGTAATCTCCTTTTAGGAACGATATATTTCTATATTGCGGAAGCGAGTCTAAAATTGGCCACGTTGAATTCGACCGTTTCCCCAATATGGCCCCCGACGGGCATTGCGATTTCAATACTATTTATTTTCGGAAAGAAATTTTTACCTAGCATTTTTTTAGGGGCTTGGCTTGCTAATTTCTATACCCCAGTGGCTGCTATCGTTCCGGTTATTATCGCTTTCGGAAATATGCTCGAAGCCTACTTTGGTTGTTATTTATTAAATTTGATCCGCAAATATGAAGCCCAACTAGGGTATCTTACGAGGCCAATTTCTTTGGGTGTTTCGAGTGTAGGGGCGCCGCTAATTAGTGCTACCCTTGGCGTGAGTTCTCTGTTCGTTTTTGGCGATTTAAAGCCTGAGTTGTTGTTGAATGCTTGGTTAACTTGGTGGGCCGGAGATTTTATCGGTGCATTATTGATTGTGCCACTTGCTTTATCGGTATACGAGGGTGACTTTAGTGAGCTGGTTCGAAACATCAAGTCCGAACCTAGAAAATATTTGGTTTTACTGCACGTTTCACTGGTAGTATTGGCGGTTATCGCATTTCTACTTTCTGATTTTCACTCTTTAAAATATTTATTGGTCATTCTTCCGCTTATATTAATTTTTACGTTTTCTAAGAATAGATTTTTCATTTACTTTTTTGGAACGGCAATTCCCGTAATGGCCTTATACTATGTAATTAATGGACGCGGTCCTTTCAATTTATTTTCGTTCAATCAAAATTTGTTAAACTTAGAAATTTTTGTCGTGGGCATTGTTATTACCACGCTAATTCTTGGTGATATATATACGTATCTTTCGCAAAAGCGAATCGTGTTTGTTCTTTTGGCCGGGTGGGCATTTTGGGGTACTATTTTCTACAATATACAAAGCACTCATCAGTTAAACGACGCTAAAAACATGAAGCTTGTGACCCAAGATATGGAACTTCGAATCGCTGAAAGATTGAATCAGTATATTTTGGTTATCAACGGAGGACGAAGTTTGTTTTTGGCTTCAAATGAAGTTGACCCTAGGGACTGGAGTTCCTATGTCGCATCTTTGAATCTTGATCAAAACACCCCTGGCATAAATGGACTTGGCGCCATATTTCGCATTCCCAAAGACCGCATAAGCGAACACTTTGGGAAATACGAAAAATTTTTCGACGACAAATTCTATTATAAGGTAGCAAAAAGTCCTATTAGTCATTTATTAGCCAATGAGAAAGACAGTTTTATCATCACCTACATCGAACCATTGGAAAAAAACTTACCAGCCTTAGGATTTGATATAGGGTCAGAAAAAAATCGTCGAGACACTGCCGTATTAGCCATGCGTACGGGAAAAGTACAGATTACTCCGGCTGTGCGGCTTGTGCAGGATCAAAAATCGCGACTGGGTCATTTAATACTTTTTCCAGTTTATAAACATGGTTCAAAAACGGATACAGTTGAAGCCCGAATAGCGAATTTTTCACATTGGGTGTACGCCCCATTTATTGCCGAAAACTTTTTAAATTCGGTATTTAGTCGCTTCAAAGAACCATTAATTTTCGAGCTTTACGACAGCCCGGAACTTATTGAATCCAATTTGATATACAGAAATTCGAACGAAAAAATTAATCCATCGCTCCCGACAATAGTTTCCAGTGTGAACTTAGCGGGACGTAGGTTTGTCGTTAAATGGGCTCAGAGCTCGGCATTTGAAGGATCTCAAAACTTTTTATCGACGTGGATAGGTCTCATCGGAGCGGTCTCTGTGTTAATGATTGCCCTGTTTATAATTAATATTTATACGACGGGTGAAAAAGCGCAATCCTTAGCAGATAAACTGCATAGTGATTTCCTCAAAGCTCAAAGTATTGTAAAAGAACAAGAAGCAAAAATTGCAGAATCTAGTAAAATGGCATCACTCGGCGAAATGGCAAGTAGTATTGCCCATGAAATTAATAACCCTCTGACAATAATTTACGGCAAAGCCCGGCAAATTCAACATCACTTAAAACAGCCAAGTTCAGAGGTCGTTCAAGAAAAAATAAATACAGATGCTCTGAAGATAATATCAACGGTGGAACGTATATCGCGAATTATCAAAGGACTTCGTAAAATCTCGCGGGACGCAAGTGCCGATTCGATGGCGATAACAACGGCTCAAGAACTGGTCGACGAGACATTGTCTTTCTGTCAGCAACGATTTCATCAATCAAATATCGATTTTAGAATCAAAATGAACTTTCAAGGTGAAGTGTACTGTCGTCAGACGGAAATTTCACAAGTTCTATTGAACTTGCTAAATAATTCCTTTGATGCCGTGTATAGTCTTGACGAGAAATGGGTTGAGTTAAGCGTAGAGAAAATTAAAAACAACCTTGTCATTTCTGTAACTGACAGTGGCCGCGGAATCTCTAAAGAGGTTCAAAATAAAATATTTCAACCGTTTTTTACAACAAAAGAAGTGGGTAAGGGAACCGGTCTTGGATTGAGTATTTCCAAAGGAATCATTGATGCACATTCAGGGCAATTCTATTTAGATGAGAAATGCGCTAACACTAGGTTTACGATTGAGATCCCACTAAATGTCACGCCAATTTCCAGTGGTCAGGCCGCTTAGTTAGCGACGATATTCGCTGATTTTTCCCATACAAAATATAACAAATGCAAGTGCTGTAAGTGGCGCTGCGAAGAAATTCAATATCGGGATATAAAAGTACCCGCCAGTAAGCAACGACAATGTCCAAAGCGAGTTCTTTTCTTTCAATTGAAATCGTTCAAACTCGGACATAGTTGCATACTCTTGCAGAACATCATAGGGAAATACGCTTTTAGCTAAATAAGCATTTAAAAAGAAAGGAACTAAAATCTGGCCACCCGGAACAAAAAGCAAAATGGGTAAACAAAGAAAGAGCAATCCAAAGTACTTCAGAATCGAAATGAAAGAATTCTTTAGGCTATGAAATAACGTTAGCTCTGAGTTTTCGGAAAGGTTCGGAAAATACATTTTTTTTATGACCGGATTTAGTAATGGAACCAAGATTAATGAAGTTAGAAGGATAAGAACGAAGTAAGTCGCCATGAAAATTAAAATTGTAAAAATTAACAGAGCAAAAATGTTCAGTAAGGAAAACCCGAGCCAAATATCCAACTGACTAAACACAGTTTGTACCAACCCGAATGTCTGTAAGTACGGCACGAATTCGGTCGTAATAACTGGCCAACCCCAAACTAAAATGGAAATGCAGAATATGGCCGCTAGCACAACAGGCAGAGCTAATCGGATTATTATCGCTGGATTGATGAGTGATGCCCACGACATTTGAATGGCCTTACTAATAGTCATGGGCGGCATGTAAGCAGAAAATAGTTTCATAAATTTCCTTTCCTAAAATTAAATCTTAGGAAAGAAAAAAAATCACCTTAAATATTAAAAACGCGGACGACGCGGACTTGGTATCGGCGCGGGTTGGTTCGAGTATTGGCATTTTCTCCAGACTAATCCGACGCTTTGGCGCATGCTGAAATCTTTTGAATCTAAACTGATAACTGCATTCGATCGGTCTGTCATTTTTGGATAAAAGCTAATGCCTAACTGGGAAAGGAAAATCATCGTGTGAGAGCCTGAAATACATGATGACCATACGTAACGAGTTGGGCTGGCTTCAACGTGGAATGTGTAGTCGTTATTCGTTGGCCCGCGGTGAATCACCTCACGGAGTGTAGGAACAATGCTGTTTGCCGACATGGTGGCTAAGCGATGAAATCCGTACGCGCTCGCCGGTAATGCGGCAAAGCCACGATAGTCTACGCTCTTAAAAGCGTATTGCCAGCCGCGAGGAACCGCGATTTCAACATCGACACGACAGTTTCTTTGAAGCGTCGTGATCTTTGGATTTGGACTTCCGTTACCGATTTCCACAGCGTGGTTATCAAAAAGTAGCGACAAGTCTTTAAAGTCCGGTGAAATGGTTGCGCTGGCTGCGGAATCCTCACACCCTGATCCTGACATTGTTACATTGCGAATTTCAGCGCTCTCGGGCGCACTTTGCCCCCAACTGATAAATGACCAGCCGAGTAAAAATACTAATGTTTTGAATGGTAGTTTCATTTTTCCCCCTTAATTACCTTTTTTTCAAAATAAGCGGGATTTTCGGCGATCATAAAGACACCAAATCGCCGAAAATTTCCCCCGTTCGTTTTATAAAGCAATTGGTCGGCCAATTCGTACATATTTTTCCTATAGAAAAATTAGGCAGGCCTTAACACAAACCTAACAATGGCCAAGATGGATAAAATGCCTAAGATCCAGTATAAAATAGGCGTAGTTACACATTTAATTTTGAGGAAGACATGATGCTTAAATTAGCTGCGTTGTTAGTGTTCGCTTGGATGGCCCCTGCATTTTCACAAACGGTCGTTGTTGACGGATCAAGTACTGTGTATCCAATCACCGAAGCCGTAGCCGAAGAATTTCAGAAAGAATTCAGAGGCAAATACAAAGTGACAGTCGGAACAAAGGGAACGGGCGGTGGATTTAAACGTTTCTGTCGAGGTGAAACCGATGTCCAAAATGCATCTCGTCCCATTTTGAAAGTAGAAATCGACGCGTGTAAAAAGATCGATTTAAAATTTATCGAATTACCAATTGCTTATGATGCAACCGTTGTGGTCGTGAACCCAAAAAATGATTGGCTCAAAGACATCACTGTCGATGAATTGAAAAAAATCTGGGAACCAAGCGCTCAAGGCAAAGTTACAAAATGGAATCAAGTCAATCCCAAATGGCCAGATCAGGCATTTAAGTTATTTGGCGCCGGGTCTGATTCCGGTACATTTGATTATTTCACTGAAGCAATTGTTGGCAAAGCGAAAGCGTCTCGTGGTGATTACACCGCCAGCGAAGATGACAACACTTTAGTTCAAGGTGTATCCCAAGAAAAAAATGCGATTGGTTATTTACCTATGGCTTATTACTTGGGTAATAAAGACAAATTAAAAGCAGTCGGTATCATCCGCAATGATAAAAAAGGTAAAGCCTTACCAAGTGTTCTTCCAAGTCGTGAAACAGTGGAAAACGGAACGTATGCTCCGCTGTCTCGTCCAATTTTTATATACGTTAGTCAAAAATCCCTAAGCAAGCCAGAAGTTAAAGAGTACACAAACTACTTTCTAAAGACGGCTCCGACCTTGGTTCCAAGTGTTCAGTATGTGCCACTACCTCCTAAAGCATATGATTTAGCGAAAAAGAATTTGGATTCAGGAAAACTAGGGACTGTATTTGAGGGTCACTCAGAAGTGGGTTTAAAAATCGAAGATCTTTTAAAGAAAGAAACTAAAAACTAGAGGCCTATGTCAGAATTAAAAGCGTTTACCTCAGCCAATCATCCAACTCGACGTTGGCGCAAAATCAAAGATCGTTTGATTGAAACGGTTTTGCTTTTGGCGGCCTGCAGTTCTGTGTTTGTTACGTTAGGTATCGTTTACATTTTAGTTTCTGAATCGCTTCCATTTTTTGAAACCGTTTCGTTTAAAGAATTCCTAACGGGGCGCGAATGGACGCCTATGTTTGCGGAAGCGAAGTTTGGAATTCGTCCACTGGTTGCTGGTACATTTATGGCCACATTCATCGCTGTGTGCGTAGCGATTCCGCTAGGAACTATCGTATCAGCCTACTTAAGCGAGTATTTAAAACCCCGGGCGCGTGAAGCGTTGAAGCCAATATTAGAATTGTTGGCTGCAGTCCCGAGCGTTGTTTATGGTTACTTTGCCTTGTTGTTTGTAACTCCTATGCTGCAAAAAATTATGCCGAATCTTGGCGGTTTTAGTGTGCTGAGTGCCGGCATCGTAATGGGGATAATGATCATTCCTTACGTCAGCTCGTTAAGTGAAGATGCGATGCGATCCGTTCCCGCACATCTTCGTGAGGCCTCGGCTGCTTTGGGTTCAACTAAGTTCCAAACTACATTACGTGTGGTTATTCCTAGTGCTTTTTCTGGGATCAGTTCGGCCTATGTTTTGGGAATATCGCGTGCGTTAGGTGAAACAATGGTCGTTGCGATCGCTGCCGGAATGCAGCCGAATCTGACATTAGATCCGTCGGAACCAGCCGCTACAATTACAGCCTTTATCGTACAAGTCAGTTTGGGGGATTTGCCTCATGGGAGCATTGGCTATCAATCTATCTACGTTGCAGGGTTGACTTTATTGGTTCTAACTTTAATCTTTAATATCTTGGGCATGTGGATTAAGAGTCAAATCCAGGAGAAAGAGTAGTGGAGCAGACTATGTTTCAAGCGCAAGCCTCACGACTAACTAAGGAATCCATGGGTGAAGTAGATATCGCACGGAATTTAAAATGGCGCCGTATGAAGAACTTTATGTTTTCTGTGGTTGGCCTTTTGACTTTGCTGTTTGCGATTTGTACTTTGCTAGCGCTGTTCATTGACCTGGCGTTGACCGGCGTTCCACGAATCAGCGCAGAGTTTTTCACTAGTTTTCCGTCTCGCTTTCCTGAAAAAGCGGGAATCTTGTCGGCTTGGGTTGGTTCTTTAGCTGTGATGGTTGTGACCGCATTTGTAGCGATTCCTATCGGAGTAGCGGCTGGAATCTATCTGGAAGAGTATGCGCCTAAGAATTTCTTCACGAAAATTATTGAACTTAACATCATTAACTTAGCGGGTGTTCCATCTATCACGTTTGGTCTAATGGCACTCGGTTTGTTTGTGTATAAATTGAAGTTCGGGCAAAGTATTTTAACGGCCGGTATGACGTTGGGTTTGCTGGTTTTGCCTATTGTTATTGTGACCACTCGTGAAGCGATTCGTACTATCCCGAATTCTATTCGTGAGGCGTCCTATGGACTGGGAGCGAGTCATTGGCAAACGATCCAACATCACGTTCTACCGTATTCAAGTGGCGGTATTTTAACGGGTGTTATTATTTCGTTATCGCGGGCTATAGGTGAGACGGCTCCGTTAATTACGATTGGTGCCTTAACATTTATCGCGTTCTTGCCTACGGCGCCAGTGTCAGAAGTGTTTCCATATGTTAGTTTCCAGTGGTTATCGGATGCATTTACAGTTATGCCGATTCAGATGTTCAACTGGGTATCTCGACCGCAGAAAGAATTCCACGTGAACGCGGCGGCGACGGGTACAGTACTTTTGATTATGACTCTTTTGATGAATGGTGTTGCGATTTTTATTCGGTATCGTTTTAGACGCCGAATGAAATGGTAATAGAAGAAGGATAAGCATGGGACCACAATTTGAAATACCAAGTACATCGACAACTAAATTTAACTTAGGCGTCCAGACTGATTTTCTAAGATCTCAAGTTAAAAACTTGTCGTTTAGCTATAATCCGAAAGAAAAAATTATTTTAAAAAATGTATCGTTACCGATCTTTGATAAAAAGGTGACGGCACTGATAGGCCCTTCTGGTTGTGGAAAGACGACTCTATTGCGTTGTTTTAATCGTATGCACGATCTATATAATGAAGTTTCGTATGATGGCGAAATTTTGTTGTACCCGGAATCTAAAAATATTTTGAGTCGCGATGTTGATCCGATGGAAGTGCGTATGCGTATCGGAATGGTTTTCCAAAAGCCAAACCCATTTCCTAAAACTATCTATGAAAATGTGGCCTACGGATTACGTGTCCGGGGTATTAAAAAGAAATCCTATATGGATGAAAAAATCGAAGTCAGCTTGCAACAGGCCGGTTTATGGACGGAAGTTAAAGATCGTTTGAATGCGCAAGCGACGTCGTTATCGGGTGGTCAGCAGCAGCGTTTGTGTATCGCTCGAGCCTTAGTGACTGATCCAGAAATTTTGCTTCTGGATGAGCCAACCAGTGCCCTAGATCCTATTTCGACATCCCATATCGAAGAACTTATCGTTGAACTTAAAAAAGACGTTACGATTTTGATCGTGACTCATAATTTACATCAAGCCGCGCGTTGTTCTGACTACACAGCGTTTATGTATCTAGGTGATTTGATCGAGTACGGACCAAGTAATTTAATCTTTACTAATCCGTCAGATAAACGCACGGAAAATTATATTACTGGTCGTTTTGGCTAGAAAATATACCTTTGGAAAATAGGAAGCTCGCTACTGCGGACTTCCTAGGCTTACCCATTTTTGTACTAATTTTCGTGCGGTCGGGCTTAAAATTCCGGATGGTGGCATCGGCGAATTCGCATTGTTCATGCGTTCGACGATTTTAGTATTGCGTTCTTTTGCGCGATCATACGTGGAAATGTCAAAACCCCCTGCGCGATTAGTTGAACTATGACAACTGACGCAGCTTTTTTTGAAAACGTTAACATCTGTTGCTCCCATTAAATCTGAATATGTCACTGAATCGGGAAGAATAACATTTTCATTTAATTGCTCGTCTTCAGAACAAGAAATTTGCAGTGAAGCAAAATTTGTCCTGTCCACCATGGCGGCGTTTTTAAATTCAAACTGAATTTGATTCGATTTACTAAAATCAAGTGGCACTATTTCTGAATTTGAATTCACCATTACGTTGATAGTTGATTTTTCGCAAACCACGCTATCGATGATTCGATAAATGGTGCGATCATTTTGTAGCGCCCCGTTCACGTATATCCCTAAATCTTGAATTTGGTAGGCGTACTTTGGATACAAAGACGCTGGCATACTGTTATCAATTACAAAACTGGGACGCTTGATTACAACATAAGGATCAAGTGTTTGGGTATAAGCGGTCGGACGAGCAACCGTCAGGGTTTGAACCGTGGTCTCATTAACTCTTTTTTTAATACTTAGCCGTTGCTCGGTTTTTACGATGGGACGTTGGGAACGGAAAACCTGAATTTTAAACGTTACGTAAGGTTCATCGCCTGCAGTCTCTGGGGTATACGCTGCATTTCGCAGTAAAAAAGTATACAGACCGCCTCGTTTTAATTCTTCAACCAGAGGCTCAAATGTTTTTGGGTCTATGATGATCGCATTATTTGTGGGGTTGCGTTGAATTCTTTGGAAGGGGTTTAAAAAATAAGTTTTTTCTTTTTGAACAGTGCCGTCCATTACTGGGCGTCCTAACGTATCAAATAACTTATAGGATTCAACACGAATGTTGGCCGCTTCTTCGTCCGTTATTTCGTACGTAGATACCTTTTTAAGCGCCTGCTTTTTCCAGCGGTTAGTTGCGGTGTCAAACACTGAACGTTCGTAAGGATTAAGTCCTTCTAACGTTTGAAGATTTTCAATGTATATTCCGGTGCCGGGTTTTTCTTCAACATAATACTTCAAGACTTCGTTTCGTAAAAACTTTTTCTCGATATCGGTTAAGTCTTCACCGGCGTCTTTTAAAAATGCCAGCGATAAGGGAGGCATCTTAATGGGTTTAAGAACTTTTTTGGGATCGCTAGTACCACTTCCTTGTTCGTCTTCGCAGGTATCGAATTTATTTTGCGCGACGTTGAAGTCTTGTTTTAAAGAGTCAATCAGTGGTTGATTACTTGGACCGGTCACTCCTGGCTGATGGTCGCTTACGGCACGATCACTTACACGATGATTTCCGGCGATTTCTTTGTCTGCAAACTTTTCCCACGCAATGGTGGTATTCGGACTTGCAAAGCCAGGACCCTGTCCGAGTCCGTTATGGCAGGTAGCGCACTTCTGACTTAAAAATGCATAGTAGCCATTCGGTTTTAAAAATTCATTGTATAGAATACTTTCACACGTGTTTAATTTTCCAGTCGGTAGTTCGGAACTGCTTTCAATTTGGTTATCGGCCACAACGAAAAAATCGGTACCAGAGCAGTTTTGAAATGCCATCACGACCATCGCCAGCACGGAAATTGGAAAAATAAATTTGCGATTTGTCTTCATATTATGCTTTTGCCTTTAAACGAACGACCTCTGCAGATCTTTCTTGCGTAATAGTAGAGGGAACCACCTCTGTTAAACGATGGATCTGTCCGTGTAGGTTTAAATAGTTGGCTGTAACGGCTGCGGCGACGTAATCCGTGCGGTCTCCCACAAGAGTATTTTTGTCTGTCGCTTGGTCATTTGTGTAATGGCCGATCTGTGACCTAAGGTTATCATTTTTAGAAAAGTCGACACCAGTAGGGGTGTAGGCAAAAATGAGTTGCAAAGAATTAGTCGTATCGCCGCTCCATTGCGAGGTGATGTCATCTGACTTAATAGACACGCAGGATCCATCAGTATTAATAAAAATAAAAACGGATTTTTTTAGTTGGTGAGCGAGTTCAATTATTCGACCTATTTGCTGACCGGCCTCAAAATCACGTTGATTTGACTGGGTTCGCGTCGAAGGATCGTGATAATCATAACCGGGGAGCGCCAAATACGTATGTGACGAATAGCCCATCAAGTTGCAATACATGATGGCTGCCGTAGTTTGAAGACTAGCTGAATCGCGTGTTGGATCGGTTAATTTGTATACATTTTTTGCCAGTGCCGACTGGTAAGGGTCAACCAGAGTCTGTCCGCTCACAGTGCCGCCGACAAGGTCTTCAAGTTTTTTACTCGCATCAATAATTTTAGATTTCTCTGAATTTAATTTTCCAGAGTCTCTTGAGTTTAGCTGAAGTTCCGTCATCTTTGATAACACCGACGCAACATTTCGCTTTTGGTTTTGGGTGAATCGAGCCGTTGCATCCGTTGAGCTAACGGTCGAAGCATAAACGGCCGTCAAAGAAAGTGAGTCCTTAAGCTGCGCTACACTGGCTACATTCAATCGACTGGTTGGTTCCTGATCGTGAAACGAACGAATGGATGTTAGGTTGGCATTCATCTGTAAATCCGAAAAGAATTCACCTTTTTTACCGGTTTTTTCTAATACGGCAGACATGTCAAATTGTGAACGTAACGGTGGAATCGCATTAGTATCCGGGGATGTAGACGTGCAAAGAATAGTGCCCTTAGCCTTTGAAGCGGCTTCCGGGCTTAGGACGGACTTTAACCCTTCTAGCATTCGTGATTTATCCATGAAGTTTAAACCCAGATAGTTTTCAATGTTTGGTCTTTTACCTAAGCCTAAAAAATCATATGTGGGCAGCATAGAGCCACTGGCATTCAGTGGAACAATGTTTCCATGAATGCTGGCTCCGCCAGAAAGGTTGATGGTGATAAAAGGCATCCAGTTGACGTTTGTGGCAGCATTAGCGGTCGAGGTGGTCCCAAGTAGGTTAGCGATAAGTCCCGCAGTCGAGGGAAGCCAGACCCGTGTGGCTAATCCGGCAAAGCCAGCGCCCATAAGTTCACGACGGGAGAATTTTTTTAATGCGTCTGGATTGTCCGCGTTCTGTTGTAAATATTTATGTGTTTCTTTTTTCATCTCTCCCCCTGACCTGTCCCCGTGACTCTTTTTTAAAAAACTACGTTCTGTTGCTACAAACTGCTGGCTTCTGGTGAGGCCAATACCGTAGTGCAAATCATAATTCCCAAGTTTAATGATTCTAATGAATTCGTCCCAACGATTTTATCCGAGTTTGGAGACCGAGAGGCTTCCGTCATCGACACCTGAAGAAAGTCTTTAAATGCAATGCTTTCTTCGGTAGTTAAGCTGCGTCCCCACGCCTGCAACGCAAAATTATGGACCGAGTTCATCCAATTATTAAGTGGAATTTGATTTGGTTTTTGTGAAAACGTAACGCCAGAAAACAATGGAGATTTTAATCCATCCGTTGTGACAAATGTACGGCAAATTTCACCCGCAAGCGATGTTTGAGATAGCATATTGATAGTACTGATTTTAGTGTAATCGGGATCTTGAGCCAATAGCGCTTTACGACGTTTTTTCTCGTTATTGATGCTGGTTAAATTATTTGATGACAGACTCGATGCCTTCATGCCCAAAATGGAAAGATAGCTCTCTACCGCTTGGCGGACGTCCAAGTTTTCATCCTGGTCATTGGCCACCTTGAAGGTTGTAATGCTGTCGCAGTTTTCCTCACACTGGAGACCTAATACTAGTTGGTCCGCCACGGGTTCAGAAAAATTAGAGCAGTTTGTAAAATTAAACGAAATCACAAAAGCGAGTAAAAACAGTTTATAAAATCGCATTAGTTACCTGCCGTTTTGTTGATGAGGCCACAATCTTTACTAATAACTATATCCGCAACGAGGCTTTTGATTTTGTAGTTAACTTCAAATTGCTGAGTCCATTTTTTTAAAAGTTTTGGGTCAGCAGATAAATCTTTATAGCATACCGACTGGAATATTTTTTTTGTCACACAAGATGAAAACGCTTGGGAGTCAGCGATCATGCGACCAAACTGGTTGATACCGGTTCCGCCATCTTTGTTCGGACCACGCCAACCAAATGAAGACGAGGCTAAATTTGTAAAATCGTCTGACTTAACTTCTGCGCCGTATGTAAAGCTGCCGTTATTCATTTTGTTTGCAACGCCGGTATCTCCGTTAAAATTAGTCCCGCCAAAAGAAATTAAACGATTTTGCGATTGAAGAAAACGATTGAAATAATCACGTCGCGATCGATCGGCATTAAAGTACATGTTTACATGATTTATAATGAGCAACTCATTGGCGCCGATTTGAAGTTCAAGGGGAGCCCCATTTGTTTTTAACTTCAGTAAAAGTTGTTCACCAATAAAAGAAAGATTTTTTCTAAATTCCAGATCGCAAATTAAAAAGGCCTGCGACATACTTAATCGCAGAGAGTTTTTTCCAGACTCTGATGTTTGCGCGTCAATTTTTGTTTGATCCCATTTGTCCAAACAGATTTGATTATATTTTGAAATATTCGCGGCCAGAGTTTTGTTGGCAAAAATGTCATAAAGAATCGTTTTTTTGTCATTTGCAACTTCGTCCCGAGCGCCAGCGATCGACGTATCTGCGGTTAATATAAAATAATGCAAATGGTTTTTAATAGCTAACCAAGCGGGTTTAGCATTAGTGGTCGAATAGGCAACCGCCGGATTGATCAGAATTTGTTCCTTTAGACTAGCACGTGCAGCTAGTTCACTGACTACATCGCGAAAACTTAATCCTAGTAAAACTCGATTAAATTTTTGAGCCATGGACAGATATGTCGGGTTGGGTGCAGCCACGCCTTCGGCATTCTTCAACAATAAATTGGTATTCATTGTGGAAATCATTTTTGCTTTCTTCTCAGAATACGTAGTGCTTGTTTCAGCGGAATAGGTGTTTTTTAGGGGAAATGAATAGTCTAAGTTATACGCGAGAGTGGTATTAGCGACCAAAGTTGAACTAGCGCCTTTGGTTTTAAGTTCTTTTTCGAGTGGGGACTGGTTGAATTCAACATCGGTCCATACGGCGCGGGCGTCAGCGAGTTGATTAGCGAACGATCCATAGGCCAGGCCGTTATTGCCCGTCACCATATCTTGGTAAAAGGCCGCATAGTCGACCTTGGCAAACGCGCTACGCAAACCATCCATTACCGTGTGACAGCTCTTGCAGTTATTGACGTAATTGGCATTACTTCCGCCTACAAAGCGATCAACGTCGCGGCCGACAAAGGCGTCCGAAGCATTGGGGTTACCGATTTCAGGCATCGAGCTGCATAGAAAGTTTTTAACTACAAACTCGACACCGCGGCGGTTCGATCCGCCCGAAAACTGCGATTGCGCAAAATAGTTCGTAGTGAGCACCCCAGCTGGATCAGGGTTTTCTTTCAATTCAATTCCTTGCTCAGAAACTTTAAGATTTTTTTCTAATTGAGAAATAGGTTCCGCATTGATAGCGGCAATTTTTCCCGGATTGATCGTGGTTACAATGTAGGGCGGTTTATTGATTTTTTCGATGTTGTCGTGCAAATCCAAGATTTTATCGTCCGCTTCCGTCGCCGGATTTCTGGCGCTAAATTCAAGATAGTTTTTATAATAGGTGATGTTTTTGATTTGATAGTGATTCTTAGAGGTGAGGATTTCTCTGAAATCTTCATCGTCGCGGATGATACCTATAATCAATGTGGCCATATCATTTAAATCTACCCCAACGGAATTAGATTTGTTTGAAAGTCGTAAGGCAAAATTACGGGCTCGTACATTTGTAAACGCCGGGCTTTGGGTCGCTAGTTTTGCGGCAGCTAAAAGGTTATCGTTCTTTATCTCTTTGGCCATTTGTTCCACGATAGGATCTTTAATGGAAACTTTAACACCCGTCGTGCGTTCATAGATTTTTTTGGCCAGGACACGATGCGATTTTAAAGCGTCGTTGACATTTGGTGCTTGCTGGGCGCTCGTCGCCCACGAGAAGACTATTACCATTACTATCCACATCATGACTCCCCCGAGTACTCTCAGTTTATCGGAGGAATCTGGCTAAAATAAACAATTCATAAAGGGATTCTCAAAATGAGGCGACGGTGTTTTAAACATCTGCGGCAGTTTTTATCAGCTGTAAATACGAGGAGAAATACAGGCAATGCCAGATTTATTTTTTTAAAACTGTAACTTTTTGCTAACCCGCATTGGGCCTGAAACCTGTAGATTTATTTCCCTACCTGGGCTACTTTCTGGGTCAGACGATCGAGGTTGAACACATGCAAATCAGCTATATTTCTAGTCACAATTTATCTGCTCCGCATTCTTTAACGCCATCTCAATGTTTGGAAAAACTGATGGATCGAAAAGAAATCGGTTTCTATAAACTTCCCGAAATGAATCACTTATGGAGCCAGTCCGAACAAGTGGGGGACACATTCGCAAATAAGTTTAAGCATTTTGTTTGGGTCGGTATCGGAGGGTCTAGTTTAGGTCCTAAAGCGATGGTAGACGCCCTTAATGTGAAGCACATTCAAGTTTTAGAAAATCCAGACATTCAAACTTTGTTGGCCACAAAAAAACGTTTTTCTACTTTTAAAGATGTGGGGTTTGTTTTTGTCTCTAAAAGTGGTACGACCATCGAAACCCTAGCGACGATGGACTTTTTTGCTCAAGAATTAGCGGCCGAAAACTTACAGTTAAAAAATCAAACCGTGGTGATTACAGAGCTTAAAACAAGCAGCCTGTACGATTGGGCAAAAGCAAACGGTGCTCCTATTTTGGAAATCCCATTAAACGTTGGCGGCCGGTTTTCCGTATTAAGTTCTATTGGCCAGTTGGTGATTAAGCTAAGCAAATTAAATTTAGCGCAGTTTCGTCAGGGTGCCGAATCGGCGTTAAAAACCGAGTACAAAGAACGCACGCTCTACCCACTGACTCAGTTTTTTATGGAGAGTTTTAAGCGTAAAGATACGCTGACGTATTTTTGGTACTATTCAGATTCAACTTATCAACTAGGCAAATGGTTAGAACAATTATGGGCGGAATCATTGGCTAAACGGGAATCACCTTTATATGTAGCCACCGCGCCGATTGTGAGTCTTGGAGCTAATGACCAGCATTCCATTTTACAGCAAATGATGGAAACGCAATTGGGTAAGGCAATTGTGGTTCATCGGTTTAAAGGCAGTGAAGAAAACGACTACCAATTAAAGACCACGCAGTTCCCCGAAACGCACATTTTAAAAAACAGACCGTTAAGTCATTTATTAAAAACGGAAGCTCAGGCGATGACGGAAAGTCAGAAAGAAAGCAAACATCCGGTGTGTGAAATCAAATTTGATAAAATGGACGAGTACTCACTTGGGCTCTACTTTATGACGTATCAACTGCTGGTGGGTATGATGGGTGAGTTCATGCAGATCAATGCGTTTAATCAACCCGGCGTTGAGCTAGGCAAAATAATAACTAAAAAACTTTTAACTCAAGTTAACTAAATCAGAAGCAGAAAGAGGCTCTTATGAAATTGAAATCTCCGTTCCAAAATAAAATTAAAATCTACACTGACGGTGCTGATAAAAAATCAATGCTAGAAATGGCTGCAAACCCATACGTTAAAGGCTTAACAACGAATCCATCGTTGATGAAAAAAGCCGGCATCACGAATTACACAGAGTTCTGCAAAGACATTCTGACTCAAATCAAAGACAAGCCAATCAGCTTTGAAGTGTTCGCGGATGATTTCAAGGAAATGCACCGTCAAGCACAGATCATTTATAAATGGGCAGAAAACGTATACGTAAAAATTCCTATCA
>ERZ761610.1061-NODE-1061-length-16720-cov-30.046745_pt1 | contig 16720 bp, 9 predicted proteins | sample MGYA00512164_ERZ761610 | MGnify/ENA primary metagenome ERZ761610 (study PRJEB28899, sample SAMN02850038) | bioreactor sludge metagenome | biome: EBPR Sludge; feature: EBPR Bioreactor; material: flocular biomat | place: Australia: Thorneside Wastwater Treatment... | reverse complement strand
GCGAGGGCAAAACGGACGCCGGAACGCCCGATTCGGTGGAAGTATCTCCGCCGTTCGGCGGCTCGTCAAGCGCTGTCTGTTTTCTCGCCGCGGCGAGGTGCGGAGCCGTGTGATTGGGCCCGGAAAGGGGGGGCGACGGGGTTCCGCGGCAGCCGTTCGCACCCTCGGCGATCGGGTTCGCGGCAGCGTGCGCTGATCATTGCAGGTTCCCACATGAACGCCGTTCGCGAAGTTGCCTTCATCGATCCTCGTGTCGCTGAGTACCAGACCTTGATTGACGGGCTGGACCTCGGCATCGAAGTCATGCATCGTTCTCGACCCCTCCGCGGATGGCCTCGGGCAGATGGCCAATGCCCTGCGTAGCCGCTCGGATGTCTTGGCGCTTCACATGTTCTCCCATGGCGGCTGCGACGCGATAACCACTGCGCTTCCCGTTGGTCATGGCAGCAGCCTCGGTAACGGCGTGGGGTTACCCGTTGCTCCTGAACAGTCGGCCAACCAGTCGCCGGAAGACTCGCGTCAGAGGTGGTCTTTCAAGTTGCCAGGCCAGCAACTCGTCAAGGGCTCGCTCGGGCGAGGTGAAGCGGCCCGTTGTTCGGGACAGGTAGGCGGGATACAGGATCAGCACCCCTGCGACGAGTTCATCCAGCGTCAGTCTGCGGTCACGTCGCGCCGGTGGGATGATGTCGAAAGTCAAACCCCACCCGGCGTAGAAGGGCTGTCCATAACAGACGACTTTCCTGCCTCGCAAGAGCGCTTCAAAACCGCTCAGCGAGGTCAACGTGTGCAGCTCGTCGATCTCCCGGAGCAAATCCCCCATCGGCACATCGAATACGACTTCATCGCACCAGTCGCGAGCATCGTCCTCACCTTGTCCGCCACGGCGCAAGCCGGCGACAACGTCGGGGTGCGGCTTGTAGATCAAGTGGGCTGCCGGGTTGGCTGCACGCACGGCGCGCAGCAAGTCGAGATTGCGGCGAATCCCGGGAGCGCCAAAGGCCAGCGAGGCATCCGCTTCAACCTGTCCCGGCACCAGAATCACACGTTGCGCAGAGGCGTGCCTCGTGCTTCCCTGCTCTGGCAGGGCTGGTGGGGCTGCAGGTGCTGTGCATCTCGGGTCTCGCGATGGCCCATGTGGATCGGCAGGCGCGGCCGCGAGCCGATCGGTCGCTGGCGGACGTACCCATCGCCCACGGCCGACGTTGTATTTCGTCAGCCCGCTCGCTACCAAGCGATCTCTCAGCGCCTTCGCCCGGAGCAGCAACTCCGCCGGGAAATGGCTGGTCTGCAACAGATCCTCCAGGTCCGAGGCTTGCGTTGCGTCATAGTACATGCCGCGGGTGTCCATCACCCACGACAGCGGGCGTATCAAGTCGGCCCCGAGGCCGACCGACCTGAGGAAACCATCTTCCAACCGTACGACTTCCTTGCCAGCCGGCGAGCCTGCCGCATGGTGCGGCAGCGCCTTCCTGCCCCAGACGACCAGCGTCGACCCGTCGGCCGCGGCTGGAACCTTGGTTGCAAATCTCACTCGTGATCCCTGGAAGAAGCCCCTGACGATCGGCTTTTTCCAACAGGAAAAGCCCAGCGCCGTCACGCCAAGCGGAAAGCGCTCGCGCATCCGTCGCTGCAAGGCCATCCACTCGAGTACGCGCTCGACCTCGCAGCGTGCGCCCGTTTCGGGATCGATATAGCGCGGATAGGCTATCAAGGCCGCATGCACCAGTTGCTCGAGCAGGATCGAGCTGCCGTCCCGATTGCCTGCGCCAGCAGGGAGTCCGGCGCAGAGAAGCCGGCGTCGCTCCGGTGTCGGCAAGGCGTCGTCTGTCACACCCCATCCCGCATAGAACGGCATGCCGAAAGTGCGCACCCGCTTGCCCCAAAGCAGGCCCTCGAAACCGAGTTGCGAGGTCACCGCATACACGGCATCGGCCTTCTCCAGGAGGATGACGGGGTGAATGTCCTGTGACACGACGCGAATTCGCGGATTTCTTGCCAAGGACACCAGATCGAAGTGCCCCTTCTTGTTTCCCGCCACGACTTCTGGATGGACTTTGAGCAGCACCTGGCAATCAGGGTTTTCCGCCAGAGCGGCCGCCAGCATGTCGTGAAAGCTGGAGGCATTTGCCAGTCCGTAATCGATTGAAGCATCGCCCGACGTCTGGTCCACCACCAAGACGCAGCTCTCGGTTCCAACCCGCTCCGCCATGGCCGGGCAGCGCCTGCGGCCACCGTCCTGCGGCCGGAGGTCAGGCGTTCGATCAGCCCCGGACGCTGGGAACCATTCTCGTGCATGGTTGAATTTGGATACCCGAGCCGTCCGCCAGCCGCTGATCAGTGCCTGTGCCCGAACGCGCTGCGCATCGGTCAGCGGCGTCGCGACCAGCGCCTCCAAACGCGATGGCGCAGTCGCGTCATAATACATGCCGAGATCGTCAACCACGATGGACAGCGGAGGGTCGCTCTTCCCCAGGCCTAGCGAGCGGAGAAATCCATCTTCCAGCCGCAGTACGGGCGTGCCAAGGCGGGCGGCGACTTTCTCTGCCTTGGCTGCACTCGGCTTGCGGCCCCATGCGATCACTCCGGAAACCGCTTTCCTCTGGAACCGCATTCCCAGATGCGCGATTTCCGCGCCAAGCAATGAAGGTAGCCCGGGCAGGTCCGCCAGGGCGCGGGAGGTCGTGCCGAGCACCGGCTGCGGCGACGATTCGGGCGGCAGCTCGACGTTCAATCCCTCCTGTTGCCAAGTGCGCAGCAGCAAGCGCTCTGCCGGCCAATTGTGACGAATGCCGGCCTGCTGACCCGCATGGGCATGATGGTAGGGCAGATGCCGAGCAGAGACGCCGCCAAAACCTGCAGCGCGAACACTGGACCACGACCCGAGCAAGGACTTCGCCCAGGCCAGAAACAGCAGGCCGGCGCTGGGCGGTGCCTGCAAGCGTCCGACGAGATCTGCCCAAGGCTGCAACGGCACGGTGAGTATCCTGGCTCCCTCGCGCCAGGCTGCCTCGAAACGACGCCAGTCCTGCAGTCGGAAAGCCATCTCGGGTCCGCTCACCACCATCCATTCCACCTCTGCTGGCACTGGACCCAAGAATCCAGGCGCACTGACCCATACGTCGACCCGATTGCCGATGTCGGCCGGGCCGCTCGAGCCGCCCCTGAACTGGTTGAAGCGAACCACTACGGCATTTCCATCGATTTCGCCGCCAAGCCCGCATCCGATCAGGCAGCCGCCATTGCCAACGACGCAGATGCCCCGGGACTGGTGCTGCCGGAGCCATTGCGCGAAGTCGGCGCGCCACTGCGCCTGCCGGCCCCTGATGCTGATCTGCAGGTCGCTCAGGAAGGGGTTCCGGAGCTGGTCGTCGGATGAGTGATCAGCGGTTTCGGCCAGCAGATCCAGCGCCATTCGCCTCTGTCCCGTGCTCAAACGTTCCAGGCATCGGGTCAGCGTCGCACGAAGTCCGCGTGTCAGCGGCCGCCCCAGGTCGCGACGAAACAGTGCGTAGCGCAAGAGTGCCGGGCCACTGCGTTCTCGTATCCAGATTCTCCGATACAGCGCCAGCGTCCGCCGGTCGTACCACCCTGCCGCGCGTCGTTGGCGCGCAGCCCACTGCAGCAATCCAACAGGCAGCCAACGCCAGCAAGCGGGCATGCCGCCTTGCCCCCGGCAGCCCAGCACGACCCTTGTCCAACTGAACGGATTCATCCCTTGCGGCCGGCGGCTTCCCGGACAAACTGCAGGAAGGTACGGGCGATGTTCCGAACGCCTGCTCGCGCCAGCACACGTTCGGACAATCCGTGAGTGATTTCGGCATAGTACGAGGGGTTCGCCAAGGCTTGCAAGGCAGTGAAGCAGGCTTGACTGTCAGGCGCAAACACGGCTCCGGCAGATGCAAATCGCTCCGCATCCGGTAATGGCGAACAGACCGTTGGTATGCCCCAGAAACCCGCTTCAAGAACCTTCAACGCCGACTTGCAGCGGGTGAAGGGCGTCAGCTCCAGCGGCGCCAGATTCACCCAGGACGAGCGCACGTGATCGGCATAGCGCGCGAAGGGTATCCTTTCGTGGCGGACCACCTGACCGGGACGGGCTTGCAGATCGAAGTTCAACGGCCCGGTGATCTCAAGTCTTGCATCGCCGTGCGCAGCGAGAAAATTCGCGACGCCGCCAGCATACACGGCAAAGTCGCGGTCATGGCTGCGCGTACCGGGAAAGTAGGTCACCACTGGTGAATACGGTCTGGGCGGAAGACCGGCCTGGGCATCCAGCCACGACAGGTGCACCGCGTTGGGCAGCACCTGCACCGCTGCTCCGGTCAGCTGATTCCGAACCTGTGCTGCCAGTGGCTCGGTCGAAACAGTCACCCTGTCAAAACACATCAGTGCAGCGCGATGAATGGCGAACTGTTGGGCTGTCTTTGGCAGGGGGACCAACCCATTGACTACGCCAGGGCTGTATCGAGCCAGTTCAGGGTCAAATATCAGATCGTCCACGTCAGCCACAAGGATCGTACCCTGGCGCCGCAACCACCACAGGCGGGCGCGCCAGACCAGTGAATATCGCGGGCGATGAAAGACGGCCACGTCGAGGTTCTGGCCCGGACGCAGTGCCGACCAGTGCAGCCAGAAAACCTGGTGTCCCATTGCCTGCAGCGCAAGGCCCAGGTTCTGGCAGCGATAGATGAATGATGGGTCCTCCTGGAAGAGTTGCGGGTTGCGCGTTCCGGCAACGAACGCAATGCGCAGGCCAGGCTCGTCCCGGTCTCCGGGCAAGATCCCTAGCGAAGCCATGGCTTGGCAACAGCAGGGGCGTGGCTCAGTGAAAAGTCTGGGTGTTCGTAGCTGAGATTCGGGTTGTAATAGGGATCATGGTGGAGAAGGTGTTGCCAGCGCTTGCGCATGAAGCGCACTTCCTGGCGAGCACGCTGGACGCTCTCGGCCGTTGCGTCCTTACCCCTGGACACCGATTCATGGTGATACAACTCGGCATAGGGCGTCCAGATCACCCGGCGTTTGGCCTCGCGGACACGCAGGCAATAATCGACATCGTTGAACGCGACGGGCAGGTTGGCTGCATCGAGGCCACCGAGATTCTGGTACAGGTCCTTCCAAGTCAGCAGGCAAGCTCCGGTAACGGCAGAAAGATCCTGCGCCTGTACCGCCCGTCCGCAGTAGCCAGGGGCATCATGTTCAAGGAATGAATGCAGGTGATGTGCGCACCCTCCAGGGCCTACGGTGTCGCCCGCGTGCTGGACGCGACCATCGGCAAAATAGAGCTTGGCGCCAACTACCCCCACGGCCGGTTGCAGCAAATGGCCCATCATCTCCTCGAGCCAGTCGCGAGTAATGACCTCGGTATCGTTGTTGAGGAGACAGAGTGCGTTGCCCGAAGCAGCCACCGCGGCAAAATTGTTGATCGCCGAAAAGTTGAATGGCCGTGGATAGGGCAAGACACGGATCTGGGGACGCTCCCGGAGTTCGGCCAGATAGCTTAGGGTCTCCGGGTCAGTGCTCTGGTTATCCACGATCAGCACTTCGAAGTTCGGGTAACTGCTCCTGGACAAGACACTCTCGACACAGGGAAGCAGATGTTGCAGACCGTCGCGAGTCGGGATGATGATGCTGACTCTGGGGGGATCGGTCGGCAACAGGTAGCGCACGCGGCAGAAGCCATGAGCTGACGGCGTGACCTCAGCGTTGATCCCCAAACGGCGCAAATGATCTGCCACGGGCCGCAGGAGGGTCTCCTCGGTGGCCGCGGGTTGCACCCGTGCATCCATTGGCAGATGCAACAATACGGCTGGAAGGTGTTGAACCGCCACCCAGGAGAGTCGTTCGGCGGCGCGCAGCAGGCAGTCATGGACACCTGTTCTCGCGATGAGCTGCGCAAGAGCGGCAGGCGCGTCTTCGATCCGCGCCGACGAAATCGCGGCGGCCAGATCACAGCGCACCGCCAACGCTGAATTGAGGTAGTTGGATGAACGCAACAGCTCGGGCGACCAGTCCGGTTTGAACTCGGGGTCGACGCGGCGGCCGTCGGCATCGAGATAGTCGTGATCCGAGTAGAGGATTCTGCACGCGCGATCGCGGAGGGCGGCCTTGGCAAACCAATACACGGCGTGCTCGGCGAGAACGGTCCCAGGTGGAATGGCCATCAACCAGTCTTCGGCGACGGGCATTGATGCTCCGGCAAGACCGGCGGACTGCAGATTCGCCAGCGACTGCACGGTCAGCCGGTCGGTCGCGCCCAGTGCGGTCCGCAACTCCGCGAGTTCGTGATCGGGAACAATCGCCAATACCGCGATGTTCGCGAAGAGTTGCGTCTGAAGCGATTTCAGGGTGGCGCCCAGGCGATCGACATCGGCGATGCCCGCAAACAGGACGACCCAGAAACGCGGTCGTGCCTGCCAGGTAGCCAAGTCCTTGACGATGTGTCGGCGGTCTTCGGGTGTCAGGCCATCCACTTCTTCCAGCCATTGGGAATAGCTCAGCCGGGGGTAGTGTCCTCGCAAACGATTGGCAAGTTGATAGGATTTCTTGAGGTCGAGCAGCGGCGTGTGCCAGTGCAAGCCGATTTTCTGGCGCCGAGCCCGCGGCTTGGTGACGAAGATGTGGCGCACGCGCAGCGCTTGTCGGACGAACCGACCGACAGGGCTGACCTTCTGAATGTGCAGGCCTGCCAGTTCGAAGCCGCCGATCCCTGACATCGGCTGAAACTCAAGCCTTGTCACGCCGCGCTCGAGATGGATCAACTGCAGGACCGTGCCTTTGAGCGATACCGGAATGTGGTACTCAAGACACTGCCCGTCGGCGAGCTCCGCAAACAACAGGGCCGTGAAGTCAACACCGCGGCGGTGCAGCTTGCCGCTCAGCAAGACCCAGCCGCTGAAATAGTGGCCGTGCTCGGGAATGAGCGCCAACCGGGGCTGCGGACCCGTCGCGAGCCACTTGCCGCTGCCGTCATCCCGCTTGACGTCTGCTACGGCTTGCGGCTGCAAGTCGATACGTTTCGATGGGCTTGACGACGACTGATGCGGGGCAAGCAATCTGCGCAACATCAGCTCGTCACGTCTGCATGACAGAGCGCCGGCGGATGCTGCAGGGCGCGGGGGCATGTGCCCGGGAGGAATGATCCGTCTCCACCGGGAGGATGAGCGTGGCATTCGCGGAGGCACTCCGGCAACAAGGGCCAAGCCCGAGGAATCGAATCATCGCCGCCGCCACAGACTGTCCCCCATCCTGCGCACGAACTTGCGGTACAGTGACGCCCGATCCCGCTCTGCGACAGCCAAGCCCAGATGGGCAGCCGGTATCTCCTCGCCATTGGCAACAAATCCAAACTCGATTCCGGTCTGCAGTTCTTCTCGCCGGCGGACAAAGCGAAACCCACAGTGGAGAACGCCTTCCGGCAAATCGATCCGGTCGCCGAAGTTTGCTTTCAGCACATCCCGTCGTGGTCGGTCCAGTTTGAACACCTTGATGGAGTCAACCGTTCGGACATAGCATTGGAGTTCCGTGGCCCCAGGCGTGCGCGCAAGCCCCCAGCCAGAAACCGTAAACTGCTCGTCCGCCGAGATCAGTTGGCCGTTCACCGGCTGGTCGAGGTGCCAGCCGGACAGGATTCTGGTCAAGGCAGGGGATCTGAGTCGTGTAACCTGGAGGGCGGGTGCTGGTGTTTCCGCACGGCACGCCAGGAGACTTTCCAGATAGCCATGCGCCTTCTTCTCTGCTTCGCCTGGCGTCGACATGCTCCTTGCCATTTGCCAGCCGAGTTTCACCGGGACGTAGCCTCGGACCAGAAACGCGTCCTGGATCTGGTCCTGGTACTTCTCGGGGACGTAGGAGTCCACGGCGAACGCGCCGTCGCCACCCTGGTCGCACCAGACGTCAACAAGATCCTTCGCCAGGCCTTGTGCAAGAACCTTCTCAGCCACACGGTCATACTGCGGAGAAAAACCGGTCCTGATCGTCGCAGCCAGAGCATCCGAGGCCGGAATGCGGCCATCCGAGAGTCGTCTGTAGGTCAGGTCACCGGATACCACGGGCACCTTCGCCGTCGCGAAAAGTGTGCGGCAAAGGGTGGTCTTTCCGGAACCCGGCGGTTCCAGCAGCAGGAAGACAAAGGGCTTCGGCCGGCGAACATGCACCGTGTAGCGAGTCAGCGGATCACCGGATTGTTGCACACTGTAGCCGATGATCTTCCAGGCATAGTCCCCGAGGATCTCCGCGAGCTTGCCGCGGCTGGGGAACAGCCGCTCATCGATGCTTCTCTTGACCAGCACCCACTCGCTCTTGCCCGACGGGGCCAGCCCGATTTCGAGGACCAGCGTGCCATCGTCGGTCAACAGGTCCATCAGTCGGCGGATCAGCACAGTCTGATCGTCTGCGTAGTGCAGCGCCGAGGCGAGCAGGATGACGTCGAATTTTCCCTCTGGCAGTTGTTCCCAGGACTGAGCGAAGAACTGACAATCGGGGAATCGGCTTCTTGCCCGCTCAACCGCGATCCTGGACTTGTCGATGCCGATGACCTCGGACGCGCCATCGAAACGCGCATAGCCACAAAAGAAACCTTCATTGCAGCCGACATCGAGAAAACGTTTGTCCTTCAATGCGGGCAAGCGCAGCGATTTGAGCTTGGCGAGAGACTCGGACGCGCCCTTCACGCCGGGGAAGCTCTGATACTGCGTCACTGAACTTTCTCCATGGCCTTCAAGTCAGCGGTGTCGGCGAACGGGTGTGGAACGGGCGTACAGGCGTGGCGCCGAAATGTGCTGGAAATCCCTTCGTGACCCCACACCATCGTTGACGAACGCGGAGAATCGGAAAGCAAGCCGACATCACTCCCAAAGGCTCATTGAGTTCGCCACGTGGCAGGCAGCAAACTCACAGGATCGGAGACAAGGCGCGACCCAGTGCGGCGCTCATGGCTGCCGCGCCAAAATCCGTCCGTGCCCGGGTCCGCGCCGTCTCTCCCATTCGCCACCAGAGGTGCGGGCTCTGCTGGAGGAGATGAATGCGCTCCGCTGCCTGTTGAACGTCGCCTGGTGGCACGAGGAAACCGGTCTGACCGTCCACCACCAGTTCGCGCAAAGCGCCGCAATTGTAGCAGACTACCGGACGCCGGGACGCCATCGCTTCGAGCACGGTCCGGCCAAAGGACTCTTCGACGCGGGAAAGATTCACCACGACATGCGCCTGGGACAGCGCCTCCTGGGGTGTGGCCGCGTAGCCAGAGAACACCACGTTGCCCGGGAACGGGTCTGCCGACGGATTGCCGCGCAGGGCCACGACTGCCGGCGTTGCCGGGCCGATCAACAGGCAGCGGATGCTTCTGGAGAGCGTCGCCAGTCGTCGAGCGAGTTCGATGAAGTCCGCCACACCCTTCTTCGCCGTGTTGCTGCCAATCATCGCAACATTGAAGCACTCATCCGGCGGAGGGAATGGCAGGTCGAAGCGCGCGCAGTCGACGATGTTCGGTACCACATGTATCAGCGGCCCGGAACATCCGTCAATCCCGCCTTCAAGGTAGTGGCGGACGGTCCGGGAGTTGGCAATCAGGATGTCGGCCTGCGCCAGCAGTCTCTGGCGAATCCCGTCGGGACTGGCGCCCAGGACTTCGCAGAGGGCGGGATCGCTGCCGGGCAACTCGCGGACATGAACGACCACCGGCAAACCCAGGCCGCGGGCAGCCAGCAGCGGTTCGTCGAGCACCACGGTGTTCAGGTAGACCCCGTCGATCTTGTGCGCCTGCATCAGGTGGCGGAAGTGCTCCACGGTACGCCCGCATGGTGGGATATCCTTGTTCCACCAGCCGTAGGGCAGAACCCGGATGCATGTCGCCCGCTCCTCGACTGCCGAAAGATAGGCCGCGTGGTGCACGCCGGGCAGGGCGACGACGACGTTGACGAGCAACTGCTTCAATGCGTCGAGAACATCCAGCAAGGACCACTCGGCGCCAAACAACTGCGGGCCGGCGAGATGTCCGCACAGCAGAATCGTCGGGCGATCGGCACGGCTGGCAATGGCGCCTTCAAATACCGGCAGCGGCGCGCAACCCAGGCCCTTGCCGCGCACGGCATAGTCCACCACGGGACTGTCCGGAACAGCGTCGCCCAGGTGACGCTCCCCCTCAGCCTGTGGTCCAAGACAACGAGCCCGATATCCGCTGCTGCTGAAATCCGGCCCAGGATCACGGTCCTCCCTGGCGCCGTGGGCGAGGAAATGGCGCAGCGGATCAACCCCGGCTGCCTTCAGATCCGGGTAGCGGCGCAGGTACCAGTCCGGATCGAACAATCCACAATCCAGCACCGCCCATCCGGCGAGCGATGCCGGGACCTCCCTGGCGCGCCATGGCGGTGTGCCGGCGCACCGAATCCAGGGCGGCAGAGCAGGATGCTCGTCTGCTGCGGTCGAGGGATCGGCGAGCAGCCAGGCGTGATCGACCACCTCAATCTCCGGAGCATCGTCGAGTGGGTGAGCGAGCCCGCTGTGGGTCCACACGAAAAGGGTCGAACAACGCACCACCTGGCCAGGCAAGATGGCAACAACCTCGTGTCGCCTCATCAATGCCCGGACGCGGTCGCTGACTCGACCAATGGTCGCTCTGGTGACATCTGAAAGATGAAAGATCACGGTTGCGCCAGCGAGCTTTGCCACATGTTCGAGACAGGACTCGATCTGGCTCGCCTGCGGTGAATCAGCTGAAAAATCAGCGATCACCAGTCGCTTGAGTTCATTTCCCCGAGTCTGGAGCAGCAGCGCCTGCGGTACGGGAAACGGTCGGAACAAGGGCCTCGCAGGCAATGGAGGAAGACGCGTGTGCCTGATTTCTCGGTGCCAGGCGTTGAAGGACTCCTGATACTCGCGTCGCAAGCCGTAGTACAGACTGCGCGCGTGCGTCTCCGCACGCTGGGTGAGCGAATGCGGATGATATCGACCGAAAGCCAGGGGCACGCCGCGCAGCACCTCCCTGAGAGCCTGCGCGCCATAGTGACTCAGAATGCGGTAGTAGTACTCTGCGTCTGCACCGACCCTGACTGCATCCCAGTAACCCAACTCTTCCACCACCTGGCGACGAAACATCAGCGAGGATACATTGCAGTGCACCCAGCTGGCTTGCGGATGCGGTTGCCAGAAAACAAGTTCGGAACTGCAACGCACCCAGTGGGAAACCGATGCCTGCAACACCGGGGCAGCCAGCAAGGCAGCGACCTGCACGGCCAGCTTTTGCGGGTGCGACCAGTCGTCTGCATCGTGCGTGGTGACGAAATCCCCGGTGCTCTGCGCCAGCCCCGTGTTGCGGGCGGCATAAGCGCCCAAGTTGGTCTCGTGCCGCAGCAAGCGCACGCGCTGGTCACGCTTTGCCAACTCAAGCACCAAGCCCAGACTGCCATCGCTACTGCAGTCGTCCACCACCAGCAGCTCGAGGTTGCGCCAGGTCTGCTGGAGCAGGCTATCGAGCGCGGTCACGATGGTGGCCTCAGCATTGTAGAGTGGAACGATGACGCTGACCTTTGGCTGATGCGGAGTCTCGAGCGGGGGTGGACACGAAACCATCAGGTTATCCAGCGAAGCCGGCTGGCCGAGGTTTCGCAGCGTCAGTGGCGCCAGGTCTGCGAGTGACAAGGCCCGATTGATCCACCCCAGGCGGCGCTGCTCCGACCCATCGGTCCAGGCGTTCGCATAGGCCAGATACAGGTCGGGCATCCTTGTCTGTTGTGTCAGCGCCCGCCGCAACAAACGCCGGCAATCGATCACGCGCCCGTCCCGCCGCAAGGCTTCGCCTTCCAGCAGCAGGGGCCCGGGATGGCTGGGGCAGCCGGCGGCTCGAGCCTGCGCAGCCATCTTCGCCACAGTGCTCCAATCATCGCCCCGAAGCGCCAGCCACTGCGCCAGGACCCATGCCGCATAGGCGCGCTCGTCGGGGCGCGCTGCACCGTCTGCCAGGAGCCTCCTCAGATCGGTCAGGGCGTATTGGGAAAAACCACCCCACAGCTTGGCTTCGAGCAGGAATGCCCGGTTCTCCCTCGGCCACCGCCCCTCAAGACGACCGTACGCGAGATAGTGCTCGAGGGGATCGACGCCCGCTGCGGCAACGTCACGATAGTTCTGCAGGTACCAGTCTGCGCAGAACTGGCCAGACGGTTCATCGCCCATTGCCAAGGTTTTCCCCCCAAGGCCTAACATCCGGCATCGCCATTCCACATCCGCCAGCTGAGCCGAGCTGCCGTGGTCTGAGCGTTGCGGGCCAGTCGCGCGAGCTCCTCTTTCGGCAGAGTCATGAGACTCGCCAGCAGGCGCCCAAGGGATTTCGGGTCGCGATAGGTCAACCCGTTCCAGCCGTCAAGGACATAGGCAGGGATCGTGCCAGATGCGGGGGCCAGCACGGGGCAACCGCAGGTGAGCCAGTGAAACAGGGTGCCGGATGTCAGAGTCGCGCCGTATGACAGAAAGCCAACATCCGTCGCACGCATGTAACGCGTCAGCTCATCATCGCTCAAGAACGCATCACGAACAGTGGCTCTTGAATGACGGTTTTCCTGCAGCCAACGACGGGCGCCGGGCGAGTCCACTCGCCCGGCGATCAACAGCCGCATCTGCGGAAACCTTGCCAGTTGGTCGAACAGCACGGGCAAGTGGTGGTTCAGAGCCTTGTAATCACGAATCTGGCCGAGATGCGTCACCACAAAGTCGTCCGGCCGCACCCCGAGGGACTGGCGGGCGGCACAGCGCGGCAACTCGCTGGCAACATCGATGCCGTAGTTGCCATGTTCGCACAGGCAAAGCTTGTGATCATCGGGCAGCCAGTCGAGCAAGCTTCTCACCAGAGGATGATGAATGAATACGCGATCGGCGAGGCGATACAAAGCCTGTCGAAAGTCCCTTTCGGCGGCTGGGTCGCAGGATTCATGGCTGAGCCGGTTGTGTATCGTCCAGTACAACGCGAAACCGCGTTGTTTCTGTCTTGCGAGTCCGGCAAGGAAAGCCTCGGCGCGCGGTATGGTCTGGTATCGGCAAGCTGAGTCATCGGGTTTGAACAGGCGATTCACCCAATGTACGTGCAGAACGTTCCGGTAACCCTGCAGCGGGGCAATCGAGAGCAGCTCATCTTCATCCGAGGTGCCGTATACCCGTCCGCCCGCTTCACGCAGCGGACGGTAAAGCAAATCCTGGTAGGCATTGCTCTTCCCGTAATCCGGATAGAAGACCACAGAATGGCTGCTCAGCGGTTGCTGCAGATGATCGGCGAGCATCATGGGTGACACTGCGCCGCAGAGCTCGTGCAGCGGCCGGACGAATCGATATACTGTTTGCACCGCCGCCCAGAACGATCCGGAATCCGCATCGTGCGCATGCCGGAGCAGTGCCTGTTCAGCGGCAAGCTCCCCGTGTTGGCGCGCCAGCAGGGCCAGCAGAAGCAAACCCCTCAGGTCTTCGCTGCACTCGCACAGATCCGTGCAGGCCAGCTCCAGGCAGCGTCGAGCAGGCGCTGCGTACCGATCCAGACGCCTCGGGTCAAACTGATGGACCATGTCCGTCAGGGCATCGAACGCCGCCTCGTGAAAGCTTCGGCAGGTCCTTGCCTGCACAAACCGGGCGACGATGTTCGGGAAGTCCTCGCAACCCAGAAAGCGCAAGGCCACTTCGTCCAACAGCTCTCTTGCCTTCTCCAGCCGTGATCCGTCAGGGATCTCGGCAGCAGCATTCAGCAGGCGGGCAGCACCTGCGAAACACGCTCCCGACTGCAGAAGGGACACCGCCGCGGAAATCTGCTGGCTCAAGGGGCGCTCCAGGTGCTTGGTCGACAGCGCAGCGCCGGATCCCGCCAGATGCGCGAAATCCGCCAGAATACGCTGGTCGAACCGACGGTTCGCTGGCTCCTTGCGCCAATACGAACCATCGTCGCGCAGGTACAGACCCAGCGGGGGATTGCTGAAGTAAAAACGCGTACCGTAGCATCCGGCGTGCAGCCAGAATGCCCAGTCTGCAGAAGGACCATAGCGCCCTTCGTCGAATTCCCCAACCTGGGCGTGCAAGCGCCTGCGCCAAACGGGCATGCAATGCGGCAGATTACGGGCGGCGAGTCCGCCAGCCTGGTTTCTGAGGAGCTCATTCGCTGTATAGACGTGATCGCTCACATCGGCAAACCAAACTGGACAATCCGAAGAATCCGCCCAGGACAGGTTCTTTTGGCACGAGATGCGCAACGCCGTGCTCGCCACATCAACATCCGGCATGGAGTTCAGGATGCCTTGCAGGTGCGCCAGATGCTCCGGAGCCCGGCGATCATCGAGGTTTGCCGACGACAGATAGCGTGTCGTCGACAGGCGCACGCCGAGGTTCCACACTTGATACAAGCCCGGGTCTTCCTCCAGGTTGAGATACACCGCCCCTGCATGCGCGCGCACATGCTCGACCAGACGCGCGTGCTCGTCGCCTGGCGACGCGGCCCGAATCAGCAGATGCTGACAATCCCGATAGCCCTGCAGTGTGGCGATGTTGCGCAAGAAACCTTCAAGGTATTCGTCGCTGCGGAAAACCGAACTGATCAGAGTGACCGTATTCGTTGCGGGCTGCAGTGACAACCCCATCCTGCCGGCTGCATCGGCAAAGAGCCCCTTGTAGAAGAAATGGCGATCCACCCGTGCAGGCGGTTCCCGCGGTTGTATGTAAATCTGCGGAAAAGCCAACAACAGCTTGCGTGTCAGGGCCTCGCTGCCGGTGAGGTAGGCAAACTTCGTTCGTGAATCGGGCGGCGGACCGGCAAAGCTCCCGATCTGTTCGACAACGCCGACCGTCTTGCACGCCAGCGCAACGAAGGCCAACCATGCCTGCCGCGCATCGAGCTCCAGTGCAGACAGGTCAAGCGCGACAAAACGGAAATGCGGATTCGATGGAAGAATATCAACCACCCAGGATGATCGACCAGCCACAAGCGAAGAGCGCTTCTCCGCCGCGGCGAAAGCGTCCGGTCTTGCAGCTGGCGCATCCGCGGCAAATCAAGCTTGTTGGACTGAAGCGCCTCGACGGCGGTACTTGTGGGGATTGTAAGCGTCCCACGCCGCGGGTCAAGCCACGGGCGAGCGCCGGACGGCGTGGCCAGAGGCGGACGGGCAGCTTCCCGGCGTTCGCCAGCCGGTGGCCGCAGTGAGCCGGGCGCTCGGGCAGACAGCAAGCGGTTTCGCAGCGGGGACTGCGGCACGCAGGCAATGCACTGCTTCCTGGCAGCCAGAACCGTCATCGCCCATGGGGAGACAGATCTCGGAGTAACAGGGATTGCCGAGCCCTGCATTGCAGTAGACTCGCTTCGCTCAAGCGAAGGAGAAGCGAGATGGCTGTTGCAGTGAATGATTGCTTGGTCGAGGTGCCTGGCGGGCAAGTGTTCGTTCGCCACTGGCACCCCGATGGCGCCAAGAGTGCGCCAATCGTCCTGCTGCACGACTCGCTGGGTTCTGTCGAGCAGTGGCGCAGTTTACCGGCGACGTTGGCCGTACGGACGAACCGCCCGGTCCTGGCGTACGACCGTCTTGGATTTGGCCAGTCGACCAGCCGGACAACGCCTGCAGACGGCGGGTTCATCGACGACGAGGCAAGGGTTCACTGGCCGGCGATTGCCGATGCTCTTGGCCTCTGCCAGTACGTGTTTTTCGGGCATAGTGTTGGCGGCGGAATGGCGTTGGTCGCTGCCGCTGTCCCGGGAAATCGCTGCGTGGCGGTCATCACCGAGTCCGCCCAGGCATTCGTCGAGGAGCGAACCCTGTCCGGCATCCGCGAGGCCATGAAGTCCTTCGAAGACGACCGCCAGTTCTGCAGGCTCGTCCGGTGGCACGGGCAGCGAGCGCGCTGGGTACTGGATGCCTGGACCGAGGTCTGGCTGTCACCGCCGTTTCGTTCGTGGTCTCTCGATCCGTACCTGGCGCAGGTGCATTGCCCGGTGCTTGCGATGCACGGCGACTCGGATGAATTCGGATCAGCGGCCTTCCCCCGCCGCATCGTGGCAGGTGTCCGCGGGCCGGCGAGAATGCAGATTCTCGAAGCGTGCGGCCACATTCCGCACCGGGAGAGGGAGGACGAGGTGCTCTCCTGCGTCTGCTCCTTCCTTGTGGAAAGTGGCGTTCCGTAGGTGGGTCCGGATTCGGTGACGGGATTCGGCCACCGCATGCGGATGGCCGCTCCACGATTCCGGGACTTCATGGGAAGATCACTTCGGGCACTGCCGCCGCGGCAGCCGTGATGCGGATGAGGTGCCTGGCTGGTTGCCGTTTGAGCGAAAATGGAAGGCGCCGCGCTGCTCGTCGAGTCGGTGCGGCACGTCAGGGGAGGAGGAGCATGTCGATGAATCGTTGCATCCCGTCGCGGATGCTGATGTGCGCAGCCATGGCGCTTGCCGCACTGTCGCCGCTGCAGGCGCAGGAATATCGCAGTGATGGATCGGTGCGTCCGGACCGGGTGTTGTCGCCCGACGAAAGCGTCGGCGCGCCGGCGCTCTCGCCGGGGGCAGTCCGTCCGGACAAGGCTCTGGCGCCCGACCAGACCGATCCCGGAGCGGTCTGGTCACCGGGCGCGGTGCAGCCCGACAGGGTCCTGTCGCCCGACGAAAGCAAAGCGTCAGCGGTGCTGTCGCCAGACGCAGTGCCGCCCGATCCGGCCCTACCTCCGGACTAACGGTCATGACTGTCGAGATACCCCGGATGATGAAAGTCATGACCGTTTC
>ERZ761610.1052-NODE-1052-length-16863-cov-16.301166_pt1 | contig 16863 bp, 14 predicted proteins | sample MGYA00512164_ERZ761610 | MGnify/ENA primary metagenome ERZ761610 (study PRJEB28899, sample SAMN02850038) | bioreactor sludge metagenome | biome: EBPR Sludge; feature: EBPR Bioreactor; material: flocular biomat | place: Australia: Thorneside Wastwater Treatment... | reverse complement strand
CGTTGATCGTCTGCGCCACGGGCCGCCAATTCTCGTGCTCCATGCCGAAGGTGAGGTCGCGCTTCTTGGCGATCAGCCGATCCAGCGCGCCCAGCAGGGCATCCACATCGCCCAATGCCTCGGCGATGGCGCGTTGTTCGTGCGTCGTCGGCAATGCTATGGAAAAGTCTGCCAGTTCAGCCCGGTTTATTTTCGGCATTCCACTTCGAACCGAGACCGATTCAGCGTACATCGAGAATCGATGCCCCAGAAGTATCGACAGAATGAACCCACCTAAAACATCAGCTGAGGGCTTTAATGGGTACATATCGGCGCTACAGAGGCCGTCAAAGTCAGCCAGGAAAGCCTTTCGAAGATATGGACGGATCTTGCTATAAACCACATCGCCACTAGAGAACAGATATTTTCCGCTAATAGCTCGCTGCTCTGCAGCAGTCTGCTTTCCGAGCAATCGACCCGTCTCGCTCTCGATATGGTCTGGAGCTACCAAGATCATGGAAGAAAATGGCTCATCTCTTGGATCAACCTGCCCGTTTGCAATGCGAACGGCTCCAAGAAGTGGCCGAATCTCCCACTCCTCCGGAATCACCCCAATCTCTGTCTGCTTGTACCCCTGCGGAATCATGGCTGCCCGCCTTGTCTCGCTGCTTCGCGCAGCGTCAGTTCAAATTCGTGGCGCAGCTCTGGTATGCCGGGTACTCGCGTCCGCAATGTTCGGTCGTGCCAAGTTGCCGTTACGCGAGGCGCCCGCCTCTCTTTCGGCACGCCGCCAAGAGCCGCGGCCGCCGGCGCGAACGGCCTTGGGGCCGCAATTAACTCCACGCGCGCCGGAGCGGCGCTACGAAAGCCCCGCGTCGCATTCCTCAATGCCATGACGCCCCCATTCTGGCGAGGTGGGCATCGACGCGGGCGCTGAGGGTGGCGACTTCATCCACCACCTGCGGCAGAGTCATCGCATAACGCTCGGCCAACTGGCGAATGCGCGCGGTCAGCGTCTGCGACACCCGATCGAGTTCGCCCTGTAGCGCGGTGGCCAGCGTCGCCAGCCACTTGTCGTGGACCACCAGCGATTTGATCTCGTCCTCGCTGAGCTGGCCGTATTTCTCGGCGACTTTGTCGATCAACGCATCCTGCGCCGCTTTGCTCTTGCCGCTGACTTCGGCTTCTTCATCGCTGAGCCGCAAATACTCACACAGCACAGCACACTCGTCTTTAGCGTCGGCATCTGCCTTAACGTCCCGCAGTCGCGCAGCGACCGAGGCACGGGTCAGCTTGTCCTTCTCGTTCTTCGCGTCTTCCAGCAAACCGCCTTCCCCGCCGTGCTCTTCAGCCAGTTCCTCGATCTGCTGCTGCAACGCGGCGGCTTGCGCCTCCAGATCATCGATGGCGGCCTGCTCTGCTGCAAAGTAGCGGGCGATCAGCAGCGCGGGCGGGATCAGTTCGGCCTGGTACTTTTTTCTGCCGACGATTAAATCCGGCTTGGCTTTGGTCTTCTTCGCTCGGTCCTCGACGATCAATCGCGGCCTGGCTGCTTCCACCCAACCGTCGTCGGCGATCAGGTAGCAGTCGTCCTGCATGGACTCGGACCAGTAGTCCATCAGGTGCTGGTAGATGTCGTAGGGATCGAGCAGTGGCGCGTACTTGAAGGCGGTGAGCAGGTCCTCGGACACGAGGCCAATCAGGTCTTTCGGGTGCGCACCCTTGGCCAGTCTCATCAGGCGCGGGGCGTTGGCTGCTTTCCAGTCGGCGAACAACTGGTCGATGGACGCGTTGAATGCGGTGAATTCGGTGTGGCCGAAGATGGTCATCTTGATGTCGGCGGCAGCGACGCGCAACTGGCTGTAGCCGGGCCACTGCGCGTCCTGAAACAGCGACGCGCGTACGCCGGGAATGACCTCCCAGTAGCGGCTCAGCGCGGCGATATCGCGCTCCGGAATGCCGCCGCGCAGATGCGCGTTGATGTCCTGCAGATCCTCCGGCTCGCTGCTGTCGATGTAGCGCGGCAGGTTGAGGTTGTAGTCGTTCTTCGGGTCGCTGATCTCGGCCACCGGCACCATGCGCGCGTAGCCGGGGATGTCCTGCTCGCGGGTGAATGTATCGACGATGCGGTGGATGTCCTGCTCGCGCAGCCGGTTCTTCGGGCCGTCCTTGATGAAGCCTTTGGACGCGTCGACCATGAAGATGCCGCGCCGCGCCTGCGCGTGTTCCTTGTCGAGCACGAGGATGCAGGCCGGGATGCCGGTGCCGTAAAACAGGTTGGCCGGCAGGCCGATGATCCCCTTGATGTAACCGCGCTGGACCAGATTGCGGCGGATCACGCCTTCGGCATTGCCGCGGAACAGCACGCCGTGCGGCAGGATGCACGCGCCTTTGCCGCTGGTCTTGAGCGAGCGGATGATGTGCAGCAGATAGGCGTAATCGCCCTGCTTGGCCGGCGGCGTGCCGTAGTGCTTGAAGCGCTCATGCGGATCGTTGGCCGGATCCAGCCCGGTACTCCAGCGCTTGTCGCTGAACGGCGGATTGGCCACCACGTAGTCGAAGGTCTTCAGCTGGCCATGCGCATCGAAGAACAGCGGATTGGTCAGCGTGTTTCCCTGACGGATCTCGGCGGTCGGATTGTCGTGCAGGATCATGTTCATGCGCGCCAGACCGGCGGTGGCTGAATCCTTCTCCTGCCCGTACAAGGTCACCGGCGACGTTGCCGCATCGCCCACCTTGAGCAGCAGCGAACCCGAGCCGCAGGTCAGGTCGTACACCGTGGTGTCCGCACTGGTGCGCGCGCTGGCAATGCCCAGGATCGCCGCCATGATCCGGCTGACCTCGGCCGGCGTGTAGAACTGACCCTTGCTCTTGCCACTCTCGGTGGCGAAGTGGCGCATCAGGTACTCATAAGCGTCGCCGAGGATGTCGTCGCCATCGGCGCGGTTCTTCGAGAAATCCAGCGCCGGGTTCTCGAAAATCGCGATCAGATTGGTCAGCCGATCGACCATCTCCTTGCCGCTGCCGAGCTTGGTCGCATCGTTGAAATCCGGCATGTCCGACAACTTGTTCGCCGCCGCCAACGGCGCCAGGACGTGCTTGTTGATCTGATCGCCGATGTCGCTCTTGCCCTTGAGCGCCACCATGTCCTTGAAGCTTGCACCTTGCGGAATCGTGATCGGTGCGTACGGCTGCCCTGCGTACTTGTCGCTGATGTACTTCACGAACAACAGCACCAGCACGTAATCCTTGTATTGGCTGGCATCCATGCCACCCCGCAACTCATCGCAGGACTGCCACAGCGACGAGTACAGCTCGGACTTCTTCAGGGCCATCGGGTGGTGCGCTCCGGGTTGCGGTGTTGCGGCGACGAAATCATGCAGCGGTGATACATGAATTGCAGTATCGCGGGGCGTCTGGCGGTCGTTTACGTGCTCACGGGGAGATTGATGAATGGCGAGCGCGACGGATCTGGAATCACGCCGACAAAGCAGCCAGTTCGCCGGATTGCAGACGTCTAGACGCCTATGATCATGGAAGCAGGCGCGCCTTAAAGCGCCTGAGGAGAACCAGGAATGAGCACCGATCAGATCGGGTTGTTCGTCAAGGCAGCGGCATTTGCCGCCGAGAAGCACCGAGACCAACGACGCAAAGGCGTCAGCGCCTCGCCCTACATCAACCACCCGATTGCAGTCGCCAACGTGCTGGCGAACGAAGGCGGCGTGCACGACATCACCATCCTTTGCGCCGCACTGTTGCATGACACGATCGAAGACACCGACACGACCGACGCCGAACTCGTGTCTGAATTCGGGGCAGAAATTGCTGGAATCGTCGGTGAAGTGACGGACGACAAGTCGCTCGAAAAGCAGGAACGCAAACGACTGCAGATTGAACATGCCACGACGGTTTCGCCGAAGGCCAAGTTGGTCAAGCTGGCCGACAAGATCTGCAACCTGCGCGACATCCTCGAGTCGCCGCCCGATTGGGACATCAATCGCAAGCGCGGGTACTTCGCGTGGGCAGCGGATGTGGTGGCGGGTCTCCGAGGCGTGCATCCTCGCCTGGAGTCGACTTTCGATTCACTGCGAAATCGGGTCGGGGAGCTTGGGTAGCCTGGATCGAGCCCCGCGACGTATTGACGAAATCCCTCGCGCGCGCAATACAATGCCGAAAACGCTTCGAGCGAAGCTCGAAGCTTGAGGCATTGTAGCTAACCTTGGTTAGGGCACCGAGCGACTCGCCGGTGGCGAGATAGCGTCTCGACCCAATACAGAACGTGGGCCGCCTCTTGCCGAAAGTGTGCGCAATTTGCGGGTCTGCGCCAGCGACGACAATGGACCATGTTCCGCCACGCGGAGTATTTCCGCGCCCCCTGCCTGTTGTCCTGATAACGGTCCCAGCGTGCGGGAAGTGCAACGGCGGAGCCAGCGCAAATGACGAACGGTTCAGGGTTTACTTGGCAATGGCTACGGCGCATTTCAATGACGATGCGACCAGACTTTGGAAGGAAGAGGCGCTCAGGACATTGACGAAGAACCGTCGGCTAAGTCGGGAAATAGCCGCGTCAATGGCTTCACTCCGGGGAACGATGGCGCCAGAATTGGGCGTGCCGTTTCACTGGCCCCAGTCAGCATACGAACCGACTTTAGAACGAATGGTGCGTGGCCTTTATTGGCACCACTACCGGTCGGTGCTAGGCCTGGGTGCAGCCTGTGAGGTGACCATGCTTAACCACCTCCCCAAGGACTTCATTCAAGACTCAAGCGACTGGGTCACGACGGACGTCGGTGGGGGCGTATTCACCTACCGATTTGCCAGGGCGGAAGATCGCCCGCTCTTTTCAGTTTGGGTTCTTCAGTTTTTTCAATCTCATTGGGCGCTTGTGAAAACTGAGCCGCAGCAACTCAATTGCCCTTAAATGAGGTTATCCACTTTGCTATTGCACGGAATTAACCGGCTCCAAAACCGAAATAAGTTGGCGCTTGAATATGTCGCGCTTCTCCACTGCATCCCAGTAGCGAGATGTCTCAATTGATAGATGGGCCATAGACATTATGGTCAAGCGCTGTACTTGGTCAGTCAAGTTAAGCGGAAACCGAACCGACACCTTTCCATCGTCAGTCCGAAGATCAAGTCTGCCCGTGTCCATAATGCCAGCAACTCGCCCAAATATATCCTCTTTATAACGCTCGGGCTCCTTGATGGTCCCCAACAGCGTGCGCAACCGCAGTATTTCGCTCGGCCGCCCATCCCAAAAGAGTCGCCCGGATGGTGACTGCCACGAAAATTGTGCTGCGAGACCCGCGTCCTCAAGTGCTTTCATGAAGGCACCGAGTTGATGCGCAGACCGGCCACCTACCGCGTCGATCGCGTCGAAGAAATCATCGTGGCTGGAGTTGAGCAATCGAAACGTCTGCGCGAGTGTAGCTTGCAGCAAGCTGTCGCCCGTCAAATCAGGAATGGCATTGCCGGTCACAAAAATGCGGGTTGAGCCGTAAGCGATTCCGGCAAGTTTCAAATTCAAGGCCTCAACCACGTCGGAGCCCGCTCCTTTGGCAGCGTCGAAGCCGTACCTGAGCTTATGAGCGCCGAGCTTCCACGCTTTGGAAAGCGGACCCATCGCCGAGATGAACCAATCAAGCGAAATGCTGCCGTTAGCGCTCGGACCAATTAGGCGCAAGTCAACAAGCTCGCCCGCATTTGCGGCCTCTTCAATCAAGAGCTCGTGTTCAGCTGCTTTTGCAGACTCCGCCTGATTTTGCGCTGCGATCTGAAGGAAAAAGTCATCTGGCGCTAACTTGGCGCGCTCTGCAGTTTCCCGAGCGAATTCCGTCAATTTTTGCGCATGAGATTTCATGAAGCTCGTGCTCATATTGAGATCTCCGCAAAGCCCTTTGCAGTGATTCTATCGTGGGCGAACCCAAATACGCCTTTCCAGTACGCCTCGCGGTGGAATACATTTGTCGGTGTTGTATTTTCTATATAAAGATCAATGCCGAATTGACTCTTCGCATGTGCCTTTTCGAGTATTTTTTGAACAAGAGCGTTAGCAGTTGGTGCAATCGGTGGATTTGCCCATCCTGGATTCCAAAGCACGCAATCGATGTCGTCAGGTCCACCTTTTTCAGTCAGAAATGAGCCATCCACCCACAGTGTGCCAGCGACTCCCGTTGAGTGGAGCGTGCCTGCCCATGTCGTGAACTTCCGGTGGAGTTCCGCTCGGCGCAAGTCGAGTGGAAAAGGCGCCACAGCCAGTGCATGAAGTTGCACGATGGTCATGGCATGAACGCCCGGCTGCAACAATGCGGGGAAGTCAGGTTTTGCCATGAAATGTCGCTCGCGCCCGTTCGTTCGAGTCTCTCACGAACAGCACATGCGAGGTGAAAAGCACTTAGTGCACACGTGAAGGGTGCGCCGCGGTTCACGTTATGTCGTGTGGCCGTCCTGATCGCGCTGGAGGTGACTGGTTCGACAGTTCATGGTGTAGCGAGTTCCCTGTTGTTGCCGTCGCGGGCCGCGCCAATCTGCTTAGCCGCTCAATGTGCTCCATTCGGCGTCGGTTCTCAGGGCGAACTTGCATGGTTCGCCTCCGTCTTCAGAACGTATGCCTCGCAAACCCGACGCGCGCCGGGGACGAAGGGCCAGCCGCCGAGATCCGGCTCCACGAGCTGACAGGCACCGCAGCCGGCCTCAGGGTTCATCGCGTTGCGGATGTAGTGCTGACAATCGCCACACGTCACCAGCGGTGCCAACGGGCGGCCGCGGCTATCGCATCCGGTGCCGTACTTCGGTTGTTGCGTGTTGCAGTCCCGTACCTGCGCAACACGCAACAACACGGGGTCAGCGCGCCCGGAGCCCGCGCCGTTGCTGGGTACCTGCTCCAGATTCTGCGCAACAAACTGGAGGTCAAAAAGGGGTGGTTTGTTGCGCGTCTTTTCAGGTGTTGTTGTGTGTGTGTTGCGCAAAGTTGTCCGACCTAACGCCAGTAATGCCAAGGCTTTCAGGCTGGTCTGTTGCGTACCTGTTGCGCACTCTGTTGCACTGTTGGTGGGGGTTTGTTGCGTGTTGCACGGGTGCGGTGCTGCAACACGCAACACGGGGTCAGTCGTGGCCATTGGACGCACCTCCCGCCGCGCGCTTGGCCTTCGACGATTTCGCCGGCTTCGTCCTATAGCGCCCTTCTTCCTCGGCCTTGCGGAGCTTGCGCATCACGGTGGATCGGGCGACGCCCAGTTCCCGAGCTATCTCCGCTTGCGGCAGGCCAAGCTCGGCGAGTTCCAGAACGCGCTCGTCGGTCGCATCGTCGGCAGCGGTGAGCGTCCAGACTTGGCGCCCGTGCTCGTCAGTGTCGAGCGCGGCCTCGAACGGTTCGACCTCTTGCCCAAAGAGTGAACGGGCCTTCTCAAACTGCACGATGAATCGGGCGCCCTGGTCGGGCACGTAGTCCTTGGGACGCTGTAGCGCGATCACGACGTCGAGCAAGTCCTCGCGCTTGCTGGTGCCGCGCTGTTGGCCGCCTTTGCCACTGTGGTGGATGAACAGAACGCTGCGGCCCGTGGCGCGCATCCTGAGCGCCCAATCGGCGACCGGCTGCCATGACTCGGCCTCGTTCTCTTTGCCTCCGCGGACCAAGCAACTCAGGTTGTCGATCACGATCACGCGCGCGTCGCCGAGCACAGTCTCGATCGCCTGCTGGCCTTCGTAGCTCGCCAGATTCGGCATGACGCCATCCGGCTGTAGGTCGGGGGTGATGAACCGCAGGTAGCCGGGTGCGGGCTCTGCATCGTTCGATGCGGCAATGCGCGCTACGCGGTCCTTCAACGCCGGCCCGGGCATTTCGCCGTCAATGTAGAGGGTCGGAACCGGCGCCAGCGCGCGCCAGTCCAGGAACTCGCCGCCAGACGCCAGCGCGTATGCGACACCGAGTGCAAAGTGGGTCTTTCCGATGCCGCGCCAGGCGTGGACCATGCACAGGCTTTGCGACTCCAACCAAGGCGCCAACAGCTTTTCGCGCAGGGGAAGGTCCATCCCCAGCAGGTCGTGGGCATTCACGACAACCAGCTTCGGGCGCGGCGGCGGGTCTGTTCCTGGTACCGATCGCGGTTCATGCTCAAACTGCATGGCGCGCCCTCCGCATCGTGAGCGAGGGTTTCAGGTGGTCGCCGACCAACTGCACCAGTTCGGAGCCAGCGTCGATCAGGCAGCGCGCCAGCTCGATTGCGATGGTTGTCGGAAGGTCTCCGGTGTCCCCGATCCAATAGCGGATTGATGGCCAGCGAACGGTTGCGGGATCGGTGCCAGGCGGCAGCAGGGTGCAAGCGCGAATGCAGTGCTCGCGGCTCGCGGTCGCGCGTTCCCATGCACCAGTGCCGGCATGCAGGAACGCGGTAGCGTGCCACGCTTTTCCGGCTGAACGCCGAATTACATCATCGTACCAAGGACAACGACGTGGCGGTGTAGACGTCTGGAATGCTGAGGCGTTACCATTGGCGCCGACTTGACCAGTCGCTTGTTGGAACTCGAAACCCCGCCTGACCGCGGGGTTTCGTTCGTCTGGGCTACGCATTACTAGCCTCCCGCGAGACGCATTGCCACTGCGCGAGAGCGGACAAACGCGCGCCTTCGAGTTCCTGCACCAGGCGCCGAATCTCGTCGTTCGACTTGCCGGCGATGCGCGCAGCATTCAGCGCTGAAATCTCCGCGGCAGGCCAACCCACTGCGCGCGCGCCAAGCTTGACGGGACGGGTCCAGAGCTTCTCTGAGACCCGAAGGTATATGGTGGTTCGGGAATACCCGGACTCCGAGATGACCGATGGGAGTCGCAGAATGGCTTGAGACATGTTGGCACCCTCTAGGGCGGCACGGGACATGTCGGCATTGGGCCATTCGACCTATTTCTGCACCAGCCGCTCTGCCGGTAGGACCTACGGTCTGCGCGCAGGCCGGTCCTTCTTAGTCCACTTGTCTATCCACTCACGGGCTGTTCGAACGGCGACAGGCACGACCTTTGTGGCGATCTCCTCGGCAGCACGGTCCTTGCTCGAGTAGTTGTCCTTGTTCGCCCAGTACCAGGTCTCGGCTTCGCTCTTTAATGCACGGTTTTCTCTGTGTCTCGCGTCAGCGGCGTCTCGGGCCCTGCGAGCTACCTCGTTGTTTATGGCTTGCTTGCGGTCGTGCGCACCGCGCAACAAGCCAGTCCAGTACATGGCGTCGGCCGCGAAGGTCCATGCCATGTCCATTGCGCCGGCCTCTTCGGCCTGCTTCGCGCGGAGCCCGAATGCCGCCGCAGTAACCGCAAAAGCGAGGTTATGCGAGAAACGCTTGGCCTCGGGCAACGCGTCTTCGTCGAGGAATTCCTCATCAACTTCCCAACCTTCAGTGTAGTCAACCAGGAACTGAGACCACTCGTCCTGATTCTGCGGAAACGAGGAACCGAGAATCTTAGCGAGGTCAGCGAAGACAGAATCTGCGTAGTTCGTTGGCGTAAGCGCCGATCTGTCGTAGGAGGGCTTAGCGCTGGCGTCAGAATTCACTGCTGTCCCCGGGGATGGCCTCGGTGAAATGTCGGTGCAACGTCGGCATATTGTTGGGAGCTAACGTGGCTCAGGAACCAGCCATCGTGCGTAATCGCAATGTATCGAGGTAATCGGCCCACGCCTGCATCATCCTACGACGCTCATCCATGTAGGACGCGCGATTGTAGGCAGCCCGCACTTTGTTGCGTTCGGCGTGTGCAAGTTGACGCTCAATGACGTCGGGCGCCCATCCCATTTCGTTCAGTCTTGTCGACGCCATTGCGCGGAAGCCGTGTCCGGTCATCGTTTCCTTGTCGTAACCGAGCCGCCGCAATGCGGCATTGATCGTGTTCTCCGACATCGGGCGATCGCTCGTTCGAATACTCGGGAACACGTAGCGACCGCGACCCGTGAGCGGCTTCAGCTCGCGCAGGATCAACAGCGCTTGCTCAGCCAACGGTACAGCGTGAGCTTCGCGGACCTTCATCTTGCCTGCAGGAATCCGCCATTCCGATCGATCCAAGTCGATCTCGCTCCATTCCATGGCACGCAGATTACCGGGGCGAACGAACAGCAGTGGCGCAAGTTTCAGCGCAGTCAAAGTTACAGGCTGACCGGTGTACGCATGGATGGCGCGGAGCAGATCGGCTACTGCATCGGGGTCGATGATCGCTGAGCGAGGCGTTGTCACGACGGGATTTAGCGCACCACGCAGGTCGGCGGAGGGATCACGATCCGCACGTCCGGTGGCGATTGCGTATCGGAATACCTGGCCGATGCGCTGCTTCACACGATGCGCAGTCTCGTGCTTACCTGAGGCCTCGATCTTGCGCAAGACTGCAAGGATAGTGGGCGCAGTCAACTGCGAAATCGGCGTCGCGCCAATCTGCGGATACACCATGCCCAACATCCACTCTGCCTTGGTGATCGTGATCTCGGCGAGCTTTGGCCGCTGACGATCCAACCACTCCTCGGCAACAGACTTGAAGCTGTCCTTCGCTGACAGCCGGCTTGCGAGCTTGGCGGTCTTGCGCTCGGCGGATGGATCGCGCCCCTCTCGGACGGCCATGCGCGCTGCATCGCGTCGCTGCCGGGCTTCCGCAAGCGTGACCTCCGGAAAGACCCCAAAGGAAAGTAAGCGCTCCTTACCGGCGAATCGGTACTTCAGGCGCCAGTAGCGCGAACCGTTTGGCTGGACCAACAAGAACAGTCCGCCACCATCAAACAGCTTCTGCGGCTTGGCGGCCGGGGCAGCGTTGCGGATGGCAACGGCGGTAAGGGTTCCTGTGTTCGTGGCCATGACGGGGGTACATCCTTCATTTTCCCCGACCCGCCGGGGATCTACCCCAGAAGCTACCCCCACGTACCCCCGGATGCAATGGGACGCTATCGGACCTTATGGGCACAAAAAAACCCGCAATGGCGCGGGTTCTTGGCGGTTTCCGGATGTCCCCGGACGTCTTGATACACTGATTTGGTGCCCGGAGCGGGACTTGAACCCGCATGGACTTGCGTCCGAGAGATTTTAAGTCTCTTGCGTCTACCGATTTCGCCATCCAGGCAACGAATCTGCGCCAAGGCTACACCAGCACCGCGGGTCATCGCTGATTTGAAGGAATGGAGGCCAGGGTCGGAATCGAACCGGCGTACGCGGCTTTGCAGGCCGCTGCATGACCACTCTGCCACCTGGCCAGACCTTCGGGGACTTTCAACCCCTTGAAACAACAAAACCCCGGTGACCCGGGGTTTTGCTCGACAACTGGAGCGGGAAACGAGACTCGAACTCGCGACCCCGACCTTGGCAAGGTCGTGCTCTACCAACTGAGCTATTCCCGCAAGAGCCGACAAGCATAGCGGAACCTTCCGGGATGTCAACACTTCCGTGCACTATGCTTCTGGACCAAGCACTCGCCATGCCGCGCGCAGGTATTGGCCCGCGGACCACAGCGTCAATGCTGCGGCTACCGCAAGCAACACCAGCCCGATGCTGTAGATCGGCAGACCCCATAGCGGGTCTCGCCACAGCAGCATTGTCAGAGCGGTCATCTGCACGATGGTCTTGATCTTGCCGATGCCGCCTACGCGCACCAGCGCCCGCTTGCCGAGCTCGGCCATCCATTCGCGCAAGGCCGAGATGCTGATCTCGCGACCGATGATCACTGCACAAGCGATGGCCAGCCATGGGTGCGGATCGGCCTGCACCACCAGCACCAGTGCGACAGCCACCATCAGCTTGTCCGCCACTGGATCGAGAAAGGCACCAAAACTCGATGCCTGATCGAATCGCCGTGCAACCCATCCATCCAGCCAGTCGGTCAACGCCGCAATCAGAAACACCATGGCGGCGGCCTTGTGCGTCCATGCCCACGGTGCGTAAAACAGCACGACCAGAACCGGGATGAGCACAATGCGCCCGAGCGTGAGGGCGGTCGCCAGATTCAACGGCATCGCGTTCGATTGAGGTGCGCTCATGCAGACTCTCGATGCTCAGCGTTCATGGAACAGGTCGTGAATGCGTTGCGCCAGGGCCCGATCGATGCCCTCGACAGTGCTCAAGTCTTCCACACCTGCGCGCCGAATTCCGTGCAAACCACCAAAAGCCTTCAAGAGTGCCCGCTTGCGCTTGCTGCCGATGCCCGGAATGTCTTCCAGAACCGACTTCTGGCGAGCTTTTGCTCGCCGTCCGCGATGTCCGGTGATGGCGAACCGATGTGCTTCGTCGCGCACTTGCTGGATCAGGTGCAGCGCTTTGGAGCTGGGTCCCGGAATCAATTCGCGCAGCGAAGGCGCGACAATCAGCGTCTCCTCTCCGGCCCTGCGCTCGGGCCCTTTGGCCACTCCGACCGCGAGAATGTCGCCCATCTTCAGCTCACCGAGCACCTCGACCGCCTGCCGCAACTGGCCGGCACCGCCATCGATGAGCAACAGATCCGGCGGCTTGCCTTCGCCACGCGCAAGGCGAGCGAAACGTCGCTCCAATGCCTGCTTCATCGCGGCGTAGTCGTCCCCGGGCGTGATGCCCTCGATATTGAAGCGCCGATAATCGCCCCGCGCGGGGCCCTGCTCATCGAACACCACACAGGACGCAACGGTTCCCTCGCCCTGGGTGTGACTGATGTCAAAACACTCGATGCGCGCCGGCGCCTGCTCCAGGCCGAGCAACACACGCAGGTCCTCGCGACGCGCGCTGAAGGTCGCGTTGGTGGCCAGTTCGGTCTCCAAAGTCGCCTCCGCCGTGCGCATCGCCATGTCGACCCAGCGGGCACGCTCGCCGCGCGGATTGTCGATGAGGCGGACGCGGCGACCGGATTGGCCGGCAAGTACTTCCTCGACCAGTTCCTGATCGTCGATGGCGTGGCTGAGCAGCAATTCGGCCGGAGCAGTCTGTTGCGCATAGTGCTGGACAACAAAAGCGCGCAATACTTCGGCCTCGCTGGCATCGCCGAGGAACCGCGGAAAATAGCTGCGGTTGCCCAGGCTCATGCCGCCGCGAAAGAACAACACCTCGACACAGGCTTTGCCGTTGCGGCTGCAACAGGCAAGGACATCCAGATCGCCGCGCTCGCCCTGAACAAATTGCGTGGCCAGAACACGGCGCAACGCCGAAATGCGATCGCGGCATTGCGCTGCGCGTTCGAAATCCAGCTCAGCCGCTGCCCGCTCCATGTCCTGGCTGAGCTGATCGATCAACGCAGAACTACGGCCCTCCAGCACCAGCATGGCCTGGTGCACGTCGGCCGCATAGGAATGGCGATCGATCAGATCGACGCACGGCGCGCTGCAGCGCTGAATCTGGTACTGCAGGCAGGGACGCGTGCGATTGGCGAACACGCTGTCCTCACAGGAACGTAATCTGAACGTCTTGTGCACCAGGTTCAACGACTCGCGCACCGCCCACGCGCTGGGATACGGACCAAAATAGCGATCATTTCCGGAGCGTGCTCCACGGTGAAATGAAGCCCGCGGAAAGTCCTCGGCGGTGCTGACGCGAATCCACGGGTAACTCTTGTCGTCGCGAAGCTCGATGTTGTATCGCGGCCGCAAAGCCTTGATCAGCTGCGCTTCCAGAAGCAGTGCCTCAGCCTCGGTACGGGTGACCATGACCTCGATGCGGCGCACCTGCATCACCATGCTCGTGATGCGTGCGTCGTGCGCGCCGCGGGCGAAGTAACTCTCCACACGGGAACGCAGATTGCGGGCCTTGCCGACGTAGAGCACCTGATCGCCATCACCGAGCATGCGGTAGACGCCCGGCTCACCGGTCAGGCTGCGAGCAAACTCCTTGCCATCGAAATCGGCTTCTACGGGACAGGGGTCGCCAGAATGGCTGGCCATCAATCGTCGATTCCGTCAACTGGTAATCGGTAGCCGCGCGAGTCGTCCGGTCTTCAGATCCAGTTTCAGGATCTCGTGCGCATCGGTGTTGGCAATCCATACCGCCTGCTGTGCGACGCAAACGCCCGCCGGGGATTGCATCTTGTAGTTCAAGTTCAGCGTCTTCAGTTCGCCTTTTGCGATGCCGTATACGCGCAGTTTGTGGTTCAAGGTATCGGCGATCCAGAGCACACCCCGGGCAATGTCCGCATGCATTGCGGTCGGATGACACATACGCGCTGCCATCCCCAAACCATCGTTAGCCCCGTCCGAAAACAAACCGCCGGAAACCAGGGTCGATACCTTGTTGTCGCTGAGTCGGATGCAGCGCAGGGACGAACTCGCGGCATCGAGTACGTAGAGTGAATCGCCATGCACCGCCAACGCGCTCGGTTGCGCGAAACTGCTGAAGGATCCCGTCCCGTCGACCACGTCCTCGCGTCCGTTGCCGACCACCAGCGACATGGATCCGCGTCCCAGGTCAAGCTGCCAGATCTGATGAGCGCCCGCCATTGCGATGTACAGCCGATCGTTCAATACGGCAAGATCCAGCGGCGATGCCATCGGCGTTGCGCGAGGTTGCGCAACTTCAGCGCTGACGGGTCGGTCGCAGGAGCCGTTTCCGGCAAGCGTCTCGACATCCCCGCTGGTCAGTCGAATCCGGCGTATCGCGTGGTTGCCGGTGTCGGCGACGAACATCAGTTCCTTCCACACCGACAGACCCACCGGGTTGCGAAAGCCAGCTTCCGTTCCGCGTGCATCCCAATGACCGGGATTGCCTGACCCGAACTGCCGGTTGATACGACCATCAAATCCCAGCTCGAGCACTCGGTTGTAGCCGGTGTCGGCCACGTAGAGAAAGGACGGAGAAGCGATGATGCGCGTCGGAAAGCGCAAGGGCGCGCGCAGTTCCGGCTTTGCGGCTACCGGCGCAGCGTCATAGCTGCGACGATCAACCTCGGCCGCCTTGTCGAGTACCTGCTGAATACGCTCCTCGAGTTCGGAACGCCGACCTTCGCCCGGATAAATGCCGATCAGGCGCGACTCGTGATCGAGCAGCGCCAGTGAGGGCCAGACCTCGATCCCCAGTTGACGCCAGAGTACCCACTCGCGATCGTTGGCAACCGGATGACGCAGATGCCAGCGATTTGCGGTCTTGAGCACAACCTCATCTTCTGCCTCAGCCGGGTGTTTCGGGGTGTGGATCCCGAGAATCACAAGTCCATCGTGAAACTTCGTTTCCAGTTGACGAAGTTCCTGGGCTTGCTGCTCGCATGCGATGCTTGACCCGGTCCAGAAACTGAGCAGTACTGCTTTGCCGCGCAATTCGGCCAGACGCACCCGGTCATCGGTGTTGACCCACTTGAGCTCGCCGGGCAGTTCGTTTACGTAAATCTCGCCGCTCATGCGTCCGCTCCGTCTACGCTCAAGGTTGCAACCTGCCGGTCGACAAGCACGCTGAAAGCCCGTCAACGCCGGCACGAATCAATGCGAAGCTGCGAGCAAAATCGTGCGCAGTTCCGCCATAGGGGTCAGGAACCTCACGATGCCCGCAGCCGACGGCGAAGTCCAGAAGCCGAACCAGCTTGTGCGCGTGACGGCCCGGACATTGTCGTGAGAGATCATCGAGATTGCGGCTATCCAGGGCGACAACCAGGTCAAATTCCTCGAAGTCTGCAGCGCGAACTGGACGAGCGCGATGGCCAGTCAAGTCGATTCCGTGCTGACGGGCCACGGCGATCGATCCCGGATCAGCCCCAGCGCCCTGGTGCTGGCCGATTGTGCCGGCCGACCTCGTCTCGATCCCGAGTCCCAGGGCATCGAATCGAGTGGCGGCATACGCTTCGGCCAACGGCGATCGGCAGATATTGCCGAGGCAAACAAAAAGCACTCGCTTCAAATCTCGAGGTACCTGCGACCTCAGTTCAAGTTCCGCGGCGACGCGAGCGAGGTCTTCCTCAGTATCGACGCCCGGCGGAATCGGCTCGGGCGCCATGCGCACCGCAATCGCCATTCCGTTTTCCAATAGTCGAAGTTGCTCCAACGACTCGACCCGTTCCAATTGCGCCTGCGGCAACCTTGAAAAACGTCGCAGTGTCGCTGCGCGGTAGGCGTAAAGTCCGAGATGGCGAAGCGGCTTTGGCGTTGGAAGTTCGTTGCGCTCGATCGCCCAGCAATCGCGCGCCCAGGGAATCGGAGCCCGGCTGAAATACAGCGCGCGGAAGGCATTGTCGCAGACAACCTTGACGCAGGACGGGTCGAATACCTCTCGCACCGAAACCACCGGCGTGGCCAAGGTTGCGGCCGCAGCGCCTTCATCATCGCGCAAAGCGCCGACGACCGCATGCAACGCACTGACCGGCATCAGTGGTTCGTCACCCTGCAAGTTCACAACCACGCAATCGTCCGGCAAACCCATTGTATCGACCAGTTCCGCCAAACGATCGCTCCCGGTCGCGTGATCGGGCCGCGTCATTGCCACCGTAACACCCATGGCCTGCACCACTTCCGCGATACGCTGGTCGTCAGTTGCAACAACGACCTCGACGCCGGTCATCAATCGAGCCCGATCGACCACATGCGCGATCAAGGGGCGACCCGCGAGCAAACGCAGCGGTTTGCCGGGCAAGCGGCTCGCAGCATAGCGCGCGGGAATGGCAATAATCGTTCGCTCGACCATGCTCGGACATCCAATCGCGGAATGCCCAATGATCGCAAATAGCGTCCAGTTGATGTCACTGGAAGTGGCGCACGTGGAGGCAATCGCATCCAGCGGGAGCGAACCCGCACCACCGATTCCTCAAAGCGAGCGCGGCACGGCCAGGTGAACAACGCTGCCACCGAGCACTTTCCAGGCCTGACAGGCCCATGCGGCCGGGCACGGTGCAGACGCACCTGACCACCCACACCACCGCAAAGCACAACGCCCAGCCTGTTGGCTGGGCGTTGTGGTGTTCAAAAGGTGCTTGGCGATGACCTACTCTCGCATGCG
>ERZ761610.1044-NODE-1044-length-16934-cov-311.438889_pt1 | contig 16934 bp, 17 predicted proteins | sample MGYA00512164_ERZ761610 | MGnify/ENA primary metagenome ERZ761610 (study PRJEB28899, sample SAMN02850038) | bioreactor sludge metagenome | biome: EBPR Sludge; feature: EBPR Bioreactor; material: flocular biomat | place: Australia: Thorneside Wastwater Treatment... | reverse complement strand
ACAGTTCCGAACCTCACCAACCCCTGCCATGAATTTTGAAATGAGAACTGCTGCGCTGCCGGCGATGAATCGACAGACGCCAGAAGCCTGCGCTATCATTCCCCGGATGGCGAACAATCCCCTGATCGGCGAACTGGCAATCGCGTTCCGCAACGTCGTCCGCCAACGCCGCCGCTCGGCCCTGGCCGTTGTCGCGGTGGCCTTCGGCGTCATCTCGCTGCTCCTTGCGGGTGGCTTCATCGAGTGGATCTACCAGGCGATGCGCGAGGACACGATCCACTCGCACCTTGGTCACATCCAGATCGTCAGACCACGCTACCTCGATTCCGGAATCGCCGACCCGTTCTCGTACCTGCTACCGGAAAAGGCGCCGGCACGACAGCTCGCGCAGGACACCCCACATGTCCGGTTGCTTGCGCCACGCCTGGGTTTCAGCGGCTTGATCAGCCGCGGCGATGCAACGATTGCCTTCGTCGCCGACGGCGTCGATCCCGAGAAGGAGGCGCTGCTGAGCAGGACCCTCCTGATATCCGCCGGCGAGGGACTGTCGAGTGCCGATCCCAAAGGAATCATCCTCGGCGACGGGCTGGCCGCCAACCTCGGCGCGGGGGTCGGCGACACCGTCGTGCTCCTCGCGAACACCGCCTCGGGGGGGCTCAATGCCGTCGAGTGTCGCGTACGCGGGCTCTTCTCGACGGTAACCAAAGCCTACGATGATGCCGCCTTGCGCCTCCCCCTGCCCTTGGCGCAGGAACTCGTACGCAGCAAGGGCGCGCATCGCTGGTTGCTCCTGCTCGACGACACCTCGGCCACCGACACCGTCCTGACGAAGCTGCGCCAACAGCTGCCGGCAGAGGAACTCGAGGTGGTACCGTGGTACGCACTGGCCGATTTCTACAACAAGACGGTCGCTCTGTTCAAGAAACAGGTCGGCGTGATGAAACTGATCATCGCCGTGATCATCGTCCTGAGCATCTCGAACACGCTGACCATGGGCATCATGGAGCGAACCGGCGAGATCGGAACGGTCATGGCGCTCGGCTACAGGCGCCGCTCGATCCTGCGGGTCTTCGTTGGCGAGGCGGCGATCCTCGGCTTGATTGGTGGCCTGACCGGGCTCGCTGTCGGCCTCTTGCTGGCGCAGGCGATTTCCCACGTCGGCATCCCGATGCCGCCGCCGCCGGGCATGGCCCGCGGCTTCACCGGAGAAATCAGGGTCACCGTCGCGCTCGCCGCCGACGCCGTCGCGCTGGCGCTGGTGACGACCCTCCTGGCCAGCCTCTACCCGGCCTGGAAAGGATCCCGCATGGAGATCGTCGATGCCCTGCGTCACAACCGCTGAGATCCGCTGCGCGCGCCGGGAAAGATCTGCCGATGCTTAGCCTCGCCCTGCGCAACATCCTGCGGCACAAGCTCAGGACCGGCATGACGGTCGGTGCCATCGTTTTCGGTGTCGTCGGCCTGATCGTCACCGGCGGATTCGTCCAGGACATCCTCTTCCAGCTCAGCGAAGCCACGATCCACTCGCAATCGGGCCACCTGCAGGTCTATCGCAAGGGTTTTTACGAGTCTGGCTCGCGCTCGCCGGAAAAGTACCTGATCGACGAGCCGCGGATCATCCAGAAAGGGATCGAAGCCCTGCCGGCCACCGCCGAGACGATGGCACGCATCAGCTTCACCGGCCTGCTGAGCAACGGACGCAGCGACCTCTCGATCGTCGGCGAGGGCGTCGAGGCCGACAAGGAGGCGCGCCTCGGCAGCTATCTGAAGATCAGCGCCGGGCGCCAGCTGACCGACCGCGACCAGTATGGCATCCTGCTCGGCGATGGCGTCGCGACCAGCATGAAGCTCAAGCCGGGCGACCCGGTCACCCTGCTGGTGTCTACGACTGCCGGCGCGACCAACACGATGGACTTCGAGGTGGTCGGCGTGTTCCAGACCTTTTCCAAGGAGTTCGACGCGCGTGCAGTGAGGATTCCCCTGGCCGGGTCGCAGGAACTGTTCGCTTCGAGCGGGGCCAACAGCATCGTCGTCTCGCTGCACAGGACCGACGAGACCGAAGCCACGGCGCTCACCCTCGGCCGGCAACTCGATGCGCAACGCTATGAGATCAGGACCTGGCGGGAACTCAACGATTTCTATCAGAAGGCAGTCGATCTCTACGACCGGCAGTTCGGGGTCCTGCGGCTGATCGTCCTGTTGATGGTTCTGCTGACGGTCGCGAACACGGTCAACATGAGCGTTTTCGAGCGCATCGGTGAGTTCGGCACGCTCCTCGCACTCGGCAATCGCAGCCGCGACATCTTCCGTCTGGTCATCCTCGAGAATGCGCTGATCGGGCTGATCGGAGCACTCACCGGTGCCGCTGCGGGAATCGTGGTGGCGACCGCACTGACTGCCCTTGGCATCGAGATGCCACCGCTGCCCAACGCCAATACCGGCTACGTGGTCTCGATCCGGGTGCTGCCCGCAGCGGTCGCCTCCGCCTTCGCCATCGGACTTGGCGCGACCGTGCTCGCCGCCATCCTGCCAGCGTTGCGCGTCAGCCGCAACCAGATCGCCGAATCGCTGCGCCAGAACCACTGACCGTCGCTTGCACCGCCGACGGCCCTGCCTGCAGCGAGCGGCGGCCGGACTCGACCAGCATTCGCAGCTGCGGGGACAGCCTGTACGGGCCAACCGTGACGGCAAGCAGGGCAGCCTTTCCTCGGCCAGCGACCGGGAGCGCTCACACCGGAACCAAGCTGGCGAGCAGCACTACGCCTGTCTGCAAGCAACGGCGCCGGATCGAGGTCGTCGCGGCCGCGCGCCGGCTGCCGAAACTGGGCTGCCGAGCCGGATGCCCGGAACCCGGCGGGCAATCGTCGTCAGCAGCGGCGTGCGAAACGAAGTAAAATCCGGCCTTCTCGTCCTGCCCACCAATCTCTCATGCCTACCTTCCAGGAAGTCATTCTGCGTCTCGAGGAGTTCTGGGACAAACAGGGCTGCGCACTGCTGCAGCCCTACGATATCGAAGTCGGCGCCGGCACCTTCCACACCGCGACCTTTCTCCGCGCCATCGGGCCCGAACCCTGGAACGCCGCCTACGTGCAGCCGTCGCGACGGCCGAAGGACGGACGCTACGGCGAGAACCCGAACCGCCTGCAGCACTACTATCAGTACCAGGTGGTACTCAAGCCCTCGCCCGCCCACATCCAGGACCTCTACCTCGACTCGCTGCGTGCGCTCGGCATCGACACGGCGCAGCACGACATCCGTTTCGTCGAGGATGACTGGGAAAGCCCGACACTCGGAGCCTGGGGACTCGGCTGGGAAGTCTGGCTCGACGGCATGGAAGTCACCCAGTTCACCTATTTCCAGGAGGTCGGCTCGCTGCCCTGCCGGCCGGTGCTCGGCGAGATCACCTACGGCATCGAGCGGCTGGCGATGTATCTGCAGGGCGTGGAGAACGTTTTCGATCTCGTCTGGGCGGAGGGCCCGGGCTACCGCGTGACCTACGGCGACGTCTACCACCAGAACGAGGTCGAGCAATCGAAGTACAACTTCGAGCAATCGAATGTCGAGCTGCTGTTCCGCCACTTCGGCGAGCACGAATCCGAGGCGCGCCGCCTGATCGCCGCCGGCCTCGCACTGCCGGGCTACGAAATGGTCATGAAGTGCTCACACACCTTCAACCTGCTCGATGCACGGGGCGCCATCTCGGTCACCGAACGGGCAGCGTACATCGGCCGCGTGCGCGCACTGGCGCGCGAAGTCGCGCAGGCCTACCACGACTCGCGGCAGGCGCTCGGCTTCCCGATGTGCCGGGCCAGCGGCGGAGCGCAATGAAATGAACGACACGATCCTGATCGAGCTGCGGACCGAGGAACTGCCGCCGAAATCGCTCAAGCTGCTGTCGGAAGCCTTCGCCGATGCGGTCTTCTCCGCGCTGCGGGCGCAGGAGTTCACCACTGCCACCAGTGTCTGCACACCCTACGCGACGCCGCGCCGGCTCGCGCTGACGATCAGCGAGGTCGCCGAACGCCAGCCCGACCGGTTGCTGGAGAAGAAAGGGCCGGCGGTAGCCGGCGCAATCGACGCTGCCGGACAGCCGACGCGCGCCCTCGAAGGCTTCATGCGCGCCGCCGGCGTCAGCTTCGCGCAACTGCACCGGACGAGCGATGCCAAGGGCGAGTACTTGGTCGCGCGGCGTGAGCAGAAGGGCGAGGAGCTGTCGGCGCACCTCGCCGCCATCGTTGCCCAGGCGGTGCGCAAGCTGCCGATCCCGAAGGTGATGCGCTGGGGCGATTCCGAGCACCAGTTCGTGCGGCCGGTGCACAGCCTGATCCTGCTGCACGGCAGCCAGGTCGTCGCGGGTGAGGTCCTCGGGTTGGGCAGTGGGCGGACGACGCTGGGACACCGCTTCCTGTCCGCCGGCGACATCGCCATCGAGCGGGCGGATGAATACGCCGCCCGACTGGCGGCCGCCAAGGTCATCGCCTCCTTCGGCGAGCGCCGGGCGCTGATCGCGACCCAGCTCGAGGCGGCGGCGGCCAGGCTTGGCGCCCGCATCAATCCGGCGGCCGCGCTGCTCGACGAGGTGACGGCGCTGGTCGAGTGGCCGGTCGTCTACGTCGGCGAGTTCGAGGCGGAATTCCTCGAAGTGCCGCAGGAGTGCCTGATCCTGACGATGCAGCAGAACCAGAAGTACTTCCCGCTGCTCGACACCGCGGGCAGGCTGCTCAACCGCTTCCTGATCGTCGCCAACATGCAGGTCGACGATCCGGCGCACATCATCCGCGGCAACGAGCGGGTCGTCCGCCCGCGCCTGTCGGACGCGCGCTTCTTCTTCAACCAGGACCGCAAGGCCGGCTTCGCCAACCGCGTCATTCGCCTGGGCGACGTCGTCTACCACAACCGGCTCGGTTCGCTCGGTGACCGGGCGCAGCGCCTCGGCCGCGTCGCGCGGGCGATCGCCGACAGGCTCGGCGCCGACGGCAGCCTCGCCGAGCGCGCGGCACTGTTCGCCAAGATCGACCTGCTCACCGACATGGTCGGCGAGTTCCCCGAGTTGCAGGGGATCATGGGTCGCTACTACCTGCTGCACGAAGGTGGCCTGCCGGTGGTGGCCGATGCCATCGAGCAGCACTACCGGCCACGCTTCGCCGGCGACTCGCTGCCGCAGGGCAACATCGCCTGTGCCGCCGCCCTCGCCGACAAGCTCGATGCCCTCGTCGGCTTTTTCGGCATCGGCCAGGTGCCGACCGGCGACAAGGACCCGTTCGGCCTGCGACGCGCCGCCCTCGGCGTCCTGCGCATCCTGATGGAAACGCCACTGCCACTCGACCTCGGCGAGCTGATAGCCGACGCCCGCGACGCGCTGCTGCTGCAGGGAGTGCGGCTGACGGCGGTCGACGAGAACCTGCTGGCGTTCATCCTCGACCGCCTGCGCGGCATGCTCCGCGAAGCGGGACATCCGGTCGACGCCATCGAGGCGGTGCTGGCGCAGCGGCCGACGCGCATCGACCTGGTTCCCGCCAGACTGGCAGCGGTGCGCGAGTTCCAGGCGCTGCCCGAGGCGCAGGCACTGGCCGCCGCCAACAAGCGCATCGGCAACATCCTGAAGAAGGCGGACGAGGAACTGCCGGAACCCGATATCGCACTGCTCGAGGAGGAAGCCGAGAAAGCCCTCTTCCAGCGTGTCGTCCTGATGGCGCCGCTGGTCCGCTCGCACGTCGCCAATGAGGACTACGCCGATGCCCTGAAGGTGCTCGCCGCGGTCCGCGGCGAGGTCGACCGCTTCTTCGACGAAGTGATGGTCAACGTCCATGAGCCGTTGTTGCGCGGCAACCGCCTCGGCCTCCTGCGAGCGCTCTACGACGAGCTCAACGCGGTCGCCGACATTTCGAAGCTGGCCGTATGAAACTCGTCATCCTCGATCGCGACGGCGTCATCAACTTCGACTCGAAGCAGTTCATCAAGTCGCCGGCAGAGTGGCGCCCGATCCCCGGCAGCGTGGAAGCGATCGCCCGCCTCAATCAGGCCGGCTACCGGGTGGTGGTGGCGACCAACCAGTCGGGCGTCGGCCGCGGCCTGTTCGACATGGACACGCTGAACGCCATCCACGACAAGATGCACCGCGCCGTAATGGCCGCCGGCGGGCGCATCGACGCGATCTACTATTGCCCGCACGCGGTCGACGCCGGCTGCCACTGCCGCAAGCCGGCGACCGGCATGTTCGAGCGCATCGCTGGCTGCTTCAACATCGACCTGCCAGGGACACCGACGGTGGGCGATTCGCTGCGCGACCTGCAGGCAGCCGCCGCTGTCGGTGCGCTGCCGCTGCTCGTGCTGACCGGCAAGGGAACGCAGACGCAGCTCGACGGCGGCCTGCCGCAGGGCACTCTGGTCTTCGCCGATCTGGCGGCTGCCACCGACCACATCCTGCTCCTCTGATGGCCGCCTGGCGCACGGCCCTCTTCATGCTGCTGGTCGGTCTGTGGACGGTGCCGTTCGGGCTCCTGGTGACGCTCGCGATCGCCCTGCCGATGGTCGTCCGCTACCGCATCATCGCCTGCTGGCGCAAGGGCTTCATGGCGCTCTGCCGGGTTCTCCTCGGGCTGCGCTACCGCGTCCTCGGGCGCGAGAACCTGCCGGCGACGCCTGCGGTGGTGCTGGCCAAGCACCAGTCGGCCTGGGAGACGGTGGGATTGCAGGACATCCTGCCGCCCCTGGTGTTCGTGCTCAAGAAGGAGTTGCTGCGCGTCCCCTTCTTCGGTTGGGGACTGGCGGCAATGAAGATGATCTCGATCGATCGTGCGGCAGCCAAGGACGCTCTGAAGCAGGTCTTCGAGCAGGGCAAGGAGCGGCTCGCCGCCGGCTACTGGGTAGTGATCTTCCCCGAAGGTACGCGCGTCGAACCGGGTGAAACCGCACGCTACAAGCCCGGCGGCGCCCACCTCGCGCTGCGCGGCGGCAGCCTGGTCGTGCCGGTGGCACACGATGCCGGCGAATTCTGGCGCAAGAGCGTCTTTGCCGTCTCCCCCGGCACCATCACCGTCAGCATCGGGCCGCCGATCGACCCTGCCGGCAAATCGGCGGCGCGCATCAACGCCCTCGCCGCCGCCTGGATCGAGGCCGAGATGCGCCGCATCTCGCCACACCGCTATCCGGCTGCGGCCGATGTCGTCGCCGCTTGAAAGGGCGAGCGCGGCCAGCCGGCAGGCGGCAGCCAGCGAGACGCAGCGCACGATCGAACTCGGCGAGCGGACGGTCGCCTACGTCCTGCGCCGCAGCCCACGCCGAACCATCGGCCTGTCGATCGATCATCGCGGCCTGCGTGTCGGCGCCCCGCCACGCGCACCACTGCACGAAGTGGAGTCGCTCCTCCTGCGGCATGGCGAATGGATCGGCCGCAAGCTCGACGAGTGGCACGCGCGCCGACCGGAAAGGCTGCAAGCGATCACCGACGGCCTGCAGCTGCCCTTCCTCGGGCAGACCCTGACGATCCGTCTGGCATCGGGCGGAAAGCGCTGTCTGTGGCACCGGCATGCCGGCGGTGCGATACTGAGCCTCTGCCTGCGCGCACCGGCAGAAGCGCCGCGCGTACTCGAACGAGCGCTGCGCGAACGGGCACGCGAACTCTTCAGCGAAAGGCTGGCGCACTACGCGGCCGTGCTGGAGGTGCCGCAACCACGCCTGAGCCTCACCGCCGCACGCACCCGTTGGGGAAGCTGCAGCGCCCGCAACGGCGTTCGCCTCAACTGGCGACTGCTGCATTTTCCGCTGCCGGTGATCGACTATGTCGTCGTACACGAACTGGCGCACCTGCGCGAGATGAACCACAGCCCGCGCTTCTGGGCGATCGTCGCTGCCGCCTGCCCCGACTGGCAGGCGTTGCGGGCGGAGTTGCGGGTACTTGGCAAGACGCTTCCGGGCCTCGTCTAGGAGGGCTGCACGGATCGCGCCGGTTGCGGCGATGGGCTCTGTAACGGATCGACGGCGTCGACGCTGACCGGCACGGACGTTCCTCGAATCATGGGAGGTAGCAATGAAGGACCGTGAAACAGCAAGCGAAACGCCGTTCAAGCCCTTTCCCGACGAGCCGCTGATTCGCCGGCTGCGCAGCAGCATCCGCCATGCGGCACGCGTGCTGGCCGTGCTGATGGTCTCGGTGATCTGGTGGGGCGTCGCCGACGTGATCTATGTGCTCTACAGCCGGGTCAGCGTGCATCCCTATTTTCTCCTCGAGATCAGCGATATTCTCGCCACCTTCGGCGCCTTCATGGCCGTGCTGATCGCCATCGAAGTGTTCGTCAACATCGTGAGCTACCTGCAGGAAGACGGGCTGCACCTCGACATCGTTCTGGCAACCGCCTACATGGCGGTTCTCCGCAAGATCGTCATTCTTGATTACAAGGAAGTCAGTCCAGACTACGTCTACGCCACTGCGGCACTCGCCTTGGCACTGTCAGTAGGCTACTACTTGACCAAGTCGCTGCGCCGCACGCAGGCGAGGCCGAATTGCGAGTGATTGCAACCGCTGACAGTGGGTTGACGACCAACCTCGGCGAAGCGAACCAAGACGGCCGTTTCTGGTCCGTTGACGCCGACGTCCATCGCGGCCACGACGCAGCGAGAGCGGAGCTGCGGCGGGCGGCCATTTGTCCAATCTGATGAGGAACTGCCATGAGAATCCTGCATACCATGCTGCGTGTCGGCGATCTCGATCGATCGATCACCTTCTACACCGAAGTCCTCGGCATGCGCGAGTTGCGCCGCCAGGATTATCCCGGCGGGCGCTTCACCCTTGCCTTCGTCGGCTACGGCCCGGAGTCGGAGGGGGCCGTGCTCGAACTGACGCACAACTGGGATACCGCTTCATACGAGATCGGCAACGGCTTTGGCCATGTGGCGATCGCAGTCGACGATGCCTATGCTGCCTGCGAGCGGATCCGGGCGCGTGGCGGCAACGTCGTGCGCGAGGCGGGTCCGATGAAGCACGGAACGACCGTGATCGCCTTCGTCGAGGATCCCGATGGCTACCGTATCGAGCTGATCCAGAAGAAGGGCTGAGGCCGTGGGCTTCCCTGCCTTCTTCGCACAGGTGCCGTCGATCGTCCTGCGCGATCGCCTTGCCGACTTCCTCGGCGCCGCTGCCGGCGGGCTGATCGAGTACGGCTATGCCGACGCCGTCCGCCTTGCCGGTCACTCGTGCCCGACCGTGGCCGGCAGCTACCTGCTGAGCCATCGTGCCCTGCGCGCCCTCCACGGCGAGGAGACACCACTGCGTGGCGAGATCGCCGTCGACTTCCGCGAGGCGGCCGAGGCTGGCGTCAGCGGCGTCATGGCGGCGGTCGTCGGACTGCTCACCGGTGCCGCCGGAGCCGGTGGCTTCAAGGGGCTGGCTGGCCACTTCGTGCGCCGCGACCTGTTGCGTTTCGGGCAGGATCTGCCAGGCGACATCCGCTTCCGACGCCTCGACAATGGGCAAAGCATCACGGCAACGCTGCAACTCGCGCAGGTCCCCGCCGACCCCCGTCTGCCATCGCTGCTGCGACGACAGCTTGCCGGCGACGACGATCCGGACAGCCGCAGACTGTTCGCCAGCCTGTGGCAGGATCGGGTGCGCCGCATCCTCCTCGATCATTTCGACGATCCGCGACTGGTGGTTCTGGCATAGGGGGGAATTTTCCTGCAGAATCATGCCCCGGGCGATTCGCTACCGGCGCCCGGCCAGCCCCGGCAGCCACTTCGCCGACTGCCTGCCGCCGGTTGGAACCACGACGCTCGCCGACCACTCTCGTTCGCAACCGGAATCCGACTGAAGTGACCCACCGCCAACCTGCATCCCTCGCTCGTCTCATGCCCAGACTGCTGGCCCTGTTCGTCTTCCTCTGCGGCAACCAGATGGCAGCACATGCCGGCCTCGCGATCGCCCTCAACTCGGCAGACGGGACGCTCAGCCTGATCGACACCGACAGCTACAAGGTCACCGGCAAGATCAACGTCTGCAAGGAACCGCATCACCTGATGCCGACTCCCGACGACAAATCGCTGATCGTCGCCTGCGCGGCATCCAACCAGCTCGTCTTCTACGATCCGCTGACCGGCCAGGAGCAGAGACGCATACGCGACATCTCGGACCCCTACCAGATCGGCTTCTCGCCAAACCGCAAGTGGTTCGTCGCCACCTCGCTGCGCCTCGATCGCGTCGACCTCTACGACGCTGCCGACTTCCGCCTGCTTGCCCGCCTGCCGGCACCGAAGACGCCCTCGCACATGGCATTCGACGATGCCAGCCAGTTCGTTTTCATCACCCTGCAGGACTCGAACGAGGTGATGGCGATCAGCCTGCCGACGCAGAAAGTCGCCTGGGTGATGCCGGTGGCGGCAACGCCGGCGGGAATCGTCATGTCGCCGGACAATCGCTACCTGCTGGTCGCCAGCATGGGCGAAGGTGTGGTCGAGGTGATCGAATGGCGGGCGCGCAAGAGCGTACGGCAGATCGCCACCGCGAAAGCGGCGCACAACCTGCAGCCGAAGGGCGATGGCCGCCATTTCTTCGTCTCCAACCGGACGATCGACGGCAGCATCTCGCTGCTCGACACGCAGACGATGAGCGTCGTCGAGAAATACGACGTCCCCGGCGGCCCCGACGACATGATGGTTCGCGCCGACGGCAAGGAGCTGTGGGCCACCGCGCGCTTCGCGCGCAAGGTGCAGGTCGTCGACCTGGTGAGCAAGCAACTGAAGCTGTCGATTCCGGTCGGCAGCTCGCCACACGGGGTCTTCTTCCTGAACCACGCCGGGCTCAGGTGAGGATGGCACGCTTTCATTCAGCGCTCGCTCTCGCGCTCGGGCTGGCGACGGTGGGCGCGGGCGCCGCCGCAACCGGCACGCCGTCGGGCTGCAAGGGGACGCTCTATCTCACCTTCGATACCGGCAACATGCGCCACGCCGAACTGATCGCCGACACCCTGGCGCGACACGGGGTCAAGGCGACATTCTTCCTCGCGCAGGAAAAGACCACTCGCGGCGACAGCGCCCTCGACGCCAGCTGGGCCCCCTACTGGCGTGCCCGCGTCGCCGAGGGCCACGCCTTTGGCAGCCACACCTGGCGCCACGGCAGTTTTCGTGGCGACAGCGGCACGCTGGTCCGCTACCGGCTGCAGGACGGCAGCAGCGAAACGATGGACGCCGCCGCCATCTGTGCCGAACTGCAGCGACCCGATACCCGCTTCCAGGAACTGACCGGCCGCCGCCTCGACCCGCTCTGGCGGGCTCCCGGTGGCCGCACGACGCCGAACACGCTGGCGGCGGCACAGTCCTGCGGCTACCGTCATGTCGGCTGGGCGGCGGCCGGCTTCCTCGGCGACGAGCTGCCGTCGGAGACGTACCCCAATTCGCTTTTGCTGCAGCGAGCGCTCGAGCGCCTCCGCGATGGCGACATCGTCATGGCCCATCTCGGCATCTGGTCGCGCAAGGACCCCTTCGCGCCGATGTTCGAGCCGCTGATCGCCGGCCTCAAGGCGAAGGGCTTCTGTTTTTCCACCCGGCGCGGGCAGACATGATCGACACACTGACTGAGGCCTTCGTCTTCCTGCAGGGCTGGTTGCTCGAGCATGTGGTGCAACCGCCGCTGCTCGCGCTCGGCATGGGCAGCCACCTCGAAATGGCTTTCGACGGCATCCAGTTCTTCCTCGCCGGCGTGTTGCAGATCGGCTTCGCCTACCTGCTGCTGCGACCGCTCGAAGCCTGGCGGCCGGTCGAGGTCTGGCCGGATCGCCGGGCAGTCCGCGTCGATGTCCTCTACTCGCTGCTCGACCGGCTGGGTATCGTTCCGCTCGCGGTGTTCGCACTGCTGGCACCGCTCTTCGCCTTCATCGATGGCTGGTTGCGCCTGCACGACATCATCCCGCCGCAACTCGAGGACCTCATCCCGGCCCTCGACACGCGGCCGCTGCTCGCCTTTCTCGTCTACCTGCTGCTCCTCGATTTCGCCGAATACTGGCGCCACCGGCTGTCGCACATCCTGCGCTGGTGGTGGGCGCTGCACGCGATCCACCACAGCCAGCGGCGGATGACCCTGTGGACCGACAGCCGCAACCATCTGCTCGAGGATCTGATCGGCGGCTTCTGGTTTGCCAGCATCGCCCTGCTCATCGGCGTACCGCCAGGACAGTTCATCGGCCTGCTGCTCGTCGTCAAGACAGTCGAGAACCTCGCCCACGTCAATGCCCGCCTCTCGTTCGGACGCCTCGGTGAAAGGCTGCTGGTCAGCCCGCGCTACCACCGCTGGCACCACGCGCTGCACCTGCCGCCGGGCCGTCAATACCGCCACGGCTGCAACTTCGCCGTCCTGCTGCCGGTCTGGGACCAGCTCTTCGGCACCCAGTATCGCGGCCAGGAGCTGCCGCCCTGCGGCCTCGCCGGCGGCCCGCTGCCGCCTGAGGCCGAGCGCAGCGGCTTCTGGCGACAGCAATGGGAGGGGCTGCAAGCCTTCGCTGCCGCCTTGTGGCCGCGCAGCAGCGCGGCGGTCGGGCACCGGGAAGACAGCCATGCTCGATGAGGCGCGCACCTTCGCCTTCCGCGCGCACAGCGGCCAGATGTACGGCTCCCGCCCCTACTCGTGGCATCTCGAGGCTGTCGTCGAATTGCTCGCTCCCTACGGCGTGCAGGCGCAGATCATCGGTTATCTGCACGATGTCGTCGAGGACACGGTGGTCAGCGAGGAAGACGTGCACGCCCGTTTCGGGCCTTTCATCGGCGAATGCGTCGGCCTGCTGACCGACGCGCCCGCCGCCACCCGCGCCGAGCGCAAGGCGCGGACGCATGCCCGTCTGGCGAGTGTCCGCAGCGGCCCGGCGGAACTGGCACTGGTGGTCAAGGCTGCCGACCGCCTGGCGAACGTTCGCAGCTGCGTCGCCGACTGCCGGCAGGTGCTCTGGCACACCTACCGCTGTGAGCATCCGGCCTTCCGTGACGCGGTCTACCGCGCCGGCCTCTGCGACCCGCTGTGGTGCGAACTCGACAGCCTGCTGGCGCCAGCGGACATTCCGGCGACCCATGTCTGAACCCTGCCTCCGGCGGCAGTCGCTGCTGTCCCCGGTCGCCGTGCAGCGCCGGCCAGCCGCGAACCTGTCCGGCCAGTGCGCCAGGCAGAGTGCTCGATGAAGGCGATCCTGCGCAGCGGAGTGATCGCCGTCTGCCTGCTGCTCGCGGCCTGCGTGCCAGGGCCCGAAAAAGCAGGGGAACTCACTCGCGTGTCGATGCAGGAGTATTTTCGCTACGATCCGCAGTTCAGGGGCCAGGGCATCGAGGTCCTCGCTGTCCGCGTCACCGGCGGCCACGACAAGCAACTCGAAGGCGTGGCGACGATCCGGCACGCCGGCCAGAGCCACGAGGTGCCGGTGATCATCGTCCTCGACCGGGTCAATCTGGCATGGTTTGCCCAGCCGGGAGGGCTTGCCTTCCTGGCCAGGTCACCCGCCGACGCCGACCGGAAGACGACGGAATAGTCCCCCTCGCCGGCCCACAGGCAATACCATGCGACCGCTTGCCAGCGGCGGCAACGACCGCCGTTCGGGACTGCCGGCTCCTGCGGACGGCTGCTCCGCGCTGTCGACCGCTGCCGCCGGCTGACGCTTGTTGACCCTTCTGCCGCTGTCCGGCTGCCGGAATCGGGTAGCCGTTCCTGCAGCGGGTCGGTCGAGCGGAGTCCGACTTCGACCTACGCCAGCGCGCGGGCGAACGGCGCTCGTCCGGCGCCGCCACACGGCTGCGGACCGCCGACATCGCTCGGTCGCGGCGTCCGGCAAGGGCAGCGATCTGGCATCCGGGGCGAAGTGGTGCTAGGCTGATCGGCGTCAGGCGGCGTGGAAATCGCCAAAGGCTTCTGCAGCGACCGGAGCTTGTCCCTTGCTGCTTCTCGCCCTTCAGGAGGCAAGATCATGCGCTCTCTCCGCGACTCAACCAGGCTGCTGCACTGGCCGCTCACGATCATGCTGCTGCCGACGCTGCTGGCAGTTGGCTGCGGCCAACCGGAGCCGACGACGGTCATGACGCCGGGCGACAGAATCCCGTTCTCGGGCAACTGGAGCCCGACCGGAACGCAACAGGTTCTCGACCTTGAAGCAGGACACCGGGCCGGCATCTTCAGGTTGAATGGTTCGCTCGTGCTGACCGGCAAGCAGCGCCTCACGCGCGCGTTCAGGACCGACGTCATTGGTTTCTCCGACACCGGCAGCGGCATGGTGGGACGTAGCGTGTGGACCGACGAGCATGGCGACAGGGTGTTCAGCGAGTTGCGCGGCGCCGCCATTGGTCCAGGCCAGCGGATCGAAGGCAACATCATCGGCGGCACCGGTCGCTACGAGGGCCTGCGCGGGGAATACGGTTTCGAGTGGCAGCGCATCGGCCCGGTCGAAGGCGACGAGATCGCCGGCCGGGTTGTCGGGCTGACGGGCTGGGCTCGGGTCACCCCGGCCGCCGAGCAATCTCCCACCACTGCAGGAGATCGGAAATGAACGTCGCCACTGTTGATAAGGTAAGAATCGTCAAACTGGCGGTCGTCCTGCTCCTCTTCTGCGGCCTCTGGTTCATGCCAGTGCCCGCGGGCCTGACGCGCGAGGCCTGGCGACTGTTTGCGATCTTCGCCGCCGCCATCCTTTCCGTCGTCTTGAATGCCTTGCCACTGCTGACCTCGGCGGTGGCGGCCTGCGCCTTCGTCGTTCTCACCGGCACGCTCACGCCGGCGAAGGCCTACGGCGCCTTCGCCAACCCCACCGTGCTGCTCGTGGTGACGGCTTTCCTGGTCTCGCAGTCGGTGGTCAAGAGCGGGCTTGGCAAGCGGATCAGTCTCTACGTGGTGTCGCTGTTCGGAAAATCGACTCTCGGCCTGGCTTACAGTGTCTTCATCACCGACACACTGATCTCGCCGGGCTTCCCGAGCAATACCGCGCGCGGCGGTGTGCTCTTTCCGGTCATTCTGGCGCTGGCACAGAACAGTGGTTCGACGCCCGACGACGACAGCACGCGGCGCCTCGGCGGCTACCTGATGTTCTGCGGCATGGCCAGCCTGGCGATCACCTCGGCGCTCTGGTTTACCGCCACGTCGGGCAATCCGATCGGCGCCGGGCTGGCCGCCGAACAGGGCCTGCAGGTGAACTTCGGCTCGTGGCTGCTGGCATCCTGCGTACCATCGCTGGTCGTCATTGCCCTGTTGCCGCTGCTGCTTTATCGGCTCTTTCCGCCAGGAATCACCGAAACCCCGGATGCGCCGGAACACGCACGACGCGAGTTGCGGACGATGGGACGCATGTCAACCGGCGAGAAGATCACGGCGGCGACCTTCGCCGTCATGATCACCGGCTGGGTTCTCGCCGCGCCGTATCAGCTCAACCTGACGGCAATCGCGCTCGCCGGCCTGGCGACGCTGTTGATCAGTGGGGTCCTGACGCTCGACGACATGCACGAACAGGGCGGCACGCTGGTCACCTTCATCTGGCTCGCGGTACTTTTTGGCATCAGCGGACAGCTCAACGAAATGGGCTTCATGGGCTACGTCGGCGAACGGCTGGCGATGGCGCTCGAAGGTCTCGCGTGGCCGCTTGCCTATGTCTCGCTGCTCGTCATTTACGTCCTGATGCACTACATGTTCGTCAGTCAGAACGCCCAGGTGCTGGCGCTCCTCGGCGTCTTTCTCGACGTCGGCGTCAAGTCGGGGGTTCCCGTCGCACTGATGGCTTACGCACTGCTCTTCGCCAGCAGCTACTTCTCGGTGATCACACCCCAGGCGGGCAGCCAGAACATCATCTTCGTCGCCAGCGGCTACCTCAAACAGGGGGAGTTGTACCGCCTCGGGCTCTTGACGACGATTTTCTGCCTGCTGGTCTTCTTGCTCGTCGGCACCCCGTGGATACTCTGGGTGACCTAGCCACCCAGCCAGCGCCGGAGTCAGCGAACGACGGCTGGCTGCCGGCCGCCGTCGGCAGACGGCTACCGATAGACGATCACCGGCACCCGCGAGTACGACAGCACCTTCTGCGTCACGCTGCCAAGGAGCAACTTCTTGATCTCGCTGCGCCCGCGCGACGCGATGAAGATGGCGTCACACCTCTTCTTCCTCGCGGCCTCGATGATCCCTTCGTGGGTCGTCGCCGGCTTGGAGATCAACCCTGCATAGTCGACGCCGGCCGCCCGCGCCGCCTGCGCAATCTCGTCGAGGTACTTCTCGCCGGTCACCCGCGCCAGGCGGTCGAGCGTCATCAGCGTCTTCCTGTCGATCAAATCGCCGTCGCCGAAGGCGGAGGGCTGCAGCAGCGGCATGGCGTAGTAGCCGGTGACTTTTGCCCCCAGAGACTGCGCCAGCCTGATGCCGGCCCTGATCGCCTGGCGCGATACGACCGAGCCGTCGGTCGGAATGAGGATGTTCTTGAACACGTAGCGTGCTCCCGATAGTCGTTGTGAGCGAAGTGGGGCTGCCCCCTCGCCCCGTCCCGCGGCAGCCAGCACGCCCCCGCTGCAGGGGCCATCTCGCCGGCCGTCGGGTGCAGAATGGCGGCACACGCGATCACCGCCCCGTTCGTTCCCGCCGCCCGTTGCCCGCAGCTCGCCGACGCAAGTGCCGGCGGCGGGATGGCGCAACCACACGCGTTACAGTATATAGGCCCGCGTCGAAAACGGCGTCAATTGCCGGCCAACATCGTCCCGCCGTGGCGCGAACGCCTGCGGTACAATTGCCGGCTTTCGCCAGTCGACGCCCACGGCGTGCTGCAGCATCGGCGACATACCGGCTGACGGCAGGCCCCTGTCTCTCGACGCGTTTCGCCCATCTGCGTCTGGGGCCTCCTCGCCCGTTTCCGGCGTGACTTTCACGCATTCGATCTTCCAGAGGTTTCTTCGTGCTCATCGCCAACAACATCACCATGCAGTTCGGGGCGCGCCCCCTCTTC